>JACCDZ011000899.1_pt1 | contig 57231 bp, 52 predicted proteins | sample 7449551 | NCBI WGS metagenome assembly JACCDZ01 (sample SAMN15323452, study PRJNA562643) | freshwater metagenome | isolation source: river surface water | place: USA:Blue River Watershed | collected 2017-08-18 | reverse complement strand
TAAAAAGACACTAGAATTTTTTAAAAATTGAAAAATAAAATTTGAGTACATCTCTTGATTTATTTTGTAATTTCCAAAAAACTTTTGAAATTTTTGAAAAAACAGAAAGATGTACTCAAATTTAAAATTGTAAAAATTTAAATATTTCAGTGTCTCAAGAAATGCTCTGTTATTCTATATTAATTTAAGTATTTTTATAATTATTTAGAGGCTATTGAGAGGCTATTGAGAGGCTATTTAGAGGCTATTTAGAGGCTATTTAGAGGCTATAGTATATATTGCCTCTATTTTAGATTACTAATAAGCATCAAAGCATTATATTAGCACAAATATATTTAACATAATTAATGTAAAAATTTGGGAAGCCGAGGGCGTTTATATCAAAATCTATGTAATCTAGTACATTTTCTTGTAAGCCATTATTAATAACCTCTATCATATGCCTATCTATTTTCTTTGCCGAATTTTCAGGTAATATTATATTCAAGCGTTTCATAATAATTGAGAAATATATATTGAGATTTATCCAAATTAGTATTTTGCTATTAAGAATATTATTATAATTTTCATCATTAATATCATCATCAATATTAAATTGCTCTAATATATTTTCACGATTTATATCTTCAATATATGATATAACCGGTTGAATAAAATATTCTAAATTTGCAAGAGTCATCTTTTTATTACAAATATCACGAAAAATCCATAGCGACATAATAATTCCCTTGTAATTATTATTATAGCAATTATAATAGAGCGTTATTAAAGATTTCAATATATGATGCCCCTTATTCTCCAATGATAAACTAATTTTATCTTTGTGTCTTAAGATTTTCTCTGTAATTTCCTTAACCTCCTTATAATTATATTTAGCCATTACATGTTTCGTTATTATATTTGCGAGAATATCTACAGAACATCCGCATATAATCATAATATCTTCGTATTTCTTAGAATCTATCATAGGCTTCAAATCAAAATATCTCTTATATTTCAAAGAAACTCTTTTCAATTTATCATAATCCCTAATATCTATTTTAGATTTCAAAATATCTATGATATCATCTTGTAAAAATAAATCATTCATTTTTAATATAAAAAATATAATTATTTATATCATTTTTTTTATAAATTATCATCATTGTACTCGATAATCAGTTATCAGTTATCATATATATACAAGGTATTATATATGGAGATTGTTGATGAGACTTTTCATTTTGATTGCTCATTTGCGAATCTGATATATCAATATATAATGTTTTCATCAAATATACTATGTAATTGATATAATATTTTTTGAAATATTTTTCATCGCTATATAGCTGTTCTTCGCATATATTTTCAAGATATTCACTAATCTTTTTGTTTTGCATAGAAAATAAATTGTTTATACTTGATTGCGAAGAATTAGCAATAATATGCAAATATAGACTAAACTTCTTGACAATTATAAATAATAACACGCCAATATTTAATTTATATAGAAGTTCCAAGCTCTCGTTATAGTAATAATCAGTATCATTTTTAAAATACTTGGTAATAATTGTGAGTGTTGAACAGAACATATCCAGATTTCTGTAATAAAGGTTTCCATTTTCATATAAATCTATCATAGTATTTTTGATATTCTCATATTTTCTCTTAGATGTATTATATACAATATCCATCAAATACTCTATCACAAAAGAGCAATTATTATATATAGCAATTTCAATTAATTCCTCATATTTCATCAGCTTTTTAATAATTTGTTTATTTTTCTTGAATCCATATCGCCTTCTAATATTACCATCAACAATTTTAAGAATAAGTTCAACAGTTATCCCCTTGATATACAACAGTTTATCATAACTTTTACTATATAGCAATGGAGATAAATCAAATAATTTGCGGTACTTTACAGATACCTTTTTCATCTTTTCGTATTCTGTGATATTTATATGATACTTCAAATAATCCAATATATCATCATCAATCAGTGGCGAACTCATGATCATCATTTATGATACTTATATCAAGTATATTAAAGTATATTAAAGTATATTAAAGTATATTAAAGTATTAAGTATATTCAATGATAAAATCGCATATCAATTTTTAGTAATTCTAATTACCTAATCCTGTCTCTTACAGCCACCAAATCAAGGTCGCGAACTCTATAATATTCCTTCTTATTGTTAGGCAATTTTCTCTCAATCATAAAAGGCAATCGTCCTTCCGTAAGTTCTTTGAGAGCTATTTGACGCAATTCCATATTGCTCTTAACATCCGTTGTAATATCATTAATAAATAGAGGAGCACCAGAAGCAATTTGCTGTGTTCTCAGGGCAATTATTTTATCAAACTCATAAATTGTCATAATAGGCTTAGATATCTTAGTATCATTCAAATGCTCCATAACCTTAAGAACATCTTCAACAACATTTGCTTTATACGTAATAGCCATTTATGTCCTTTATAATCTATTTATATAATATCATTTTTTTATTTATATAATAAGTTTTTACTTAAAAAATCAAATCTTTTTCTTGTAATAATCTCAATATTACATATTTTTTGACATATAAACTCTGTATTTTTTCGGTATTGTTGAAAAGCTTCTTAGTTATTTTTTTAAATAATATCTTTTTATTCATAGTAGCCTTCTCCTTATCACTAAATTGATACATAGCAAAATTGTCAGTCATCATCATAACAATTTTTAGGTTATTGTCAAAGAATAGCCATTTCATACCTCCTTCAAAATATTCCCCGATAAATTCATTATATGATATTATTTTATTATCAAGTATTTTTTGTGCGAATATTTCCAAATTATTAAACAGTTTCTTCTTGTCTTCTTTAGATAATTTATTGATATTTTCGGCATTTAAATTTCTGTAGTCTGCTGGATTATCATATATTATTATATAATATCCCGAATCTGCCGTTTTAGGTCTATATGGTTTAGTATTATTATATTTATTATTACACATAATAATATCATTTATTTTTGGTATCAGTTCTTGCTTCCCAAGTTCTTTATATATGAAATTGCGTTTCATCAAGTTTTTATAATTTTCCTCAATGCTATAATCATTATATTTCGTAAAATTAATAATCTTATTTTTCCCGTTTATTTTTGTAGAAAAGGTATTGCTTGATAAGCTTTTTATAGTTTCAATAGGCTTTATTTTGTATATTTTAGATATACAGGTTTTAACATTATCATCTGGTGTAACACCATCATTCTTCGCATATATACTTTTACCTACAACAGAAGCCTTATTATAATAATATTTATATACATTTTTACTCAACAAATTATCAAAAGCCATAATAATTTGCGAGACTTGTTCATTTGTAATGTTTAATTTTTGTTGAACATTTTTCACCTTCTTAATAGCCTTATCCCTTCCTTTATTATATTCTACAATATATTTATATATATTATCTTCAAATTTTTTATAATCCATCTAAATATTATGATTATTTTTATTATACCCAGCAGAATAAATATATACTGAATAGCATAAAAATTGACTCGTGTCAGCCTAATAATTTCTATATTTAGGCTTGTTTAAGCTTATTTTGAAATTATTGGCTTGATACTATTGGCTATAATCCACATACAACTCTCTTATTTTCCGAAACTACAACAGCGAAAATCTTAGTGATGGAAAATAAAGAATATAACAAGTTCAACCTATGTGTTCTTCCAACACAAATGGGCAAGACATTCATAATAGTCAATAAAATTATGGAAAGCTTAGAAAAAGACAGTGAGCAAGGTAGGAGTATTCACATTGTACTTACTATGAATACACTGTTAAATAATAAGCAATTCTCCAACAGACTAAGTGAAGTCAATAATAAATATGGAGATGGTTCAGTATGTATATTTGCGTCGGTATATAAAGGAAACTATAGGCATATTAAAAATGCTGAGCATATATTCAGCGATCTTGCGATTAAGAATGTTAAGAAGGCTAATGCCGATACTACCGATACTAAATCAGATTGGGAAATGCCGAGGATTATCATAGCGTGTAGTAATACAAAGAGATTCAAGGATTGTTTTGATGCCATATATAAACTCAATGAGGGAAATACAGCAGTCAAGCGGGTTTTCGTATATTTTGACGAACTTCATAAATATATTAAGAATACCGCTTGTAATATTCGCAAGCATATTGAGACCATAAATGATTTAGATATAGTATGTGCGATGTATGCTATGTCCGCATCACCTAACAATATCTGGTGCAACAATAAGGTGGGATTCTGGTCTAATATCAAAATATTAAATATAGATAACTATCAAGACACAGATTATATAGGCTACAATGATGTAAACTTTATATGCTACGGAGATAATGATGATTCATATAAAAGTACTAAAAATACGGATTATATAAATGTCGGTTTAAGGGATAACGAAATATTTACTATGAATTTTATCAAGGATACTCTCAAAAAGTATCCGGAAATATTGAGTAAATACAGTCGCGTATTTATACCAGCTAATATGCGGATGATAACTCATAATTATTTAAGAGAATATCTATTAGCACATATGCCTTCGTGCGTAATTGTAATTCTCAATAGTGCGGATAAGAGTATTCAATATAAAAATGAAGCTGGAGATACTGTTACGCAACCTATTATATTGAAAGAAGGAGAGCTGGGAGATTTGATAGCTAATTATCTAGAGGCTAATAATATAAGTGACAGACCACTTGTATATATTGGTTTCATCTGTGTTGGTATGGGACAGACGCTTGTATCTGAAAAGCTTGGAAGCTTCACATCTGCTATATTTGGCTATAATAATATATTGAATGACACTATGTATCAATTGTTTGGTAGAATTACGGGGAGATTTAGGAATTGGAATACGCGCAAAAAGCCAACTGATGTATATTCTACGAAAATGTGTAAAAATATATGTCAAGTTATGGAGGAATGTGCTAAGAATATTATTGCTAAGCACGGGGGCAAAAAGTTAGATGTTAATAAATATCTGGAGCCTTTCAATAATGGCGATAAAATCTCTGGTGTATATCAGCTTAAGAGTAATTTTGAAGACAATGATATAGAATATTTCGAGTTTCATACATTTGCGGATAGTATGTCAGAAATATCTAAAATGCTATGTGATATCTTCGATATTAAAATAAATATTGAAAATGATCCTGCTAAATATTTCTATGATATAGACGGTTATTATATTACAAAATATCTCAAAAAATACAATGGCAAGAAGCACGATGAATTAAAAGCTGAAGATAGGCACACGGAAGCTAATATAGCCTCCATAAACTCTATCTATATCAAAGATGAGAATAAGAAATATAAGTATATCATAATACCCGTATATGAATCATTGGAATCTGCCAAGTTTAAATACCGTATATTATACAGCATCTAATCTAATCTAAATATTATATCTTAGACACTATTACGCACACTATATATCGCACTATATATCATATTATATATTTTTGCTTTTCTCAATATTCTTTCAATAGCCTTGTAATATGTTAATATATATGTATAGTAGAATGAGTGAGAAGAGTAAGAGTAGTATAATTATTAAGAAGCCAAATAAACATCCGTTTAATATAAATAATGTGTCATCGTGGTTAGAGAAAAGCGACCCTTCAATAAGACAGATAGCTTCCGAGTTTATTCTTAAAACGGTTTATATAAATCATAGCCAATTTTTGAAAGTATATAAGACGGCAATAAAGGAAATGTTGGAAATGTTGGAAAATTTAGAAAAGCTAAAAACTAATGTATTACAATTCTTTATCAATATAGATGATGTCAATAAATCTTCTTATTGGATAATGCAGATTGTTAAGAAATATATAAATAGCAAAAAATATACTATTAAGATTATAAATGATGTTAAAAAACTTGACGAATTTTTACCTGTTATAATAGCAGATGACGCAAGTTATTCAGGGTCGCAAATGGCAAATACAATAGAAGATAACTTCCAGCGCACTAAGTTTGACATATTTATCTTAATTCCTTTTATGTCAAATACGGCGATTGATATAATAAAAAAGAGCTATACTGATAATTTGAACGAAGGTTCTATAATGTTTTTAGATAGAAGTATATATATTATGAAACCAATATATGAATTGATGTCTAAAGAGAGGATTGAAAAGCTCTTCTTATATTATACAGATAATCCAAAATATATAAGAGAATACCCTATATACTTTGATCACAAGGTTGCTGATGGTTATTCTTCATTTCCGCTTATATATACTTACGGTATAATTCCTAACAATTATAATAAACAATTGATACACGAATGTAAAGCTAAAAAAAAGCCTTTTAAAGATATATATGAAAAACTTGAAAGAATACCTTTATTAAAGAATTGTACTAAAAACATTCCATATAATATAATGACACCACCATGTCCTCAACAGCCTTACAAAGTCAATTTCTCAAAATTATCAAGCTCAGCACCAAAGACGCGAGCAACATCATATACATATAGAAAAACAAAATCTATGTAAAAATAATAAAAATTGAATTATTTTTTTATTTATTAAATATAATAAATAAGAATGAGTAAAGTTTGTAATCCTCCAAAAGTCTTAAACCCTCGCACAGGCAAATGCGTTGGTGCCAACTATTTAAAACAATTAAACAAAAAGCAAGCTGTTCCCATATTGCCCCCCCCTGTTTCTCATCCAGCTAATGAAGAATTACCCGAGGCGCCTCCTGTAAATGAGGCTGTTGATATGATGGAACCGAAGGAAAAGAAACAAATAGCTAAGAAACCTGTAAAAGTGAAGACTCCTAATGCTAAGGCTCTGACTGATTATAAGAAGTCTATTATAGATAATCTTAAAATACTAGAAGATTTTGATAAACTTAATAAAGAGCCTTTTAAAGCGAGAGCATATGGCAAAGTTATTGATTCTCTTGAATTATTTGATGGGCCTATAAATAATATGGATGATATTAAGAATATTAATGGTATTGGTGAAAAAATTTATGCGAAGATTAAAGAGTTGATAGAGACGGGTAAAATGACAGCCGTAGAAAAAGCATTAAATGATCCGCAATTTTCATTACAAAAAAAATTAGGCAAATTATATGGTGTTGGCCCCGTTAAAATAAATGAGCTAATGAGTAAAATAAGTACATTTGAAGAGCTCTATGAAAAACAAGAATTACTTAATGATAAGCAAAAAATTGGCTTAAAATATTACAATGATATGAATATTCGAATTCCTATGAGCGAAGGTAAGAAACATTATAAAATTATAGATACTATATTTAAAAAAGTATACAAAGACATTGAATTTGAACTTGTTGGAAGTTATAGAAGACAAAATAAGGATATGGGAGACATTGATATTCTTATAAAAAATCGCAATGATTTAAATATTAAAAAGTTAGTAAATGAACTTACCGAAGGAGGATATATAATAGAAACATTGGCAAGTGGTAAAAGCAAATTTATGGGATTATGTAAATTATCTCCTGAATTACCTGCGAGAAGAATAGATATACTGATAGCTGACCCATCATATTACTATTTTGCCCTACTATATTTTACAGGTTCTTATTCATTCAATATATTTATGCGTAAAGTAGCTCTTGAAAAAGGATATTCATTATCAGAATATGGTATTAAAAATAATAACACTAAGAAATTTATAGATACCACAGATTTAATTAAATCAGAAAAAGACATATTTGAATATCTTGGAATCGCATATGTCCCTCCAAATAAAAGAGATATAGTATAATGCGATTCATTATATTACATATTACATATTACATATTACATATTACATATTACATATTACAATATATCATATGTTAAATTACCGAGACGACTATGATATATATCATATCCTCTTAGCCTTTTGTTATCACCTAAATCTGGCATATCTTGTAATCCCTGAATATCACATAATGGCCCCCTTTTAACATCTAACGTTTCTATATCATCATTATTGATACATAAATTATAATTATAAACATCTATTATATTTGTTTGAGCTGCTAATAAGTTTTCCTCAGTTATATAAGGTACGAAATTATCTAATGCCATTTCATTAAATATATTTTTTTTCTTTGGCATTTCCATAGAACATTTTTCACATTCTTTGTCACATTTTGTGTCATTTAAAGAATTCTTTTTAACATCATTAGAATGTTTCTGTTCTTTTTCCGTAGTAGCCGTAGTAGCCGTAGTAGCCGTAGTAGCCGTAGTAGCCGTCTTTCTCATTTTTTCTTCTTTGTCATCATTTATATCAAGCATATTTTCAAGTTCTCTTTTCATTTTTATTTCATTTGTATAAACTCTAAAATATAGGATTAATATTGCTATTGTTAATATAAAACCGGTTATGTTATCCAATAACATCAATATTGCTATACAGAAAACAGCAATATACAACTGTATTGTGGGGTCTTTAAATAATTTTTTAAAAGGTATTTCGACAATAATGATTATAGCAAACAATATAATGAATGCTAATAATCTAAATGTGTTGATATACATTTATTGTTATATTCCTATTATAATTCATATAAAAAAATGATATATATTATTATATGTATTCTAATAATGTTGTCAACTAATGGATATAGTATATCAAAAACATCTTTGAAACCTGAAGAAATTGAAAAGATTAAACGCGAGCTTACAATGAAGCCAAAAATTAATTTTGATATGGGAAATAAAAAAGAAGATGAAGAAGTTGTTTTTGAATTATATAGAGAGACCGATAAGCGAATCTATATTCCAAGATATTATGGCTTAGTTAATTATGGTGTTCCAAAAGTTATAAAATTTGCTACTAGAGGTTGTGTAGCAGGATGTAAAGGTAGGGCTGGAGCCGGAACTGGTACTGGCGCCGGTGCCGATATATCTGTAGGTTTTGTGGGAAAATTGAGAGAAGCACAGATGGAACCTGTAAATAATTTTTTAGAAGCCGCGAGAAATCCTCGTAAAATGGGTGGTATTATATCTGTCCCTTGCGGTTTTGGTAAGACAATTATGAGTTTATATATTGCCTGTGCTCTGAAGAAAAAAACGATGTTTATTAGCCACAAAGATTTTTTGAATCAGCAATTTATTGAAACTGTAAAGGAGTTCGCACCTGCGGCATCCATAGGAATCATTAAACAGAATAAGGTAGATGTTGAGAATAAAGATTTTATTATAGCATCATTACAATCTCTCGCTATGCGAGATTATGATAGTAAAATATTTGAAGATATCGGTTTTGTAATTATTGATGAAGTACATCATACAGGTGCACAGGTATTTTGTAGGGCATTCAAGAAACTAAATACTCCTATAATTCTTGGATTATCTGCTACACTAAATCGCAAAGATGGAATGCGAAAAGTATTTGAATATTATATTGGCGGTTCTGTGTATTCTATTAAAAATAAGGAATATACTGATGTCATTGTAAATATCCACAAATACTATGTTCCTGATATAGAATATTCGGCTATAAAGAAAATGTGGAATGGTAAGGAGAATATTGCTGCTATGATTAACAATATATGCTCTTATAAACCAAGAACCGAATATATTATTACGATTTTAATAGAACTCCTTAAAAATGAACCTGATAGGAGGGTTCTTATATTGAGTGAAAGAAGGAATCAATTAAAATCCATTGAAGATTATATAGTAGAGAAAAATATAGCCAATAAGGACTATGGATATTATGTAGGTGGAATGAAACAAGAACAACTAAATATATCTTCGGGAAAACAAATTATTTTGGCAACTTTTCAATTAGCTTCTGAGGGCTTCAATGTACCTACGCTGAATACTGTAATATTCGCATCGCCTATTTCAGACATCCAACAATCCATTGGGCGTATTTTGAGAGAACGCCCAGAAGACAGAAAATATACCCCGCTATGTATTGATATTTCAGACGAGTTCTCAGTATTCCGTAGAAAAACAGGAGCCCGTATAAGATTCTACAATAATAATAAATACAAAATATCTTATTATCAAGATAATGAAAAAATAGAAATAGATAATGGGGATGAAGCCGATAATGAAGAATATGTAGATAGCGATACGTATAGGACAGATAAGACCAAGGTTGTAAAGAAGCCGATGTTTATTAATGACGATGACGACGAATAACGATTAAAAATATTAATGTATTATAGTAATAAAGTAATAATATATTATGGAAGAAGAAGACAATTCTATGGAAGCTATACTTTGGGTATTTTTAATTGCTATATTGATAATGTCTATTGCCTATTATATAAATTATTTTATGTATAATAAACAGTATATTTTAATACCGAATAAAAACGGCGAAAAAGATGTAGAACAACATACAGAATCTACATATCAACCAGGGTATTCAAACGTAACTAATGAAAACAAAAAAAATAATCCGCCACCACCAAAACTTGTCAATTTATATAATGAAGATTATAAGAAAATGGTTAATAAAAATGATATAGATTATGTTAATAAAAATAACATATTGTTATATAATGATAAAGACAAGGGCAAATTAATGAAAGAGAATGATAATTTTGAAGTAGAAATTATCAGGCCTTTCATAAAAAATAATACATTTGATAGTGAATTGGAGAAAGTATATGTAGATGATATAGCAAATAACAATGACCCTAACAATAATTATAATGAAATATATGATTACAGTGTGAAACTTCAGAAAACTGACTTGCCCTTAGCTAATGTTCCTGTTTGTTTCTTAAAAGATAATAAACCCCTTAAACTCTCTGAAAATCAATGATGACCTCTTGCTTAAAAATAAAGAATATAAAGAAATAATGCGATATATATATAAATATTTACTATGTTTAGATATACTATATTATCATCTATGTCACTCTTAACAATTTCTATAACATTTACTAATTTTCTTCCAGCTATTGCGAATATCATAGTTCCCAGACCTATTTATCCAATTAATCCTATTAATCCAATCTATCCTCTATACCCTGCTAATAATACTTATCCTACATATTACGCAGACTATTCTGATTATGATAATATTTACAAATATAAATTATTTGAAATTAAAAAAGATAGACCGAGTGTTTTAGATACTATCAAAAACTCCTTTCGTTCCCTATATTATCCCTTTGAAAACAAGATACCTCTATATGCTTACAATCCTCGCGACACAGACACATAAGAATACAAGCTAAGCCAAGCCAAGCTAAGCCAAGCCAAGCTAAGCCAAGCCAAGCTAAGCCAAGCTAAGCCAAGCCAAGCTAAGCCAAGCCAAGCTAAGCCAAGCTAAGCTAAGCTAAGCCAAGCTAAGCCAAGCTAAGCTAAGCTAAGCCAAGCTAAGCCAAGCTAAGCCAAGCTAAGCCAAGCTAAGCCAAGCTAAGCATAGTCAAAATATATAATTTAATAGTTTTTTGTATACCATAGCTATATTACTTCCTTTGTTTTTATTATTATGAATCAAGTTTTCATTTTCGTCCTCTTTGGTGTCAAAGGATTCTTTCATTCTAATTTTTGATACCTGAGGGACTGGCGGACTCGTCATTTCCTTGGTATATTTATCATTTCCGTTTTTGTCCTTGTCCTTATCCTTGTCCATATTACCTATATATAGGTATTTATTTTGAATGAAATAGTATCCTATCATTTTGTATTATGTTATTATAATATTATAACAATTATTATTTATATTTATTTTTATATCTATTATACACGATTTGCTTAGTATGAACTTACGTCCCTGCTGAGCTTTTCCAATATATTCACAGAAGTCTTTTATAGCCTTGTGAGAATATTTTATATTTAACTTATCAAAGAATATTTTGGCAATTATTATATATTTAAGTGATGACAATTCTGTTTTGCTATATTCCGCAATATATTTACGACTATTATCGGCATTCACGCATTTTATTTTAGATATCATGTTGTTTATGATTAGCTCATTAAAAATATCCTGTGTATTTGCTATATAATCTCTCAAATAAAAGAAAGAATCTATTATAGAATTGTCCTCAATTCCTTCGTTGTTTTTGAGATGTAACAATGAAGGTCTAACAGAATCCCTAATTTTCCCACGTACAGACCACGCAGGCGTACTATCATATAGATAGGGAATATTATTGATATTCGCACAATCAATAATATGCCGTTTTTCTATATTCAATAATGGTCTCCAAAACATTATTCCTTCAATTTCTTTAAGTACCTCCATACCGCAAAGATTGTTATAATTACTTTTATTCGAAATATTAGTTATGACATTTTCAAAACAGTCATCTTTATTGTGACCGAGTAAAATATATGTATTATCACTATTATTCTTGATATTCAAACGATACATATCATATCTTATCTTTTTTGTAATATCTTCATATAAATCGCGTAAGCCATTATGTAAACAATTATTGCGAGAGATTTCTTTGATAGTTCTAAAATACAACTTGACACCCAATTTATTACAGTAATAATTTACAAAATCTAATTCATCTCCTGAATGATCGCGATTGTTATAGTTTATATGGACGGCAATTATATTTTTAATTTTACGAGGATTATAAGTATCTTTAATATACTTACATAAATACAATGCTACCATACTATCGACACCTCCAGATAATGACACGATAATCGTAGAGCCATCTTTGAGTTTATCTATTTCGTTTCGCATATTTTCGTGGATAATTGAACATACCATAACAGCCATTTTGCTATCTTCCATACATCTTGGGTCTAATATACTCTTATTGATATTGTCCCAAGATTTAACACGTATGCTATTTTTCATAGATAATATATTGATATCTTTGTAAATATTATTAAGAGTCGCTTGGAGATATCTTCGACACTTCAATTTATCTTCTGTGTCAGCCTTTTCATATAGCTCAATATATATGTTTATAATTTCATATATTTTGTCAATATCCTTCAAATGCCTATAAGGCAAATATATAAAACTTAATTCATCTATAGTAAATCTATTGTCCCGACAGCTATCTTGTAATAATAATATGTTAGAGAAATTTACAGCTTTTCTTGATAAATCAATAATATCTATATTATTATCATAAACTCTCTTAAAATGTCTTGATATCTGGTCTAATAATAAAATACACGCTATAATTGTCTTGTCTTCATATGAACACATATTATTTTTATAATTCTCATAAATATTCTTAGTAATATCTATATATTTATAATACTTATCGCATAAATATACATCTATCTTGCTATTTTTAGAAAACCAATAATCTTTATTGCTAAACCATTCATTATATAATTCGTTCAGCTTGCTTAGCTGGCAAGAATCTTGAGGATAATGAAGTTCATACATAGATTATTATTAAGCTAAATATTTATATCTATATCTTCTCATACTCCTCGTTATCGCTAACATATTTGTTATTTTCGGGTATATATATAACATTCTCTATAGCATCTCTTAAATATTTTGAAGATTCTACATAAGGCGAAACTTCTTTTACATCATGAACTTTGTTTGAATCTTGGATGTCTTGAATTATTATTGATTCTATGCGTTTTTTATTATTCAATTTGGAGGCCAATTCATTTTCTATACAATGATTAAGTAGCTTATTATATTTACGCTGTAAAAGTTGTAGTTCGCTATTTTTTTGAAGTAAAGCCTTATTAAGCTTATCAACTTCTCTGACATAATAATTATTATTATCTGTTTCTACTGAATTAACTGTATCTTTTGAAAAAATATATAGCAGATTATCAAACATTATATGTTATATATTATATAATAATATATAATTATATAGTTTTATAAAAAATATAGAACATTTATACTTAGCTTCACTTAGCTTCGCATAGTAATGTTTTAGGATTACGTTTTGTTCCATTGGGACAGCGTCCTAATTTAACATTCGGCTTAGGCGGCTTAGGCGTCTTAGGCGACTTAGGTTTTATTTTAGTATTTACCATATTTTTTTTAGGAACACATTCCTTTGTTATTTTATCTCTCATCATTCCCTTAGGACATTTCTTTAATTTTACAGGTATAATATCATTTTTACTTTTAATTAAATCTATAGGCTTAGACTTTGATTTAGACTTTGATTTAGACTTTGATTTAGACAAGGACGACAAAGATATCTTGGCGGGTATTATGTCATAATAGTCTAATGAAAAACACCCAGTTTTAATACTAAATTGGTCTGGTTTAAATGGTTTTGCCAAAACAGTATATTCATTTCCTTTTTTACTTATAAGTTCAAAAATTATATTTCGTGGCAATAAGTATTCTTTTTCATTTTTAAATAATGTGTTAGATACCATATTGATAAATGGTAATCCTTCATCTAAATATATTTTATAAATAACAGCATTAACTCCTGACTGAGCAAATTGTTTAGCAGTTGAATAGTCAGATGAAATAGATATATAAGTTGTAATAAGGGCAATATCTCCTATATTTTCTAATTCTTCGCCATTTGTATTAATATATTTTCTAGTCATTCCTCTATAGAAAACTTTATGAATATATGTTTTTTCATAGCGTGGCGCTACTTCAATAAAACCCTTATCTATTTTAGTAATCATATTATCCATAGCTTTTTTAAAATCTATGTTTTTAAAGTCTTTACTTTTCTTAACATCAAAGACTTTATTGAATTTTAATAGTTCAACAAACCCATTTTTTAATGGTTCATTATTATCATATAATGTTGGATTTAATAAAATATTATTTATATAACGATACATTGATAAAGTATATTGCTTTAAAATTAAAGACATTAATTCATCAAAATATACATCTTCATATACATATTTAAAGTTGGCTTTTTTAATTGATTTTTTAGAAGACAGTTTTATTAAGCCTATTGTTGTTAATTCTAATAACTCCTTATTTATATAAGTATTTCCAGTTGTTTTCGAAGTTAATTCAATAATTCTATGTTCTTTCAATACATTATTTAATTTTTTAAGATTAACAATAGCTTTTTTACCAATAAAATATCCTATATTATAGAATGTCTCAGGGTTATTATAAGTCTTCTTTTTAAGCAAGGCATTATTTGCTATAATACATCTTTTCATTTCATTATTAAACATAAAAAGAGACTTATTAACACCATAAGCTTTATTATTATAAATGATAACTATATTATTAATATCATTATCTAAATAATCATTTATTGGAATTCTCTCTAAATTTATTGGATCATATATTAACATATCTATATCTATTTATGCTAATTCTATAATATAAATATATAATATAAATATATTACAAAAAAAATATATTTAGATTTGCTAAAAGTTTGCCTTACTTAGCGTCGCATAATAATGTTATAGGGTTACGACGTGTTCCTTTGGGGCAACGCCCTAATTTAACATTTGACTTTGGTTTTATATTTTTATTTTTAGGAACACATTCATTGGTAGCCTTATTTTTTATCATTCCATTAGGACATCTTTTCTTTTTAACTGGTTTAATATTATCTTTATTTTTACCAGAATCTATCTTTGATTTTGACTTAGACTTCGATTTTGACTTAGACTTAGATTTTGATTTTATAGGTAATGGCATAGGCGACATAGGCGGTTTTGGCGACATAGGCGGTTTTTTAGGCGACATAGGCGGTTTTGGCGACATAGATATATTTGGAGGTAAAAATAATGGCGTAGATTGCTTTCTTGATGTCGACATAGATATCTTTGCCGGTGCTATATCATAATAGTCTAATGAAAAACACCCGGTTTTAATAGTAAATTGGTCTTTCTTAAAGGGTCTCGCGATAACAGTATATTCTCTTCCATTTTTACTTATAAGTTCTAAAATTATATTTCGCGGCAATAAGTATTCTTTTTCCTTCTTAATTTTCGCATTAGATACCATATTTACAAAAGGCAATCCTTCTTCAAGATATATTATATAGATAGGCGTTACTTTACCAACAAGATTACCAGCAAAAGCTTTTGCTACTGATTTTTTAGTAGAAATAGATGTATAATTAAGAATTAGTGCCGTATCGCCTATGTTTTCTAATGGATCCCCATTTGTATTAATATATTTATGTTGCATTCCTCTATAAAAAACTTTGTGAGTATATGTTTTTTCGTATCGTGGTGCTGCTTCAATAAAAACTCTGTCTATATTACTTATTGCCTTATCTATATATTGTTTAAAATCTCTATTTTTTAAATTATCAAACTTTGTAACTTTAAAAACATTTGCTAATATAGGTTTTAAATAATATTCCAATGGCAAATCATTATTATAATATTCGGGATTTAATAAACTATAATTTATATATGTATATAGAGACCCACTATATTCGTGTAAAAAATGGGATATTAATTCTTCAAAATATACATCTTCATAGGCATATTTAAAGTTGACTTTGGATATTGATTTTTTATTATTAGAAGGTTTTATTAAGCCTATTGTTGTTAATTCTAATAATTCCCTATTTATATAAGTATCTCCAGTGGTTTTTGAAGTTAACTCTATAACTCTGTGTTTTTCCAATAAATTGTTTAATGTTTTGAGATTAACAATAACATTCTTCCCAATAAAATATCCTATATTATAAAAAGTTTCCGGATTATCATATGTTGCTTTCTTAAGTAATGCGTTATTCATCAAAATACACTTTTTCATTTCATTATTAAACATAAAAAGCGATTTGTTAATACCATAAGCTTTATTATTATAAATGATAACTATATTATTAGTATCATTATTAATATAATCATTTATTGGTAATTTTTCTAAGTTTATAGGGTCATATACTAACATATTTCTTGCGTTATTTCTATAATATAAATACATATTAATTAAAAATACGCTTTTTATTTTTTACTTTTTATTTTTGTCTTCGCATTGTAATGTATTAGGATTGCGTCGTGTTCCTTTCGGACAACGCTTCAATTTAGCTTTCAATTTTACTTTTACATTTGCTTGTTCTTTTTTATTCTGTTTAGGTACGCATTCATTTGTTATTTTATTTCTTATCATTCCATTAGGACATCTCTTTGATTTAATAGGTGTAATATACTTTTTGCTTTTTCCTAAATTAGCAATTGACTTTTTAACTTTTCTCGATGATGTCGTAGATTGTTTTCTAGGCATTGACGTAGATATCTTTGCTGGAACAATATCATAATAGTTTAAAGAAAAGCATCCTGTTTTAATAGTAAATTGGTCTGGTTTATAGGATTTTGCTAAAACAGTATATTCATTCCCATTTTTACTTATAAGTTCAAAAATTATATTTCGCGGCAATAAGTATTCCTTTTCATCTTCAAATCGTGTTGTAGATACCATATTTATAAAAGGCAATCCTTCTTCCAGATATATTTTATAAATAATAGCTTTAGATCCTGAATCCGCAAACTGTTTAGCAGCATCATATGATGATGAAATAGATGTATAATTTAAGATTAGTGCCGTATCACCTATATTTTCTAATGTTTCCCCGTTTGTATTAATATATTTATCTTTCATTCCTCTATAAAAAACTTTATGAATATATGTTTTTTCATATCGCGGTACTGCTTCAATAAAACCCTTATCTATTTTGGTAACTATATTATCCATAGCATTTTTAACATCTATATTCTTATAGCTCTTTTTATATTTAACTTTTAATTCAATTATTAATACGGATTTTAAATATTCGTCTGTTAAAGGCTTATCATTATTATATAATTCTGGTTCTAATAAATTTTTATTTATATAATAATATAGTGACATACTATAATTTTTTAAAATAAATGATATTAATTCATCAAAATACACATCTTCATAGGCATATTTAAAATTAACCTTTCCTGCTGAATTTTTAGAAGAAGGTTTTAATAAGCCTATTGTTGTTAATTCTAATAACTCCTTATTTATATAAGTATCTCCAGTTTTTTTCGAAGTAAGCTCTAGTATTCTATGTTCTTTCAATATATTATTTAATGTATTAAGATTAACAATAACCTTTTTGCCAATAAAATACCCTATATTATAATAGGTTTCTGGATTGTCATAAGTTGTTTTTTTAAGTAATGCGTTATTCCTCAAAATACACCTTTTCATTTCATTATTAAACATAAAAAGCGATTTGTTAATACCGTAAGCTTTGTTTTTATAAATGATAATTATGTTATTAGTATCATTATTAAGATAATCATCGTGAGGAACTTTCTCTAAATTAATTGGATCATATACCAACATATTTCTTCAATTCTAAAATATAAATATATTTAAAATATATATTAGAAAAAAATGATATATAAATATATCAATATTAATATTTAAAACAAATGCAAGGGATTATTAGTTTTTCTAACAGAATAGCTTTAAATATTAAAAGCAATGATCACAAAGATGATATACTTAGTGATTTGAGCACTTTTTACAAAATCAAGATATTACAAAGGCATCATCATAATCTTGATACTACTAATGTTAATGTAGTAATTACTAATCATCTTATGAATTTGCGTTCAAATGGTAATAGATACTATCTTTATTTTACCCTATATAATGACATTGAAACGATGTATTATATAGATAAAAAGATACACCCAGGATATCAAAGACCTCGTATTATATTTGGTAGAGGATTATTTGATAAAAAGCTTTTTAAAAATACGCTTCTTGATGGTGAGATGGTTAAGTGTAAGGATGACACTTGGACATTCTTGATTAATGATATTATTTGTTATGAAGGCAAATATTTGAATAATAAAACATTACCAGATAGGCTCAATATTATTTATAATATGCTGGAAACTCAATATACTCCAGATAGTACTATTGATGTCTGTAATTTCAAGGTTAAAAGCTATTTCAATATGTATAAAGAATCTATTGCCGAATTACATAAGCTTTCAGATAGCCTCAATTATACTTGTAGAGGCATCTATATTTGGCCATATGATTTGAAATATAAACCTAAGCTATATAATTTTGACGAAACTAATGTAATTGATGTAGTTAGAAAAACAAAAGATATTACCGAATTTAAAACCATTGAAAACCATAATATCCGTATTTATAATGGTAGTGGAACTGGTAGTGGAACTGGTACTGATACAGATAATGATATTATCCAAGATAAACAAGATAAACAAGATAAAATTATAGGAAATACAAATACCAATGTGGCGACAGAAGCTGTTATGGGAATAGATGAGAAAGTACTATTTTTGATGAAAACTCTTGAACCAGATATATATGATATATATGAGACAGAGAATGCGAATGATAAATCTATCGGAATTGCTCTGGTTCAAACGATGAATGATAGTAAAATATTGCGGACAGCATTTAGAGATAAGAATGCTATGACGGTTATCAAGTTTGCCTGTGTTTATAATGACAAGTTTAAAAAATGGCGAGCGGTTCGTCAAATGTTCATTTCATAATTGCCGGGAGTTTGTCATGTGATTTGTAATTAACTAAAGTAAAATCGCTATATGTAAGGGATTCAATCCATTTTATCTTATCATCTATAGATGTCTCAATAGCTGGCGCATCCTTTTCAATAATAACACGAGGACTTTCATATATCTCCAATTCTATTTGTTTTTTTACTTGCTCTACATGTTCTTCATAGATATGAGCATCACATAATGATAAACTTACTTCAGACGCCTTCATATGTAATACATGAGCAATTATTTGCGTAAATAGTGCACAACTAGCAATATTAAAAGGAAGACCTAAGAATAAATCCGAGCTTCGCATAGTTAAATGACAACATAAACCATTCTTTGTTTTATTAAAGATATACATGATATGACAAGGTGGCAATGCCATAATATTTAAATCTATAGGATTCCAAGCAGACAATACGGCGCGCCTGCTATTTTCCATAAGCAATTCTGAAATTACATATTTAACTTGGTCTATACCTTTAGCAACTGCCGTCGTGGCATTTGTATCTTCTTCATTACCGTCTTTTAGTTTTTCAGGTATATATTTTTTGCCAAACATACGCCATTGCCATCCATAGACAGGACCCAATTCGCCCTCTTCGTAATCATTGAGACCTACACTATCTAAATATTCGCGCGTTGAATTGCCATTCCAAATATTAACATTTTTTTCTTTAAGTTCGTTGGCATTTATTGAGCCTTTGAGAAACCACAATAATTCTTCAACAATCCCTCTAAAAAAAACCTTTTTGCTTGTTATCAAAGGAAAGGCTGTGGAAATATTATCAAACTTAATCATACACCCAAAATGCGAAAATACATTGCCATTTCTCGTATTTTTAAACTCGCCATTCAAGGTATCTTTAAGCAGATTAATATAGCCTTCTTCATTTTTATAAAACATAGTTAAAATGAAAATACAATATAAGATATTATGTTGTTTACTATTTATATATGTTATTATAATAGATAATTATCATAGTATGAAGGATTGTCCAAGCGAGAAAATATTGAATCCTATTACTAATAGATGCGTTAATAAGAAAGGTAAAATAGGCTCTAAAATATTAAAGAAAGATATTAGTATTAGTATAAACATAAGCAACGAACACAATAGCTGTTTTATAGATAGTCTTTTAGTAGCACTATTTCATTTTAAGAATAGAGTTATATACAATATGTTCTTTAGAACTAAACATACATTGGAACACAAATATGCTCAAAGGATTCAGTCCGAATTATATAACATATATAGGTATATCAATAAAAACGAAGACATAGAAAATAAGAACTGTAGTATGATAAGAAAATATTTAGATAAATATTATAGAGAGCTTGTTAAAATTAATTCTAACAATAAAATATTTTTTAATAACAGAGATAACTGGCTTACTCAACAAATAGATGTATTTGAGCTAATAACTTATTTGGATAAAATATTTAATTTCAAAAATAATGTCAGGATACGCGATGGGGATAATAAGTATAAGAAAAATATGATACAAGAAATAGCATCATTTTATTTAATAGGCAAATCTAATCTTGATATATCAACTCTTGTACCTAATCGCGTCGACAGATATGATTTTGATAGCAATAATTATTTTAAAAACTCTAAGGGAAAACTGATAAAATACTATGAAAAAGAATATAAAATATTAACGACAAATGGCGTATTAATAATAGAAATATATAGAAATGTAGGTACCGAGAATAAGCTGACGACTAAAATAAATTACCCCAATACTATAAAGATACCAGGAGATAAAAAAGAGCTTAAACTTAGATCTATTATATTACATAAGGGAAATACAGTTGGATCAGGGCATTATACGACGCTTTTAAAAAGAAACGAGAAAACATATGAATATGATGATATACAAAAAACAAAAGTTAAAGAGATTACACCAGAATATGAAAAGAGTATGCGAAAAAATATAGTATGTCTTATATACGCACGATAAATATTCTACTTCTTCACAAATAGCCTCTCAATAGACTCTCAATAGCCTCTCAATAATCTTTCAATAATTATTATAAAATACTTAGATTTTATTAGCATTTCTAAAGACACTAGAATTTTTAAATTTTTACAATTTTAAATTTGAGTACATCTTTCTGTTTTTTCAAAAATTTCAAAAGTTTTTTAGAAATTACAAAATAAATCAAGAGATGTACTCAAATTTTATTTTTCAATTTTTAGAAAGTTTTAGTTTCTTTTTAAGACATCATAATGATAATATCAATATCTTAATTTATCTTAAAACATTTTCATTTTTATAAAATCTCTCAATAGCCTCTCAATAGCCTCTCAATAGCCTCTCAATAGCCTCTCGATAATAATTATATAATTAGAAATAGTAGAAGAGGATAGAGACATAATAAATGAAGAGCACTAAACATATTATAATTGGAGCCGGAATTACAGGATTATATTTGGCATATAAATTAATATTAAAAGGTGTTTCGGCTACTGATATAGTGATATTTGAGGGTTCTGGAAGGATAGGTGGGCGTATATATACAAACGAACATAAGGGATTTAGATATTCTGTGGGAGCTGGAAGATTAGGGAAGAAGCATAAATATGTTATGAAGATAATAAAAGATTTTAAACTCCAAGACCAAATAATAAATATTAACAAAACTACGAATTATTTTGTTGCCGGACGCTTAATGAACGAGGAAGAACTCTTAAATCATTACAAATCAAATTTCAAAAGCCTAAATGAATTATGGAGATATGCCATTGAAAAAAAAATAAACGGTAAATATGACCCTAATTTATATAATTTACATAACTATTTTTCTTTAATATTGAGCACAAATGATGTGGAGTTGCTCAAGATATCTCTTGGATATATTGGAGAAATGTATGATATGAATGCCTATAATGGCCTTCTAACACTGAGAAAAGATTTTGATATTCGCAATAATGAGTTTTTTGTATTGCGCGATGGAATACATATACTTTGTGATGTACTATATAAATATATATTAGATGCTGGTGTTTCTATACATTTTTCTTCATTTCTTGAAGATATTGGAGATGGCGACAAAAAATATATAAAAGTAAATGGAACAACATATAGTTATTCTAAGTTATATTTAACAATTAAAAGAGGAGATTATATGAATATAGGATATTTCAAGAAATACGAAAGTCTTTTTGATACTGTTAGCGACGGACATTTATTGAGAATATTCGCACAGTATAAAGATGTCTGGTTTAAAGATATGCCTAAGATACTTACACAAAATAAATTGCAGTTTATTATTCCTATCGATTATAATAGCGGTTTAATACAAATCAGTTACAGCGACAGATATAATGCAGACTTTTGGAATGCCTTTAAAAATGAAAAGGAAGTTAAAAAATATCTCACAAAAATATTGAATGAGATGTTTCCTGAAAAAAATATTAAAGAACCAGAATGGATTACTATGCATTTCTGGAAAGCCGGTGATCATATGTGGAATGTTGGAGTAAATACAAAAAATATACAAAAGAAAATGGATGAAATATTTATTCCCAAAGGTATCTATATATTAGGCGAAACATACAGCGAACGCCAAGCGTGGATTGAAGGAGCCTTAGAAACAGTTCATAAAAAACTTAATATATAAAGAATTCCAAAAATATACTATAAATATTATTAAACTTTCATAAATTCCAATGTGTAAGCACGCCAATGTTGCTATAAAACAAAAAATTCACACGACGGACTTAAAGAATTATTTGATATAGTAAGATGTTGTGTTTGATTTTCTTCATCTGTCTCTTCGAGAGTTTTAATCTTCTTTTTATAATTAAATAATATCTCCTTCTTTTTATACTCAAAATCAAGTCTATAATTATTAAACTTTATTATATCTTGTGTTGTTAGAAATTGTAGAATATTTGTTGATACTAAAATAGTATCATATTCGGCAATATCATTTTTAATTTTCTCTATTTCTTCAATTTTTATATCATCTTCTTTTGTTTGATATAAAAATTCTAAATTATTTTTTTGTTTATTATATTTATCTATATATCCTATCATTATATTTTGTTTTTCGCGCAATTCTTCAAGTATTTCTCTATAATTTTTAAATCTAACAAAACTTGTTAAAATTGTTATCAAAATACCTAAGGAAAGTAATAAAGCATTTACAAATGTAGTAAGTAAATGTTCATTTATCAATATCTCTTTGCTTTTATTTACATATTCTATAATAATTAGTCTTAGAGCATCTATAAATGTAACTATAGATGAAAATATAAATAATGTTAGAGTAATATTATAATATCTTTTATAATATTTTTCATATGCAACAGTAGCTATAAATAGTTGTTTTTTAATTTTTATAAGAGTATCATCTATATTTTTTATTTGATTTATAACTAGTTGTTTTTTTTGTTTATGTATTAGTTCCATTTATATTATGTTCATAATATAAATAGAATAAGCTAAATATTATCAAAATTGTAAAAAATATATACATAAATAAAGCATATAAAGTATCATATTATCTTTAATATGACCTATGAAGACAAGTACAATCATTTATATTGCCGCCACAGAAATTTGTACAAAAGAATTGTGGGCTTCGCTTTCTAATATATTTAGTGTTCTCTTGTTCTTCTAAGCTATATTTTTTATTATATTTATTTTCCACGGCTTTTTTGTTATTTTTTACAAGAATACTGAGGATATTATAGGTAATATCAAGTTTATCCTTGATACTGAATTTGCTAGCAATAGAAGATGCCATACTACCCTTTATGTAATAATTATCATAAATCTTAAATCAATTTTTTATAATTTACACATATTTAATATCGTGATGCGGAGAATCATAAACATTTATATTTAATTTTTTCAAATTATATTTAACAATATAACTATCCCATATATTATGTAAATGCGGAAAGTCATAGTCATCCATAATTAATATTGTTCTCGGCTTAGATAATCTATATGAGTTTATAATATCGCTATTAGCAATTTCAGCACTATGTCCCCCATCTATATGTATTAAATCGTATTTATCATTAACAGTCTGTAATGTTTTTGTGCTATCGCCAATTATTATATCAATTCTATTACCAAATGTCTCCTTTAATTTTATATAACATGGAATAGTATATTTATGTTCACCCAAATCAAAACAGGTTATATGAATATTTGGATTACTTAAAAGCATTAATAATGTAGAGAAACCTGAATTAAACCCGATTTCCATAACATTTTTTATATTTTTATTTAATACTAAATTGCTAATATTTTTTGTTTTATTTATAAACTCATTCGTATAATCAGTTGTATGATGCAACATAAATATATTCCCCTCCAATAATTCTCCGCAATTATAAATAATAGGTAATAAATTTGTATTAATATATGCCTTTGCCTTATTAATATTATCATTTATCGTGAAATCCTTTATATTATTCAAAAATATAGTCATATCATATATTTTATGAGCATAAACTCCTGGGCCACCTGAAAAATGATGTATTACTTTGTCACTATGAATATTCTTATCATTATTCACCACAAGTGATTTTAAAATCTGATTATTATATAAATTATACTTAAAAGCATTATATACTATAAAAGGCTGGTCGTGACATACATTATAAAAGGGTATATTAATAATATCTTCGTTTATTTTATTAAATAAGTATCTTATTTTTTCGCAATTTTTAAACAATAGCATTCCGCTCGTAAATGCTTTTTTGTCTTTATAATTATATAGTTCATTTCCAAATAACGATTTTCCCCAAAAATCGGTATCGCTATCTATTTCTCCTTCTTCTAATGTATATAAAAACTCTTCTTCGCATACATCAAATACCTTGTTGATATTATCTTTAACTAAAATATCTGTGTCTAAATAAAGTATTTTGTTGTAATTTTTTACAGAAGCTAAATTAAACAAATCTAATCTTGCCTTACACGCCTTTTCTATATCGTTGTATGTATCATTTATTTCAAATTTAATTTTTTCGTTAAATAAATGACTTTTTTTTATAATATTCATAAATGCCGTAGATGTATATATTAATATCTGCGTATTATCATCAAGATTTCCGTAAATAAATATGCTCTCTAACAACATTAAAAGCATATCAACATATTTTTCTTGATTAAATACACATATAAATATACAATTCATTATAAATATGTATTATATTTTAATTTGATAAAATAAACGAGTCATTTCCAAATATTCGATTTTTATATTCATATGTAATAGGAATTACTATGGAGTGGATTATTCTTTCAGTAATTCACAGTGCTATCGTAGCAGGTCTAATATTATTTTTGAGATATGATGAGACGCCGAGTAATATCTTTCCTATTATAGCAAATGTTATTGTAGGCATATTAAGTGTGCTCTATATATTGTCTTTTTACAAATATTATTATTTAATGGGTGAAATTATTAAACCGAAATATTATGTATATTCTTTTATGTTATTTCTCGTTATATTGCTAGGATATTATATAATAAAAACTTGTCCAAACCCAGCCTATTTTAGAACCTTTGTTGCTCTTGAAATTATATTTATGTTGCTATTTGCCTTATATTATGAAAAAAATATGAAAATATCATATCAAAGTATATTCGGAATTATGCTTGGATGTATAGGTATTGTCTTAATAACTCTCGATAACAATATTTACAAATAATAAAATGACAGAAAAAACCTCGCGAGATTTACTATTATTTTTAATGTCTATTTTTATATTCATTGTAACTAAAAATAAAAAATATATAAACCTAATCTATAAACCTAATCTATAAACCTAATCTACTATATTTCTCGCACTCTAAGGAAGGAAAGGAGCTACGACAAGTTCCTTCCTCTTCATATTATTTTCAGCTCCCACAAGAGTTTTTGAACAATTAACATCGCTTACGGCAGAATCCTTTGAAATTCTAATACGGACTGGAATCACAAGTCGCTTAGTACGCTTAGCGTATTTAAAAGTGCTCGCAACTGACGGTGTAGAAGCACTATTGCCATATCCGACTCTTCCAGCTACGCTACCCTCACCGATAGAACGAGAAACACTTCCGCGCATCCCACCCCCGATGCTACGAGTAGCTCCACCACCACGCGTAATTTCTTTTTCTTGTACAATTTCTTTTTCTTTACTGAGAACCATAAATGTAAGATACATCATTCCGGTATTTTCGGATGTTTCCTCAATACCGAGCTCTTTATCATCTTCTGTAAGCTCTTCGCCCATCGCCTTACTTCTTGAAGTCGTCCATTCATATTTAGCTTTTCCGTTCTGATAAAATACACTACTATTCGGTTTCCAAGGTTCTTGAATAGGAATTGACCACATTACACCATCCCTTTCGATATTGAATGGAGTAATATGACTGTCTTCAAGATAGTCTGGTTCATCAAAATCAACCGCGAAACCGAGAGCATAATCATAGTTATTATTGTACCTAGAATAAATATCCGGATTTTCAATTTTGATTACAATAGGCCCTTCTTCGGCAATTACATAATAGCTTTCAGTATCTTCAGTCTCGAGAGTTTCAATCTCATAACTCTTACTCAATTGTTTGGGGAAATTGATGAGGCATTTCTTGCCAAATGAAACCTTGAAGCTAACATTAATCATATCCGTCGTACATACTACATCTTTATAGGCATTGTAAGAAAGCTGAATACAGTCACTAACCTTGACAATAGGAGCAACAGCGGCGGAAGCAGAAGCGGAGGTTTCAGAAGAGTTCTTCGACATTATAAGTATGTAATTATTTTTGATATACACAATCAATTTTTATAAATATATTGAAAAAAATATTAAATATTTATCAAGCCAATATTACTGAAAATATAATAGTATATAATCGGGATATTAAACAATAAAAAGACAATTTTACAAGAATCTTTCTAGATCATTATATGATGTATAATATTAGAATATTTACGATAATTATTGAAGACAAGTAATAACATAGAAGGATTTTTTGTATGTGTATAAGAATAAAGGAGGGAAGATGGAGGAGTGGGTATATTTGTCTATTTTAAGGAGTACAATAATTGTAGGATTTATACTTTTTATAAGGTATGACGATGCTCCTAAATATATATTTCCAATTATAATAAATATAATAGTAGGCTTTGTAAGTTTAATATATTTCCTATATTTTTATAGTAATGATAAAAATATTACAGAAATAATAAGTAAGCCAAAATATTATATATATTCTATAATATTATTTGTCGTATCACTTATAGGCTTCTATATTATAAAAATATCCCCAAATCCGGCTTATTATAGAACATTCGCTGTTTATGAAATTGTACTGTTATTGCTTATAACATTATATTACAAAAAATACTTTGATATAAATTATCAAGGAATATTAGGTATTATTTTAGGCTGTATATCAATAATCCTTATTACAGTAGATAATATAATATAATATGATATAATATGATATAAAAATATAAATATATTATTATAAAATGTCAGAAATGTCAGAAACACCAGAAACATCAGAAAAAGAATATAAATATAAGATAATTTTGACAAAACCTGACAATATAATAGCATCGGATTTATATAATAAAATAAAATATATTACATCTTATGATAGACAAGCTTTGATTTTTAATACAGAAAAATATATTTATAATCATATTTTATTGCCACTATATGAAAAAAAGGATATTGAAGAGATTATATATAATTATGGGATACAAAATGCTCTACAGCATTTTATATTAAATAAAAAATATTACAATATTATCAGAGATATTGTTGATAATGACGAGTCAAAAATATATATTGGGGTTGCCTTTTATATTTTAAAAGAATGCTTTGATTATAGAATAGTAAATGCCGAACAATAGAATATGTAATTACTGTTTCCATTTCTTTCCACAAATAAGACATTCCATAAATAGTGTAGATGCTTCATCACCAGAGCGTGTCTGGAGTTCATAATAGCTTACCTTCTTACTCTTACATCTCATACAAGTTATCATATCAGACATAGCAACAATATTAAACTCATAAGCTTCTTTAAGACGCAAATTATTTTTATTGATAATATCATTCCATCTCTCTGGAAATACATTATGACATTGCATATACGGAAGCATATGTGGGACGAACTCTTTGTTTTCTACCATTCTTTTATATAAATCTTTATTTCCAATATAACTGTTAGATTTAAGATTTGAATAAATGCTCCGCGAGATATTAATATATGTATCTAAAAATAGCGAGCATTTCCACGACAATTGTATTTTATTAGTATTCGCATAATCAATTGTACAATTAAATACACCTATTTCTAAATCCGTAGCTTCTAACTCGGAGATAAACAAATTATTAATTAGCATATTCCGAAAATCATCACGAACCTTGTTTTTATTATACTGATTATTAAAAACCTCTGGATTATTATTAGGCATATTGTATTTATCTATTTCGTCGCTCAATTTATAGATTTTAAAATCATTATTCATAATAAATGTTTTAATATATAAATATATAGAATAATCAATTTTTTATATATAAATCTAAAAAATGATATATATTATATAATATTTATTTACCTTTCAATATGTCTTTAGATTCTAATACCATTGCTCATCAATATACTTCTAAATATGATACAGTAGATATTAATAAGTATATTACAGGGCTCTCTGGTAAAGAAGCAAATATAGATCAAGAAGATATTAATTTAATTGAAATTTACTTCATTAATCGTCGCAATATTCAAAAATCATATGACGCCCAAGAGACACAAGACACGCAAGACAATGTTATAGATGTATCTGTTAAAAATAGTTTAGAAACTTTTATAGATAATTATTATAAGAAAAGCAGAGTTGAAAAGTATAAATCATATACACATAAAGAAAGAACATATACATACGAGCTATCTAATGATAATCAATATGTATCAAGTAAAATTAAGAAAAATATGGATATTTTAGGTAATATATTAGTAATCTGTTCTAAGAATAATAAACAGCCTAATTATACATTCCCTTGTACTAATGAAATAGACAGCATATCAGAATATACTATTAAGGAATATAAAATATCTAATAGGATATCTTTAATTATGCACAGTGATAGTGATAATGATAATGATAATGATATTAAGACGCTTTATATTGAGTATAGGCATTCTAATAATGTTGATATAGACAAAATAAATGAGACAATTAACAAGATAATTAGAAAAATATTATATCAATTATCTCAACCGTGAAAAACAAAAATTGATATAGGCATTATAAAATATATATATTAATAAGTTGTGAAATAAGTACATTACTTCATATATAATATGACTCTCTATAATGATATTGCTAATTCAGATTATTCTTTCACAGATTTCGCCAATATTATGATTAATGATAATACTATTGCCAATGATTCAAGCAAAATTTATAATATTAAAGAGTTGTACGACGGCTACATTAAACATCTTATGGTGAGAAAATATAGCAAAGAAGATATTTTGCGATATCGTATGGAAACTGTCGTTGATTATTATATGGATTTTTATGGAAATAATAAGAATTATGATAAAAATAATCTAATATCACAATATAAAAACAATATTAGCGACAAGTTTGATAAGAAATTTAATCCACCTAAATGTTTCCTAACTATTGCCAGAAGAGAAGATATTGCGAATGAACTTAAAGAAAAAATGGAATATGAAAGTTGTGATATTAATACCCATTATAAGATGATTAATATGAAATATGAATATTATGGAGAGCTTAATAATTCAGCAAAGGAAAAACAGACGGCAATTGATAATGATGAATATTACGAAGAATGTAACGATTATTATAATGATGACGAATTTAATTCAAGTATTTGTAATAGCGATGATTACGACGATTATTATTATGAATATATTAGTGAAGATGATAGCGAATATTATTCAGACGATTATTACTAATTACCTATTCTAAGATATACGAATACTCACATACTCACATACCCGTATTTATCGTACCTGCTAAGGCAGTCGCAAGACTCTGGTTTATATTTTTATTATTTTTTATTTTTATTATTTTTTATTTTTATTTTTATTTTTATTTTTATTTATACCTTTATTTTGTATACTGTAAAAATTGATTTGATATAATATAATAATTATATTATATAATAACAGAATATTTCTAAATTCTTTTAGATATAAATGATATCTATTAATTATATTGGAGCTCATATTAAGCGTGATGATAGTGGAGGAATAATAGAGACAATGAATAATATCAAGAATAATGGTGGGAATGCCCTTCAAATATTCGTTTCTAATCCACGCAGTATTACCATAACAAATATAGACAGTTATATTAAAAAATCACAAGATATACGAAAATATCTTGTAGAAAATAACTTTAAACTTGTTATACACGCCCCTTATACTATAAATATAGCTAAGGATTCTACGGAAGGTAAGCGAATAATGCCATTAGAAGAATGTATATGGATTAAACTTCTCATTAATCAACTTACGCTTGCTGATATGATGAATGCCGAGGGTGTCATATTACATTGTGGAAAACACGTCTCTTTGACCTATGAAAAAGGATTAAATAATATGAAAACTTCTATTGAATATATTTTGAAAATTATGGAAAATAAAAAAATGAAAACAAAATTAATTATAGAAACTCCCGCGGGACAAGGAACAGAATTGTTAAAAGATTTGAATAACTTCCTAACATTTTTTAATGGATTTTCAAAAGAACAAAAGAAAAATCTTGGAATTTGTCTCGACACTGCTCACACCTGGGCTCTTGGATATGAATTAGCTGAGGCATATAACATATTATTTAAAAAAAATAGCAAAGATATTACCGTAATCCATCTAAATAATAGCCTTGTTAAAAAAGGAGAAATGAAAGATAGACACTCTGTTCTCTTAGATGGCAAAATACCTGTTGCTGATATGAATGATTTTATAGCATCATTGTCTGGAAGTAGGGATAATGTATATTCCCAAAAATCATCTAAATATATCCCAACAATTATCTTGGAAACACCATCGGAAAATTACGAAATGGAAATAAACCACATTCGCAATTTATTGGACTAAATAGCACAGGCGGATTACTAATGTTTCTTAGCATTATCTAATACCTTTTTCATCTCACTATCAAAATCGTCACAAGTATTGCGAATATTTATCCATTTACTTTCCTCCTCACTAACATTTTTAACATTTTTATCAGGTATTTTCCACAATTCAATAAGAGTATCTAACACATTCTTATCATTTCTAATAAATACTGTTTCAACCTCTTCATATGTTAATCCATCAGGTGCTTGTTTTAATACTTCGTCCATATTATAATATATATATATATAATTTATATTTGCTTATATTCTTATTCTTAGATATTCTTAGATATTCTTAGATATTTTTCTATATTTTTCTATATTTTTCTATTTTATGAACATTATATATATACTCTGATATTTCATAAGCTATTTTTTCATAAGGATGTTCCATAGAATAGTTCTGTGTTACAATATCATTTATGTTTTGCGGCTTATCGCTTCTATATAAGCATATCATTAATTCTCCGGTATTCTTATTTTTATATATCTTGTTATTAACATCTGGATTAGAGCGAACATATTTAAGTTTTTCTTGAGGTATATCGTGGCTATCAGTATATCCCATATTATATATTATAGTTTTGAATAAAGCCTCGTTATAACGCTGATATATATGAATTTTTTCGTGTATTAGTAGCCTTATTATTTCATCTTCTGAATAATTTAGCACATCTTGTGATAAAAATATTATATGTTTCCTTGTATGCGGTAAGCCATTTTCATATTTCCCACCATTATCACTCTTTGTAATTGCTAAGACCCATTTAATATTTGCGATATCCTTGTAATTAAGATATTTTGAATAATCAAGATTGCTTTCTGTACTGATATTATTTATATTAATATTTCTAAGTAATTCGTCAGCCTTCTTTGTACAACTATCAAGTATTAATTTATCTCCTTTATTAAAATGTATTGCTTCGTTTTTAATAATGTTAATATATTCATCTTTTGAAGATACTTTGCGGGCATATAAATCTAAAGGAGACAAATTTGCTACATATTTATCTTCATCATTTTCAAGAAATAGTGCTGTTTCTTCATAGCTCATATAATATAAATGCGTATCATTCTTCCCATTTTTGAAAGATAAAGTAGTATATATAGTGTATATATAATATATAGTTAGTATTAGAAAGGTTATAAACAATAATGATAAAATATAGTAATATATCATATTTATTATAAGCTAACATTTTATCATTTGCCCTTTTTTTTATAACATACTCCTTTGCTTTGTTCAACTGATTTAATTACATTAGTTTCTCTTCCCTGTTCATCTTTAGAAGTGCTATATCTAGCCACTCTACCGCAATAATAATCTTTATTATTTGTTGCGTTTGATATAATACCCTTCTTGATTTTTTCCTTATCAGATAAGCTATATTCTCTATCATTATTTTTTACACTATATACATATAGCTCATCTATTGACTTATTATTACTATCTGCGGCTATTAGTTTATTATAAGAAACTACAATACTATCACCTTCAACAACTATCTTACTGTATCCGTATGAATTTATCGAATAATAGGTTATATCATATTCAGATATAGTGATATCAATTTTGTCACTTAAATCCTTAATTATATCAGGATCTGCTCCACCAGTTCCCGAAGTAATCTGGATTACGCATTTATCGCCTTTTTTAATTTTCATAATATTAAAATTATGACAATCGGCGCATAAATAAATACAATTATTATCTGCTAATATATCATATAATGAATCTATTAATTCTAAAGAATTACCCGAATCATTGAAAACAAACGTTCCTTTTTTGAGCTTAGTTATATCTTCGCTTTTTTTTCCTTTTTCTGTATCTTTTTCCTTAGATTCCTTCTCTTTTTTGGGCGTCTCTAATGCACCCATTGTAGCCGTACCTGCCATATCTCTGTCTTTTTCCTTAGATGCCTTATCTTTTTTATGTTTATCGTAAAATAATGGTATATGCCCCATTACAAAGATAAGTTTATTTTGATTACCGCTTTTCTTTTTAATCCCCTCTATTTTCTTTTTGACAGATTTTAAATAATTTGGTGATAAAATATTAGTATTTATTATAATAACTATATACGAAGAAGAAGCATCCTCATATACTCCAATATTTGTATCAGCATATAATTTTATAACATTATCAGGATACTCTTTTGTTTCTAACTGTTCAATAGAAGGAAGGCTTTCTCCCAATAAATCTTTTATCATCATTTTTGTATAATCACTTTCCGATCCTTTTAATGATGCGGCCGCTTCTTGTGAAGAACTTTTAACATTTTCTAAACTCTTCGTTTTTCCCTCTATATAATTTTTAAGCTTATTGATATAATGTTTTTGCGTATTAATCATACAATCAGGATTTTTTTGATTACTACTTGCTTCATCGTGATTACCAACGCAAATATAAATATTCTTATTCATTGTATATAGGATATGATATCCTGACACTAATGTATCTACTAAATAATATTTATAAGATTCTTCCTTATTTTCTTTATTTTTAAGTAATGTATTATACCAATTATCTCCCGCTATAAACATATTGGATATATTAGGTTCAAACTCTTTGATACAATTTAATACAACATCTCTATATATAGCTTCTTTATCACAGCTTATATTATTCCAACAACCGAAAAATATAAATGAATTATTCATAATACAAAAACTTATTTGACCCAATACTATTAAATAAGAGTAAAAAAATAAAATGCTAGATGCTAATAATTAAAAAGTCCTATAAATAAATTGAATTGTGTTTAGCAGATATTGACGAATTATTGTTATATTTTTTACAATATGTATCGTAAAATGTCAGCGATACTGTATAAGGGATGTTTATTTTTATCAGGTCGGTCGGGACATATATCATCATATTAATCCATGATACAATATTGTTAATAGCCCTTTTTAAATTACGAACCCCATCTTCTTTTTCAATATTATTAATAATATGCCTTATCAATTCATTGCTAAATATAATATCTCCTTTGTTTAAATTATATTGTTTCAATATTTCTGGTATTATATAATCAGATGCCAATACAATCTTCTCTTCATTATCATAACCATTTACATTGATAACAATCATCCTGTCGCGCAAAATTGGGTTTATTAAAGAATCATCATTGTATGTAAAGATAATCATAGAACGAGATATATCAAAATCTATCTCTTCAAAATATCTATCGTTAAACTTATCATTCTGAACAGGGTCTGTTATATGTATCAGTGTATTGATAATTTCCTGACCCTTATAAGTATTAGATACTTTGTCCAACTCATCAAATAAAAATAGAGGATTCATTATTCCAGTTTTCATAAGAGATTCACAGATTTTTCCATAACTCGAACCTTCATAAGTATATGAATGTCCTTTGAGAAAAGAAGAATCATCTGTTCCGCTAAGTGATATAAAGGCATTCGGATAATTTAGAGCATTACAAATGCCCTCTTTAATTAGCTTTGTTTTTCCGACACCAGCACTTCCTTGAATACCTATGATATATCCATTAGCTTTGGGAAATGATATTAATTGTGCTAAAACTCTTATAATCTGTTCCTTCGCATCTTTATGACCAAATATGGTTTCGTCCATACGCGCTCTAATATTATTTAAAAAATTACAAATTTTTTCATTACCATCGGCAATTTTAATAGGTATTTCATAAAACTTATTAAAGGGGATGTTATTTAAAGAAGATATCCAAGAACTCAGCTTATAATATTCAGATGAATTGCTATTCATTTTATTTAAACTTTCAATCTTCCATAAGATGCTTTTTTTCGTTCTAATATTAATATCAGAAGTCAGTATTTTAAAACGCATAGGAACATCATAGGTAATCGTGGTTTTTTCAATAATATCTTCATTATCTATTAGCTTTGTTTTATCAGCGTCAGACAAAACATCAAAATATTTTTTCTCAACACTATTATATTTATTATAAAATCTATATAATTTTTTGTTAATAGGATGCTTACTTAAATTTAATGAATTATTAGTTCTCTTAGCATTATTTTTATTATTAGCAGTTCCAGAAATACCAGTATTACCATTCGTATTTAAAATAAGATATATCATTTGATTATTATGTTCTTCCTGATATTTATTAAAATAGTTAGCTGGATTATCTGGAATATCCTGATTATTATTAATAATTTCATTATTACAATCTTTATTACATAGATTGTTACAATTATTATTTATAATATATTCTTCTGTCTCTTCTGTCTCTTCGATATCTTCGCTTGTATCTTCGATATCTTCGCTTGTATCTTCGATATCTTCTGTATCTTCACTCGTCTCTTCTGTTTCCTCCTTATATTCGCTATCTTCTGTATCATCTTTTTGAGATACTGAATCAGTCACAGATTCAGATTCAGATTCAGACTTGCAAGATTTTTCTTCGTTTTTAGTGTCATCTTTTTTCATAATTTTACGATTTTATGATTTTATAATATATATAGATTATTCATAAGTATTTTTTATATATACTCATTTTCATATTGATTTCCCCAATAGTAATTTGTGGATACAGTTCTTACTATTCTATTTGTGTATAATACAAAATAGGTAAATAAGCATACGAATAGTATTACCATAATTAATATTAGTAAATCTAAATATTTATTATCAGTATATATATTTATTGTATAAGAGCCTACCATTATTAATGCTAAAAATAGAATACATATAATATAAACATCATAATTTTTATTTTCATATTTGAGAACATCAACATTCATTTCAGAATCCGATTTTTTGCTAAAAAGAACATCCTTTAAATATAATTTTTCATTATATATATTTTTAGATATTGTTACGAGCTTTTCGTTATTACCTTTTAATGAATCATTAACAATTGAAGGAGTAGCTAATGTTATCATAAACATTAATTCCTTCGCATTAGTATTCAAAAAATTCTTGACATCATCTTTCTTTACAGTTCGTATATCGCTGCTACTTTCATGCTTTATATTACTCGTTCCAACATCAGCATTTGTTATTTTGCATGTAGTTTCTGGACATAAATCATATCCTGTATAGGTGCTTCCAGAAGCTTGAACAAAACCTTCTTCTATATATAATGTATTCATAATATAATAGCTCATAAATAATATTATTATAGCGGCAAGGCACACGAGAGATATTGATTTAATAAGAGGCTTTTCCACGGCAGCTACATTAATTATTACTAAAATAGATATTATAATGGCAACAATTATTAAATATGATAATACCTGATTATATAATAGATTATTACGAGATTTATGTAATTCATATAATGTAGTATTATTTTTAATTTTTGTTTTATACATATTTATATTTTGTTCAACAGTATCAGTATTACTTACTATCTCATTATAATATTTGTCAATATCCTTGCTTGTAATTTTAACTATATATACAGGACTATTTGTTGCAGTATCAGTATTTGAGGTATAATTATATAATTTATCATATAAAACTGACGAAATAGTTTTATCTTGTTCTAGTTCAATATTTATGCGTTTTTTATTTGCGTTATCAGTTCGTATTTGAAAATCCTTAACTTTAAAAGGTGTACCTTCAACCCTAATTCTATAACCATTATTAAACTCGTATATGTTTCTATTATCAATTAATTTCTTAATTTTATTATATTCTTCTGCAGGAGTTGAATTTTGAAATATACCTTCTTCATATATATCATTTATATTTGAATCGTCACAAGTTATTTTAAAGCTTTTATCTATTAATTTATAAGAACTAAAAAATATAAAATTTGTAATTCCTAAAGAACTTGTCGCTTCCTTAATCTTATTATTTTTTATATTACCTAATTCTTCTTGTAGATACATATCATATTTATTAAAAGATGTTTTATTATCATCGTTAGAACCTGAATTTTTTTTATATAAAATATATCTATAACCTGGTGTATCTGTATTGGAAGGCAATACATTTGTACCTGCTGTACAAGTAGCTGATGAAGAAAAAGTTGCTGCGTAATCATTTTTTACAAAATCATTTAATGAAACTTTAGTACAATTAATACCACCAGTTGATTGTGATGAATTTTTTATAAAATCATCTTCGTAAGATATTGCAACAGCACTTAATTTATATCTATTATTATAAAATATATTTGCTGCTCTTATAGAAGCTAATAATAAGCATTTATAACATAATATATATATACGCAAATATTTTATTGTAGGTGAAAAACTATCTTTGTTAATATTATTAATCATTTTTATAAAATTAAATATGTAATAAATGTTTTGCTTATAAAACGATGAGGGCGTTTCAGCTGCTCCTTCTAAATTATCAAAAGTGCCTAATATGGTAATATTTTTGCTCAAAGTTGTACTTACAGTTATATCAACTGGTATTGTAGTTGTTGTCGAATCAATCTGTGCACTAAGAGTTCCATCTTGTGGAGGAGATGATGTTGTAAAAGTAAAATTTCTTACACTAATGCCGGTATCTGCTGGTATTGTTATATCTGTGCCAATATCTATATCACCGGAAGTTCTTAATTCAGTATCTGGTTTAATTCTTGGAATACTATCTACTTTTACGTTTGCGGTTGTTGCCCCCTCGCTTTTAGTAAAAGCACTAGAAGCAGATAATGTTATTTTAGTGGAGTCATTTGTAATTACAGAACCATTTGCTATTTTAGATGTATTGCCGGCTTTTATAGTTCCTGATATTTTGCCATTAGTTATTCTATAAGTATTTGCTGGCGTTGTAAGCTTTACTATTTCGCTACCACTAAGTATTTTTAAGCTGTCAATAACAGAACCAGTTTTTATAACCGCACTAATGTTTGCCGCGTTTAAAGTAACGTTTGTCATAGTTCCTGTAGAAGTTATAGTTGGTTTCTCAGATGTCCCCGATTGTAATAGATATTTAGCATTAGTACCAGCGATATTTGAATATTCTAAGAATCCAAATAAGTATTTTCTGGTACCTGAAAAAGTTTCAGTATATTGTAATTTATTACTATTTGAAAATATAGGCATATCAGAATCTAAATAAGTTGTTTTTGATGGAATGGAAGTCTCAGATTTATCAACTACCTTAATATCATCATCTTTAAACATATTTTTTAAATCGCCAATATATAAATATATACCTTCAGGAGGATCGTCTATATTCTGACCTCCAGAAGATATATAAAGACCTTTTGAAACACCTATTACATCCGCTTCTTTTAATTTTCTATTAACAATATATATTTTCGTAGAGGATGTGAATTTAGTTTCAAGGTCTTTAGAATTATTAGAATAACAATCAAGTAAAGCATCAATGATTCTTATAAATATTTCAATAGCATATTTTGAATATAATATATTTGTTATAGAATACGTATCCGGTTCAATATCAGTTTTACCACTGTTAAATTTAATAAAACATAAATGATCTTTAGTTCCACTTGAATCATCAAAACTAGCATTTATGTAGGTGTTGTAATCAGGGCCGCTGTTTCTATTTATTGTTTGATTGAATGTAGGAAATAATGTATTAATCAATAAATTTTTTAAACTAATAGTTTTATTATTGAGAGTCGTAAGACCTTTAGTACCAGTAGTTAATTTATTATCTGCAGCATAAGAAGTAGTTGATTTTGGTGGAAATAATAAATCATGATAAGTTTCAAAAGTATTTTCAGACAAAACATTTTGCTTTCCTTCAATTATCTTGTCATATAAACCTAATAAATAAGTTCGTAACATTGGATATTGAATTAAATCAGTATGTGTAATACTCGTCATTATAATTTTTATATACTCTATTATTTTATAGATATAATATATTTATTTAAAATAACTTTATTTAAATACAAGATCTATAAGAAAATGATTCACCGCTATTTTCATTATATCTATCTATTCTAACGATATCCCCGTGTTTCAATCCAATCCATTTGGCAATTGGATCATTTTGTAATATAACGTGCATATGCATTTTACTACGAGCTAAATATTCCTTCATAAATTCTTTTGCCTCTTCATCGGTAAGCTTGGTATGTTTGGGTACATATTCGTGTTTTGTGGGATTAAACATCAATTGTTGAGAGCTAAAATATTGGAGGTGGCCTCCATTTTTTTGAAATATTTTGTCATATTTGTTGAGCTGAGATTTTACCGCCGTTGAAATGGATTCGTTGTTAAATACGATAATTATATTATTTTTACCTCCATATTTATTGGTAAAATCTTTAATATTATCACCATCTTTTAATTTCTCTTTTAGATCGGATATTATATTTTTTCTCAGATTTTTTGAGAGAGCATACAAAATAGTCGTATTTAATGTTTGAACATTAATAGGAAACTTATCAGATTCAAAATCTTCTTTGCTAAGGGATAATAGCATCTCTTTGAAAGATGATACGTCATCTCCTCTATCTACAAGCATTTCCTCAATATTCTTATTAATAATATCAATATCCATTGTTTTATAATATTTGTCTTATTATTATATAATAATAAAAAAGTCAATTTTTAATTTATTATTTTGTAATAGCCTATATATCTCATAGTGCTTTCAATAATCTCTTTGGGTCTATATAACTCTTTTTACAGACTGTTGAAGTATTATGTAATTCAAACGAGGTAAGTTCCAAAGCTTTTTTAATAGGATTCTTTTCATTCCTATATTTATGCAAATATTTATTGAATAAATTATTAGCATTCCAAGTCCGCAAATCCTTTGTAGTTATATTAACCTTTAATTTACACATTAGATAATTATTAACATCGTCAGCGGTTATTCGTCTATTATTATATTTAAATATATATTCAGGGCGTTCAGATGTTGACAAAGAAGTTGTTGTAAGACTATCAAGTTTTTCTGATAAATAAGCATATATGTATTTATTTTTACAGATGGCCTGATTGCGTACACCCTTTTTACCGATGAAATCAAAGGATACTGTATTATCATTTAATAACTTGATATGTGAATAATTTAATGTAGTTATTCCATAAGATTTATTCTGTTTTTCATATTTTATATTTCCTATTCTAAAACCACACGAAAGTATTAATGTTATTATAATTGCTATAATTTTATTTTTTTCGTCGGAGGATTTTAAATCTTTTGCTACTTGCTTTTTAATTTTTATAAAATGCTTATCAAACTTCTGTATTTTCTCGTATTTTTGTTCATTTTGCTTTTCAATATGTTTCGAATTATATATCACCTGTTTCCTGCCTTTGCTATCATATCCATATGCTAATATTTTCTTATTATTTAATATTACTACATTATCATATGATGGAGGGATTTTTAACTTTTTAATTTTGTTTATAGTATCCTCATCTATTATCTCACTTCCTATATCCGTATTTCTCTCATTGCCTAGCTTGTCCGACTTGCCAGGCTTGTCGGATATATATTTATAATATTTAAACCCAGTAATATAGGTTCCGACTCTTTTTATTTTCATATGTTTATTTATTGTAAATAAATTATAATTATGATGTTAAAAAATGATATAAACATATAATTATATATGTATTCATAAACTGAATATATAATGGCAACGAAAAAAGCGACTCCTGTACCTACCCAAGCCCCCCAAACTCCTCAAGCTACTACTGATTTGAAAGCTACTAAAAAGCAACCAGCTGCCGCTAAAATGCCAGCAAATAAATCTGTGGTTCCGGCAACTTCTACTGTACCAGAGACTCCCGTCGTACCTGTATCTACTAAGACCGATGATTCGGTTGTCCAAGGCGATGTTCCCGGGGCCGAGGTTTCACCTGTTAAGGACAATGCTGTATCAGTAATTATTGAGAAGGTAAATAATCTTTTTGCCAATTTTAAGGAAGTTCAAAATCTTCTAAAAGTTCTAAGCAAGGATTATGAGAAACAGCAAAAAATCATCGAGAAGGCTCAAAAGAAACGCCAAAATGCTAAAAACTCGCCTTCTGGTTTTGCCAAGCCTAACAAAATCTCTGACGAGCTATGCGATTTCATAGGTGTTCCCCACGGAACTGAGAAATCCCGTACTGATATTACCCGCTTCATTAACTCATATGTTAAAGAACATAATCTTAACAAGCCCGAGAACAAGCGTTTTATCCTCCCCGATGAAAAGCTTAAAAAAATCCTAAATGTCGGCGATAAGGAAGATATCAATTATTTCATACTACAAAAGCTCATCTCTCATCATTTTCCTCCTTCAGCGAGCAAACAAGCTCAGGTAGCCGCTTGAGATAGCTAATTATTTACTATTTTTTATTTGTAGAAATCCATAATAGAATGTTTTTGTCTTTTAATTTATAATTATTATCAATAGATAGTATTATATTATATAAAGTTTTTGATATTTGTATTGATACCTTACTGATATCAGTATTTAACCAATATCTTCTAAAATAATAATATAATATAATATCTTCTAAATAAGGAAAGCATCCTTTATTCATTGAATTGGTATATAGATGTGCATTATTTCTATATAATAAATATGAACACTCGTTGTCTGTAAGAGTTTTGAAGTTTTTTGTACTTTTCTTGAGCCTATTTATTGTTTTATTATAATCATTATTAAGCTCGTAACTAATTTTTTTACTTAAATAATATTTTAACATATCGCAATTATATTTATTTCTTTTCTCTTTAACAATATCTGTGAAATTTGTCTGGCGTTTAACAAAATCATTAGCCGACTTATTTATTTCGCTCAGCTTTTCGAGTTCAGAATAGCCTTCCAAATATTTAGCGATATTTGCGAAATAATCTGTATCAGTAAAATTCATGATAGACATGTGGTCTGCTTGCGGTCTGCTTGCGGTCTGCTTGCGGTCTGCTTGCTGATAATATTAAATGACTGGTATCATAGTCAATTTTTTAGAATAAATCAAAATAATAGAGCAAATGTATACTATCCAAGAGACACTAAGATATTTATATTTTTACAATTTTAAATTTGAGTACATCTTTCTGTTTTTTCAAAAATTTCAAAAGTTTTTTAGAAATTACAAAATAAATCAAGAGATGTACTCAAATTTTATTTTTTCAATTTTTAGAAAAAACTGGTTCCTCTTATAATATAAAAAAATATTATATAAAAACAAAGTATATAATGACATACATATCAATTTATGTCTAGATATGATGAACTTATAGCGTCTCTAAATAATGAATGTAGAAAAAAAAGAGTTAGCTGTGAAGACATTATTAAAAAATTAAATAGATTTGAATATGACGAAATTATTAATGACAAAAGCATAGGTAATATCATAGAAGATATAATAGCAGAAAGAGAAGAGATAGCTAGGATAACAAGAGATATATATAATAAACTAACTTTGTTGAATGAACTACTTGAGATTTTTGGAGAAGAACCACAACCATCGCTTACAAAAGCAAGAAAATTATTTAAAACCAAAATATTCATAAATATTTACGATTTATGTTATGGGATGTATAATAAAAGAACTACAAAAGAACTATTAAGAAAAGATTTACGGCAAAATCGCGTAAGAAGGTTCTCTTTACAATCAGCAAAGAGAGGAGGATTCAAATGTTTTTTGATTGGTATATAAAGCTATGACAAATAGACACACATCTTAAACCTTCTTGAATATACACCAGCGATTGAAGAAGCTGAATTGTTTAAGCTCAGCCTCTTTATCTAAATCACTAATTATATTATATATGTTATTCTTTTTAACATTAGGATCCATATATTTTGCCTTTATTTTATTGAATGTTTGCGAAAATAGCTCACTTTCTACCAATTCTATATTGTATTCCTTACATTTTCTAATAAGTACATCAAAATCTACTATAAATTCGGGGATAAATTTCTTAGTTGCCTCTATATAAACATCAACCTTCTTATTGAAATCTTTTTCTTCACTTGATTCATATCTTCTAATAATAGCCCACAAGGGAACACCCTTATCTTCCATACGCTTATTAAGCTTCTTGCGTCCTTCCACCATATCTCCACCATTAGCATTTATGGCACTTACAACACTTTTGCCATCCATAAATGTACAGATGAAGGTTCCGCCAACCTTTAACATATAACTAACATTATTTAAGAATGTATTTATTTTTTCTTCATTCTCAAAGAAATAATGAATAGCAAACATACAAGAGCATACATCAAAACCATTAGCACCTCTTCCCGCAATATTTTTATAATACGCAGGAATATTGCCACCACGTTTATTTAATACTAACTGTATGATATTCGCACTCTCTTCATCATCTATTGATAGCGAACATTCACCGTTCATTATAGGCTTGCTACAATCTCCCGCGGCATATACAATATCAGGAAATTGTAAGGGAAATTTCTTGTATTTATTGCCGCCACCCCCGCCTCCCTTATTATTATATTCATTTTTTTTACCTATGAGACGACTGTAAGCTCCTGAATCCGTATTATATATACCGTGCTTTACATAATCAATCCCGAGAACAAATCTATAATCATTATTAATCCAACGATTCATATCACCACCTTCTCCGCAAGCTAATTCGAGCAAACTGCCCTTATATTTTTGCTTGGAATATAACATATTTTTAATACATATATTGTGAAACTGTTGCATATTAACAGATAATAGTCCATCGCGATTGATTTTGCGAGAATAATAGACATCATCTGATTGTAGCAATTCGTTCTCCGTATCCACTTTTAATATAGGAGCCTTCCCGCGAATAATGCTTTCAGTTACGGGATTATGTATTGACCCCCAGATATTCATAGCAACCGAATAATCATTCGCCGTTTTAGAAATCTCGCCTGTATTATAGATACGCATTTTATCTTCACGCAAACGCATAGGAATCCATCGCATAGATGGCTTTATATTTTCGTCCAATAAATATCTATATTCTATTATCTTATCACCGTCTATCAATTCGCCACTCTCACAACGAGCTTCATCGCGGGCATTCAGTTTAACATAAGATTTCTCAATGCCCTCCTTATAATAGTTATTCGGCTTAAATAATTTAAGCGTATATTTGCCAGCCTGCTCTTTATTCAATTTCTTATATTCAGCATCATATAGCTCACGCATAGCATTATTTATAGTATATTTATCATATTGCTTGGCATTATACCCGACGTGTAGAAACATCTCGCGGTATTTCTCGCCGTCCACCGTAATAACTTTGCCAAACTTTGCGAAAAAGTCTATTGAGTTCTGCTCAGGAGGTTTCCATTTAAAAACTCTGTCCCATTTAACTCTCTCTGTTATTTCAACAGGCTTATTGCTATAATAAGAATATAAAGCAAGTTTAGCAGGTGTAAAGATAAGGCCGTCGATGCTATAAGGATATTTTGAGCCATTCTTCAATATATTATCGCAATCCTTCAAAATACTATCGCTATATAAATGTTCCTTGACAATATAATCAACAGAATTACCTTCATCACGTGATTTAATATATTTACGGCTATTTACTAAATATTTATATCGGCTTTCTTCTTTAACATCATCTTCTATAAGCGGCAGACTGGTGATTTTTTTGCCACCGCAATAATACATATCAAATGCGGCATATAACCCAACGTTTGATTTGTCCAATCTTTTTTCACAAGATATATATTCGCCGTCAATTAAAGAATTATAAAGCTCCTTTGTAGAGCGAAGCCCTGTATCTATTACTTTGTATGTGTTATCAATTAAATATACAGCACCAGCATTATCTATAAACATCAGCAATCGCTCGCCATCTGCTTTTTCGGTTACAGTATATTCTGATAATATGCTAATCCCAGTGTATTCATTGGGTTCCAATATATTGAGTTTTTCAAGAGTTACAGGCTTTGGGGTTAATAATACAGGCTTTGTCTTATCATTAGGTTTCTTTTCACGATTATTATAGTTATAATGAGAAACAATATCTTTTGAAACAAGGTCAGAATAATTCGCTATGACATCTTGTTGCTGTTTTTTAGATATTATATATGGTGATAGAAAAAGCGCCTGTTCCATTTTAATTAATCCTTCTAATATAATATCTTTAGAAGCATTTGTTATATCAAGAAAATACTCGTATTTCTGCGAAGATTTAATAATCTTAGTATTTGCCAATTTATAATATAGGTCTCTATCATCGGCATCTTCAATATCATATTTATTACATTTACATATATTGACGATAAACCGCATATTAGTTTTTTTATCATTATAAACTATCCTTTTGTTTATTTTAAAAAATTTCCTTATATCATTCCAATTATCGGGAATATTCTCCTTTCCTACGAGTTTTTTTGCTACCGTCTTAAATTGTAGATTAGAATTAAATAACTGGTCATATTTGTGTTTGGCGAGCACCTTGTATTTATATAATGATACGCTCTTATCTTTATAATTAATATAGTTAGGATTGTGAGAATATTTCAATATATTGCTACTATCACTTATTTCCAGGATAATATCTTCAGATACTACTTGAAGCGTCTGTTTCTCGATATTCTCTTCGTATTTCTCAGTTTTCATAACATTTATAAAGTTGGAAAACTCATTTTCACCCCATTCACTCGAATTACTCAACTTTATTAAACATTCGCTATTATTCTCTTGAATTAGCGAATAATGCGTATCAATAATTGAAAATATTTCATCATCTTTTAATATTTCCATTATGTATATTCTCTAATAAATATAGATATTATAGATTTTATATATCAATTTTTAATATATAAATAAAAAAATGATATATTCTTATAGATTAATAACATATTTATAAATGCCATCTAATAAAATGTTTATGCCAATCAAGTTCAATACTACTATTATTCTTGTTCCTTCTGAAATTACCGCAAATTTTGACACAATAATTTATGATAAAGTTAGGCGTACGCTTGAAAATTGTTGCAGTAAGCACGGGTATATTAAAAAAGATACTATTAAGATAATTAAGAGGTCGGCGGGATATTTTAAAGAATCGCATTTAAACGGAAATATCGCTTATGACTTGAGCTGTATTGCCGAAATCTGTAATCCCGCACAAGACTCTATTATCAAATGTGAAATTATAGCAAATAATAATTTGGGTCTAAGAGCTATTGGAATGTACGAAGAAATGGCTATATTGGAAGTTTGTATTCCTAAAATTACTTCGGGAATCCAATCCGAGGTAAATATTGATAGTATCAAAATTGGCGATCATGTTAATGTTAAAGTGTGTGGTAAGAAATTTACGCTATATGATAATATGATTTCAATTATTGGAAAAATAATCAAGGATAAGGATGATATCATTCAGATTCAAGAAATAGATGATGGTAATTTATCAATTGACGAAGAGGATATGTCGGAAGTTGATGAAACAAATGATGATGGTATTGAAATATTCAATGATGAAGACGAAGAAGAAGATGAAGAAGAGGGAAATTATAAATTCAGTAAAAATAAATTATCAAAACACGCTGGTGGTGGCTTAGAGTTTGATGAAGATATTGAAGAAGAAGATGAGGAAGAAGATGAAGAATTAGACGAAGATGAAGACGAAGATGTTGATGAAGATTATTCAGATGGTGCTGAGTTTGAAAATTTCGACTATTACGAAGAATAATATGTTTCTTCGTTTATAAAGATTATTTTATTATATAAATAGATTTTTATATTATTTATATATAATGAATAAAAAAGATTTATGCAAAAATATACAGAATAGTGTCAGTCATTTGACAAATGTAGAAATAATAGAACTCTTTAAAATAATATTAGCGACTGGTGAGAATTATACAAAGAATAATAATGGTGTTTTTATTAATCTTAATTGGCTTAATGAAGATACCTTGGAAAAGCTAAATAATTATATATTATTTTGTATTAAATCGCAAAATGAAATTACAAAATATGAATTGATGAAAAGTTTACTTAACGAAACTATATCTGTTAAAGAAGAGGATATAAATAGCAAAATAGTAGAACAAGATACAGTAGATAATAATATAAGACAGAAGTTCTCGTCGAGTATGAAGTTTTATTTACTAAAAAAAAAGTTTATGAAACAAAATATTGTCCCTGTAAATATCTTAGAGAATGAATTGAAATACGAAGACTATGTAATTACATAAATAATTTAAGTAAAACGCATAAAACGCAAAACTATAAAAAATGATATATAAATTAAATGTCTATATTAACTAACCAATGATTAATATTTTAATGAATAAACTTCCTGAATCAAAAGACAAGGATATTATATGGAAGATTAATAATCCTGAGCTATACAAAAAATTTTGTCAGGATAGCCAAAATCAAGAGACAGTTCAAGAGACAACAGTGCCAGTTGCTATACCTACAAAAATCCCAAAAGTTCTCAAAGTAATTCCTATTCCTATTAATAGATTACCTACTGTTCTTAGTAATTCGCCTGTAGTCTCGCAAGATATTCCTAATGGAGAAGATGTTCAAGTAGTTGAACAAACAGCCCCTATCATAAATAAAAATATTCCAAAAAGGGAATCTAAGGTATCTAAGGAATCTAAGGTATCTAAGACGAGTATGCCAAAAAAAGTAAGTGTAAATAAAAATAAGAATAGTCCTATGAAAATAATCTTGGAAGAATCGCAAACATATGATACATATAGAGATGATGTAAGAGACAAAATAATTAAGTTTATATCTACAAAGGAGTTCAATAAAGTTTTTGGTATCACAAAGAGTGCCGAAATAATGTCAGGAATTGCTAATGACAGATTCAATAAATCAACAGCATTATTTATATCATTCTTATTTGATAAATGTGTAATATATAATGATAAAAATTTCATTTATAATAAAAATAATGGAGTAATTACGATATAAATTATTTGAATAATGGAAATAAAATAAGCTTCTTATTTTCCATTAATTTATGAGCTATATGTTTACATAACATCTCTTTGATATCCTTAAAGTTTCTTTCAGATACATTACCTTTTTCTATTTGTTTAATAAAGTTATTGTGTTCCTTCTTATTATAGAAACTACAAACACGACCTATTTTTTTCCCTTTGCCTACAACAGCATCCGTGGAGAATATCTTAAAAATATTTTTAATTATATTATCCTTCTTAATAAATTGAGGCTCTATAATTCCCCATGGCATATCTTCTAACTCCATATTTTCTGGTATTGTGCTAATTTTACTATTGCGATATTTTGCGAATTCTTTCTGTTCTGTAATTGTTAGCGATTCAATCCATCGTTTTTCTACATTATTATATAGTGATATATCAAGATTTTTAATATCTTCATTATTTTTATTTTCAATATTATATATATTTATATATCCAATATAATCATTATTATTATTTTTATTATATGAAGGCAATTCCTTTTTTCTTATGAAAACTCCCTGTGAATCTAAGCATTTAATTACATATTCCAATCCAGCCTTCAAGTTATTTTCAAGGTCGCCAAGTTTAGCATAATTTATTATTATATATTCCACTAGTCTTTTAAATTTCTTTTCATCTAAATTGAAATATATAGAGATCGTAGTATTAATAATATTCGTATAATCTATATTTATCATTTTAAGAATATTTTCGATGTCATTCTCACTCTTCTTATCTAAGATATTAACAGCCGTATCATTTATTTCATCAATATCCATCTTTATTTTAATTTTTGCCATCGAACCTACTATATTCGGTATGATATCATTATTAATAATACTAAGTTTAATACCCTGTCTATGATGTTCTATATAGTAATTATCAATAAGTATAATAGGTCTTATTGATTTATTTATAGCATACATCAAAATTTCTTCATCGATATCAATATTTTCCCTTATATCTTTTATTAAATCAGTATATGATATGTAATAAACATCTCGTTCTATCAGTTGAAGCAATTTATTTTTAATAGCATTTTTTGCCATTTTTAAAAGATGCTTATAAACATCACTTCTGTAACCTGATATGTCCTCTTTTCCCACATTTTCAATATCATCATCTTTAAAACCACAAGATGGCTCTAAATCTTCGCTGTCACCTAATTCATATTTTATTTTATTTCCTTGTGATGTTAATATATCTACTTTTCCCATTTCAAATAATTTTTTTGGAAAATAATTAATATTTTTCATCAAGGAACAATCCAGCGAATTGCTTGAAATTATCTTGTCAATTTCCTTACTTTCTATGTATTTTCTCGTAGATATTCTTAATGCGTGGATATCTATTGTTTCTGTATTAAGCATTTTTGCTTCATCATTGGCACTCGCATGCATAAATACAGTTACATTCCGTTTTTCAAAGGGCAACTTTTGATGTCGGCAATTACGAATGCCTCTGCCTATAATTTGGTCAGGTCTATTAAAGTGATACCAAGGTTCTATTAAATGTATCTCGCGAGCATTATAAAAACTAAGGCCTTCGCTCGCTACTTGTGTTATCAATATTACTTTGATATCTTTACCATTAATATTCTTATCATCATTAATCTTCTTTATTAAATTATTAATAGTAGTAGAACCCATAATATCTTTTTTATCACTTGTCAATATACAATATTTTGGATTAGATACATCTTTATATTTTGGCTTATCCTTTACAATTTCAGGGTTTTTCAATATATTATTTGTACCTTCACGCGAATAACCGAGATGTTCCAAGCATATCGCGAGTGGTATAATGCCAGCCCAAGCAAATCTTGAATATACAACTACGATTCCCTCGGATTTTCTTATTATATTACATATGTTCAAAAATTTACCTGAATATTTACCTAAATATTCCTCCGTGGGATACAAGGCATTTTTATATTTTTCATTGTAATTAACAGAAATACTTGCCGTGCCTTCAACATTTCTGAAAAATGTATTAAATCCTACTTTACCTATATCATTATCATATACAATATTCATAGGCTGTAATAATTTCATATTATGATTAGGCGATTTACTACGCAATGATTCTTTTGTATTTGTATCTGTACCAAGGTTGGCAGCATCATCTAAATCATTTAATTCATTCTCATCATTTTCCTCGATATTTTTATAATTAATCTTATCTATTATTTTTTTCAAAGATTCTATTTTGTTTTTTTGATATATTCCTAATTTTGAGATTACTATATCATCATTTATATATTTTAACCAACCTAATTCTTTAGCAGGTATAGAATTATTAGAAGGGTCTTTCTTAGGCTCAATATTTAATATTTTAATATCACTGTTATATGATGCCTTTAATTTCAAAGCGAAAGTAAATGGGTTTTTCCCCTTTAAATATGATATATAGTTCGAGGATAACTTTTTAATTAATTGCTTAGCCTTATCATCAAATTTAAATTTATTATTGTTATTGAATACCTTATAATTATCTTTTAATATTTTATCACGTTTATCATTTATCAACATTAAATTGAAGAGGTCGAGGATATCTCGGGGTTCGTTATACATAGGTGTCGCTGACAATAATATTAATCTATTATTTCTTCCATTTTCTAATATTTTTTTAAGAGTACTATATGTTCCCTTTTCCTTATTATTCGTACTTCTGATATTATGAGCTTCATCTATAATAATAACCTTGTTCTCTACTACAATATTATCCTTGTATTTTTCATTAATTCGCTTCATAAAACTATCATATGTAAAAATCTCATATCTTTTCTTCAATAATTTTTTTATATTATCCTTGTTATCCTTTTCATTAAAAGTATTCTTATTTATATTAAGTAATTTGATATAATTATCTCCAGTACATTGATTAAATAAATTGTTGAATATCTTAATATCATAATTGAATATTTCTTTATTGAAGTTCTCTTCAAGTGCCTGGGGCATTATTACCCATATATGCGGTTCTGTTGTATCCATCGTTTTTGTAGATAATATTGTTTCAGTTAATGTAATTGCCGTACAAGTTTTACCGACACCTACGCCATAATATAACATAATGCTCTTATAAGGAGTTCTATGAGATAGATACTGGCTTATAAAATGCTGATATAGCGTAGTTTCAAACTTACCACATAATTCATTAGCTACTTTATTAAAATCATCTATATTTTTTATAATAGGGAAGTTTCTTATCTTGTGTATCGAAAACTCCTTATTTCTTGCTATTTTTTTCTCAAATTTTTCATCATCCATATCAGGATAATATAAATCAAAATCCTTGCTATATTTTTTAGAAGAAGATGATGATTTTTCAACGGGTACTACTTGAATGCTCTTGTTTGTTTTTTTGGTTTGCTTTTCAAGATTCTCCTTCTTTATACAGCGACCCGTTTTGGGATTTAGAACTTTGCCTTCGGGACATTTTTTCGTTTTAATCATTATCTATTTACATTAAAGATTTATTATAATTTATTATGCTATGAGCCTTTTTAAATATCTTGATTCTTTCTGTGTTATGATTTTTAATATGATTCAATACTTCTTCATTGCTAAACCATTTTAAAGACCTTATTTCCCGGATTTGTTCTATACAAGTATTGTCGAGCTGTATTTCAGCATTATCATTGATTATTTTTGCCACATAATATACGTGTTTATAAAGAATATTATTAGTACCGAAAAAGATTTCTTGAAAAGGAATAATATTTTTATCTATTTCAATATCATTTTTATTCAATTGCGTTTCTTCACAGAACTCTCTTACAGCACAATCTATATCAGCCTCTTTCAACTTTTTACGCCCCTTAGGAAATCCCCATTCTTGTTCTGATTCATTATTGTTATTAAAGTTTTTAATAGATAGCATACTTTTAATATTACTATCATTCATAACAATTTCAAATTTATTTTTTGAGTCTATGTATTCCTTTGTATGTTTAAAAGTTCCTTGATTTATTTGACACCATGTATAATTCCATATTTGCTCAAAATTATTAGTAAGTAACAGTTTTTTTTCAGAATCTGTCATATATTCAATGAGTTTTATAATGTATTTATCGTCATCTATATTGTACTTTCCTCTAACAAACTCCATAAATGATAAGCTATCCTTACGCTGTATCATAATATATTTAATCTCATTATTAACTACCTTATAGCATATTATTCCAAAACTCATTATAGGATGCGGACAATCTTTGTATAAATGCCCATTTAATCCGCAATTCCTACAACATTGCGGACGAAAATAATTATTTTTCTTACTACTGTCATCATATTTTTTTTTCATTAATATATAATTAATAACATTAATATATAATATTAAACATTTCTTAAATGTATTTATTATACAGTAAAAATAATATCCAGTTATTTATCCTTTAATATGATGAATAATTGTCGGAGCTGTCATAGCCATTAAACGAAGATACGCTATTAGTTAAATGTTGAGAAGGAGGCGTAGGTCTCGGGGGTTGTACAATGGGCATAGAAGTACCCGCTGATACTCCTTCAAGAGGAGCATAATTCATATAAATATCATCAGCAGATGATTTAGGATAAGGCAAAGAATTAACACCGCCTACTTTAGGCTCTTGATAATGAGGAGGTTGTGAATTAACGCCGTGCAATGAAGAGTTCATCCCATTATTAGATGCCGGAGTACGATGAGCAGTAGATATTACAGGACTCGATGGCGAAGGAGACGCGGGAGAAGGAGATGATGGAGGAGGAGACACGGGAGAAGGAGACGCGGGAGAAGGAGACGCGGGAGAGGGAGATGCTGGAGAAGGAGAAGATGCGAGAGGAGTGTTATATACTACTGGTTTTGATTCTTTATGCTCTTCGCTCATCTTGTTGTTTATCATTATTTTTTTAGCATATAAATTGGCCTCTTCTTTATCTATTTTATTTTTCTCCATAGTATAATCTAATCTGTCATTAGCCATATCATACTCGGACATAGAAATTAACATAGATATTATTATCATAACACAATATATTATTATGATAACTGCTAATATCCACGCTAATAGCCAACACCACCATCTGGTATTAAGATTGCCGCCAGTAACTATACAGGTTAGTTCAAATAATGACATTAGAATTGAAGGAACAGATATTATTAATATAAATAATACGAACATAAATCTGTCTCCTATTGGTATTCTGCTGCTACTGAATAATATTATTACACATAGTATTATAATTGTCATAAATAATGCTATACCGGCATATTTTGATTGTTCTGACCCAAAAAATATGTCATTTATATTTATAGTACGACTTCCCATTATTTTGTTTGTATATTCTAATATCATATAAAGAAAAATAAAAAATGACAATCATATAAATACAATAGTATATATACATAGTAAATTATTATGGGTATTCCTTATTATTTTTATTCGTTGACAAAAAAATATCAAAATATTTTAGATAATAATAAACCGGTAAAGACAGATATTTATTGTATTGATTTTAATGGCATAATACATACTGTCGCCCAACAAATTTTAAAGGATAAGCAAACAGAAACTATGAAGGCAGAAGAAATTGACGAGTTAATTTTGGAAGGTATTTGGAAGAAAGTCGAGAGCTACATTGAATTATACAAGGCTAAAAAATATGTTATATGCGCCGATGGCGTAGCTCCGACTGCTAAAATTATTCAACAGAGGAAGCGTAGATATTTGAATATTTACAGAAATAAATTGGATAAGGATTTCATCAATACGCCAGTATGGGATACAAATGCCATAACGCCCGGGACGGCTTTTATGAAAAAGTTAAATGTCTTTATGGATAACAAAGTGAGATACTCTACGCATAATATAGAAATTATATATAGCGGAAGTAATGAATGTGGCGAAGGCGAACACAAGATATTTAAAAAAATCAAGATGATGACTATGAATGCGAATGCTGTAAATACGGATAATATTATTATTAATGGCCTTGATGCCGATTTAATTATATTGTCGCTGATGTCGCATATAAAAAATATTTACTTGATGCGTGAAACAGTTGATAAAATCACGAATCAGGTAGTATATAATTATTTGAATATTAATAACTTGCGTGTAGCTATTTTGAGAGAGCTGAACTTTTTGTGGAGCCTTAATAAAGAGCTTCATAAAGAGGAAGATATTGTTGAATCCTATTGTACTTTGTGTTCTATCCTCGGAAATGATTTTGTACCGCACTTATTGACAGTTGATATTAAAACCGATGGTGCCGACAAGATTATTTCAATAGCACGTAAAGCCACAGAAGAATATGGACTTCTCGTGAGCAACGATAGCATTAATTATGAGTGCCTTAAATACATTTTCAAGCAACTATCAGTTACAGAAGACAAGGATATATTTATTATTTGTGAAAAATATATCAATAAAAAAATATTTAATAATTCTAATATTCCGAGCGATAATTACGGGTTAAAAAACAAGGATAATTTGTGCTACAAGATATACAATGATAATAGCAGGTGGCATAAGAATTATTATAATATGATATTTGAAACTAATATTACAATTGATTCATCAGTAATTTACAATTCGTGCTCTAACTATATTAAGGGCATTTATTGGGTATATCAATATTATAAAGGATACAGCATAGATTGCGAATGGTATTATCCCTATAATTATCCACCTACATTAAAAGATATCAGCAATCATTCAATAGCACACGAGGCTCCTGAAATTACGGCAAACAATAACTTTCTGGATCCTAACATTCAGCTGCTAATTGTTCTCCCTAAAGATAGTATTCATCTCGTCAATCATAAATATAAAAAATATATGACAGATATTTATTCGGGACTCTTTCATATGTATCCGGCAAATTATAATATCCAAACATTCCTTAAAACACACTTATGGGAATGTAGCCCAATCCTTCCATTAATCAATATCAATTATATTAAAAAAATAATATCTATGTATCCTCCATAAATACCCATAAATACCCATAAATACCCATAAATACCGTTTGTAATACTAGATAAGCTTCATAATTTCTGCTATTTTATTTTTGTCTGTGTCCGCGAAATAATACCACGATTTTTTCTCAGGATCCCATTTACATCCATGTCTTTTTACAGCATCCTTATTTTTAAAAGCAACCTTAATATATACTCTATTACTTTTGTCAATTTTGTCAGATTCGCCTAAAGCTCCGGCAGCTCCGCCAGCTCCGGATTCGCCAGTATTGTTCCGCACGGCTTTTTCTTTTTCTGTGGATAAACAAATGTTTTCAATATCCTTGATGGATTTAATGTTTTCCTCACTAATATTATCTTCGTAATACCATTTTTTCTTATTGATATCCCATTTACATCCAAGTTTTTTAACGGCATCTTTGTAAGTATATGATACATTAATGAAGTTTTTTTCGGTGCTTGCGATTATAGAAAGGTTTTTAAATCCACATATATCATCATCGCGCTCCTCAAAATTAGGATTAACAGCCAAGTTCGCCAATCTATCTGCCTGGCTATTGCCAATAGAGTGTTTATCTGATAGATTAGTATGTGCCTTGATATGGTGTATTTTGATATGTTTCTTGTTAGCGTGATATAGCTCGTGTATTTTTTGTAATAGCTTTAAGTTTGGAGGAATCTTGTCATCTTTTGTTTTCCAGTTATTCTTTGCCAGCCTGTCTCCATAAGAACCCGAGCATTTCATAACATATTCGGAATCTGTATAGATATTGATATTTCGCTTATCTTCAATCTCTTTCTTCAATATTTCGAGAGCCCTTATCAAAGCAGTTAGCTCTCCTGTGTTATTTGTTTGTTTTCCTTGAACTACATTAGACTCATTGCGACAATCGTCTGTCTCAAAAAACACACCATAACCTGCTTTGGCATTAATCTTTCCATTGTTGATACAAGAACCGTCGATATAAACGTCAATATCTTGCTCTTCTTCAATTCTCTCCATTAGTATATATGTACTGTAAGTATTATATAATTATATAATATAAATCAATTTTTATATATCATCTTATATTCAGCATCATTTTCATATTCTATGTCAAATTCTTGCTTTTTATAAAAATTTACCAAGTATTCTGTTGTAGATTTATTCTTATCTACAAACAGATATATTGGCTCCGCTCCTAATACTTCTTTTGCTTTATTAATCATTTTAGATGCTATTCCACGATTCCTATAATTTATGTTAGTACATATTTGATTAAGATATGTATCATTAATTCCTATAAAACCTATAATATCACTTCCAATCGCATAATATATAACACTACTATATGTATTAAAACGATTTGTTTTAAAATTAGAATTTATTAATCTTATACATCTAAATATCTCATCTTCATTCAAATCCTTCATCAACTTATACACTATCATTATTACCTAACAATAGCAACTTTATTATTTTCAAATGGGGGATGGGGAGACCGTCCTATGGGGGATACCGCCCTATGGGGGAGACCGCCCCCAACGCGGTTTTATTGAGAGGCTATTATGGGGATACCGCCCCCAACGCGGTTTTATTGAGAGGCTATTCAGATATTTGTAATACCATTATGATAACTTAAAAAGAAACCAAATATTTATAAAAATTGTAAATTAAAATTTGAGTACATCTCTTGATTTATTTTGTAATTTCTAAAAAACTTTTGAAATTTTTGAAAAAATAGAAAGATGTACTCAAATTTTAAAATGAAAAAATATGAATATTCCAGTGTCTCAAGAACTGCTATATCAATCTAAGTATTTTTATAACAATGGAAAAACCTCCCCAACACAGGCTATTGAGAGGCTATTGAGAGGCTATTGAGAGGCTATTGAGAGGCTATTGAGAGGCTATTGAGAGGCTATTGAGAGGCTATTGAGAGGCTAT
>JACCDZ010337881.1_pt1 | contig 57235 bp, 58 predicted proteins | sample 7449551 | NCBI WGS metagenome assembly JACCDZ01 (sample SAMN15323452, study PRJNA562643) | freshwater metagenome | isolation source: river surface water | place: USA:Blue River Watershed | collected 2017-08-18 | reverse complement strand
ACCTTGATCTGAAAGCCAAAAAACAGAAATCCCCAGCAGAAAATGTTTTCTCTGGGGATTTTTGCTTCTAGCCCTGATGCAACCTGGCCCTTGGGGAAACCTTCAACAGATTTCCCCAACGGCTAGCCCCGAAAGGGGTTTTTTTTTATCTGTCATTTTATGGTTTGATCTTATTTTTTAGTGTTGCTTTATTCTCAAAAATTTCTAAAAAAATTTGATTTTTTTCAAATTCGTTATAGTATTTTTGTAAGTTTTTAAAAGCAATTTTATTCATATAACTAAAATATTCAGAATAAAATATTTTATCGGTAGCTAATATACCAGATATAAATTTTTTAGTACCTTCTATTACTAAATCTTTTCCAAAAGAAGAATATTCACTAGCTGCCAAAATACGCAATTTAAAAAATTCATCATAATTTTGTATTCCCAAACAACTCATGTCAACATCTAATATTATTTCTGATTCTTTAATACTTGGAACGTGCGTTTTTGTATCATTTATTATAATACTAACTATATTAATATCAATTTTATCATTATCTTTCTGAGATTTAATATCTTCTATTGCCCTTAATGAACTTTGATATTCATTTTGATTTGATTTTATGTCATAAATTATATCGTGATATAGCCAAGATATTTTTTGTTCTAAAGATACATTTGGGATATCTTTTAATAAATCTAGACCAATTTGAATATGATTCCAAGAATGAAATTTCCTATGTGGTTCAGAATAATTAATCTTAACCATTTTTAAATATTTATTAAATAAATCTTCCATATTATAATACTTTAATTAATTGTAAGCATTCTTTTTTTAGAAATTTTTGGTAAATTAATATCAAGAATTTTATTATAATCTTCAATAAATAATTGTTTATCTTCGTCATTTAATAAGCTTAATGCTTTATTTTTTAAAGAAGAAGATTTTTCAATATCACTATCTTTAAATGCTTTTTCTAGCCTTTTAAGTATAGCTGGAATATAACCTTTATCTACTAAGTGGTCTATCTCATAAATATTCTTAGTTCTTATTGCCAAAAACAAAGCTATAGCTTCAGAACTTGTTTTATCTTGTAAAATTTGACTATATGACATAACATCCTCCAGTCTTGTTTTTTATGATTATATTATAAAAATCTTAAAAATCAAGGTTTAATGTTATTTTTTATACAAATAATGTTATTATTTATTATTTCAATTGACTTTCTATGTTTTTTTTATTAATATATGCTCATATTAAGGAGTTTGTATGAAAGAAGAATATAAAAAACTATTACTAGAAGTTAAACAGAACATTGAAAATAGCAGAAAAAAATATGAAGGTGTTGTTGAAGGTCTAGTTGGATATAGAATTGGCTTCTTAAAAAGAGAAGACCAAAAAACAAGTTTAGTTATTCCACCATTGGAAATGGATAAAGTATTACCCGGTGATAAAGTAAGGGTTTTAGTTGTTCAAGAAAAAGGTGAAGATAAACTAACAATTGAAGAACTAATAGAGACAAAATTAAAAACATTTACTGGACAGTTTGTCGAAGATGAAACTGGTGCTTACGTCATTCCTGATGTTATAGGTCTTAACAGAAAAATAAGAGTTCCTAAATCTTATACGAAAAAAGCACAAAATAATGATTTTGTATATGTCGAAATTTTAGAACACCCTTTTACAAATAAAAAACCTAAAGCTAAAGTTTTAGAAATTATTTCTCCAAGTAATTCTGATATGGTTGAAATTAAATATAGTTCTTTCAAAAATAAAATAAAAGAAGACTTTAAAGAAGAAACTTTAAAAGAAGTTGATATTTTTGATGAAACCTTTATTAGTGAAAAAGGAAGTGAAAGAAAAGATCTTAGAAATGTACCTTTTATTACAATTGATAGTGAATCTACTACTGATATTGATGATGCTGTATATGTTGAATATAAAGATAATCAATGGAAGTTATATGTTGCTATTGCTGATGTAACTGAGTTCGTTATTGAAGGATCTAAACTAGATATTGAAGCTAAAGAAAGAACTTCAAGCGTATATTACTTAGGTAAAAACATACCAATGATTCCAACAAAACTATCTTCAGAACTATGCTCTTTAATGGAAGGAAAAGATAGATTAGCAATGGTATGTGAAATTGATTTTAATGAAAACGGAGATATGGTTAAATATAACTTCTATGAAGCTCTTGTAAATTCTAAAGCAAAAATGAATTATAATGAAGTTGAAGATTATATAAATGGAGATGATTCCTTTGTTACAAAATATGGTGAATTATCAAAAGTTATTTTTAATCTATATCATTTACATAACCTTTTAAAGAAAAATAGAGAAATTAATAGTGTTCTTCAAGAATATGGAGATGATTTTAAAATCATTCTTGACTCTCATAAGAAAATTAAAGACATTCAAAAATTAGAAATCAGAACTTCTCAAAAAATGATTGAAGAATGTATGGTTATTACTAACATAGCTGCTGCAATGTTTTTAACTAAAAACTATGATGAAGGAATTTATAGAGTTCACGATGGTATAAAAGACACTAAAGTAGGAGAAGTAAAAGCTATTTTAAATAAAGCATATCCTGAATTTGATGTAAGCCTTTTATTCTCTCTTGAAGGTTTTAAGAAATTAATGGACATGTTAAGTAAAGACGAAAATGGTTTAAGAATTAAGAAAATAATTCTTAACAATATGAAAAAAAGTCAATTTAATAAAAAACAACTTGGTCATTTCTGTATGGGTTTTGAAGAATACACATATTTCACTTCACCAATCAGAAGATATGTTGATGTTATAGTCCATAGATTAATTAAGAACTCATTAAAGAATGAAAAGAGAAATGTTGAGATTGATACTGATTTAATAAATGAAAATTTATCAAAAATTTCAAGAAGCACAAGAGAAGTTGAAGATTGGTTAAAATCTCAATATCTTGAAAAAAACTTTAAAGGTAAAAAATTTAAAGCATTAGTGACTTCTATAGAAAACTCTGCAATTAGATTTAAAATTATTGAGAACGGCATTGAAGGAGTTTATTTAATAACAAAAGAGATTAAATCCTCAGAAGGGTTTAATCTAAATAAACCAGAACAAAAAGTTATTCTTAATGATAAAACAATAAATTTACTTCAAATTATAGAAGTCGAATATGATAAATTTGACTTCATAAACAAAAGGAATTTATTTAAAAATATGGTTATTTGAAAAATGGAATATAAATAGTATCGCCAACTTGAATTGAGTTGGCATCTTTTATATTTTTATTTAACTTAATAACTGTATCTATTCTTTCTTTAAGATTAGTGGTTGATTGAGAATTTTTATCATATGTTCTCATTATTATCTTTGATAATGAATCCCCCGGAAAAACAATATATTTTATTAATTTTATTTTTTTACCATTAGCTAAAGGAAAACTAATGATTTCAGAGTCATTTAACAAAAGATTTTGACCTATATTAATTTCTTCATTTTCTTTATTTATTGAATCTGTCTCTTTTTCTAAAATTGCTTCTTGTGCTTTAATTTTTTGAGTCATATCAATAATGTCTTTTTGCCATTGTTCTATGTTTTTATTATTATTATTAATTTTACTTTCAAATTCAGCTTTTACCTGTAATAATTCTTTTTCTCTTTCTTTCCATTTGGCAATATCTTGTCTTAAAAATTCTATTTTATCTTTTAACAATTTAACTTTTTCTTCATGTGGAATTAAAATTACTGTTGTTTCTTTATTTTGTTCATTTGATTCTATTTTATTATCCCCATGTAATGCATTTAATACATTAGTATTTATATCTGTTTCATTTGCGTAGGTATTGCTTATAATAAATAATAAAAAAATCCATTTTAGTGATTTCATAGTCTTTTCTCCAGTTATATTCTTTTTCATATTACTTCGTATAAAAAAAATGTAAATATTGAAGAAGATTTTTTTTAATATATAATATAAAATAATCGGAGATAAAAAATGGAAAAAGAGAAAAAAATAGGAATTGTTAAATGGTTTTCTGAAGAGAAAGGATATGGTTTTGTCACTGATAAAACTAATAACGATTTATATTTTGGCGTAAAAGATGTTGTAGGCGCAGATCTTCCTGTTAATGGTGATAAAGTAAAATACGAAGAATATTTAGGCGAAAAAAGTACCATTGCAGCAAAAGAAATTATTATTCTCGAAAAGAAAAATCCTGATTTTATTAAAATGCATTGTGAAAAATGTGAATCTGATGTAAAACCTAAACCTTGGCATTTTGGTGGAACCGATTACACTAATATAAAAACTGCTTATCTATGTCCTAATTGTGGTAATACATTACATGAAGCAGGTGGCGGATTTAATAAATTAGCAAAATTTATTCTCATATTTATTGCTATATCTATTACAGCAATTACATTTATTTTAGCAAAATAATTGAAATTTTAAAATTTAAATGTTATAATCTCCCAAATATTTTGGAGAATTATTAAATGAATAATGACATTACATTCTTGTTTCACGATTATGAAACTTTTGGAGCAGACCCAAGAAGAGATAGACCAGCACAGTTCGCTGCTATTAGAACTGATATAAATTTCAATAAAGTTGATGAACCTTTTATGATATATGCTAAAATGCAAGAAGATACATTACCTTCTCCTACTGCATGTATGATCACTAAGATTACTCCTTCTGAAGTTAATGAAAAAGGTATTCCTGAAATAGAATTTATTAAAAAAATAAACGATGAAATGAAAGTTTCTAATACTTGTAGTCTTGGATATAATACTATTCAATTTGACGATGAAGTAACAAGAAATACATTATATAGAAATCTATTAGATCCTTATGAAAGAGAATATAAAAATAATTGTACACGCTGGGACTTGATAGACGTTGTAAGAATGACAGTTGCATTATTTCCTGAAACATTAGTTCTTGGAGAACGAGATGGTAAGCCAAGTTATAAGCTTGAAGAATTAAGTAAAGCAAATGGTATTTTACATGAAGCTGCTCACGATGCTCTTTCTGACGTTTGGGCTACAATTGGAATTGCAAAAATAATTAAAGATAAACAAAATAAATTATTTGATATGTTATTTGAAAAAAGAATGAAAAATAATATATTAGAAGCTGTAAATACTGGTTTACCACTTATTATTGCTAGCTCATTTTTTGGTTTAGATAAAAAATATGTAGATTTTATTTTACCTATTACTGAAAATCCAAATAATAAAAATGAATTTTTTTGTATAAAACTAAGTCGTTCAAAAGAAGAAATTGAAAATCTGATAAATAATTCTTCAGAATTTATTAAAGACCTTTTATATTCTTCAAATGATGAATTATTAGAAAAAGGGAAAGAAAGACCCGGTTTTCATGTTTTAAAAATTAACAAATGTCCTGTATTATTGACTTCAAATGATTTAAAAGAATTATTTGATGATGAAGATAGAAAAAATCTTTATAATAGACTTGGGTTTGATATGAATTTAATTATTGATAGTTATAAGTATGTTAAATCAAAAAAAGAAGAAATTAAAAAAATATTGTTAGAAGTTTATAAACCTATGGATTATCCAAAATTATTAGATTCTGATATTAGGATTTATGATGGTTTTGCAAGTTTTAAAGATAAAAAACAATTTAATTATTTTCATATAGATCTTGAAAATGGAAAAGAAAGTAAACATATAAATGCTAATTTTGATGATTCGAGATATAATGAAATGATTTTTAGAGCTATAGTTAGAAATTATCCAGAAAAACTTGAAAAAATGCCACAATCTTATAAAGATAAATGGTATAATCATTGTATAGAAAGATTACATAATAAAATAAATGATAGTGTAAATTACTCATTTGATGATTTTTTTAAAGAAATAGAAGAATTAAAAATAAATGAAAAATACAAAGATTCTTCATATCAAGATGTATTAAAAGAATTAACTGAGTATGGGTTAGCATTAAAAGAAAAATATAAGGCTTGATAGCCTTATGTTATTTCTTCAATCTTATTTGGTTTAAAAACTATTGAATCAATTTTTCTAATATCTTTTATATATTGATTTATTTCAAAAGAGTTTTGAAAACCTTTGTTTTCAAATTTTCCATATAAGTTTAAAGTTTTCAAGTAATTATCTAAACTTATAACTGCTGGCTCTACAAAATATAAGTGTTCAATATTTGTTTCAATCAATTTTTTTAAATTATCATAGAAATCCTTAAAATTAAGAAATACATATTTAATGTATTCTTCTTTTTCTTTTATAAATATTTGGTAGGGTTCTTCACTGTCTTTTTCATCATCATTATAAATTTTATATTCTAAATTATAATCATTTAATGGGAACTTTTTAATAAACTCTTTAACATCAGATAAAAGTGTTTTATCTAGTTCTATTTTTAAATAATAAGGATTTAAATTAAAAATTTCTATTAATTGAACAATGTTTAAATCTTTATAATTTAAATTTAATTCTACTTTATAATTTTCTACTTTATAATTTTCAACTAAAAAAGATTTTAAATCATTAAATTTTGAAAACTTAAAAACTTTATAAACATCTTTGTATTTTACATTTTGAATTTTTACAATGTGTTCTTTTTTAAAAAACATATTTAACCTTTTATATGAACTTTTTATATGTTATAATAAAAAAATAAACAATACAATAAATAAGGTAATTTATGAATAGAAAAATATTAGTAAAACATTATGCAGGATCTATTTCTTATGGAACAAATGTCGCTACGTCTGATACAGATTTTCGTGGTATATTTGTAGGAGATAGAAAGGAAATAACTTCTCCTTTTTATAATATTAAAGAAATAGAAGACGAAACAGAAGAAGACACTAAATATTTCGAATTAAATAATTTTGTTTCATTAGCAGCAGATAATAACCCTAATATAATTGAAACATTATTTGTAGATAAAAAAGACATTGTATTAATTACTCCTGAATATGAATATTTAAGAAATTTTAGAGAAAATTTTTTAACAAAAAAAATAGCTTATACAACTAGTTCGTATGCTATTCAATGTTTAGAAAAAATGAAAAGACATAGTAAATTTATAAATCAAGAAGAAATATCAGAACCTAAACAAACAGATTTCTTAAAAGTTTTAAGAAACTTCACTGAAAATAAAGAATTGAATAAAAAAATTGATATTGTTAAAGATTTTTCTACTGGATATAAATTAATAGCATATAATAAAGATATTTATGGTTTAGTAAAATCAGAAAATCCTAAACAAAAACCTTTTAATGCAGATTTTTTCTTAAATAGATTAAAGGCTGAAGATAATTCTATGCCATTAGTTTTATTAAAATATAACTCTGAAGATTATGAGCAAGCAAAAATAAAATATAATGCATATTTAAAATGGAAATCAGCACGAGTTGAATCTGTAAGAAATTTAATAGAAGATAAATTTGGTTATGATACAAAAGATGCTATGCATTTAGTTAGATTAATGAGAGTAGGATATGAATGCATAACTGAAGGTGTTTATAATGTAAAAAGAAAAGATGCTAAAGAACTTTTAGAAATTAGAGAAGGATTGTGGAGTTATGATAAATTATTCAATTATGCTATAGAATTAGATAAAAGAATCAAAGAAGAAGTCGAAAAATGTAGCTTACCAGAATATGTTGATAAAGATTTATTATCAAAAATTGTTATTGATATTCAAGATTCATGTTGGAATATTAAACAATTGCCTAAAATAAATAATAATAATAATAGACCAAAGCCTTTTTGACAAATATTACTTTTAAGATATAATTTTTAAAAACTTTATAAAATAAGAATGAAAAAAATAATTATATCTTTTGTAATATTATTCTTTAATTATTCTTTTGCTATGGAAAATAATATAGAAAAGAAAATATTATATTTTAAAAATAATAAAGAGTGCAATAATAATGTTATTGATATAATGGAAAAATATTTTGTTAAAAAATATATTCCTATTAAAAATTTAAAAACAGAATATATAAATTTTGAAAATACTGGATATTATTTCTATAAAGAAAATAAAATGTATAGAGCTTTATTTTATTGTAAGGAAAATCAATTAAATATTGATATAAAAGAATTAAAATAAATTGGCAGAAGCGTTGGGACTCGAACCCAAATCTAAGACTTCAAAGGACTTCGTGCTAACCAGTTACACCACGCTCCAATTACATATCTAATCTGGTCGGAATGGTGAGATTCGAACTCACGTCCTCTGGTTTCCAAAACCAGCCGTCTACCGCTGACATTACACTCCGATAATACTATAAGTGGATTTGAACCACTGACCTATACTCTCCGTGAGTATTGCTCTACCAGACTGAGCTATATAGTATATTTTAAATTTGGTCGGAGTGGCAGGATTCGAACCTGCGACATCCTGCTCCCAAAGCAGGCGGTATAAACCAGACTAACCTACACTCCGATATATTGTAAGTGGATTTGAACCACTGACCTTTGACACCTGTTGTCAATGCTCTACCAGCCTGAGCTATACAATAATTGGTCTAGCTGGTGGGATTCGAACCCACGACCTCTCCGTTCCTAACAGAGCCATCTACCACTGATATTACAGCTAGTTATATTTTGTTTGGCAGAGATGTGTAGAATCGAACTACAGTCTATTGGTTCAGAGCCAATCGTCTTACCATTAAACGACATCCCTATAAAAACTGGATTGGCTTCGTGGACTCGAACCACAATTTCCTGATTCAAAGTCAGGAGTCCTACCATTAGACGAAAGCCAAATTACAACTTTTTAAATCTGGTCTAGCTGGTGGGATTCGAACCCACGACCTCTCCGTTCCAAGCAGAGCCATCTACCACTGATATTACAGCTAGTTTTATTTGGCAGGTCAACTAGGACTCGAACCTAGATCACTTGGCTTTGGTGCCAGAGTTTTCCCAATTAAACTATCGACCTAAAATTTGGCAGGTTAGCTAGGACTCGAACCCAGATCTCACGGCTTTGGAGGCCGGCATGTTGCCATTACAAATCACTAACCTATATTATACAACTTATTTGGCAGAGGTGTGTAGAATCGAACTACAGTCTATTTGGTCAAAGCCAATCGTCCTACCATTGAACGACACCCCTATATATAAAGAGTTTTTAATTTCTTTCTCAACTCTTCATACTACATATTCTACCTAAACTTTTTTCACTTGTCAATACTTTTTTTAAATATTTTTTAACTTTTTTCCTTTTAAATCAATAACTTACGTTATTTATGGTTGAACATTACCCTACACATTTTGTGCATAAAAAAACCCTTGAAGTCTCCTTCAAGGGTTATAAAATAAAATATAACTTTAATCCCTGAAGGCTAGAATAATTTCTAGCCCTCAGTAAAGTCAGCTAGAAATTAGGCAATAGGCTGCCATCCCCACGGTTGTTGGGGTTGCTGAAATTGTTGCGGATTAATTATTAATTTAATATTCATATATTTTTTCCTAATTTCATTTATTATATATCATTCTTGAGAAAAAATCAATATCAATTTAAATTATGTTATTTAAAATCAAAAAATTAGAAAATTTAATTTTAGGATTTTTATTTTAAATGATATTACAAATAGTTTTGTTAGTTAAATATAACACAATATATAGATTTCAATAGTAAAAAGATACCGTTCGTCGGGTAAAATATAGACACTATATATTGTGTTTTTTCACTTTAATTGACCTAGAACCCTTATTTTAAAAGGTTTTGATTGCAATGCTAATGTTAAAAAAACCAAGTAAATCAATGTTTTTCTTGACTTTTTAAAAAAACTATATATTGACTTTTTTTATATAAACATTTATTATAGTAACCAAGTTAAAAGCGTTGGGGAATGTTTTTAATGAGTTGTAAAAATTTTTATTTTTATTTATTTTTGGGTTTTAAAATTACTTGGGATTTGGGGAAATCAATTATGAAAAAGTTATTTCATTCATCAATATTAGTTACATTATTTTTAAGTGGTTGTTCAATTTATCATGCTCCTTGGGATGAAAATCCATATGCAAAAGCTCCTGTATCCAAAGAAGCTAGAGTATATCAGCAAAAAGAACAGTTTGTCAATAAAGAGTTTGTAAATGCTCCAGTATTGAAAAACGAAAATAAAGTTATTCAAAACAAAAAAGTTGAAACAAAAAAAGCTACTGTTTTAAAGGAAAAAGTAATTACTGTTAAAAAGCCAGTAAAGAACGAAGTTCCTAATGTTTCAAAAAACGTTGTAACTGATTCACCTGTTAAAAAAGAAGTGTTAATCATACCTATTGAATAAGGGGTTTTTATGTTTTATGTAATGATAGCTATTAACATATTATATGTTACAGCAGAGTTCATCTTTAATTTTGTATTATTAAATACAGCAAGTACACAAGTAAATTTAGACGATATACATTCTGTCGAAATACTTGGACGTAGCCTTGCTGCATTTGGTTTTACATTTATTTTCTGGAAAATAATCCAAGGACTAAATACTTCAACTAAGAAAAAAATACTTTTCATAGTTTTTTCTTCATTAATTTCATATCCATTATTTTATTTTGGACAAGAAAAATTAATTAATCATTTAGCTGAAAATTCTAGTATGGAAACTAGAGATAAAATGAATAGTATTTTTATTTTAAAAACAGGATTAATTAATGGTTCTTTACAACTAGATACGGTTCCTTATAATGAATCAGTTAAAGATCTTCCTGAATCTAAAACATTTATTACTAATATATCATTGTTTATGATGAATAATGATAAAGTATTAAATCATATTAAGAAAAACCAAGAAAAAATAGCTTCAGCAGTTTTTACGGCAGATGTAATAAGTAAGCCTTATATATATTTAGATTCTTATAGTAAAGCTGTCATTAAAATAACTGAAGAATTTAACAATTTTACAGCAGCTTCTAAAAATCTTGATATTAAGAATAGAGAAGTATCTAAATTAGTTAATGCTAATTACAGTAATTTAATGAGATATTTAAATTCAAAATATAAAAGAGAAAGAAACTATTATGAATATAGAGGTATGTCATTTATTGAATATACTAGAACTATGAATATCCAAAATGATATAAAAAGAAACATAAAGAAATCTTCTGGTTTGAATGTTTATAATGTTATTGATGTTTCTTCTGCTTCTTCTATGAAAAATAGCATTATGAATGAAGATTTTAAAATTTATAATGAAACAATTTCCAAGAAGGAAAAAGAATTTGGAATAAGTTTTCCTCAAGGTTTAACTCATTCTCATCAATTCTTAAATCACCCGGAAGGTCAGAAGTTGTTAGAAAAAGAATTAGGTCCAATTTATGCTCCAGTTAAATTTAAATATAGTTCATTCATCTATAAAAACGATGAAGATTTAGAACAAATTAGAAATAATGCTGGAATAATAGGACCTAAATTAGCAAGAGAGTTTTTGAATAAAGATATTAACTCATCTGAGTCTGTATCTATGGTTAAAGCTATGATAGTTCCACCTATTGCTCTATTATTGTCTTTACTTTTTGCTTTTATAAACTTATTTATATTAGTTAAAACTTTAATTGATAAAGTTATAAGAAATAAAAGCTTAATAAGTAATGCTATAGTTTTATCTTTGGTAGTACTATTGTTTTCTTTACCTATGCTTTTAAGTAACAAATACACTGAATCTGATTCATATAAAAAAGTTTTTGTACATGTTCAAAACTATAATATCGTATTAGCAGGTGGTGTACATTGGATTATGAAGTTTGAACCTTTTGTTTATGGTTATGGTTCATTGTTCATTAAAAAATAATAATAATAATAATACCCAAACCCAAACCCAAAACTTTGCCCTTCATAGAAGGGCTTTTTTTTAAGGCTTGTTTTTTATTTTATTAGATAGTTTAATTGGATAAGCGTTTACTTCATATCTTCCACTATTCATTCTATATAAGTTAACTAAAATATTATCAGAATTTTCAACAACTAAAGTTATTTTTTCAGTTGTTTCATAGTTTACATGTGGAACTGGAAATTCAGTTTTTGCTCTAAGTCCTAATTTTTCAAGATCATCTATCATTGAACCTATAGGGTTATATTCAAAATAATCTTTATTATACTTATCAAAAAATATTTTTAAATTTACATTTTTATGTTCCATTCTGTTTCTCAGTGTTTTTTTATATTATATCATATTATATTTTATTTTAAAGTTTGAAAAAAATGTTTTGTAGTATAATATATTATAGTTTAATGGAGAAATTTAAATGAATGTAAAAAATAATTTAATAATAGCAATGATTGTTCTTTTTATAGAAGGATTTGTAAGCTTATCTTTTCAAATGCTTTATATAAGACAACTTATTCCATTTGTTGGGAACAGTGTAGAAGTAATAAGCTGGATTGTAGGCGTATTTCTTATTGCACTTGCTATAGGATATAAGAAAGGTGGAGAATATATAGGTGACATTAAACAAAAATTAATAAAAAACCTATATTGTTCAGTTATCATAGCTGGAGTTGGTCTTTCATTTTTATTTTTAGAATTATATTTTACAATTAGAATTTTAAAAAGTTATAATTTAATGCAAATATATTGTTTATTTATTGTATTTCCTGTGACATATTTTTTAGGTCAAACACTTCCATTAATTACAAATATAATGAAAGGTGATAAAGTATCTCAAATAAGTGGAAATGTTTTGTTTTTAAGCACTATAGGTTCCTTTATAGGTGCTATTATAACAACTAACATACTTTTAAAATATTTTGGAGTTTCTTTAACTATTTATATTAATATAGTTTTATTAATGTCTCTTATATTTATTTTAAATATTTCTTTTATAAAGAATAATATTCTTTTTACATCTTTTGAATTTACAATGATATTGTCATTTATGTATATTATTAATATTCCTATAGAATTAGAAAACTTTTCAAAAACTAATCAATATGCAAATTATAAAATAATAGATAATGGTGAAAAAAGAATATTTACTTCAAATAAATCTTATAGTTCTATCTTAGATAATGAAAAAAAATATGGATATATAAAATATTTAGAAAAAGTATTGTTTAAGGATCTTAAATTAAAAGATAAAGAGGTTTTAATAATAGGTGCTGGTGGTTTTGTTTTATCTAAAGGTCTTGAGTATACTAAAAATAAATTTACATATGTTGATATAGATCCTGAAATAAAAAATATTGCTGAAAAATATTTTTTAAAGGAACCTATTAATGGCGAATTTATCGCATTAGATGGAAGAGATTATATAAATAGTACTAATAAGTTTTTTGATGTGATTTTACTTGATGCTTATTCTTCTAGTGTCTCTATACCTGAACATCTTGCATCTAGAGAATTTTTACTATCTTTAAAACAAAAACTAAATTCTGGTGGTATTTTAGCTATTAATGCAATATATAAAAGAAATTTTTTTGATGAATTTTCATTAAAAATGAATAACACAATAAATAGTGTTTTTAAAAATTGCTTTATAGTTCCTATTAAAACTGAGAATGAAATTACAAATGTTGAATATATATGTTTCAATTATGATAATGAAAATTTATATACAGATAACAAGAATAACTCAAATAATGATTTTTATAAATTAAAAAAAATTAACAATTGAAAAATTTTTTTTTAATGATAAAATACTTATCATTAACTAATATTAAGGAGATTATAAAATATGAAAGCAATAATTATAGGAACAACTCAATGTCCTTTTTGTGTTACAGCAAAAAATGAAGCAATAAAAAACGGAATTGAATATGAATACAAAGTTATAGATAAAGGTGAAGGTAAGGAGAAATTAGAAGAATTCGGGACACCTATCACTATGGAACAAGCTATTGCAATTGTAAATAGACCATTTAGAACTGTTCCTCAAATAATTGTAGATGGTGAATATATAGGTGGTTGTGATGATTTCTTAAAATTTTTAGAAAGAAAAAACTTAGATACTTCAGATTTTGATGATATGTCTATATAATTTAAAAGCACTAATTAGTGCTTTTTTTTTGTCTTAAATATGTTAAAATATTATAAACACTTAGAAATAAAATGGATTATTTAATTAAATACACTTCTGACATAATTCTCGCATATGAAAATTCTTTTAATTTAAAAATTGAAAGAACATATGGAAATTTAATGCAGTTTAATCTTTTATATACAGATTTAGTAAAAGATATTTTAAATTCATATTATTTTAAAAATAATTATAAAAATTTTGAAATAATAAATGAAGAAGACCATTACGAAAAGAATTTAATAAAAAAAATAAAAGTTAATAATTATCTTAAAATCAAACCATTTCATAGAGAAGATTGTTATTTTAAAAAGCAAAATACAATAAATATAAAGAAAGATTATAACAAAATTATAGAAGAACTTATAAAAATTGATAATTTTTATTCTTTGATTTTTGAAAAAATTAATAATATAAAAAATATAAATGAACAAATGAATGAAGTTAATATGTTCTCTTATTTAGACTTTAGTTATTTAAAAAATAAAAAATTTGTGATAGCACATAATGAAAATCAAATTGCTGGAATTGCCGTTTTAAATCCATATTCAAATCATTTACCTTCTTTTAAAAAAGAAAAATTTCCTATAAAAGAAAAAATGATCTATAACTCTTTAATTGTAGTATCTAATGAATTTAGGGGAAGAAAATTAGGACTTAGGTTATTTAAAGAAATAATAAATTATGCCAAGGAAAATAAATTAATAATATTTAGAAGTGTATCTACTTCAGAAGGTAGATCTTATCTTAAAAATAATATAGATAGAGAAGTAATATATCAAGACCAAGTTCCAATAATATCAGCAAAATATGAACTAGAAATTTTTGAAAGATTTAAGTCTATTTTTGCTAACTTAAATATAGACGATACTAAATATGAAGATTTATATAAAAATTTAGCAAGAACTTTTAATAAAATAAATAGTCAAATTTATAATTTAGATAAAAACTACTTAATAATAGATAATATAAAAGATTATTTAATAGATGTAAAATTAGATGTTGAATCAAAAGAAATAATAAAAAATGCAAAATTTGAATTAATGAAAAATAACTTAAAAAGTAAAAAAAATGTTATATAAAATAAAAGAAGATATATTTAATGCTTATTTGAAATCAAATAATATAAAATTTAGAAAAGGAAAATTCTCTGTTTCTGAAATAACTCATGATATTAATTCCATTCTACATATGTTCTTAAATTCATACTATTTTGATAAATTAGATAAAAAAGATTTTATATTCGGAAAATCAAATTCAGAAATTGGAGATTATTTTTACATAAAAGCTAAAGATGAAGATAATTTAATAAAAATTGAACTAAATGAAAAAGAATTAGAATTATATAAAAGTTCAAAAAACAATGAATTTAAAGATAATAAGAATTCGGTCTTTTTAAATTTATCAGAAATAAAAAAAATATTTGGTGAAATACCTGTTAAAGCTTACAAAATAAATATTGATGTTTTTGATTATGAATTTAATTATAACAATGATAATGTAAATGAAAAATTTGATTTTAGTTGCCCTTATTATAACAAATTTGATCCTTGTAGTATTCAAATTAATGAAAAAATAGAAAAAACTATTAATTTATTAAAAAAAGATAAAATATATGAAATTGTTTTTTGTAAAGATGAAATACTTAAAACAATAAATTTAAAGAAAAAAAAAGATTTTGAAATAAAAATAGAAGATTTTAATGAAAACAATTCATTAAGTAAATATATTAAATTTTCAAATGAATATGAAATAAAAGAAGATTTAATAAATTTTTATGGATTTAAATATATAAAATCAAAAGATCTTCAAGATTGTAAATTAATAATAGCAAATAATGATTTAGAAATAGCGGGTATTGTACTTTTAGATAAACCTATTAAAGAACAAAATTATATTCCTGAAGATGTTGCTTATTTTATTGATTTTGTTGAAGTCTCTAAACATTTTTATGGACATAAGTTAGGAATAAAATTAGTAGAAGAGGCAATAAATTATGCAAAAGAAAATAAATTAATTTTATTTAGAACTAGCCCCAGCGATTTAGGTAAAAAATATATAAAAGATTCTATTACAGAAATGGGAATAAAAAATAATATACCACTAGTAGCAGAAAATGAAAGATACTTAATATTGGAATATTTTTACAATAATAAAAATATTGAAAAAAATCTTCATTTTGATAATGTTAATAAAATATTAAAATTAGCAAGAGATAAATACAATAATGATAATTTAGAAAATAAACAAATAATTAAAAAAATTATTAATGAAGTTTTAGATAAAAATGATATAAAAAGGAATTTAAAAAATGGAGTTTAATAAAGTAATAGAAGATATATTTAACTCTTATAAAGATGAAATGAGAGAAAATAATTTACTTTCTTTAGATGATTTAAATTCAATTAATAAAATATTTTATAAATATTTAAAATCATATTATTTTGAGAATTTATATGATTCAGCTATTTTAAAATTAAATACAGAAGGGTATTTGTATCCTTTATTAATAAATAATTCAGAATTAGATAATACATTTTCAATTTCTGATAAATTAAAAGTGTGGAATGAAATTCTTGATATTCCTGAAAGCAAAGATTTATTAGATATTTTTAAAATTTATGATATTCAAAAATTTATAAATTATAAAAATTTAGACAATGAAGTTTGGGAAATATTCAACTATAATAAAGAAGATGAAATATTTAAAGATTCTATTATTTTAAATGATTTAGAGAAAAATGTAATAACTAAATTAAAGAAATTAAATAGTTTTTATTCTATTGTATTTGAAAATAATGAAATAAAGAAATCTTTAAATTTAAAAAATAAAAAAGACTTTAATTTTAAAGTTATAGATTTAAAAAATGATGGACATAATAACATTAAATCTGTTTTTGAACTATTCAATAAAGTTCCTTGTGAAGATATAAAAAAATTATTATTAGAAAACTATGGATTTAAGTTTATTAAAGATGTTATTAGCACAAAAAAGTTAGTAATTGCTTATAATAAATTTGAAATTTCTGGAATTATTGTTGTCGATAACTCTTATGCTTTAAAAAGATTAGAAATTATAGATTTTGATAAGTTCGATTATAATTGTGGGATTACAGTAGGAAAATCATTTCGTGGATATTCTTTGGGGATAAAAATGTTTGAATTTTTAGCAAATAATGTAAAAGAAAATAATAATATATTATTAAATTCACAAGCAACAATTATTGGAAGTAAATACATTAAAAGTAATTTATCTAATTTTATAAAGAATAATAAAGATAAATCTATTGTTATGTTAGATGAAGATGAAAAAGATAATTTTGGATATAGATTAATAGAAATACTTTTTAAAAATAAATCTTTATTAATAGATGATTTAAATAATAACTTAATTTCACAAAAAGAATTACATTACAATTATTCAAAAGAATTGTTAAATAAATATATAAATAAAATAAGACAAAATCCAGAAAATAAAGATGAAATAATTAAAGATTTATTTATAGAACTAGAATATAAAAAAGAAAATAAAAATAAAATAAAAGTCAACTAAAAGTTGACTTTTTGATCTTTCTTTACATATCTTTCAATTTCTCTATTACTTTCTCTTTCTTTTATATCCTGTCTCTTATCATATTCTTTCTTACCTTTTACAACTGAAATTAAACATTTTAGTCTGTTTTTTACAAAATAACATTTTTTAGGAACTACAGTATATCCTTTTTCTGAAATTAAACCTTTTATTTTAAAGATTTCTCTTTTATTTAATAATAGTTTTCTAGATCTAATCGGATCATATTTTTGAAAACCATCTATAGTATTAGATATAGGGATGTTAGAATTTACTAACCATGCTTCATTTTTATTATCTATATAAACGAATGCATTCTTTATATCCATCCCATTATTTCTAATACAACGAATTTCAGCACCATTTAATACCAATCCTGCTTCATAGTCTTCAATTATAAAATAACTACCAATTTTTTTATTTAAAATTTCCATAAAAACCTCTTTTCAATTAATTTTGCAATTATAACATCAATATTATAATTTATCAAATAGTTTCTGTAATTATTTGATAATTTGAAGGTTTATATTCTATTTTGTTTTTATAATAATTATAAAATAAATAACCTGCTAAAAAACCACCAAGATGTGCATACCAAGCAACATTTGGAATAAAACTTAAAGCAAAAAATATAATTCCATTAAAAGTTAAAAATCTTTTTACATTTATTAATTTATTAATTTCTATATGTTGTGAGTATAATTTTAAACCATCATACAAATAACATCCCAAAAATCCAAAAAGAGCAAAAATAAATCCAGAACTACCTAATACATTTCCACCAGTCATAAATAAATATGAAAATAATACTGAACTCATAGAACCTATAAAAATTAAAAATAAAATAGTTTTGTAATCTAAAAAAAATAGACGTTTTATTATAAAAGAAAAAGCAAAAAGATTAAGTACTAAATGGAAAATTGGACCATGTGAAAAATTTGATAAAAAAATACTTATTAAGTTTACATTATCTTTGTTAAAGTAAAAATAATTAATATTATCAGATCCTAGATAGATTAGATAAATTTGAATACAATAAATTAAAATCATACCATAAATTAAAGACTTTCTAAAAATATCGTTAAAATTGTAATTATCAACTTCTTTTTTAAAATGTTTATAATTTTCTTCTTCTGAAAGCTCTTTGAAAATTTGTTCAATCTTAACAATTTTCATTAAATAATTCTCCTATTTATTTTTAATTTATAATTATACTTAAATAATTTTGAAATTTCAATACTTTAATGTATAATAATACTATAACAAAATATATTTATATGAAAGTTTTACCATCAAACATATTAAAAGTTTTATTAAAAACAGATGAAGAATTAGGAATCAAAAGACTGAGTTTGATAATGGAATGCAATGAGTCAACAGTTAGAAGAATAATTGACAATAAACTTCCAGTTCCAAATAAATCAATAAAAAAACTAGCTTCTTTTTTTAAAACTGATGAAGCTTTTTGGAATAACTTAAATAATAATTATAAAATAAGTAAAAGTAAAGAAGTAGAAAAAGTAATGAAATTCACTGGTGATGTTAAAGACAAGTTTGAAATTATAAAGAAATTAACAAATAAAAACATAACTGTTAGTGATTTATTAAAGAAGACTTTATCAAATACCACAATTGAAGAATCGAGTTTATTTATTGGTGTTCCAAGAAAAACGCTATCAGATTTAATAAATAATAAAACAAATTTAAGTATTCAAATGGCTTTTAAATTATCTTATGCTTTCAATACTGATATAAATTATTGGCTTTCTTTAAAAAAAGAACCTAAAAACAAATTAACAAAAATGGAAATAAAATGAATTTACAAAAACTTAAGGCTGGAAATGAAACATATTTTAGCACTGATTTATTAGATCAGTGTCATAGTGTTGAATCTTTTAGTAACGTTAAATTAATAATGACAGAATATGGTTCAACTTCAAAAGAAGTAACTAATAATATAATATATAACGAATTGAAAGATGAATACAAATTAGAAGAATTTAATAAAACTAATAATACTCAAGTTATAGTTGAGACTGACATGTTTGGAAAAAAGAAACTATGGATTAAAGATGGAGCATATGCAAGCTTTATTTTTGATAAATTAAAGGAATCTAATTTTTTAAGTTTAAATATTTTAGAAGAAGTTATTGAAGAATCATTAAAAGATTACTACAAAAATAATAAGTTAAATATATCTATATTAAATGGTCTTGGAAACACAAGAAGAAAAGAAGCCTATCAAGAATTTTCACAAGAAGAAATGATAGAAAACTTTGTGAATATCGCTAAAGATAAAAAAATTGATTTTCACATAGAAAATAATACTGTTAATGTGTTGATTAAACCAGATATGTATCAAAATATAAAAAATGAATTTAAAGATACAATTGAAAAAAAATTATCTGTAAAAAATGTTTTAAAAAATAGAGCTAGTTCATTAAATGAATTAATTCAAGACTATTCTTCAAAACCTAAAAACAAAATAAAACCATAACAACCTTTATTTTTAAAATTTTAATGTTAGTATTTATTTACTAACATTTTTTTTTATATGAAAAAAATCATAATTTTTGTAGAAGATAATTATAGTAAATTTAATATATATAAAAAAAAAGTAAACACGAAAATATTAAAAGCAGAGATATTTAAATCTGAAGATAATATTAATATTTCTTTTCCTATAATGAGAGAATTAAAGAATGAAAATAAAATATTTAATCAAGAGGTTAAGAATGAATCTCTTAAAATATTCTATAATTTTTTTAAAGATATAAACGAAATAATAAATAATAAAAATTTTAAATATACAATAAATAAAAATAAAAATATCGTCTCTTATAAAATTAGTTTTTGTTTATTTAATAAAAATAAAAACTATGTATTCTGCATACTTAAAACAAAAAATTCTATAAAGTTTATAAGTAATGGAAAAGAAATAGCTTTAAAAGATTTAAAAGAAAAAATATTGGAAAGATTATTTGGTTCTGAAATTTCAAATATCTATAAATTTAAAAATAATAATAATTTATCTGAAGAAGAAATTAGTCTTATAAAAATTTTAATAATATAAATGAAAATTGACATAAAAATCTTAAACTGTTATAATTAACAGAATTTAAGGATATAATATGGAAAATATTGAAATTTATAATTTAGTAAAAGAATCTATAGATCCTGCTTTTTTTATAGATAATTTTTACTATACCAAAATTGAATATAAAAGTTTATTCTCAAATGATAGTTTAAGTTTATTGAATTTCAAAAAAAATAATTTAATAAAAGAAAAAGATAAAAAAATTATAGAAGATTTATTTGAAAGAATATCTAAAATAAAAATTAAAGATGATTTCATTTACTGTCAAAAGTTTATTCAGACTTCTAAAGAAAATTTAAATAAAATTGAAAATATTGAATTAATAGAAAAACATATTGCTGAATTATTATACTTAGACAATGTATACATTGATAAAATTCGTTTTTATTTTAATTCTACAAATGTTAAGATAACTTTTAAAACTGAAAATGTAGCATACTATTTAACAGTTAATTTTGATATAAGATTTTACGAAAAAGAATGCGTTTATGAGAACAATAAAAGTTTTAATTTAAATTCCTTTAGAAAATATTTATTTATTAAATATTTAAAAAGAAATAAAACTGAAATAGGACTTGTAGATATAATTGAAAAATCCAAATTTGTAGATCTTAAAAAAAATATAGATCTTTTAAAAATGATAAAATATTAGAGATAAAATTAAATGAAAAATAACGATATTATTATTATTGATTGTGAAGCAAGCGGATTATCAGAAAAAAGTTATCCAATAGAAATAGGTGTTGCTTTTAAAGAAGATTCATTTAGTTTTTTAATTAAACCTTTGGATGATTGGAATGATTGGAATGAAGAATCAGCAAAAATACACAAAATAGAAAGGAATGAACTATTTAGTAAAGGAATTACTGTTTATGAAGCAGCTTATAGATTAAATTCACAATTAAGGGGATTAACTGTCTATTCAGATGCAGCAGATTTTGAAACTTTTTGGATAGATAGACTTTTTTCTGCTGTCGGTGTATCAAGAAATTTCGATATAGATTCTATTTATTCACTAAATTTTAATCCAGATAAATATATTAGTATAAAAAAAGAGCTTTCTTTGAAGTCTATAATCCATAGAGCAGAAAATGATGCCATAATTATAAGAGATTCTATATTAAGCTCTTTATAATTTATTTTTTTTTGATATAATATTATTATAAACAAATAGAGTTTAAAAATGGCATACATAAAAGGAAAAAGTTTCACAACAGAAGAAAAAAACGATTTAATTAAAAAATATCAAGAAGAAGTTGATGATTTCACATTTAAAAGTGCTTCTAAAATAATAGATTTAATAAGTGGAAATGGAGAAATACCAGTTTGGGAATCTCCTGTTTTTAATACTTTTTTTATGAATCCTGCTTCTGGCACTCATTTTAATCTTGAAAACTCTCTACTACTATATTTAGCAAAGAAAGAATTTGGCTATAAAGACTCTTTATTCTTGACTGCAAAACAAGGTTTTGAAAATGGATTATCAATGGAAAAAGGAACTACTGGACATTATATAATTCAAAGATTTGGAATGAAAATGTTTCCTTTATCTGAAGTTGACAGTAGTGGAAAGCCTATTAAAGATTCTAATGGTAAAAATATACTTAAAAGAAATGAAGATGGTGAAGTTCAATATTTTTATAAAAGATGTGCAAAATTAGTTAAAATATTTAATATAGAACAATTTAAAGGTGAAATTCCTGAAAAATGGTTGAAATATACTAATAGAAGTCAACAAATATTAGAAAATCAAGATCATTTAAACAATATAAAATCAGTTGTTATAAAAAGTTTACCATTGAAATTAGAAAGACATGCTTTTGGTCAAAATTATTATCAACCAGTAATTGACAAAATGACTTTATCTGAAGATCATATGTTTAAAAATACACTTAGCGAATTATCAACATTATTCCATGAATGGAGTCATGCTACAGGACATAAAGATAGACTAAATAGAGAAAGTTTATACAGATATTCAGAAGATAAATCATTTCGTGGTTATGAAGAATTGGTTGCAAACTTTTCTGCAAGAAGATTATGCAATTACTATAATTTAAATAACAATGAACTAGCTGCACAATTTGAAAATAATCATGATTCATATGATGCAGGTTGGGCTTTTGCAGCCGCTAAGAAAAGTCCAGAACTAATATTTAAAGCAGCAGCAGATGCAGACAGAGCTTTTAATTTAGTTAAAAGAACTATAGAACCAAATTTAAAAAATGAAAATTCATTGAAAGATTTCTTATCACAAAAAATAGAAAACGATGAAGAAAGTGATGAAATAAATCAAGAAGAAAAAAACACAGTGTCTAATAAAAAAACTACTAAAATTAAAAGAGGAATATAAAATGAATGATAATGATTTAAAAGAAGAAGATTTAAAAGAAGAAGGTTTGCTTGATGTTTTTGAAGACGAAGATTTTCAAGAAATGTTAGGTGGAGAAGGTGCTATAGTAAATATTGATGAAATAGATGAAAAATATCTTATAGATTAAAAAAGAACAACTTTAAGTTGTTTTTTTTATTTTAATGTTATAATGTTAAAAAACATTTTTACAAAAAATGAAATTTAAAATTATATTAACAGTTCTTTTTATATCAATAAACTCTTTTTCTTTTGCTAACAATAAAGAAGAAAACATTCTTCCTATTAATGGAAAATATGTAGAAAAATTTGAAACAAAAAATATTGTTTTTAATGAAATTTATAAAAAATTTATAAAAGATTATGAAAATAATTTTAAGATAACAATAAAAGAAATTGAAGAGAACAATCAAAAAATAGAGAATTCTAATAAAAGTTTTTATATTAATATAGAAAAAGATCTTAAAAATTTTAAATATGAAGATGATAGTGATTTATCTATATATCAAGAAAAAAATAATTTTTTAAATAAATATGCATACGATATTAATAGATTATCAAAATTGAAATTAGATTTTCAAGAAAAAAAAATTAACGAATTTTTAAAAAATCAAATAGATAATTATAAGTTAATACTTAAAGAAACCATAAATGAATATGATTTAACTTCAGAAGAAGAAGATTTCATAAGTGAAAAATCTAAAGAAATACTATCTACTCTTATTAATAAATTAAAAGAAAATGAAAAATATTCAAAAACAAAATTAGATTCTTTAAAAATAGATTTAAGTACATATAAAGAAATACAGAATAAGTATTCTGAAGAACTTAAAAATATGAATTATAGAATTGATGCTGAAATATTCAATTTAATATGGAAAGATGTACGTTCTAATTCAAAATATCCTAAAATAGATGAATAATATTTTTATTATGGTATAATTATATTATAACAATATAAAAAGCTAATATGGAAATTAAGATACCTTCAGAAAATTATGAGTCATTATCTAGAAAAATAGATTCATTAAATAATAAAGCTCAAAAACTTAATTTAGAACCAATATCTTTAAATATAATCTATTCTATAGGAATGGCTATTCCAGAAAAAAATGGATTATTTAAAGAAGTAACATTTTTTAATGTAAAAGTAGATGGAGAACCACCAGTTTTAGATGGTTGGAAGTTTGTTGGTATAATAGAACCAACTCCTGAAGGAAACTTTGTAACTGAAATAAGTAAAAATTATAGAATACCAGATAAATATAGACATACAGATTTATGCGATTGTGAACATTGCGGAATAAAAAGAGATAGAGCTACAGCATTCATAGTAATGAATGAAGAAACAAATGAGTTTTTACAGGTTGGCAGAGTTTGCTTAAAGAGTTATACAAAAAATACAGACCCTAAAAATATAGCTTTATATGAATCATTTTTCAAGTTAAAAGAGTTTTCCGCTGTTGATACAACTAGAAAAGTTAATCCAGTATATAACGTTAATGAAATATTAGCATTCTGTATAAAAGGAAAGGAAATTTTTCCAGAATATAATGGAAATCAATTATTAAAAACATATTTTGGTATTCAAGATTATAATTTATTTAATACTGATTATTATAAACAACTTAAAGAAGAAAAACTTAAAATATTATTAAATATAAATGATGAAACTTATAATAAAGTTGAAGATTTTAAAAATTCAATATTAAATTTAGATTCTACAAACAACAATGCTATTTGGAATTATCAATTAGCTATGAAAGAAAAATATACTTTTAAACCTTATGTTTTAGTTAACTCTTTAGAATTCAAAGAAGCTTATGATTTAAAAATGACATTAGAAGAGAAAAGATTAAAAGAAGATTTATTAAGAAAACAAAAACAATTTGAAGAAAATGAAGCTAAAAAACAAAGAGTTCATGTAGGAAATGTAGATGATAAAATTCAAGTAAAAGTAACTTTAGATAGTGTTAAATTTATAAGTAATGATTTTGGTGGTTCTTTGTTATATAGTTTTAGAGATGAAAAAAGAAATTCAATTAACTGGTTTAATTCAGGTAAAGGATTATTCTCAGAAGATGAAGCTAAAGAAATTATAAAAGAACAAAAATCATTTTATATTGAAGGTACAGTTAAAAAGTTAGGTACATATGATAATGAACCACAAACTCAACTAATAAGAGTAAAATATTTAGGTGAAAACTTAGAATTAAAGAAAACCACTAAAAACAAAATAAAAGCCACTTAAAGTGGCTTTTTAAATTCTATAACTTTAGATTCTTCTTTATTTTTATTTAATTGTTTTCCATTTTTAAAAATAAAATCTAATTCATATAATTTATCTTTCATAATTTTGGATATTCTAATACAAGAATGCATATTATTAGAACTTCCTTTTTCTATCATATTAATATTACTTTGAAGTTTTATTAATTTATCTTTTTTTACTTCACAAATTTGTCTATTAATTATCTTATTAACTAAATCATCTCTTAATTTAATTAAATCTTCAGGAGAGTTTTTTCCTAAATTTATAAGATAATCTATATCTGGTAATTCTACATTTTCCATTGTTATACCTTTTTTATTAATAGTTCGGTCTTAATCCATTAAGATCTTTAAAAATTATTTTTCTTTCTTTTATATCTTTATAGATATCCATTATTTTACTTGGTTCTATTTTCTGAACTAAAATAATAAATAATGCTGCTATAAAATCTTCATCTTCAACTGGATATTGTCCATTTAAATTATTTATAAAGCTTTTTACTGTTTGTCCATTTCCTACATTATGAACAATAACATATTCAATAGATTTATTTTTTGCATCTTCTTTTAAATGTTCCTTGTTATGATAAGTTTCTTCTAATTCTCCAAAAAATATCTTTCTGTATCTAAATTTTGAATTTTCATTTTCTTTAAAATATTTTTTATCATCTAAAACCCAAGGAGCATTGTTATTTTTTAAAACAGAAATATATTTATCTTCTTCTTCTAAAAAAGATTCTGATTTAAGTAAAATTGCTGCATATATGTGTATATTTTTATCTAGTCTACTTTCAATTTGATTTTTTTTATTATTAACTAATTCATTTGTTAATTTATTTAGCATATTTAAACATTTATTACATATCAAATAATAATAAACTCCATAATCATTAGAAAAAGAAGCCAATGATACATTATCTTTTATTTTCTTTTCGCAACATGGACATAAGCCACCATCTTTCAATAAACTACTTTTGATTTGTTCAGTGTTTAATTCTGGATTTTCAACAAAATTATACATTTTTAATTACTCCAAATATTAGAACTACCAGAACCACATGCAACAATACTTTTCATTGCTTTATCTATTTTAGTGCTTTCTGCTATTATTTTATCTTTAGTTATATTAATAATAAATCCTGATGTTGGATTTGGTCCTGTAGGTATAAAAACTGAATAATAAGTCTCCCCGTTTAGTAAATATTCATCTGTTAAAAATGCTGTTTCATAAACATTATTATTAAGCCTATCTATTAATAAAACTTTTCTAAATGATTTTTTATCTGTTCCAAAGAATTGATTTAATATATCATTTACAATTGAATATCCGGGTATTTTTTTCAATAATAATTCAAAATAATAATGAATATATAAACCAAGTTGAGTTTTTACAAAGACACCTATAAAGAAACATATAAAAATAAAAGTAGAAAAAGATAAAATATGACAAATAAAAATATCTAATTTAGTTAAATCTTCATAAAGTTTACTTAAAGGCTCAAATACAAAAATTAAACCTTCAATAATCCAAATACAAAAGTAAATAAAAAGTATAAAAGGAAGAATCACAAAGAATCCTCCAAGTACAGTCATTCTTATAAAATCTTTAAAATCTTTCATAATATAACTTCCATTATAACGAAATCATTTTTATTTAAATGTTTTATATTATTTAAATCATAAGGAATAACAATTAAAATATCTTCTAAAATATTTTCAAAATTTGGAATTTTTTTATTATCTCTTAATTTTCCTATAACTTTAATAGGTTTATATTTATCAGGAGTACTTTCTATTCTTTCGTAATCTCCATAAACTATTTTAGAAACAAATTTAATATTTTTTTTATCTATTGATTTTAATTTACTCATTTTCTTTTTCCATAAATTCCTTAAAGTTTAATAAAAAATCTTCAGATGGATTAATGAATTTAGCTCTTACAAAAGGCTCATTACTTTCTGAAAGTATTGTTATTTTTTCTTGAAATATTTGTAATAACTTTGGTATAGTTATTGTAAGTGTTATTTCATCTCCTTTTTCATATTTAGGAGAATAGAATGAAATTCCACCACAAGAAATATCTCTTAATATAATTTCTCTAGCAAAGCTCATTACATGAATGTGTTCTTCTAAATTTTTGTTATATCTAATATCTTTTCTGTTTTCCATATAAAACTCATTATTTATTTTAGTTTATTATAATGACTTAAAAAATCAAATTTTGATAATCTAATAACACCAATAAACGCAAAAATAAATGCAACAACTTGTAATATTGCTAAAGGATAATTATTAAAATAAATTAAATGTATAAAAAATATAACATTAGTTATCATATTTAAGTAATAATATTTTATTTCATTAATTTTATTTTGAGTAAATAAAAAGAATATCATTGGTAAAGATATTACTGGTATCCAGCCAAGGCTTTGAAATATCCAAATTTCTTTTGTAAATATAATATAATAGAGTGAAGATATTATAAAAATAGATAGACAAAGAATGTATAGCATATTCTCTTTTATTTTTTCTATTTTTATAAATATTCCAAATAATGCTAAAATACTAGATAATAAGAAAAAAGAGTTAGATATTACAGCTTGATAATTATTTATAAGAAAACTACTTGTTAAAAAAGCTAAAGAAGCAATTCCAGAAAATAATGGAAATAACTTTCCTTCTTTTTTTAATAGACCAAATGACAAGAAAGCAAAAGAAACAATTCCAAAAAAAGTTCCTATCCAACCGATATATTCCATGTTTATTATTTTTTTATTTGATGTATAATTTGAGTATATAACAATATTTATTAAATACAAATGGATTTTATCATTAAATATTATAATTTTATAATTGCTTTTATAATACTTTTCTCTATATTAATAGGTTTTTTATTAGTAAAAAAAAGACATAGATATAGAGTGAAAAAAAGTAAAGAAATATTAAAAAAAATAAGAAGTTTTAAAGGAGAAAATATAGAAAAAAGAATAGGAAATTATTTAATTAAAATAGATCCATTTACATTTGAAGAATTATTATTAACACTTTTTGAAGAATCTGGTTGTAAAATAAAAAGAAATAAAAGGTACACTGGAGATGGTGGTATTGATGGTAAGTTTATATTTAATAGAAAGATATTTTATATACAAGCAAAAAGATATAAAAATTATATAAAAAGAGAAGATGTGTTAAAATTTTCAAAATTATGTGAAGATAAAAAAGCATATGGAGTTTTTATACATACTGGAAAACATTCAGAAAATGTTAAAAATATAGAAAATTTATCTGGAAAAATAAGAATTATAGATAAAAATGAATTGATTAATTATATAATTAATGGAAATATAAAAATAAGTAATTAAATCATTCCTATTTTATATAATTCTTTATAGCTGTTTTTATTAGATAGAAAGTCTTCTTTAGAAATGTTTTCAATTGTTCTACTAAAAACAATATAATCATAATTGTCAAAAACATCAATAATTTTTTCTTTAGTTAAGTTAGTAGAGTTTTCCATAGAGATAGAGCAGTTATTTTCATTTAAATAAACCTCAAACTCTATAAGATAATAAGGATTTTTCATTGTAGTTAAAAACTTAATTATAAATCTATCTTCTTTTATTTTTTGGATTGTAATTTCAACTTCAAACTCTTTAAAAGGAATATAACTAGAAAATAATTCTTCAACAAAATTTTTAATTTTTTTATATCTATATTTTGCTGTATTATAATTATTTAAGTTCTCTATATTTATTTTAATTTTCATATTTAATTTAAATCCTTAATATCTTAAATATTATATTGATTTTAAAACAAAAATCAATAATTAATATAAATATATTTTAAATAAAAAAACCGACATTAAGTCGGTTTTATAATTGGAGCCTATCATGAGATTTGAACTCATGACCTCTTCTTTACCAAAGAAGTGCTCTGCCACTGAGCTAGATAGGCATATTTGGCTGGCAAAGTAGGGATCGAACCTACGACCAACGGATTAACAGTCCGTCGCTCTACCGCTGAGCTATTTGCCAATATTTGGTGCCGAAAATCAGATTCGAACTGATAACCTATCGCTTACTAAACGATTGCACTGCCAGTTGTGCTATTTCGGCTTTAAGCGTGAAGCTTCTGCCCATTGCGAGGGAACGACATTTTACCGTAATCTACGAACCAAAGAACTTTGGAAATGAGCGGCAATGCCTAAGACATTCGTTTAACCCGCATAATCTGGTGCTCATTAACAGAATCGAACTGTTATCTATGGGTTACAAAGCCATTGTTCTACCATTAAACTAAACGAGCATAAATATTAGGCTATGTGTATAGGATTCGAACCTATGATTCAACCTATCGCGGTTGCGTTTTTCCAGCTAAACTAACACATAATTTAATTTGGTTGTAAGATTAGGTATCGAAGCCTAAATTTCTTGCAAAATGTTGCAAGCGAGTTTCCATTACTCCATCTTACAGTTTTATTTGGCTCCGGCGGTAGGACTCGAACCTACGACCCGGTGATTAACAGTCACCTGCTCTACCAACTGAGCTACGCCGGAATTAATTTGGATGCGTGAGGTGGGACTCGAACCCACGTTCTCCAGCTTATGAGGCTGGCAAGATAGCCACTTCTCTACTCCGCAATTACTTATCTGGCTCTGGAAGTAGGACTCGAACCTACAGCCTTCCGGTTAACAGCCGGTTGCTCAACCATTGAGCTATTCCAGAATTACTTGAGAATTTTTAATTTCTTTCTCAACTCTTCATACTACATATTCTACCTAATCTTTTTTTACTTGTCAATACATTTTTAAATATTTTTTAACTTTTTCCTTTAAAATCAATAACTTGCGTTATTTAAGGTTGAATATTACCCTACACATTTTGTGCATAAAAAAACCTCTGAAGTATTAGCCTCAGAGGTTTTTGATTTTCTCAGAGGCTGTTTACCAACCTCCAAAAGAGATTGGTTTCTATGTATTATTATTTGTATTGGTATTCATCGTGAAATCTAGACACACAATATCCTTCAGCATTTTGCTGAATTCTAATTGTATGTTTGTTAATTTCATTTGTTTCATAGAATTTAATATCTCCGTTAATTTTCTTATTATAAACTATTTATAAAAATAAATCAAGATTTTTTATCTTGCTTCTCTTTAACTCTTTTTAATATATAAATATTTAAAGATTTTAGAATATCTACAACAGCTTGATCTTTTTCAGGATTTATAAGCTTTTTAATTTCTTCACTTAAATTACTGAAAGAATTTATTAATATTGATTCATTATCATTTTCTAAATTTTTATTCATAATTTCTAACTGCTTTGCTATATTAGATGAACTATTATTTTCTCCTGATATTTTTTCATTTAATATTTGCATTTGATATGCTATTTTAGTAAATCCATCAATATCATCACCACCAGTGTTTTTATTTCTAATAAAATCTTGTTTAATACTGTTCCATCTATCAGTTTCTTCTGGAGTTAATATATTTAATATTTCTTTTAGTTTTAATAAATTCTCTTCAGTTCCTTGGGTTAAAGTTTGTGCTTCACCAAGATAGTGATCTAAAATCATTGTTTGAACTTCAGATTCATTCATTGCAGAAACAATTTTTTCAGACATTTTATTCATGTTTCTATAAGAACCTTGTAACTTAAATGGTGGTTCTACTCTATATTTTTCTGCGGTTGCAGCAGAGGCAATATATTGCTGATTTACCTTTAATACTACTTTTTGAATCATTAACATTTTTTGAATAACATTTACAATTTCATTTGCTTCCGCTTGTGAATAATTATATTCAAAATCATTTAAAGGATGATTAGATCCTTTTGCATTATCAATAAATTTATAAAGGTCATTTAAGTTTCTGTTTGCTAATGGTGCTAAAACAGAGTTTGCTGTTAAAGAGTTTTCTATATAACTCAACTCAAATACATCTGTTTGACCACTTAACATATCGCCTAAATTATATATATCTGCTCTGTTAGATAGCATATCTGGTATTTTGAAAACTTCACCAGATTCAGTATATGGGTTACCAGCCATAACAATAGAAAACTTTTTACCTTTAAAGTCATAAGTTTTAGTTTCACCTTTCCATACACCATCTACTTTTCTACTACCATCACATAAAGAAATGAATTTTTGTAAAAACTCTGGATTTGTATGTTGAATGTCATCTAAATACAACATTACATTATTACCCATTTCAAAAGCAAGATTTATTTTTTCAATTTCTTTCTTTGAAGTAGCATCAGGTGCTTCTGCTGGGTCTAAACTTGTTACATTATGTCCAAGTGACGGACAATTAATTTTCATAAATACTAAACCTAATTTTTGAGCAACATATTCAATAATAGTAGTCTTACCATAACCCGGTGGGGAAATTAATAATAACATACCCATTAAGTCAGTTCTTTTCTTGTCTCCTATAGTTCCCATCTGTTTGGCTAAGTTATCGCCTATTAAATGTAAATATGATTCAGAAATTAATTTATTTCTAACAAAAGAAGATAAAGGTTTTGCCTTAAAGTCATTAAGTCTATAATTCTTTTTAGCTATGTCTAATAAATCTTGTTTTAATAAGTTAACTCTTTCATAAGCTGGCATTGTAATTTCTTTATGGTTTTTACATCTAATTAAGAAGTCTTCAAAATCAATAAAGATTTTTCCATTTTCAACTCTATTATGTTGACCAATTAAACCTTCAATTTCAAATATAGTATCAATTTTCAATTGATTTTTATTGCCTTTTATTAAATTAAAATAAGCAATTTCTTCAGCATAAAATTTAAATCTTTCTTGTCCTTCTTTTTCACCATAAGATTTTATTATTGATATGTAATCCATAATATTTTCTATAGAATCAAGTTTTAGATGCTGAAATATATTACCTAGTTGAACTTTTATTAAGTCAGTCAATTCACTAGATAAGCTTAAAACATCAGATTTTCCTGAAATAGTTACATCTATAATGTATTTTGCTACTTCTAATAAATCAAATCCATATTTATCGCATTCTTTTTCTATGCTATTAAATTTATTTTTTATAATTTCAATAGTTTTTTCTATTAGATTATTATATTTTACATCATTGCTTAATGTATCTTTTACTTTAATAGCAAAAGAATAGTCAGATTTTAATGATTTAAATTCTTCTTGTAGAATACTATTTATAAAAGCACCTATTGTTCTATTTATTTTTGAATAAATAAATTGTCCTGAATTTAAATAAGAATTGAATATTCTTGAAAATATAGCTGTTGCATCAACGTCATGAATACCTTTAATGTATCCTTCTTTATAAAGTTTAGAAGAATAATCAGAAATTATTGTTTGTATTTGATTATTTTCAATAGAAGATTTTATTAAATCAATTGATAAATTGTTTTTATTATTAACAGAGTCTATAAGTACTTGATAAGCTAAATATTCACTTCTATAAACATTTTTACTTTCTGAGAGAACTGTATTATCAGTAAAATCTTTTAACTGTATTAATTCTTCATTTTTAATCTCTTCATAAAAATCGGTTGATGTTATATGTAGATAATTAGCTCCTTCTTTATTGATCATAGTTAAATCTACTGGTGTTTTATTTACACTAAATTTATGTTTTCCTAATTTAAGAACATTTCCATTATCTTCATAAATATCTTGAGTATCACGAAGTTGTCTTAATGATTGGTCTTTAACATTTTTAAAAGCACTAAATAAATCATCAGACTTAGTATTATCTCCAAGATTTTTTACATTTTCAACAAATTGTTGATATTTTAAAACTAAAGCATCAGAACCAAAATAACTATTTAAGTCATCAATTGTTGTAATTTTTTGAACTCTATTTTTTATTGAATTAAGAGTTAAATTAGCATTATTTACAATACTCTGTATTCTTTTTTGTTTTTCATTTATTAATTGTTGTTTATGAGTTTCAAAAATATCTTTAATTTCATCTCTTTTAATGATTATTTCTCTTGAATATTCTTCAAAATCACTAAATTTACTTTCAAGTGATTCTATTTTATTTAAGATTTTTGTCATTTGTTCGTCGCATTTGTCTACAGTATCTGAAATAGTTATTGCTGTTGACACTGCTTCTCCTAATAGATTAATTTGAGAAGTGAATTCTATTTTTGATTCTTCTGACATTAAACCTTTTTTTATGTTCTTTAAATTTGCTTTTGTTTGATTTATTTTTGCAAATACATTGGATACAGTATTTAATATTTCAGCAATAACAGTGGCATCTTTAAAATTAATTTCATTAATTTCATCATTAACAATACTTATTTGAGTAGTTATTTTATCAATTTCTTTTTCTATAGGTTCTATTTCTATAATCTTTTTAATTTCTTTTAATTTTTGATTACTTGATTCAATACCATTAAAATAAATATTAAAAGAGTCTTTATTTTGTAAAAGATTTATTATTTTTTCACTAATAACATTTCTCATGTTATTAATTTCATTTTTCATTGAATCTACTTTATCAATATCTATATATCTTTGATCTCTAATTGTAATTAAATGACCTAATTGAGATTTTAAAGATCCTAAACCATCAATATATTTTGAAACTTCTTTGTCGCTTAATATTTTTGCTGATCCAAGAATTTCTTTTTGTTTCTCACTTGTTTTTTCAATAGTTTCTTTTGCTTGCTTTTGAATTGAAAGAACTTTTTCAAACTCTTGAACAACAAGAATACTCACTTCTATAATAGATTGCAATACATCTTTTAAATTAAAGGCTTCTTCTTTATCAAGCCAGTAATAGCTATCCAATACATTATTAGTCATTTTTATTATATTTTCGTAAAGATTCATGTTTACTTCTTTTTTAGAACAAAGAGTAATAACTGAATAAGCATCTGAAATGCAACGAACTAACTCATTGTTGCCAATTTTAGTATAAAAATTTTGAACAGATTCTTTTCTAACTTTTGCATATTGAACTTCAGATAAGAAACTTGTTTTCCATAACTGTAATGGATGAACTCTTTGAGCTTCTTTATGTGCTTTCATTACATATAAAGATCCATTTTCATGTAAACTATATCCGTTAGTAAATATAGGAGTACTAATTGATTTTGTTACTAAATTATATGGATATAAAACATATTTTTTATTTATTGGATCAAAGAATACATATAAAAAGTCTTCTCCATTAGGAGATTTTACAAAATTTAAATAGTTATAATTCTCTGAAATATCAAATATTTTATTGTCTCCATTTTTTAAATAGAAACCATTAGAGAAAATATAACCATGATTTTCAGGAAGACTTACACAAGAAATTCCTATTCCATCACAACGTAAAACACTTTGAGTTAATACATTATATATAAAATATCTATAATCATTTTCTTGATAAGGTTTTATTTTTAAAAGAACATTTTCACCAGCGTCAATAAAAGAAATGTCAGAATCTTCTAAGTTCTGAAGTTTGTTTTCAACTGGTTCACTATAAATGCCACGACCTGTATCTGTGTCATTATTAATTTTTATAGTTAAATCACCACCAATTGTTTCAACAAACACTTTATCATTAATTGAAATGTGTGGGTGTTTACCTGAAACAAAGTTATTTCTTGTAGTTTTTGTCCATCCATTAAATGTATTTTTGAATTTATCTAATATATATGAACTACTTCCTTCTCCATTATAAACGTAATTACCATTTCTATCTAAAGAAAACTTAAAGACTTTCAAGTCTTCTATTTTTTTACTAATTTGGAATACTATATAAATACCTTCAACATCCTTAGTTATTTGAAACAATGCAGCTTCTTTATAATAACTAAAAAGATAATCAAATGATTTTTTAAATTCTTCATTATTTAAAAATGTGTTAGAAATAGGGATATGTACAGGATGATATTCAGAATCTTTTTTCTCTACTTTATAAAAATCAAAAACATCTTCTAATTGAATTTTAGTTTTCATTCCCATGACAACATTATAACCAATCATAACCATGCCATTAACTTCAGTCATGTCTATAGGAATACAATTATTTTCTGAATGTATATTTATTGTTGATATTAGTTCTTGGTTTAGAGAACCAAATTCTGATAATCTTGCTTTATTTAAACTATCTACTTTTGTATTTAATTCTTTACTGGTGTTTTCAAGTCTCTTTCTAATAACTTCATATGATCCACCTTGTTCTACTGCTTTTTCAATAAGTGACTCTTGACTCATTTACTTACTCCTTAAAAAATATAGTAAATTATACATTAAATTAATTTAAAGTCAATAAAAAAGCCTCTTTCGAGGCTTTTTTAAATTACTTATTAATAAGTTTTTTTAGTGCTTCTAATCCTTCTGGATTATTTTTCATAAGTCCAGTAAAAAGATTTGCTAGTGCTAAGTTTCCTATATCACCAGTAGATACATCACTGGTCTGTAGAACTTCTTTAACATCTTGTACAAAATCTCTCTTTCCTTCTGTATAGCTTCCAAACAATTTCTGTAGAACATCGCTTGATTCGAATCTCTTATCTAGAGATTTACTTGACATTAAACCATTTCTGATTTGGTCAAATACATCACCACTTCCGATTACGTCAATATTTGCCTTAGACATCGCAGCAGCCATTACTTCAGCATTCTTAGTTGCAATAACAGTACTTGCCTGAACTTCAGCTAATTGAACATCTCTTTCTCTTTCAACATTTATTTTGTTGATTTCATGGTTTCTAGTGTCCTGATCAATCGCACTCATTGCTTTATACATAGCTTCTTCAGTAGATGCTTTTGCTAAACCAATTTCACGAACTTTAACAGCTTCAGATTGACCTTGTTTCTCAATAACTTCTGCTTGAGCAACACCAATTTCACGAACCTTAACAGCTTCTGCTTTACCTTCTCTTTCAGTTGCTTCTGCTTGTACTAATGCAACTTCTGCATTTGCTCTTGCAACATCAGCTTGTGCTAATCCATCAACTGCTTTTTCTACTCTTACTGCTTTAGCAATAAGTTCTTTACCTGTTGATTCTTTCTCTGCAACAAGAAGCTTGTTATCTGCAATTAATGTTTCTTTTTCTACTAAACTTCTAGTAGCTTCAAGTTCAGCCTTAGCAGTAACAGTCTTTTCAATAGCTACAGATTGAGATTTTGCTTCTGCTAATTGAATAGCAACCAATTTATTACGTTCAGATTCACCTTTAACATGAATATCTTTAGTAAGTTCTTCTTGAGTAGCAATCTCTTTTTCAGTAGCGGTTCTTTCTGCAACAATTGTAGCAATTTCCTTTTTCTGAGTTTCAACAAACTTTTCTTTTTCAATGTTTTTCTCAACTACTTCTCTTTCAGTGTTTACTTTTTCAACTTCTTTTGCACGATTAACTTGTTCTCTTTGTATTTCTACAATTTTATCATTGTTAATCTTAGTTACTTCAACTTCACGAACAGCAGTTTCTGCATTGATCTGAATTTCTTGTTCTGTTTTTATACGAACACGTTCAGCTTCAAGTCTAGCCTCTTCTTCTTTAATCTTAATTTGAGTTTCTTGCTCAATTCTAATATGTTCTTTTTCTCTATTAGTTTTTTGCTGAGTTTCAGTCAATGACTTATCTAATTCAAGTCTTGCTTGCTCACCTTCAACGGTTTTCTTTTTAATTTCAGTTTCTTCTTTTTGTCTTATCTCAGAAGTCTGAATATTTTTAGAAGCAGTTATTTCAGAAATTTTACGGATACCATCAGAATCTAGAACATTATCTGGATTATGTGCTTCAAGCGGTGTTTGTTCAATTTTGTCAATAACAACGTCATATAATTTAAAGCTTTCCATGTCTTCTGATAAAAGTTTTTTTACTTCATCTCTAAACTTTAAACGAGAAGTGTACAACTCTTCAAAATCAAAACCTTTAATAACTGTTTTTAATGCTTCTGAGAATTTAGGGCTAAAGTGTTTACTAAGAACATCAATATTGCTTGCACCTTCTGCTGTAAAATTATTAGCAACTTGTAAAATATCTTTTGGATCTGGATTGATACCTATATAGAAGTTTACTTTAATGTTTGCTCTAATATTATCTTTACAATGCAAACCTTCGTATTCTTCACCAACTTTATCTTTTACACCTTCTCTAACAATTGCAATTGTTTTTCTGGTAATATCCATTCTTTCAAATTGGTTAATTAATGGCCATACAAATGCACCATTCAAAGCTGCTTGTTTTTCTTGATTACCAAATTTTGTAATAACTAACGCTTCACCAGTTTTATTTACTCTTTTATAGCAACTTCCTAAAAACACTAATACAACCGCTAGTGCTAGAAATGCAATGATACCTATAATTAGACTTGTAGACATTTTTATTTTTCTCCTTCTTAAAAAATATTCTATATCTTAAACTGTTTAAAAAAAAATCAATATATTTAGTCAATTAATTCAATTAAATATTTATCTTCTTCTAACTTTCTTTTTATTATAACTTTTGAACCATAAAGTATTTCTTCTTGACCTTCTTCAATAACACAATGTAAAAAATGCTCTCTACTATCTATTACAACTTTTACTTCACCAAAGTTTTGTGTTACTTTTTCACTGTTAACCTTGCCTATTTGAAATTCATATGAAACTGATAGATGTGCATTTGCTATAGCTTTTTCTAAAGGCTTTAACAAATAACCAGCCACAAATAATGAAGCAATGAAAGTTACAAAGCAAAGAATAATTGAAAGTGTGTAATAAATTAATCCACCAATTAGATACACTTCTTTTAATAAACTTAAGAACAAACCTTCAATAATTAAGTTCATAATTGTCATAGACATAAAAGTAACTGTTAAACCTATCATTAAAGGTATCTTTGACAATCCAGCAGTTACCATAGGATTCTCAAATCCTAAAACATCACTTGGCAATTGAAATTCATGTTCTAATCCTACTGTAAAAGCAGATATTAACAAAAATGAAGCGCATATTAAAAAGCTTGTTAATGGAATTAAAACAAAAAAATTGTTTAATATATTTATAATTTCACTCATATTTTCTCCTATTAATAAAAAAAGCAATGGAATTATAAATCCCATTGCTATTGATTTTAGCGTGAAGTAATCTCACTTCCCTGATTTTTAGCATCAATTAAGGCATCCTTAATTTGATTCTCCATTTTTTCTAGCTCCATACTTGCAACTCTACGCTTTTCAGAAGCTTCTTTTTGTATTACAAGAGTTTTCTTAATAGAACTAATAGTTAAATTATTAACTTCTTGTAATGTTTCAATATCAAGAATACCACGACTATAGTTTTCACCTAAATCATTAGCAATCTGATTAAGGCTCTTAGCGTTTTCAACATATTGCTTATTTGTATAATCTTTAACTGTCTTAGTTAATTGTAATGCTTTTTTACTATTCACTAAAGAAACAGCCATAACAAACTGATTTTTCCACAATGGAAGCGTATTATGTAAAACATCTACAATGTCTTCTACAAGCATTTTATTGCCTTCTTGTGCTAATCTAATTTGAGCACCAGAGTTAATAGATGCAATTCTAGTAATTTCCAAGTTATGAAGTCTTTTTTCAAAGCGGTCTACTGCTTTAAATTTATCAGTATACATTTGAGCGTCTAAAGGATCTTTAGTTTCTTCATATTTAGCTTTTAGTTCTGCAACTTCTTGCCTTAAATCAACAAGTTTTTCTCTACCAGCAATAATGAATAACTCTACATTTCTAGTGTATTCCAATGTTTTAACATAAAAATCGTCATACATTTTAATATCAGAGTTTAAAATATTGTCATGATTTTTCATCATTGTGATTAATTCATTAATTTTTGACTGAACATTCTCAAAATCGCCGGTAAAACTTTTCAATCCTTTTTTCATCCAATATCCTATGATTGGCAATTTGCTCATAAAAGAATCTTCTCTAACACTAGAAAAATCAATTTTATTCATTTCATCAATCATTTGCTCTAAATATTTACCACCTTCACCAACTTGAACAGTCTTTACTTTCTGAAGAATAGAATCAGTGAATGAAGAAATGTTGCTTTGGGCTTCAACACCATATCTAATAATTGAGTTACTGTCATCTAGATTGATATTATCTTTAATTTGAACAATTACTTGTTGTTCTTGATCACTAGCAGGCTTAATAACTGCTCTTTGTTCCTGAACATTATATTGTTCAACATTAATAATTGGCATACTGGTATTACTTGCAACAATAGTTTGTGTAGGTTTCATGTATATATCTCTCCTTTATTTTCGAGATATTATACATTTATTTATTTAAAAATCAAGTATTTTTATACTAATATTTTAGATCAAAACTTAAACTTAAACTATTATCAATATTTTTTTTAGTTTCATTAAATTTTAGTTCTTTTTGAATGTATCCATCTATAGATAAATAGCTGTTATGAGAGTATGCTAAACCAGCAATAATTTTTTTATTCCCAATTCCTAAATTATCATACTCAGTATTATAATTTGTATAAGGAACAAATTTATTAAAATCTAAAAATTCCAATTTTGTATCAAATGAGTCAACTGTTTTACTATCACCATAAGTTTTATAAGCATATTCGTTTTTTGTTTTTATAAAATCATTCTTATAATCAAAATTAAATGAAGTAATATTACCTTTTAGACTAAAGTTAGGCTCAGTTTTTATTTCTGGCTCAATTATTGAATGGCTTAGGCTAAATTTATAAAAATAATTCTTCATTGAAATATTTGTTCCTAAAACATTTTCGTAAAAGGTTTCATCATCTTTTGAATTTTTATAACGACCAGCAATATTATTTAAAGTAAAATCTTGCTTAAATAACTTTTCATTATGAGTAAAGTTTATTCCTTCATAACTAGTTATCTTTTTTTCACCTAAATTATTTAAATCTTCACTTATTCTTTGATAATCTATTTCATCAATTAATGGTAATATACCAAATCTTAATTTATTATTTTCATTATCGGTTATTGCACTTTCAGCATAAAAACTAGACATATCTATTTTATAATTTGATAAATTTACTTCGTTTTTATTTTCTATTTTTGTTTTGCCTTTTATTTTAAATTTATCGTAATTATAATTAAATTTTCCGCCAAAACCTTCTTTTATATTACCATAAGTATTTAATCCAAAAGTGTCATTTTCAACATTTATGTGAGCAAATGAATTTATTGGAGTTAAAAAAATTGTTATTATAATAGTTTTTTTAAACATTTTATTCCTGTTTATTGTAAGTATATGATTTATTTGAAAAATATATTATAAAATTATTATCATTTCTTTATGATTTGTCAATCTTTAAAAAACTTGAAAAAAAAAGTTTTTAAATTAGAATAAATATTAATCAATGGAGATTTTAGATGAAAAAAGTATTTCTTATACTTGCAAGTGTTTTATTACTGAGTGGTTGTGTTTCTAATAATGTAAAAGAAGATAAACCAGTAAAGACTGAATTATACCTAATTCATTCAACTATGAAGTCTTATGAAGTTATAAAAGAAGAAGATAGAAGGGATTGGGCACCAACTTTAACAATTGAAGATATAATTGCTAAACTACCTAAAGAAAGCAATGCTAAATTAATATATAAAACAGAAGTCGAAAGTAATTGGAATGAATTTACAGAAATTGAAAATTACAATTTTGTTTCTGATTCTTGGGAAATTGAAAATAAATCTGATATTAATAAAGTTTTAAACAATAAACCTTATGATTCATCTTTTAAATTTAAAATAAAACCTTTATTTTTTAGTGATGGAAGAACAGTAGCAGAAATGAGATATTCTATTAAGTTCTTAACAAAAATTGAAAATTATTTAGACGAATCTACAAATAATATAGTGTACTCTCCGATTTATGAAGTTATACAGTACTCTAAATCTATTAACTTTTTACCGGGTAGATATTATGTTTTTGCAGTTATGCCATTAAAAGACAAATCAAGTCTTATATTGATATATAAATTAGAAAATTAATTTTAAAATATGAAAAAAATACTTCTTATAATTATATTTTTATTTACTTCAAATCTTGCTTTTTCTCAAACTTTGTATCAAAAAAAGTTTGAAGAAAAAGTGGGTGATAGCGTTATACAACTAAATTATAATTGGGAAGGTTTTAACAATTCAATTAATAATGTGTCTTTCTTTTTAGATAAATATGAAGTTAAAAACTCATATGCTGATTTTAAAAGACCTACTCCTAGTGCTGTTGCAGAATATATTAGTTCTCAAATTGAAAATGATATTGAAAAAATTAATGCAAGTCAAACAAGATATAAAATAGAATTAGTGAGTAGTAGAAATTCAGGTATAACTTATAAAATTATGGGAAAGATAAATCAACAACTTATTTCTCAAATAGAATCAGCCCTTAAATTTAGAGAGAAAAAATATACTGAAGATTTTTTTACAAAGAATTATTTTTTATGGAATGAAAAAGAATCACTTGTTTCAATAGATTACAAAAAAATAAGTAAAATTTATATTCCTCAAATGTTGCCAATAGCAAAAGCTTTTAAATTAAAAAATAATAATATCATATATGATAAAAGAACAGTAATAAATGATATACTATCTTTTTACCAAAGTATACCATATGACACATTAACTTCAGATAGAGGTGCAGGTTTTAGTACTCCACTTAGATTTTTACATGAAAATAAAGGAGATTGTGATACAAAATTAGTGGCAATTAATTCAACAGTTAAATCTATATATCCCGATATAAAAGCTATAGCTATAGTTTTACCAAATCATGTATTGCTAGGTTTTAATGTGCCTGCTAAAAATACAGATAAAAAAGTTTTAATAAACGGTATAACTTATGTGTTGACTGAGACTGCTGGACCTTCTTTAGTTCCTTTAGGTGTAATAGATCCTAAAAATGAAGCTTTAATGAAAACTAGAAATTATTCAATTATTTCTATTTAATAGTTTTCTGATTTTTCTTAATTCTTGATCTTTTATGCTATTTTGTGTTGTTATTTCTTTATCGTCAACAAGATTACTTTCAGGAATTGATTTATTATTTAAAATATTTCTAATTTCTGTTATTCTATCATTAACTTCATCTGAACTGTAGTTTTCTTTTAGTCCAGCAACGAAATTTTTAATAATATCTTTATCTCTGTTCATGTTTTCTCTTTGGTTATAATAGAAATTATATCATATATTTTAAATAAATCTAATATCTTATTTTGCAATAGCTATACATTCTTCTTTAAAACTTTCAGCTAATTTGCCTTTTATTATAACATATTGAGTTTCGGATACACCAGTCAATTTTGCCAATATTTTTAAAGTTTTTATTTGTTCTTCTTCATTGAGATTTTTCCAATAAAGACTTTTATATAAAATTGAAACTCTTTCTTTTTCTGGCTTTTCTTTTAATTTTTCTAAAACTGATATACGTTTGTCTGATTTTAATATACATTCTTTAAATAATTCCCCTTTTGTTTTAGCTGGAGGAACATCTTTATAATCTTTTAAGTTGTAACCTTGATGTATATTACCAGCATTTTTAGATTGCTGATCTTCAAATATAATATCATACTTATTTGTAACCATCTGTTCTGCTATCACTTGATTACTTATAAATAGAAGAGCTAATAATATTTTTTTCATAATTTTTATTTTTATTGTTACTTACATTTTAATATTAATTTTAATTCTTTCAACCTTAAATTAAAAAATACTCTTAACGAGTATTTTTTATTGATTTCTTTTTAGAGCTTGGATCTTTAATATACTGAATATCTAAGTCTAGTTTTTTGAGTTGTTCTTTCAATTTTTCAATATTCTTAGTTTCTGGAAAATCAGGAGACTTATATGCTTCTGGCTTATAATTAGGGTCTTCCTTTACTTTCTTTGCAATGTCATTTTCAAATTTTCTCTTATGAATTTCCGTTTTTTTAGTTATTGATTTTTCTAAACTTGAAATTTTATTATTTATTTGTTTTTTCTTGTTTTCAACTACTTTTATTTTTTTATCAATGTTTTTGTCTTCTTTTTCTTTAATTTTGCTTATTTCTTTATTTTTTTCTTCAATCTCATCTCTATATTTTTCTATTTTATTATCTATACTAGTAGATTTTACACTTTTCTTACTTTGTTTTTCTTCTTGTTTATCAATTTTTTCTTCAATTTTTTTTATATCTTCTTCTACGCTTTTTATTTTTCTTTCTATTGCTGGACTGTAAGCTAGTGAATAACTAGAAATTGAAGATAAAAATAAAAAACTAAATGTCAATAATACTCTTTTCATAATAAGATCCTTTATTTGTTTTTATATATTATTACTTATTTTTTATTAATTACAATATATTTAAGATATTAGAGCAGTTTCAAAGTAAAAATTAAGAAAATCTTCAGTTTTAACAATTTTATTTAATGCCTTTTTTAAAGTTGGTGTACAATTTTCTGAAAAAGTTATATCTAATTTTTTGTTAAACTTTGAAGTTAAAGCAATAAAATATTTATTTCTTCCTGAACAAATTTCATAAATAATTTTTTTATTATCTTGTTTACTATAACTATAGACATTAAAAAATTTTAAGAATTCTATATAATATTTAGAATTATTATAAAAAAGTTTATTTCTATTAAAGACGCTGTTTAAATCAGAAATTATCTTTAAATGATCAACTTTTTTAAATTTGTATTTTTTATTATTAATGTCATCAAATATTATTTCTTTATCTCCTGAATATGATATTTTATTTAACACTGATTCTAAAATACTAATTGACTCATTGTATGTTTTTATATTTTTATTTATAAATTTTTTTACATCTCCAAATTTTGAATTTGTATCATTTTTTATTAAAAAATAACATTTTCTAATTTCTAATATTTTTAAAATCTGATCTATATAGACATCATTATCTATAATTTCCCTTATTTGTTCTAATTCAAAAAATGTATTATTTTTTTTAAATACTTCTCTTAAGAAATTTATTTGTTTAAGTGTTAAATCACCTCTATCAAGCATGTTTATACGAGATAAAACTTTTAAATAACTTTGTGGTGTCTTAAAATAAAAGAAATGATTATAACTTTTACCTATTAAAGAATTAAATAATGAATCACTTAATTTTGGATATTTTTTTAATAAAAAATTTTTAATATTCTTTAAAACTTTTATTTCTGAATAGTCTTCTTCAAAAATATTTTTTATTTGATTTTGAGTTAAATCAATTAAAAACATCGATAGAAAAGAGTTTTTATTTTTAAATTCAATTACGTTATTTTTTATATTTGGATTTGTAATCAGAAAATTATAAAAATCTTTTTTATTTGTTGAACTACTATGCAAGAAAAATGAATAACATTCTTTAAATAGTTCTTTATTAAAATTCTTAAAAATTATATTTTCTAAATAATTAATTAATTTTAATTCTTCTTTTTTATTCATTTTAAATAATGAATAAAATTTATAAAAATCTTTTCCATTTAATAAATAATAATCATTTTTTTGAGAATTTAATTTTATATACAATGAAGATAATTGTCTTTTAAAATCATAAGGTGAAAAATATGATAAAGGATGTGAATTAATAAAAAGATTAATATCGTTTTTAATTTTTGTTAGTATAGAGTCTAAATTATTAAACTTTAAAATTCCAGAATATAATACAGTATTATTATTGAAAAATAATATAAAAAAAACAACATTGTATCTAATTAAAAAAACAGCTTTATTAATTGCGGGATCAGATAAATTATCTGTTTCATATAATATCAAATCTTTAGTATAATTCCTAAAATCTTCAACATTAATTTTGTTTTTATTTAAAAGTTCTATTATTTCTTTTGAATAATTTTTATCTTTAATTATTATTTCTTTATTTTTGAAAATTTGAAGTTTCATTTGTAATCCTTTAAATTTTCGATAAATTTTATAAATTGACTTGCAATATATGAAACTAAATATTTTTGAAAATCAACCCTACTCATAGTAAATGGCTGAATAACTTTTTCACATAAAATTAAATCATTATATTTTGAATAAAAACATACATAAGCATATGGAACTAAAACAGAATGATTTGGAACAGCAAAACCAGTTGTTGAAATAGAATAATCACTATCCATTAATTTTGAAATACCAGTTGCCATAGCTATTGCGACTTCTTCTGAAACACAATCACACTTTTTAGCTTCTTCATAATCAATGTTAAAAAATTTTTTCTTTATATCTATATTATATGCTGTTATTCCACCTAAATAAAAATTAGATGAACCATTTATGCTGGAAAAATAAGCTTGTAAATTACCACCTGTTAAACTCTCTGCAACCGATAATGTTTTATTTTTATTTGTTAATAATGTTTTTATATACTCAATCATAAAATAAAATCCTCTGGACGAAGATTATATTTTAAATGAATTTAAATGTCAAACATATTCTGCATAGATCTTTTTTACTAATTTACAACTTTGTTGAATATTATTGAATTGTTGTATTAATAAATCTTTTGTAATAGATTTTGATTTTTTATTAATCTCAATTTCTAATTCTTTTAAGAATACCATATATGCAATATGAGTTTCAATCACTTCAGATATTTGTGCTTTTTCATCCTGATTTTTACTTCTAAAACTTAAATCATTTAATAAATTTAAGCTTTCTTCTAAAAGAATATTCAAATCATTTATTTTGTTATCTAATGTCATTTTAATTTCCTCATATTTATTTTAACATTATTTATTATTTATTCAAATTATTAGATTTTAGTTTTTTAATTTTTTTTGAAATTAAATATTTATTTATATTGCTTAATCTATTTATATATACTACTCCATTTAAATGATCTATTTCATGTTGAATACAAGTAGATAATAAACCATCAGCTTTTAGATATTGTTTTTTTCCATTAAGGTTGTAATATTCGATTTCTATTTCTTTTGCTCTTTTTACATTAGCATTTATATTTGGAACAGAAAGCCACCCTTCTTTAAATGTTTGTAAATCTTTTGATTTATTTATTATAGTTGGGTTTATTAATGTTAAGTTGTATTTGTCAAACCTTATAACTATTATTCTTTTATGAATATTTACTTGTGGTGCTGCTAAACCAATACCTTCATTTAAATGCATTGTATAAAACATTCTATCAATAATGTTATTTAAGAAATCAGTGTTAAAAAGTTCTTTTTCAACTTCTTCTGATTTTTTAAATAATCTACTATCTGGATACTTTAATATTTCATAAGATAACATAATTTAATTCACCTATTTTTTTAATAATAACATTTTTTTTTTATTTTTACAATATAACTGTTATTTGACTTATGCAACTAAGTGTGTTAAAATAAACGAAATTTGGAGATAGAATAAATGTATAAATCTGAACAATATAATGACAATAGACCAAATGTTGGAGTAACTGTAGTCCCTTTTATTTATGAGAATGGTTCTATTAAAACTTTGCTTTACAAGAGAAGCAAAGATTCTGAAGTTTTTCCTGATAAATTTTGTCTTCCTAATGCTATTTTTGATATTAAAAAATTCGAATGTTTAGAAAAAACAGCAGAATTTGCACTAAAAGAAAAAGCGAATGTTAGATTAAGACATATTGAGCAAATTCATACTTTTAGTGGTGGATATATTGACCCAAGAATAATTACAGTTAATTCTTGCTATTTATCAATTTGTAATAAAAATGATATTGTTGTCTTAGAAAATGAGAAATTTGAAGTTGAATGGATTTCTGTAGAGTCTGCTCTAAAAAAAGATTTAGCATTTAATCATAATGAAGTTTTAGAACTTGCATTTAAAAGGTTAAAAGCAAAAGCAGAATACACTCCATTAACTGCTCATCTTTTTGATGAATTTTTCACAATTAATGAATTTAGAGAACTTACAGAATTGTTAATTGAAAGAAAATTAGATAACTCAAGATTTAGAGATAGAATTAAAAAGTCTGATGTTTTGATTGTAGCCGAAAATCAATTTAAAAATGGTGCTAACAGACCAGCACAATTATATAAATTGAATGAAGATTATAAAGATTTTTTCTATCCCATAAGCCTAACAAAGCCAAACTAATGTTTGGCTTTTTTTATTCTAATTAAAAATATTTCAAAAAATATTATAATATACTTGACTTAGTTGCAAATGTGAACTAACATAATTACATAAATAGTTCAAGTGTTTTTTTGAACTACTTAATTGCAAAAATCAACTAATAGAGGTGTATTATGAAAAACATTGAATTACTAGGTATAGATCCACAATATGACTTTTGTGACGTTCCAAATCAATATAAAGCAAAACAATTAGATGCAATTACAGGTAAAGAAGTAGTAATAGATCCAGCCCTTCCAGTTACTGGTGCTTGGGAAGATTCTATAAGATTAGCAAATTTTATAAAAAACGCTGGACATGTTATTTCAAAAATAACTATTACTTTAGATACTCATCAACAATATGATATTGCACATCCATTATTTTGGAAAGATAAATCAGGCAAACATCCAAATCCGTTTACATTAATTTCTAATAAATCAATTAAAGATGGGGAATGGATTCCAGTAGATATTTCTAAAATGAATTATGTTTTAGAATATACAAAAGCTCTAGAAGATGGTGGTTTATATCAATTATTTATATGGCCAGCACACTGCATAGTAGGTACAGTAGGACATAATGTAATCTACCCAATTATGAAAGAACTTTTAGATTGGGAAAATAAATATATATCTAGAGTTAATTATTTAACTAAAGGTCACAATCCATATACTGAACATTATGGTGGCTTCCAAGCAGAATATCCTTTACCAAATGATAATACAACTCAATTAAACTCAAAATTAATTGAAAAGTTCCAGAAAGCAGATCTTATTTTGTTAACTGGTCAAGCATTGAGCCATTGTGTTGCAAGTACTGTAAGACAATTAGCTAATAATTTTGGTGAAGATAATATTAAAAAATTAGTATTACTTGTAGATACAACTTCTCCAGTTCCCGGTTTTGAAAAACAAGGTCAGGATTTCATTGCAGAAATGTCTGCTCGTGGAATGAAAGTTGTAAAAACTACTGATATTAAAGTTACTAAAAATGATTTAATTTTTTAAGGAGAATATATTATGAATAATTTAATTAGAATACAAGATGACGAAAGTAATTTTCACTTTTCAGGTGAATCTGTTGATAAATTAGGTGCAAGTGAATATACTTTAGTTAATATAGTTGTTGATATGAGTGGCAGCGTATCTTCTTATAAAAATGAGTTAACAGAAGCAATTAAAACAATTGTAAACTCTTGTATGTATAGCCAAAGGGCTGAAAATTTAATGATACGTTTAACTACATTTAACAATTCAATTTATGAAGAACATGGATTTAGTTTATTAAGTTCTATTAATGTAGATAGCTATAACAATGGAAAAACTCCTACTGGTTCTACATCTTTATTCGATGCAACTATTGATGGTCTACAAGCTGTAAAAGGTTACGGTGCAAAACTTTATGACCAAGAATTTGAATCTAATGGAATAGTTTTTATCATAACTGATGGTGATGATAACAATTCTTATAGTACAATTTCAGATGTTAAATCTACACTTGAAAAAATAAATCAAGAAGAAAAATTAGAGTCTTTAAGAACTATTCTTATCGGTGTAAACACAAAAGTGGATAATTTAAAAAATAAATTAGAAAACTTTAAAAATTCTGCTGGATTAGATCAATATATTGATATTGAAAACGCTAATAAAAGTAATCTTGCAAAATTAGCTAATTTTATATCTAAATCAATAAGTGCTCAAAGTTTAGCATTAGGTACTGGTGGTCCTTCACAAGCTATTACATTCTAAGGTGATTTATGGAAATTAATAGTTTTTCAATAATTGGAAAAGAACATAAAATATGTCAAGACTATGCTACAAGTGGTCTTGACCCATTTCCATATATAATTATATCGGATGGTTGTTCTTCTGGTATAGATACAGATGTTGGTTCTAGAATATTAGTCCAAATGGCTAAAAAAAATATTAATATTTTAAATTTTAATCATGAAAAATTTATAGAAACAGTTATAGTTCAGTCAAAAGCAATTACAAGTCTTCTTGGATTAGCTAAAGAGTCTCTTTTAGCAACTTTATTTATAGCAATAAATGTAGAAAATAAATTAAAAATTTTAACTATAGGAGATGGAGCAATTTTTTATTCTATAAATAATAAAATAACTTCAATTGAATATGAATATGAAAATAATATTCCATTTTATCCAATATATTTAAGAAAAATATTAGACAATAGAAATAACCTTTTAATAAAAAATGGAACAGAAACTATTATAAAAGAATTTTCTCATATTAATTATTTAGAAATGAATTTATCTGAAGTCAATGTTGATTGGTTAATATTATCAACTGATGGAATAAGATCTATAACTAACGGCTCTGAAATAAAAGACGTTTTTGAAGAAATTGTTGATTTTAAATCTTTGAAAGGTGATTTTATAGAAAGAAAAATGAAAAGAGTTCATAAAAATTTTTTAAAAGATGGTTATCAAAATGATGATGATTGGACTATGGCTGGAATAAGTTTTGGAGATTAAAAATGAAAGTATTTATTAAAGACACTGGTTCTGAAGTTGAACTTCCAAATAATTGTGTTTCTGGTGGAGAAGGTGATGTTTATATAAAAGGCAATTTCGCTTATAAAATTTATCATGATATTAATAAAGCATTAAATGAAGAAAAATTTTCAGAGTTAAAAGTGCTTGATAAAGAAAACATAATTAAGCCAGAACATTTAATTTACAATAATAAAGATCAAATAATTGGATATGTAATGAAGGCAATTCCTAAATGTTATCCTTTATCTAGATTAATAACTAATGATTTTAGAAATCAACATCAAATAACAAATGAACAAATATTAAAATTAATACAGAAAATGAAAGAAACATTCGAGTTCATTCACCAAAAAAATTGTCTTGTAATTGATGGTAATGAGATGAATTATTTAGTTGATGAAAAATTTGAAAATATATATTTTATAGATGTTGATAGTTATCAAACTCAAAAATATAATGCAAATGCTTATAGTCCTTCAACATTAGACCCAATTGCAGAAAAAAATAGAAAATTTAGTATATTTAGTGATTGGTTTATCTTTGGAATTGTTTCCTGTAGTTTACTTGTAGGTATTCATCCATTTAAAGGTTCTTATAAAGGTTTAAGCAAAAATTTTAAAAAAGGCGATTTAAAATCAAGAATGGAAAGTTCAATTTCAATTTTTAATAAGAATGTAAGTGTAAATAGTGCTGTTAGAAGTTTTTCCATAATACCTGAACATTATAAAAAATGGTTTATAGATATTTTTGAAAGTAAAAAAAGAATAGAACCACCAAAAAATATATTTGATATTACTGTTTCAGTTAAAGAATCTATTAGAAAAGTTATATTTGATGAAAAAGTTAAATCAAAAAATTTATATACAGCTAAAGATAATATTATAGATATTTATATTTCTGAAAATAATAAGTTTATTAAATTTAATAATTCATTTTTTGATATTTTAAAAAATAAAAATTATAAATTTAAAGATAATAAAACTTTATTTTTAGAAATAGACAAAAAACCATTTTTAATTAAAGTTGATAATAAAATAAAATTGTTTGATATAAATAATGGAAATAATATAGAGACTGATATTGTTTCCAATAGTATATTTATAATTGATAATAGGATTTATTCTATTTATAGTAATAAAATTAACGAATTAAAGATTTTTAACAATAAATTACTAATAGAAAATAGCTGGGATATTATAGAATCTAATACTGATTTATTTACTAATGTCCTTGTTCAAAAAATATATAATAGAAATATATTATATATACCATTTAAAAATCAATATTGTTCAATTAACAATATAAAAGATTTAAATGATTATAAAATAATAAATGCTTTTTTCAAAAATAAAATATTAGAAATAGTCGGATTTATAAATAACGAATATAGAAGGTTAATATTTAAGTTTGATGACAATATAAATAATTACGAAATTATTTTTAATGAGGAAACTGATAATTTAAACATTAATGCCATCACTTTAGATAATGGAGTTTTTATTTCTATATTTAAAGATAATGAACTATTTTTAACAGTAAATAGACTAAATAAAAATGATATAAATATTATAAAAGATAAAAATATTAGTTTAAATGATAAATTATATTCAAATAAAAATGATGTATATTTGATAGTTAATAATGAAATAAATCAAATATCTCTTACTTAGAGATATTTGGTTTTTCAAAAGTACCATTTATTGTAAATTTTATACTAGATAAAGAATTTAATTTATCACCTATTAATTTATCAGCAATCCAAACTCCAGCGACGGCTGCTGGATTTCCAGTTAATATTGCAATCGTAGGTAGTTTTTGTGATATAGGTAAATCAATTTTTATTTTATTTTCAAATTTTTCATTATAAAAATCTATTTTACCACTTAATCCAGCATTGTAATTATCACTTTTCATTTCTATTTTATCTTCTATAAAGTATATTCCATCTACAAAATTTCCTTTTCCACTCAATTTCTCATACTTTAAACCTTTTTTCATAAAATCAAAGTCTAACTTGAATATTTCTTTTAACATATTTATTTCAAATATTTTAAATATCTTAAGAACTCTATTACCTGTTGAAGATAAATTTAATTTTCCATTCTCAATATTAAAAGATATATCTCCATTTAATGTCTTCATATTTGGTTTTATACCTTCCCAAGATAGTTTACCATATACTTCACCTTTTTCACTATTTAATGTATCTACATAATTATAAGAATCCAATATGTCAGCAACATTTTTAAACTCAATTAATTTATTATTATTTACACTAATAAGTTCAGTAGTTATTTTATCAGATTCTTCACTAAATTTAATTATAAAATTTGGAATTATTTTATTCAACTCACCTTTAATATTATCTATAATATAAAAGCTATTATTATGATAACCATTAAAAGATAAGTTTCCTTTATAACCATTTATGTTTAAATCTTTTATATTACCTTCTATATTTGGAAATTTTTTAATACTTACTTTATTATCATTTTCTAAACTATTTAATGTTTGATAATAAAATTTATCCATTTCTATTTTCATTTTGTTTTCTAAAATATTGTATTTTATGTTTCCATTAAAATAGTCATCCATAATATTAATAGTTGCTAATCCATTATTATCTCTATAAATAACTCTTTCTGGATTTATACCTATATAGTTTGGGTAATTTAAATCTAATTCAACTTTATAATTACTTTGGTTGTTATTTTTTTCAAATTTCAAATTATTTACAAAATTTAAAGTATTTGAAACATCTAAGTTATCTAATTCACCTTTTAAATAAAAATTTTCTTTTATAGGAGAGAATCCAATATCAGGCTGATTTAAATATACTTGTGTGTTATAATTTCTATTAAAGTCTACAAAAACTTGTATATCTTCTAATCTTACTTTGACATAATATTCTTTAATAAAATTTGTAAAAACTGATAATGAAAGTTCTTCTTCATCATTTTTTGTTATTAAAGGAACGTTGTTTATTGAAAGTCCTTTTAAATTACTAGAAATATTTAAAGTTTGTTTTTTAAAATCAAATTTTCCATTTATACTTGTTTCACCAGCAAAATTATTAACATCAATAAAAGGAACATATTTTCCTATTATTTCTTTTCCTACTAAACTTTCAAATGATAGATATTGATTTCCATTTTCATTTTTTATTTCAAAAGAACATTTTTTATTTTTAATTAAACAACTTAGTTTATTACTTGTTATTAAATTTTCTTTTTTATTAAAAAATATTAGTCCATTTATTTTATCAAATTTTAAACCTGCTTTTATTAATTTTAATTCTGAATCAATTAAATTAACTTGAACATCAAATTCTTCTTGATTTAAATAGTTTACTTTAATATTTAAATTTCCATCTAATGAAAAAAATGAATTATATCCGATTGACTTAAGATTTTCTGAAAGGTGTAAATCATTCGCTGTTTTAATTAAGTCTGATACAGCAAAGTTTAAATCAAAAGTATGGAATTGATTTTTATTGAAATAATATTTAAAATCAATTTTATTATAGCTTAAAATAGCATGATCATCTGAATTATTATATTTTAAGTTAACATTGTCTAATTTATAATTTTTTTCATTATATGTTATATCAATATTTAAGTTTATTATCTTTAATTTGTTAATATTAAAATTAGAAATGTCTGGTATTGAAATAGTTTCTGTATTATTACTTAATTCATTCTGTTCATTCTTTAAATAACTATATTTTAAATTAGAGTTTTCAATTAAAATATTCTTAAATTTAATTTTTTTATTTAATAAGCTATAAAGCAAATCTAATCTAACTTCAACAGTTTCTGCTTTTAGTTCATTTCCATTTTTATCTTTGATAGTTAAGTTTTTAATGTCAAAATTTGGTTTAAAATAATGCCAGTCTTCTTTTAATTCTTGATAAGAAATATCAATTCCATATTGTGATTTAATATTAGAAACAATAGGTTCTTGATATTTTTCTAATATAGAATATTGTTTATGTCCATATAAAACGTAATAAAATATAATTATTAAAAATAATGATATTAAATAATAAGAAAGTCTAATAGTATGTTTTGTTAATTTTATCATGTTTTTGCCTTTTTTAAGTTAAATTATAAATAATAAATGAAAAAAATCAATTACTTTTTAGTGTTTATTTTCTTTTTACTTAGTAAAGTTCTTAACAATCCAAAAACACCTTTATTCCACACTTTAGAATTTCCAATAATATAGAAAGAATTTTTTGCACGAGTAGCTGCAACGTTTAATATATTAGGTTCTTCACATACCCATATTATAGCTCCCGGCTTTAAAATGTTTCCTCCTAATATTAAGAAAACTGAATCTGCTTCTTTACCTTGAAAAGCATGAATTGTGCCTACAGATCTATTTAACCATATGTTAAATTCATTATCTGGAACTTCTTTTGGGCACCATCTATCTTTATTCTTTAATAATAATTTATATGTGTCTTGAGCAACGCTTTTAAATGGTGATATTACATATATATTTGGAAGAGACTTTGAATCTTTACAAATTTTTTGCAACATTTTCATTAGAAATTCTGCTTCAATTTTTATATAATGAGATTCTTTAATAGTTTCACCTTCAATATCAAACCAGCAACTAGGACCTATTTTTGTTTCTATTGAAGAAACAAAATGTTCTGTTTTTTTGCCATAAATCATTCTATTGTCATATGCAATTTTATTTGCGATTTTAAACATAGGATTTTGACATCTTCTATGAACTCTTAATGGAGCACCTACCCATATTCTATGTTCACCAATACCAAGATAAGTACCATATAAGTTATTTCTATCAGCAATCTGTTGAGCAGAAAATTGACAGCTATTCCAAGATTTAGATATAAAGTTTTTTTCCAGTAATACATCTGATAGTTTTTCTTCTACCTGTATTACTGGTTCTACTTGTAACGGATCTCCTACAAATATTGCTCTTTTTGCTCTATATAGACCACCAACCGGAGATTGTGGAGTTGCTTGTCCTGCTTCATCAATTAATAACCAGCCTATACTTTCATCTTTCATTGTTTGGAATACTTTTCCTAAAGAATGAAATGTTGTTGATACAACTGGAACTACTAAAAATAATGTTTGTAATATAGATTGTGCAAATATATCCTTTTCTTGGAACTCTCCTTCTAGGACTTCTTTTAAAGATCTTAAATTACTATGTATCTTATCACTATTTTCAATTAAAAAAGATTTATGTAAATCTAAGGAAGCTATAAACATTTCTATTCTTGCTTCTTGAAATTTTTTATTAATCCAAGGTGAAAGTTTTTGAATTAAATTTTCACTTGATTCCCAAAATTTATCACTAGGAATTGTAGGATTTACTTTATTTCCGTATTCTTCAAATATTAATTTTATTTTTTCAAGAATTTCTTTGTGAGAACTATAAGTTTTATAAAGTTCTTTAGTTTCTTTTTCATGTTCTTTTATATCTATAATTAAATCTTTAATTTCATGTTTTAAGTCAACCATAGAATCTTTTATATTTTCTATTTTTTCTTCGACTTCTATTAAATCAATTTGCGTACTAGATATTTTATTAATTAGATTTTTCTTTGTAGATTTTTCTTTTAATCTTTGTTGTTTTTCTAATTCTAAATTTAATTTTTCCATTGAAAGATTTTTATCTTCTAAGGCTTTTTTCATTTCTTTATGTTTTTTAACATAATTAGAATAAACTTCTTGAAGCTCTTTATGATTTTTTAAATTACCTTCATAATTATGTAAACAATCAAAATAGTGAGCAAGTTGTGATTTATAATATTCGACTCTATCTTTTTTCATTTTAAAGTTTACACATGCTTCTTTCCAACTCATAATTTTTTCATTAAAATATCTTGGATTTTTAAAAAATTCAAATATAGAACGTGTAGATTGACCAGAATCATCAAAATTGTTAAATAAAAATTGATTTATAAAGTCATAATTATTTCTTTTATTTCCTAAAGTAGCAGAAATCATACCCCAGCTATCAGAACTGTTTATATTTGTTGCTATTTCTGATAAATATTTTAATTTATCTTTATAAGCTGAATCTATTTCATTTATTAAAGGCAATTCATTTGTAATATTTTTAACAGCATTATTGTTTGAAGATGCAACAACAATTTCAAATCCTTGAATAATAGGATGTAATCCATATATAGGTTTTTCACCTTGTCCACTAAATTTATATGTAATTGTACCTAAGTTTTTAAATGCATCTTTTGGATTATCTCTAAAACTATATAATGCACAAGCTCTTAAATATATTATGTTTGCTATAACATCTTTTAATAAAGTTGTTTTTCCTGTTCCCGGTGGACCATTAACACTAAATATTCCATTTGAATCTGTTAATTCTTCAAATATTTTATTAACAGCAAATTGCTGAGATAATACTAATGTTTGATTGTTACTTAAAGGCCATGCTGCATTAGGGAATAATTCTGGATTGAATTTTTCTGATACATATTGTTTATCATTTACAACATCTATTCTTAAATTTTCGTTATCATAGTTTTCATATTGATTATTTAAATAGTACATTAATGCACTATTGGATTCTTTATGTTCAAGTTCTTCAGCAATATAAACTAAATCATCTGCAATTAAACTATTTGTTATCTCAGAATCAAAATTAAGTTTTCTATGATGTTTTAATGATAGAGACTCTGTATAAGCTAAAATTTCTGCTTTACCTTTCTGATAATAATTAGTTAATAGATCCCAATTTAATTCTATTAATATTTGATTTAATAACTCTCTTAAGTGAGTTTTATTAACACTTATTTGATTTTTATATACCATAAAAGACCATTGAGCATATACATCTACAATTTTATCTTTAAATGTCATATTTATTTTATTTTTTTTACTTTTAGCATAATGTATTGAGGTTAAATATTCTGGAATTATAACTGAATCTTTAACAGGAAACCCATCTTGATCCAAGATAAAGCTTATTACACAAGTTTTATGTGTGTTTTTTAGTTCATTTAAGTCTTTACTATCATTTGAGAATTCTTCAATAACTAATTCTGTTCCAAATATTCCAAGATAAACACGATGAATCCAATCTTCAGGATGGGAAAGTTTTTTTCTTAAAGTTTTTTGCCATATAATGTCTTCGTCACCATCTCTAGAAAAAATAATTTGATTCCATCTAGAGTCGTTTTTTGTGGATGAATTGTTTACTTTAATCAAAGGAGGCGCTGATAATTCAATATCAATCCAGTATTTTAAAATATCCAGTGGTTTATCATTTATTAAATCCATTTGTTATATTTTTTGTCTATTATTTTCATTCTAACATTATTTTTTAATTTTAAAAGGATGAATTTTCATTT
>JACCDZ010193747.1_pt1 | contig 57256 bp, 48 predicted proteins | sample 7449551 | NCBI WGS metagenome assembly JACCDZ01 (sample SAMN15323452, study PRJNA562643) | freshwater metagenome | isolation source: river surface water | place: USA:Blue River Watershed | collected 2017-08-18 | reverse complement strand
CGTAGTAGTTTTTCAATGATATTTTTCGACAAAGTAGCCGAAGTATTTTGGCCTTCGTTTAAAGCAGGTACAGCCAAGTGACCAATCATTATGGAGTCCACCTTGTTTTCAATTCCTTTGATAAAAGGATACAATTCGTTAGCCATCAATTGATCTAAGTCCTCATTTAAGATAGGCAATCCCAAATGCGAATCGACATTCGTATTTCCATGACCCGGAAAATGTTTCAAACAGCCTAAAATTCCAGCGTCTGACATTCCTTTCAAATAAGCCGAAGCGAAAAGGGCAACTTTTTCTTTGCTTTCCCCAAAAGAACGATACCCAATTACGGGATTATTTGGATTGTTATTGATGTCTGCCAATGGTGCTAAATTGTACTGAATACCCGCAGCTTTTAAATCCAATCCAATTTGTTTTCCCACTTCGTACACCAAATCAATTTCAGATTCAGGTAAAGCACCAAGAGTAATTGCATACGGATATTGCGGTGTTTTTTCAATGCGCATGGCCAAACCCCATTCAGCATCAATACTCATTAAAAGGGGAGTAGGTGCACATTTTTGATACCGAACAATAAGCTCTTTTAATTTGGCATAACTATCATCATTGAAAATGACTTTCTGTTTGCTTTCGTAATTCGTAGCTGCACTGGCGCGACTATGGAAAAAAGTCAAACCACCAATATTGTGATTTCGAATTAACGCTTCGGTAGCTTGAATGTTTTCTTCTGTATCGTTAATAAATACTGCAGGAAAGAAAAATTGTCCTATTTTTTGTTCTAAAGTCATGATTGTCTTTACTGATTGATTTCTGATTTCTTTCCGAAATCTGCTGGAAAAATTAAAAATCGAGACAGAATTATTCCAGGAATGGTTGCCAATAATACCCAAATAAAGAAATTAGCATACCCTAAATATTCTTGAATGTATCCACTGACCATTCCAGGCAACATCATGCCTAAAGCCATGAATCCCGTAGCCAATGCATAATGTGAGGTTTTCGATTCGCCTTCTGCGACAAAAATCAAATACATCAAAAAAGCAGCAAAGCCAAATCCGTATCCGAATTGCTCAACGATAACTACCAAATAAATATAAATAGTGTTTTCAGGATGAAAATGAGAAAGTAAAATGAATCCAATAATAGGCAAGTGCATAATTAAAATCATTGGCAACATCCATTTGCCTAATCCTTGTTTAGAAATGGCAATTCCGCCTAAAGTACCGCCAATAAGCAATGCAATTACGCCAAAGGTCCCGTAGATTATACCCACATCTTCAGTAGTTAATCCCATACCACCGACTTCTTTTCCGTCGATTAAGAAAGGTGTTAACATTTTCATTAACTGAGATTCGCCTAAACGAAATAACAGAATGAATCCTAAAACCAATCCAATTTGTTTCTTTTTGAAAAAGCTAGTAAAAACAGTAGCAAAATCCTTTTGTTGTTCCGTCGAATCATCCGAAGTTTCCTTTTCAGAAATTGGAGTAGTAAATAAATTATAAAGCGTAATGGTGGCCATAAGCAAACCCACAATGATCATAGTGTACGACCAGGCTTTTGATTTATCTCCAAATTCCGTTTCGAGATACCCACCAATGATAACAATTAATCCATTTCCAGTCAGCATTGAAAGTCGGTAAAAAGTGCTTCGAATTCCTAAGAAAAAGGATTGTTGGTCTTTGGTTAATGATAGTAAATAAAACCCATCCGTAGCCACATCATTCGAGGCAGAAGCAAAAGCCGCCACCCAAAAAATAGCCAAACTCAGAAAAAAGAATTGGTTCATTGGTATTGTGAACCCTACAATTAAAAAGGCAATAGAAATGAGCAATTGCATACTTAAAAACCACTTTCGTTTAGTGCTGTGCAAGTCAATAAACGGACTCCACAACGGTTTAATTACCCAAGGAAGGTAAAGAAGACTGGTATAAATTCCGATATCTTCATTGCTGATTCCTAGGTTCTTATACATGATTACCGAAACGGAAATAATAATAGCATACGGAAAACCTGAAGCGAAGTTCAATAAGGGAATCCAAAGCCAAGGGTTTTTCTCTGCTTTCATAGTACGAGTATTAATTATTTTTCACAACTGATTTTGGAAGTTGTGTTATGATTTCTTTGCTTTCATTACCGAAATAATCGATGTAAGATAAAGCAAAATTCGATTTGTTTTCAATAGTATTGATTGGTACACGAATGGACAATCGACTGTTGTTTTTTTGAATGTAAAATTTATCAATAATGTGGCTTGGATCATCACTATTAATAGTTGAATTTGTTTCTGTTCCATAAAAAACCACATAGCGAACATTGTTGCGAGTAGGTTGTAATGAAATGACCAATTCATTTTTATCTTTTGTAATACTAGTTACTCTTGGAACATCAAACACTAATTTTTTAAAATTAGGTACAGCTGGTGGTATTGCGTGAAATTTGTATTGATTTTCAACCAATAATTGGGCAACATCCTGATTTTTATTCACTAACCATTTGGCACTAAAAAAAGCGTTTCCTTGTACATTATTAAAACTTCGAGTATAGTCAATTTGATTGGGTATTTCCAATGGAGAATCCCAACTTTTATCGGCATCGGATTTAATTTTATAAGTGCCATTACCAATATAAATAGCCGAATTCTTCGAATTTTCAGACCACCATTTTATTAGTTTTGAATAGGATGCTTTGGGATGATCCAAACTCCAATACAACTGAGGTAAAATATAATCAATCCAATTGTTTTCCATCCAAACCAATGGATCAGCAAATAAATCATCGTAATTTGTTTGGCCAGCCTGTGTATCAGAACCTTTAGGATCAACAGATTTATTGCGCCAAACACCAAAAGGACTAATTCCAAATTGCACCCACGGTTTAATTTTTTTGATACTTGTTGCAATTTGTTGAACAAAAACATTCACATTATTACGTCTCCAATCTGCTAATTCCAATCCGTTTGAATATTTGTTGAACGAATCGGTATCATTGAATTTTTCACCTTCAACGGTGTAAGGGTAAAAATAATCATCAAAGTGAATGGCATCAATATCGTATTTCTGAACCACTTCTTCCACCACTTTTGTCAAATGGTTTTGTACCTCTGGTAAAGCAGGATTGTAATAGTATTTCCCCGCATATTTTATCATCCAATCGGGATGTTTGATTAGGTCGTGTTTTTTACTAAGTATTTCAGTATTAGAACTTGAAGTGGCACGAAATGGGTTCAACCAAGCATGAAATTCAAAACCACGTTTATGGGCTTCAGTAATCATCCATTCCAAGGTGTCAAAATAAGGAGAAGGTGCTTTTCCTTCCTTACCAGTTAGATTTCTAGACCAAGGCGCTAATTCAGATGGATAAAAAGCATCACCATTACTTCGTATTTGTACGATAACGGCATTGTAATGGAGTTTTTTATACGACTCTAAAATTTCGATAAAATCCGTTTTTTGTTTATCGACGTTATCGGTATTGTTTTTAGGCCAATCAATATTCGCTACAGTAGCAATCCAGACAGCTCTGAATTCGTTTTTAGGGTAAAGTATTTTACTTTGCGCATTTGCATCCGAAGCTGAAAATAGTGTAATTAAAATCAGTAAAATAAAAGACTTATATATATTCATTGTTTTTTAATTGTGTAAAATTCAAAAGTAGTTTTTTAGCGAAGTTTATCCTATCAATTTCAATAAAATTCTAGCATTTATTTTAGTCGTTTGTAATGTTGATTATTTTAATTATTATACTTTAAAAAACAGTTTCTTTTTGTAAAAATACCATAATACAATGGACCAGAATGTAACATTTAACAATGCCCACATCAAAGAAGCGTCTTTTGAATGGTCAAAATAAGGTACAATGTAAAATTCATTCAAGTAGGTTTGAAGTCCTATTTGTTCTGGACAATGGTCTAAATTTTCCAATGAATAAGCTGGATTTGGCACTTTAATGGAAGATAATACACGAGGAATAATTCCTGAAAGAAAGAAAACAATCATCGGGTTTACTCCCCAAAACAAAATGGGAGTAGTCCATTTTTTATATCCTCGAATATCAATTAAATAATAAAAAATAGCTAAAAATAACGTGGCGCAACCAGCTGTGTAAAGCACAAAGGAACTAGTCCAAAGTGATTTATTCATTGGGAAAAATGTATCCCAAATTAGTCCCAAAATCACTAAAACGAATCCTATTATTAATAGTTTTACTGTTTTGTTATTTTTATTCAAATTTTGATTTAATATTTGCCCCACCAACAAACCAACAATTCCGTTTGCAATAGCAGGAATTGTACTAAGTATACCTTCTGGATCCCATGTTTTTGATGTTGCCCACAAGTGGTTTTCCAATAGTAAATTGTCTATCCAGCCTGCTAGATTTGTCCCTTTATCTAAATTAGCATATCCAATCCCAGGAACAGGAATTAGTGTCATTATTGCCCAATATCCTAATAATAGAATTGCAACAATACTAATTTGCGTGTTGGATTTTGTTTTTAAATAGACTAAGGAAGTGAAAAAATAGACAATCCCAATTCGTTGTAAAACTCCGGGTAATCGTACTTCTTGATAAGCTTCAATTCCACTAAAAGCAAGGAACATAAATGTCAAAAATACAATTGAGACTAAGTAGAATTTTATTTTCTGTTCAAAATTACCAAGTAATGCATAGCCTAAAATTCCGGTAATTAGGAGTTTACAAATTAATAGAGGATAACCTTCTAAATCAAATAATTCGATTTTTCCATAAAAACCTAGGAATAAACCCAGTGAGATGATTCGTAAAGAGCGAGTCAATATTTTTATAAAAGTGTCTTGATTTAACTCTTTGGTAACAATTGCTAGAGGAATTGCTGCGCCTAGAATGAAAATAAAAAAAGGAAACACTAAATCAGTAGGAGTACAGCCATTCCATTCGGCATGAAGTAGCGGAGCATAAACAGCATCCCAAGATCCAGGATTGTTTACAATGACCATCATGAAAATGGTTATTCCACGAAGCACATCAAGCGAAATAAAACGTTCTTTTTGCATAATTTATAATCTTAGTACTTGTAAATTAATTAGGGAAAGAAATTTTACCCATTGTTACGGATGGAATTCCTTTTATAATTCCAAAATTCGTTTTGCCACCTGCAACAGTTTCGTTAGCCAATACGGCAAAAAGAACTGCTTCTTTTGCGTCTCCAGTAATGCCCAAGTCGTTCGTGTTTTTAAAATGGCAAGGCACTAATTCCTTTAAAAAAGCCATTAATAAAGGATTGTGCATTCCTCCGCCTGACACATATACGGAGCAATCTGATGCCGATTGTCCACTTTGCTGGATGGCATATATAATGCCTTCAGCAGCTGACTCGGCACTAAAACGCGTGAGTGTAGCCAAACTATCTTCAATGGAAATAGTATTGGTGTGACTTTCGCTCATTGCTTTTTCAATATATTCTAAATTAAATAGTTCTGGACCCGTACTTTTGGGAAAAGCCCCTTCAAAAAACGGATTGTTTTTAAGTGCTTTTAATAAGTTGGGATTCACAGTCCCTTTTTTTGCAATTTGGGCGTCTTTGTCATAACTCAAATCGGGAAAATGTAATTTGACAAATGCATCAATCAGTGTGTTTCCTGTTCCTGTGTCGGTTACAAAAACTTCTTCTGGATTTTGATTTTTGGGTAGAAAAGTAAAGTTGCCTATTCCGCCCAAGTTGAGCATGATACGATTTTCAGTAGTACTCCCAAAAAGATAATAATCACCATACACTGCTAATGGAGCCCCCTCGCCACCTGCTGCAACATGTTTTTGTCTGAAATCAGAAATGGTAATAATTCCGGTGCGAACTGCAATATGATCTCCATCACCAATTTGCAAAGTAGCATTTGGAAATTGATCCAGTTGATGTATTGTTTTTGGTGCGTGCATTACGGTTTGACCGTGTGAAGCGATCAAATCGACTTCGGCTGGCGCAACATTCCATTGTTGTAGGCATTCTAAAACTAAATTGGCATGCAAAATTCCAATCCATTCGTTTAACAAAGCGAGCTGTTGGAAATCGATTGTTTTTTTAGCAAATACTTTTCGGATTTCGGCTTTTGTTTCCTCTGAATACGGAATGGTTTTAAATTCTTTTAGTGCAACCTGAGTTTCCTTTTCTGAACCTGAAATTTCGCAAAGCGCTACATCCAAACCATCCAAAGAAGTTCCCGACATTAAACCTATAATAGTTCGTGTTGGTTTTTTAGCAATTTCATAAAGCGATTGAATGTTTGTATTCATTGGAACTCAGTTTAAAAATGGTATTTTTCTTCTACCGTTTTGCTAATTAACAAAAGACCTAAAAAGGTAATTAGGGTATTTACAATAATCAATTCATTGTCAAACACATAACCACCCAATAGCGTTTTAGAATTTTCATTGATTACAAATGTAAGCGCAGGTGATACTAAACAAATGAAGGGCACTAATTTATCATTCACTTTTTTGGACTTCAGAAACAAACCAAAGGCATACAATCCTAAAAGTGGCCCGTAAGTATATGAGGCAACTCTAAAAATCATCCCTACGACAGAACTGTCGTTGATGGAATTGAAAACTAAAATCACCAAAAATATTATGCCTGAAAAGGCAAAGTGTACCATATGACGGGTTCTAACTAGATTTGTTTTTTGTCTGTTTTCCTCTTTATCCATCCCTAGAAAATCCACACAAAAAGAAGTTGTTAATGCGGTCAATGCTGAATCGGTTGTGGCAAAAGTAGCTGCAATTAATCCTAAAAGGAATACCACACCAGGAAGTATAGCCAAATGATTCAATGCGATTTCAGGGAAAAGCAAATCGGTTCTAGGTTTATTAGTCACCAAATCCAAAGGTACTTGGATGTTGTTTTTTGAGGCATAAATATAAAGTAAGGCTCCCACACTTAGGAAAAACAAGTTGATAATTACGAAAATAGTAGTGAAACTAAACATGTTTTTTTGTGCTTCAGCAATGTTTTTACAACTCAAGTTTTTTTGCATTAAATCTTGGTCTAGACCTACCATGGCAATAGTAACAAACATTCCTCCTAAAATTTGTTTTACAAAGTGGAATTTACTTCCTATAAAATCATCAAAGAAAAATATTTTAGAATAGTTACTATTTTTTACTTCTTCGAATGCGCCAACAACACTTAAATCAAGACTACTACAAATGAAATAAATAGTCATAAATACTGAAGCAACTAAGAAGAAAGTTTGTAAAGTATCAGTAATAATAATCGTTTTTAAACCTCCTTTGTAGGTGTATGAAAAAATCAATAGCAAGGAAATTAATACAGTGGCCGCAAAAGGAATATTGTAATAATCAAAAACATAACGTTGCAATACAATCACCACCAAATACAATCGGAAAGCCGAAGAGATGGTTCTACTTATTAAAAATATGGAAGCGGCAGTTCTATAACTATAGAATCCCATCCGTTGTTCTATATAACTATAAATAGAAGTAAGATTCATTCTATAATACAAGGGTAGCAGTAATTTCGCTACAATGATAAATCCAATCGCGTTACCAATAATAAATTGGAAGTATTTGAATTGTTCTCCGTTAGGCGAACCTACTTCTCCGGGAACAGAAATAAAAGTGACACCCGATAGGGCTGTGCCAATCATACCAAAGGCCACCAAATACCATTTAGAGTTTTTATTGGCAGTAAAAAAAACCTCATTGCCACTATCCTTTTTGCTAACAGCATACGATATGTAAAATAACATACTAAAGTAACCAATAATAAGAATCAAAATTATGCTTGGGGTCATGGCGTTTTTTTTAGGTTAATTAAATGTAAGCAAATATGGGAAATTATTTCATTACTGCTAATACTGCTCTCACACTTTTATGTTTTTGAAGTAAATCAGCAGCTTGTATACTATCAATATGTAATTCGTCCATAATCATTTTAATGGCTCGATTGACTAATTTTTTATTGGATAGTTGCATATCGACCATCTTATTTCCTTTTACTTTTCCTAATTGAATCATAACCGAGGTTGAAATCATATTGAGTACTAATTTTTGAGAAGTTCCTGCTTTCATTCGGGTACTACCGGTTAGAAACTCAGGACCTACGACTAATTCGATTGGATAATCGGCTTCTTTGGAAATTAAGCAATCACTATTACACGAAATACTTCCTGTAATAGAACAATTTTCTCGAGCTTTTTTAAGCCCTCCAATAACGTAGGGAGTGTTTCCGGAAGCAGCAATACCAATAACTACATCTGAACTGGTGATATTGTGTTTCTTTAAATCTTCCCAAGCTTGATTGGCATCATCCTCTGCATTTTCTACCGCTTTTCTTATGGCGATATCTCCTCCAGCAATAATGCCTATTATTACATTGTCAGAAACACCAAAAGTAGGAGGGCATTCAGAGGCATCCAAAATACCAATTCTTCCGGAGGTGCCTGCGCCGATATAAAACAATCTTCCACCTGCTTTTATTTTTATAACAATAGCATCGATTAATTGTTCAATTTTAGGGATTTGTTTTTCAATAACTCCCGCTATTTTTTGATCCTCTGCATTAATTCCAATGAGAATTTCATTAGTACTCATTTTATCTAAATCAGTATAAAGGGATTCTCTTTCTGTATCGGGATTGTGTTTTTTCATTTGCTTTTGTTTGGATTGAAAAAAATTAATTCAGTTTAAAAAACGAGAAATAAAAATGCCGTTAGTACTTCAATAATTTTAAGGGAGTGTATTCTTTACTGCTAAATATTATTTTCATCGGATTGACTATTTATAATTCATGTAATTGATTATATAAGAACATTTGACTAGGGTTGATTTATTTTTTTCAACTTAATTTACGAATTTAGAGATTATTTGAAACACAATGCTATTTTGTGCGATTAATTTGTCAATATTTTTAAAATAATGCAAAATAATGCAATATTTATAGACGTTTTATCAATTTAATACTCGTTATTTCGGATATTTTTTCAAATAAATGATAAGAATTGAAAAATAATGCATCTTATTGTATATTTGTATCAAACATAAATAACTATAAAAATGCTAAAAGCAGAGAGACATTCTTATATACTTAATAAAATACAGGAAGAGTTAAAGCTAAATACAATTGATTTAGCTGTTGAATTGAAAATTTCTGAGGACACCATACGCAGGGATCTTAATGAATTACACAATAAAGGTAAGTTGGTTAAAGTGTATGGCGGAGCTTTTTTAGCAGAGGAAAAATCAACTAATATATTTGATATTCAAATTCTAAATGAAGATAAAAAAATTGCACTCGGAACGAAAGCATTATCACTTCTTTCTGATGGACAAGTAATTATAATGAGTGGAGGGACAACAAATTTAGCTTTTTCTAAGTTAATACCTCCTGAGCTTAGGCTGACTATATATACTTATAGTTTACCTATAGCGATGCAATTGTCTCAGCATCCCAATATTGATTTAATTTTTATTGGAGGTAAATTGCAAAAGAATGCCATGGTTACTATCGGTATGGATGTGATCCAAGTTTTATCTACTATCCAAGCCGATATTTGTTTTATGGGTGTAAGTAGTATCAATGTTAAATCTGGATTAACAGAAAAAGGGTATGAGGTGTCAGTTGTTAAAAAAGCGATGATTCAGGTTTCTGATAAAGTTGTCGCTATGGTTGATTCGGGAAAATTAGACACAAAAATGTTTCATCCTGTTTGTGACTTAAATCAATTGTATGCAATTATAACTGATCTGCAACCCAATCATCAGAAATTAAAAGAGTATGCAACTTCTGGAGTAAAACTAATATAGTTGCATTATGTTGCATTATTTATATTTTATTGTTAAAATTAACGCATAAAAAAGCATTTATACTTTATTTTACTTACATTTGTACTATATATAACCAACTCCAAATCATTTATGAGTACACTACACAACATTTCATACCAAAGACCCGGAAAGTATGAAACTTCAAGATTTGAAAAAATACATAATGTAATTTTTAATAATTCGGTCACTGGTTCAGTTGCTGTGGCTCATGAAATAGCCGCTTTAATCAAAGAAAAACAACAAACAAATTCTATTTGTGTTTTAGGATTAGCAACAGGTTCTTCGCCTATTAAGGTGTATGAAGAGTTAATTCGTTTGCATAAAACAGAGAACTTAAGTTTTAAAAATGTAGTTACTTTTAACTTAGATGAGTATTTCCCAATGCAACATGATGACATTCAAAGTTATCATTATTTCATGAACGAACATTTATTTAAGCATATTGATATTTTACCCGAAAATGTAAATATTCCAACAGGAGATTGTACACCCGAAGAAAGTTTTCTTTTATGTTCTCAATATGAAGACAAAATAAAAAGCATGGGTGGTTTAGATTTTCAATTACTAGGGATTGGGCGAACTGCACATATTGGTTTTAATGAACCAGGTTCGCATCAAAATTCCTCCACTCGAATGGTAACCCTAGATCATGTAACCCGATCTGATGCGGCTAGTTCTTTTCTCGGAATGGAAAATGTACCTAAAAAAGCCGTTACCATGGGGATTTCTACTGTTTTGGAAGCAAAAAGAATCGTCTTGTTAGCTTGGGGACAAAATAAAGCCCAGGTGATTCAAGAGACTATTGAAGGTGATATCACGTCCAAAAAACCAGCAACTTATTTGCAAAATCATCCTAACGTTTCGTTTGTTTTAGATGTAGAAGCCGCTTCTATGTTGACACGTATCAATACGCCTTGGGTGGTTGATAGTTGTGAATGGAATCATGAGTTGGTTAGCAAAGCGATCGTTTGGCTTTGTGAACAAACAGGAAAATCCATCCTGCATCTTACGGATAAAGATTATTTTGAGCACGGAATGGAAAGTTTATTGGCTATTGAAGGGACCGCTTATGATCTAAATATTAAGATGTTCAATCAATTGCAACATGCTATAACAGGTTGGCCTGGAGGAAAACCTAATTCAGAATCTCAAAAGCGTCCAGAGCGATCTGTACCGGAAAAGAAACGAGTTATTATTTTCAGTCCACATCCAGATGACGATGTAATCTCAATGGGAGGTACCTTTGACCGATTAGTAGAACAAGGGCATGAAGTTCATGTGGTGTATCAAACCTCAGGAAATATAGCTGTGTCCAATGACGAGGCATTAAAATTTGCCGAAATAGGTTTGACTATAAATAATGAAAGCGATTATTACAAAAAGATAATCAAGTTCATCAATCAAAAAAACAGCAATCAATCAGATCCTGTTGAGTTACGAAATTTGAAAATGTTGATTCGCCAAAAAGAATCCTTAGGTGCAACCCGTTATTTGGGACTTCCAGATCATCAAGTTCATTTTCTAAATCTTCCTTTTTATGAAACGGGAACGATTAAAAAAAGTCCTTTATCAAAAAAAGATGTTGATTTAATGATTGCTATAATTGAATCAATTCAGCCACATCAAATTTTTGCTGCTGGAGATCTAGCTGATCCACACGGAACTCATAAAGTGTGTTTGGATTCGTTATTTAAAGCCTTGGCAGAAATAAAACACAAACCATTTATGAATGATTGTTGGGTATGGTTGTATCGAGGCGCTTGGCACGAATGGGATATTCATGAGATAGACATGGCAGTTCCAATGAGTCCAAATCAAGTATTAAGAAAGCGAACCGCTATTTTCTATCATCAATCTCAAAAAGATGGAGTAATGTTTCAAGGAGATGATTCAAGAGAGTTTTGGGTTCGTGTAGAAGAACGCAATAAAGCAACAGCTGAAAAATTTAAAGTATTAGGATTAGCCAGTTATGCAGCAATGGAAGCTTTTAAACGCTACCATTATTAAATAGTTTTATTTAGTTTTTGGTAAAGGTTTGTTTACCATTTTATAGCGCTTTCAAAATTGAATTTTATTCAGTTTAAAGCGCTAGTTTTTTTATATTTGTCAATCAATACTGAATTCACAGTTTTCACATTCGAATACAATGTCACAAATACTACACTTACAACAATTGTCAGATGCATTAGAAGGAGATCTTTTCTTTGATGAATTGCATAAAGTTATCTATTCTACAGATGCATCCGTTTATCAAATTAAACCCATTGCAGTGGCTAGGCCTAAATCAGTAGGTGATATTCAGACATTGGTTCGTTTTGCCAATGAACACAACATTCCATTAACACCAAGAACAGCGGGAACATCCTTGGCGGGACAAACGGTGGGAAGCGGAATTATAGTTGATGTTTCTAAATATTTCACTAAAATAATTGCTTTAGATAAAGAAGCTAAAACAGTTACAGTTCAGCCTGGTGTAATTCGAGATGAATTAAATTTATATTTAAAACCTTACGGCTTATTTTTCGGACCCAATACCTCAACGTCTAACCGTTGTATGATTGGCGGAATGGTAGGTAATAATTCGTCAGGAACTACATCTATTCGCTACGGAGTAACAAGAGATAAAATTATAGAACTGAAAGCTATTTTGAGTGATGGTTCGGCAACCGTTTTTAAATCACTTAGTTCGTCGGAGTTTGTTGAGAAAACGAAAGGCGATTCACTTGAGAATCAGATTTACAGAACGGTTTTCGACGAACTTTCTAATGCCGAAACTCAAAACGAAATTGTAAAAGAATTTCCAAAACCTGAAATACATAGACGAAATACGGGTTATGCCGTTGATTTGTTGTTGAAATCCGATTTGTTTTCAGGTGACGAAACCACCATTAATCTAGGGAAATTGCTTTGTGGAAGTGAGGGAACCTTAGCGTTTACAACCGAAGTTACGCTAAAAGTAGACGATTTACCTCCCACACATAATATCATGGTAGCAGCTCATTTCCATACCATTCAAGAAAGTTTGGAAGCGGTTATGATTGCCATGAAACATCATTTGTATACTTGTGAAATGATGGATGATACCATTTTAAATTGTACCAAAACCAATAGGGAACAAGCTAAAAATCGTTTCTTTATTCAAGGCGAACCTAAGGCTGTAATAATGTTAGAAGTAGCATCGGATTCATTGGAGGATGCTGAGCGTCAAGCGGATGCTTTAATAGCCGATTTAGAACGAAACCACTTTGGCTATGCCTTGCCAAAATTATATGGTAAAGACATTGATAAAATTAACGAACTTCGAAAAGCAGGTCTTGGACTTTTAGGAAGTATTGTAGGAGATGATAAGGCAGCCGATTCTATTGAAGATACAGCAGTTGAATTGAGTGATTTACCCAATTATATTGCTGAATTTACGGCCATGATGCAAAAGTACGGACAAGAAGCTATTTATTACGCACATGCGGGCGCTGGTGAATTGCATTTGCGACCGGTGCTGAATTTAAAGAAGAAAGAAGATTTACAACTATTTAGAACCATAGCTACTGAAGTGGCTGTTTTGGTAAAAAAATATAGAGGTTCGCTAAGTGGAGAACATGGTGACGGAATTGTTCGTGGTGAATTTTTGCCTTTTATGATTGGGGAAAGTAATTATGAATTACTCAAACGAATCAAGAAAGCATTTGATCCTAATGCGATTTTCAATAAAGGACGTATTACTGATACCCCTAAAATGGATGAAAATTTGCGTATGGAAGCAGGTAGGGAAGAACCGAATATTGAAACCATTCAGGATTTTTCAGATAGTATGGGAATTTTGCGTTTGGCTGAAAAATGTAACGGTTCAGGCGACTGTAGAAAATTACCTTCGGCGGGAGGAACTTTATGTCCGAGTTACCGAGCAACTCGAAATGAAAAAGATACGACTCGAGCCAGAGCCAATGCTTTAAGACAGTATTTAACTGATTCGGATAAGGTAAATAAGTTTGATCAAGATGAATTGTATCAAGTTTTTGATTTGTGTGTGAGTTGCAAAGCTTGTGCTAGCGAATGTCCAAGTAATGTTGATATTGCTTCGCTAAAAGCCGAATTTTTGTACCAATATCAAAAAGTGAATGGATTCTCAAAGCGAAATAAAGCATTTGCGTACAATGCAAAACTGAATAATTTAGGGAGTTTAACTCCAAAATTGACGAATTGGTTTGCCAATTTATCTTTTGTTAAAAAGAAAATGGGAATTGCTCCGCAAAGAGTGGTGCCTCATTTGGCTCCCAAAACATTTAAAAAATGGTTGGATAAGAATCATAAAGAAGTAGCGGCAGATTTGTTTCCTAATGGACAGCTGATATTATTTTGTGATGAATTTACTAATTTCTATGATGTTTCAGTTGGGGTTGATACCTATGAACTTTTAACACAGTTAGGTTACCAAGTCGTAATTGTGGATCATCAAGAAAGTGGACGTGCTTTTATTTCAAAAGGATTTTTGGAACAAGCCAAAGCTATTGCTAATATCAATGTGGATATTTTTAAAGAATTGGTTACTGATGAAATCCCTTTGGTAGGAATAGAGCCATCGGCTATTTTGACTTTTAGAGATGAATACCTCCGTTTAGCAGATGATAAAGCAGGAGCCGAACTTCTAGCACAAAACGTATTTACCATGGAAGAGTTTTTCAAAAATGAAATTGCGAAAGGCGCAATTCGCCCTGAACAATTTTCTGATGAAGCGAGAGCAATTAAAATTCATGGGCATTGCCATCAAAAATCATTGAGTTCAGTTGAAGCTACTTTTGCGATGTTGAATTTGCCTATAAATAATACTGTAACCATTTACAACTCGGGTTGTTGTGGGATGGCAGGGTCTTTTGGCTATGAAGAAGAACATTATGAAATCAGTATGCAAATGGGAGAAGATACTTTGTTTCCAAAAATTAGAGCGACTGATTCAAATGTAGCTATTGCTGCTGCAGGAACAAGTTGTCGCCACCAAATATTTGATGGAACAACTAGAGAAGCACAACATCCGGTTACAATTTTGAAATCTTGTTTGAAATAATCGTTTTATTAGAAATGAAATTTTAAGTTTGCATTGCGATGAAAACCATTTTATTTTATCAATTGAATACATTTATACTATGGCATTAAAAGGTTTGTTTAGAAAAAAGACAGTTCATGATATCATGAAACAAGTCGAACAAAATGAAAGTGATGGACATAATGCATTAGGGAAACACTTAACAGCAAGAGATTTAACGGCGTTTGGTATTGCAGCCATCGTTGGAGCAGGTATTTTTAGTACTATTGGTAAAGCGAGCGCTGATGGTGGTCCTGCGGTAATTTTTCTTTTCTTATTCACGGCTTTGGCCTGTAGTTTTGCTGCTTTTGCGTATGCAGAGTTTGCTTCTATGGTTCCCGTTTCGGGTTCAGCTTATACTTATTCTTATGTTGCTTTTGGCGAAATAATAGCTTGGATTATAGGTTGGGCTTTGATTATGGAATATGCCGTTGGTAATATAACCGTGGCGATTTCGTGGAGTGATTATTTTACGGGTTTGCTTCGGACAGGCGGATTAGAACTTCCCCAATGGATCCAAATGGATTATTTGTCGGCTTCCAATGGATTCAAAGATGCAACAGCTTTAATGCAAGGCGGTAAATCCTTTGATAATTTGAGTTCTAATTTACAAGATGCCTACACCGCTTGGACAACAAGTCCAGTAATAGGAAGTTTTCATTTTGTTGCTGATATTCCTGCCATGTTAATTATCATTGTAATTACGGCATTAGTGTATAGAGGAATGAAAGAATCTCGAAATGCGGGTAACTTGATGGTAATTGTAAAATTATTTATCATTTTATTGGTAATAGCTGTGGGAGCTTTTTATGTTGACACTACAAATTGGAGTCCTTTTGCTCCGAATGGTGTTAGCGGGGTGTTAAAAGGAGTTTCAGCTGTGTTTTTTGCTTATATTGGATTTGATGCTATTTCTACTACTGCCGAAGAGTGTAAAGATCCACAACGGGATTTACCACGTGGGATGATGTGGGCTATAATCATTTGTACTATTTTATATATCGTAATTGCACTTGTTCTTACAGGAATGGTCAGTTATAACGAATTGAATGTAGGTGATCCTTTGGCTTTTGTATTTGAAAAGTTAGATTTAAAATGGATGTCGGGAATTATTGCAGTAAGTGCAGTTATTGCGATGGCGAGTGTTTTATTGGTTTTCCAAATGGGTCAACCTCGTATTTGGATGAGTATGAGTAGAGATGGTTTGTTGCCAAAAAAATTCTCAAGAGTGCACCCGAAGTTCAAAACACCCTCGTATGCTACTGTTGTAACAGGGTTTGTTGTGGGTATTCCGGCACTGTTTATGAATTTGACTATGGTAACCGATTTGTGTAGTATTGGGACCTTATTTGCCTTTGTATTAGTTTGTGCTGGTGTTTTGGTGTTGCAAAACAAAACGGATATTCCGAGAGGGAAATTCAAAACACCCTATGTTAATTCTAAATACATTTTTCCTATAGCTATAGTATTGGGGTTGTTTTATGCATTTGTATACAACAATGAAGCGACTACTGGATTTCTTACTAATGCAACTCAAGTAAATTCTCCGCAGGCAATAATTACGTCATTAGACAAAGAAGATACAGATAAAGTGTACCAGTTTTTGGTTGGATTGGAATCTAAGCCATCGACTAATGATGTGGAAGCATTATTAAGTCAATACGAAGAGGATACAGTAAAATACGAAGCAATTGTGGCTCGCTTGCCAATTGCAGATGCTATTAAATACGAAAGCGGCTTTGATTTGTTCAAACACAAAATACCCATGTGGATTTTTATAATTTCCTTAATTGGACTAGCAGTTTGGTCGTACAAAGAAAATTTATCCTTAATTCCTTTATTAGGTTTAGTTTCTTGCTTGTACATGATGGCAGAGTTGAGTGTGTGGAATTGGATTTATTTTACCATTTGGTTGTTGTTAGGACTCGTGATTTATTTTGGCTTTAGCCGAAAAAACAGCAAGTTGAATATACAGTAAGACTAAATTTTAGTTGAAATAGTATTAAAAACGTTCCGATTACTAATCGGAACGTTTTTTATTTTAAGAATAATTCGGCTCCGATACACAAAAGAGCTAAAATTCGTAACAAAAAATCCTAAACTTTGAACATTAAACAAAACTTAATTTCTTAAATTTGCATCACTAAAAAAATAAATACTATTACTATGAGTTCATTTGACGTAGTCATTATAGGTTCTGGTCCTGGCGGATATGTATCAGCTATTCGTTGCGCACAATTAGGTTTTAAAACAGCCATCATTGAAAAATATTCCACTTTAGGCGGTACTTGCTTGAATGTAGGTTGTATTCCTTCAAAAGCATTATTGTCTTCTTCACATCATTATGCAGAAATTGCTCATTTCGCTGAACACGGAATTGAACTTTCTGGCGAGGTTAAAGTGAATTTAGAAAAAATGATTGCGCGTAAACAAGCGGTAGTAGATCAAACTTCGGGCGGAATCAACTACTTAATGGACAAAAACAAAGTAACTGTTTTTAATGGTTTAGGTTCGTTTGTAGATGCTACACATGTGGCAATTGCTAAAGCGGATGGAACTTCAGAAACTATTGAAGGAAAAAATATTATTATTGCTACAGGTTCAAAACCTTCTTCTTTGCCTTTTATCAAAGTTGATAAAGAAAGAATCATCACGTCTACTGAAGCTTTGGCTTTGAAAGAAGTACCAAAACACTTAGTTATTATCGGTGGTGGTGTTATCGGAATTGAATTAGGACAAGTATACCTTCGTTTAGGAGCGCAAGTTTCTGTAGTGGAATTCATGGACCGAATTATTCCAGGAATGGACAGTTCGTTGTCTAAAGAATTGACTAAAGTTTTGAAAAAACAAGGAATGAAATTCTATACGTCTCACAAAGTACAATCAGTTGAAAGAGCTGGCGATGTAGTGACGGTTAAGGCAGAAAATGCAAAAGGAGAAATCATTACTCTAGAAGGAGATTACTCATTAGTTTCTGTAGGTCGTCGTCCTTACACAGACAGATTGAATGCAGACAAAGCAGGAGTAAAGATTACAGAAAGAGGACAAGTAGAAGTGAATGATCATTTACAAACTACAGTGCCAAATATATATGCAATTGGTGACGTTGTTCGTGGTGCCATGTTGGCTCATAAAGCAGAGGAAGAAGGTACAATGGTTGCTGAAATCATTGCGGGTCAAAAACCACATATTGATTATAATTTAATTCCTGGAGTAGTATACACTTGGCCAGAAGTGGCTGCTGTTGGACAAACAGAAGAACAATTGAAAGCCTCTGGAGTAGAATTCAAATCAGGAAGTTTCCCATTCAAAGCTTTAGGTCGAGCAAGAGCTAGTGGAGATTTAGACGGATTTGTAAAAATCTTAGCGGATGCTAAAACAGATGAGGTTCTTGGTGTTCACATGATTGGAGCTAGAACAGCTGATTTAATTGCAGAAGCAGTTACCGCTATGGAATTTAGAGCTTCGGCAGAAGATATCTCAAGAATGTCACATGCACACCCAACCTTTGCGGAGGCTATCAAAGAAGCCGCTTTAGCTGCAACAGATAATAGAGCGTTGCACGTGTAAATCAAATATATTTATCCTGAGCTTGACTAAGGATAAAAATCCCAAACTCTTATAGAGTTTGGGATTTTTTTTTTGGCGTTATTTAATTTTAGTCATTTTACAAGTTTGTTTAATCTGCACCTAGATATTTAGTCTTACCGTTTTTAATATCAACTTCAGCAAAACTATGTTTTCCAAAAACAATTAATAATTTATATGTTTCAGGTTTTATAACTCTTATTTCTGATTTTCCAACACTTGGTTTACCACAAACTGAAATTATATTTGTTTGCCATTTTAATTTTCCGTTTTCGTAAGCTGACAAAGTTTGAATATCTTTTTCAATGTAATAGACAACATTATTACTTTCTATTCCTCGCATTTTTGGTTCGAAAGACAGATTTAATTCTGTCTTTTTTGAAAGTAGTTTTTTATCAAAGTTTTGAGCAAAGCTTGTCTGAATAAAAACAATAAAAATTAAGAATTTAAAAATGTTATTCATAAGAAAAATATTTCGTTACAATTACCACTAACTTGTTTATATGTCTGACAAACGTCAGTCTTATCTTTTTTTTAAAATAATAAAAAAATCAAACACACTATTTGTCTTAATACAATAACTAGTCTCTAAATAATCCTTTATAGGAATCCCAATGTGCATAGATTAAAAATAAATTGGCACCCAATACAAAAATAGCCACAGGAACTTCAGAAACTTGGGTCACGGTGTGAATCAAAAAGATGTTAATTGAAATAGGCAATAAAGCTAATAAAGTCACTTTCATGAATTTACCACTTAATAAACTTATTCCCACAATCAATTCAACGGCTTTTGCTAATGGTAAAAGGTATTTTGAAGCCATAATACCGTTCATAAATGTTAACATATTTCCTGTTGGAGCTTCAGCTTCGAACAATTCAAAGAAATAGGCTACAGAAGCAAATATCATAAAAGCTCCCAGTAAAATTCGGACAATCAATGTTGCAATTTTCATAATAATTTGGTTTATAGGTTAGTATTTCAAAAATAATCATTTTGTAAATACAAAATAAAAAAACGTTGGGTGCAATTATTATTTGAAATGATTTTGCCACGAATTTTCAAATTTTTCGAAAAAACTATTCGATTTCATTCGAATTATCATCATAGATGAACTAATTCTTGCGTTTACATTTTAATAATTCGAGAATTAGTGGCTAATAATTCAAAAAAAAACTAATAAATTAAATAATTACAACCAATGGGTTAAAACATCAATCAAATAATTTAAAAAGAGCAGTCATCAGCCTTATTATTCTATTTCTACCAATGAATTTTGTTGTATTTTTGACATCCTAAAACACCATACTTTGAGAACTGAAATTCATAAAACGATTACCAATCCAATTGCTTTTAAAAAGCAACTATTGGATTGGTCACAGCAATTTCGTGAGATTGTATTTATGGATAGTAATGATTATCCACAGGAGTTTTCAAGCTTTGATGCCATTCTTGCAGTTGATGCGTTTACATTATTACAGACCGATTATCACAACGCGTTTGAAGATTTACAACAATACCAACAAACTACCAAAGATTGGTTGTTTGGGTATTTATCCTATGATTTAAAAAATGATAGCGAGAATCTACAGTCCACTAATTTTGATGGATTAGCGTTTCCGGATTTGTTTTTCTTTCAACCTAAGAAATTGTTTTTATTAAAAGGGAATCAAGTCACTATTCAGTATTTGAATTTATGTGATGATGAGGTCGAAGAGGATTGGGAGACTATTCTTAAACAAGAGCCAATTGAAACCAAAGAAAGTTCAGTTGTAACAGTTCAGCCTAGAATTTCAAAAGAAAAATATATTGAAAAAGTAAATACGCTTTTGGAACATTTACATCGTGGCGATGTGTATGAAGCTAATTTTTGTATGGAATTTTATGCTGAAAATAGTAGTATTAATCCTTTAGAAAAATTTGAAAGGCTGAATGCTATTTCACAAACTCCTTTTGCGGTATATTTTAAAAACAATCAACAGTATTTGCTTTCGGCTACTCCAGAACGCTATTTGAGAAAGGAAGGGGAGCATTTGATTTCGCAACCCATTAAAGGAACGGCAAAGCGTTTTCAGGATAAAATTGAAGATGAACAGTCAAAAGCAAATTTGGCTTCTGACCCAAAAGAACGTGCTGAAAATATCATGATTACCGATTTAGTTCGTAACGATTTGTCGCGAACAGCCCAAAAAGGTTCGGTTCAAGTACAAGAATTATGTGTGATTTATTCATTTGAACAAGTACATCAAATGATCTCTACAATTACCTCAAAATTAGATAATAAGTATTCGAATATAGATGTGTTACGAATGACTTTTCCGATGGGAAGTATGACAGGCGCACCAAAGATTTCGGTGATGAAAATCATTGACGAATTGGAAGAAACCAAAAGAGGATTGTACAGTGGTGCCATAGGGTATTTTAGTCCAAATGGCGATTTTGATTTCAATGTGGTGATTCGAAGTATTCTGTATAACCAAAAGAATAAATACGTTTCTTTTTCGGTTGGAAGTGCGATTACTTCGCTGTCTCAACCTGAAAAAGAGTATGAAGAATGTTTGCTTAAAGCCAAAGCGATGCACGAAGTATTGTGCTAAATTGCTATGAATTAATTACTTTTGAGCATGTTACAACAATTCCAAAATCATTTGTCTCAACATTTCCCTTTTTTGAAGGGTAAAAAGCTCCTACTTGCTGTTAGTGGTGGATTGGACAGTATGGTTTTATTGCATCTTTTTCAGCAATTGGATTATGAAATAATTGTCTTGCATTGTAATTTTCAGTTGCGTGGTTTGGAAAGTTTTGGCGACCAACAATTTATTCAGGAATATACAAGTCAGCACAATATCCAACTATCTTTTACACAATTTGATACTGAGGCTTTCGCCAATGATTATAAGTTATCTATTCAAATTGCTGCGCGCGAGTTGCGTTACAGTTGGTTTTACGAACAACTCGAAATTCAAGATGGCGATTATATTCTAACGGCACATCATGCTGACGATAATTTAGAAACCTTTTTGATCAATCTTTCAAGGGGAACTGGATTAGATGGTTTGACTGGAATTCCTGCTCAAAATGATTCAATTATTCGTCCATTACTTCCTTTTACCAGAAAAGAAATAGAAGAATATGCTGCGAATCAAGACGTAAAATGGAGAGAAGATAGTAGTAATGCTTCGGATAAATACTTGCGAAACAAAATTCGGCATCATTTGATTCCTGTTTTGAAAGAGCTGAATCCTAATTTTATGAGTTCTTTCGAAAAAACTCAGGGATATTTACAAGATTCAAAAGATTTAGTGGATGATGCCGCTGTTATGGTGTATCAGCAAGTTGCCAAAGAAAATGGGGATGAAATTTACTTTGACTTGAATCAATTGTTGAAATTGGCTAATTACAAATCGTATTTGTACCAATGGTTGACTGAATTTGGCTTTACGGCTTGGGACGATATTTATGATTTGGTCACCAATCAGTCGGGTAAACAAGTTTTAGCTCCTGAGTTTCGATTAATTAAAGACAGGGATTATTTAATTTTAAGTCCGCTTAAAACGGAATTAAATCAGCAAGAATATCTAATTGAATCGGGAACATCGAAAGTTAATTTTCCCTTAAATCTATTGTTTTCAAATGTTGATGCAATTGGAGCCACGTCCAATTCGACTATATTTGTTGATGGAGAAAAATTACTATTTCCGTTGACTTTACGTCATTGGAAGGAAGGAGATGTTTTTCAGCCGTTTGGTATGGAAGGGAAATCAAAAAAAGTGAGTAAGTTGTTCAAGGACGAAAAGTTGTCGTTAATAGAAAAAGAAAATACGTGGCTTTTGTGTTCTGAAAATCAAGTAGTTTGGGTGGTTGGAATCCGTCAAGACGAACGATTTAAAATCAATTCAAAAACAAAAAATATAGTAAAAATAGCAATCGAATAATGAAGAAAATAGTTGTATTATTAGTAATGGTATTGGCTTTTGCCAAAGGAAATGCACAGATGCTGAACCCTGTAAAATGGACTACTGAAATCGAGAAAAAGTCCGAGGGAAACTATGTACTTACTTTTAATGGAGTGATAGAATCAGGGTGGCATTTGTATTCGCAATTCACGGCTGAAGGCGGATCGTTGCCTTTAGAAGTGCTTTTTAAAAACCAAAAAGGGAATTTTGAATTGATTGGAAAAACCAAAGAAAGCAAAACTAAAACGGCGTTTAATGACATATTTGAAGTCAACGAAACTTTTTTTGAGAAAAAAGCCCAATTGACACAAGAGATTCATTTGACAAATCCAAAACTTACAAAAGTAGAAGTAAGTTTAAATTATCAGGTATGTAAAGAAGCTTGTATCAATTTAGAAAAGAATTTCACCTTTGTCATTCCTGCCCAATCAAAGGAAGTTGAAAGTACTGTTTTAGTAGAAGATTCGGCTAAAACTGCACCAGTTGTTGCTTCCACTGAAGTTGTAAAAGAGGAAACGAATACGGTTGATAAATCTGTCACAGCACCTACATCAGAGCCTGAAAAAGGTTTGTTGTCTATTTTTATTATTGCCTTTTTCTCTGGATTTGCTGCTTTATTAACACCTTGTGTATTTCCAATGATTCCTATGACGGTGAGTTTCTTTACCAAGCAAAGTAAAACTAAATCAGCTGGTATTCGAAATGCTATTATTTATGGAGTTTCCATTATTGTAATTTATGTATTGTTAGGTGTTTTGGTAACTTGGCTTTTTGGTGCTGATGCTATGAATGCACTTTCAACCAATGTTTGGTTTAACCTTGTTTTCTTTATTTTATTAGTGGTTTTTGCCGCTTCCTTTTTAGGTGCTTTCGAAATTATGTTGCCCAACTCTTGGGCAAATAAAGTCGATAGTCAAGCCGATAGAGGAGGAATAATAGGAATTTTGTTCATGGCTTTAGCTTTGGCAATTGTATCGTTTTCTTGTACAGGGCCAATAGTTGGAACGCTTTTAGTACAAGCCGCTTCCAAAGGCGGAATAGCACCAGTTGTTGGCATGTTAGGTTTTTCATTAGCTTTAGCATTGCCTTTTATGTTTTTTGCGATGTTCCCAGGTTGGTTGAATTCGCTGCCAAAGTCAGGTGGTTGGTTGAATACAGTGAAAGTCGTTTTAGGATTTTTAGAATTGGCACTAGCATTTAAATTTTTGTCGAATGCTGATTTGGTTTTGCAACTGCATTTATTGGAACGAGAAGTTTTCTTAGCAATTTGGATTGCTATTTTTGGAACTTTGGCGTTGTATTTATTTGGAAAAATTACGTTACCGCACGATAGCCCGTTGTCATCTATCTCTGTTGGAAGATTGTCATTAGGTTTGGTTGTGTTGTCATTTACTGTATATATGATTCCAGGATTGTGGGGAGCACCTTTGAAATTAATCAATGCTTTTCCGCCACCAATGGAATATAGCGAAAGTCCTTTAGGAATAGGAGGTAGCTCGATTAATTCAAGCTCATCCGTTTCGGCTTTACCTGATGGAGCCAAATTAGGACCGCACCAAATTGTGGTTTTTGATGATTATGACAAAGGATTGGCTTACGCAAAAACGGTTAACAAACCTATTATGCTAGATTTCACAGGTCACGCTTGTGTTAATTGTCGTAAAATGGAAAACAACGTTTGGTCGGATGAACGTATATTGACTATTTTGAAAAATCAATTAGTTTTAATTTCGTTATATGTTGATGATAAAAGAGAGTTGCCTAAAAATGAACAGTCTATTTCTAAGGCCACAGGTTCAAGCATTGTAACTATTGGAGATAAGTGGACCGACTTTATGATTTCTACATACAAAACGAATACACAGCCTTTGTATGTATTAACTGATTTAACAGGAGTTAGTTTAAATTCAAAACAGCCCACTATTAGTTTTGTAAGTATTGATGAATATGAATCTTGGTTAAAAGAAGGGCTTTCGAACTTCAAGAAATAATCGATTAATGTATAATAGAAAAAACCGCAAAGTATCTTTTGCGGTTTTTTTTTGTATAAAAAAACACCCTAAATTCTTAGGGTGTTTTAAAATAAATATCAAGTGGAGTCTATTATAAGAACTCTCCGTGTTGCGTAATGTCTAATCCTAATTCTTCTTTGTCTTCACTAACTCTAAGTGGAGTAATTTTGTTAACAATAAAGAACAAAGCATACGAAGCAGAGAATGCAAAAATTGAAACCAATACCAGTGCTTTTAATTGGATTAAAAACAAAGTAGCGTCGCCAAAAATTAAACCTTGATTGTCACCTACAATTGGATTAACTGCATTTGATGCAAAGACACCAGTTAGTAACATACCAGTCATTCCACCTACACCGTGACAAGCAAATACATCTAAGGCATCGTCAATTTTTCCTTTAGGGAATTTCATTACCATAAAGTTACTAACGATACTTGCAATAATTCCGATAGTGATTGCGTGAGGAATACTTACAAAGCCTGCAGCAGGAGTAATAGCAACTAGACCAACTACCGCACCAATACAAGCGCCCATTGCAGATAATTTATGACCTAAAATTTTGTCTAAGAATACCCATGCCATGGCAGCAGCGGCAGCAGCTACGGTTGTTGTACCTAATGCTTGTGCGGCAAGTCCACTTGCACCAACAGCAGAACCTGCATTGAAACCAAACCAACCGAACCACAATAATCCAGTTCCTAATAATACATAGGTAATACGAGCAGGATTTACTTTTTGAACTTTTCTTTTTCCTAAGAAAATAGCACCAGCTAAAGCAGCCCAACCCGCACTCATGTGAACTACAGTTCCACCAGCGAAGTCAAGAACTCCTTCTTTGAAGAAATAACCATCAGGATGCCAAGTCATGTGACACAATGGTGCGTATATTACTAATATGAATAACACCATAAATAACAAATAAGCCCAGAAACGAACACGCTCTGCAAAAGCACCTGTTATTAAAGCTGGAGTAATAATAGCAAATTTTGCTTGAAAGAAAGCAAATAAAAGTAATGGAATTGTTGGAGCTAATTCCCATGCTTTAGTTGCACTTACTCCGTTAAATAGTAGATTAGAAGACGGGTCGCCTATTATTCCTCCAATTGAAGGTCCAAAACATAAGCCAAAACCAACTAATACCCATAATACAGTAACAATTACCATTGCCATAAAGCTTTGTAGCATCGTACTGATTACATTTTTCTTTCCAACCATACCTCCGTAGAAGAAACCAAGACCAGGTGTCATAATTAAAACTAATGCAGATGCAACAATCATCCAAGCCGTGTCTCCGGTGTCTAATTTTAATTCTACAATATGAGCTCCTAGTTTTGCTGACTCAACAACAAAATAATTTGAGAAAAAAGTAAGTCCCAAAACAGTGATTAGAATCACACTTAAAACAATTTTACGCATAACTATTATTTTTAAATTTTTGATAAAAGTATAAAAATATCATATTGACCCATAAAAAAATAGGGGGTAATTATTCATTTTTATCAAATTATTAAATTACCCCTGTAATTTTTTAGGGTTTGATGTAATTTTAAACTGATTTTTTGAATTTGACAATCCCTTTTTCTTATTTCGACAAGTTTTTTGAATGAAATTCAAAAAAAAAGAGCCAATTACGAATAATTGGCTCTTTTTTTAATAACAACTTAAAGGATATCTATTTTTGATTAAACTTTCCTTTATAACGTTCGTTTAATTTAGTTTGATGTGTTTCTAAACTAATTGTTCTTCCTTGTATGAATGCTTTTGTTAATTTATTGGTTCTCATATCAAGCGCATCTCCCTCAGAAATAAACAAAGTAGCATCTTTTCCCACTTCAATTGTTCCACAAAAAGTATCAATTCCTAATATTTTTGCAGTATTAGAAGTGATTAGCTGTAGTGCTTGTTCTTTGTCTAAACCATAAGCGGCACAAGTTCCCGCTAAGAAAGGAAGGTTACGCGTTTCCATTCTTTCGTGCGCACCACTGTTTTCAAGACCTACTAAAACACCTTGATCAGTTAATAGTTTAGCCAATTTAAAAGGTAAATCGATATCATCATCATCGTTTTCAGGCATACCATGAACTCGTTTTAGTAAAACCCCAATTTTATTATCCTTTAAAAAGCTTCCTATTTTATAGGCTTCATAACCACCTACAATAGCTATTTTATTTATTCCGTTACTTTTTGCTAACTCAATAGCATCAATCATTTGCTTTTCTTCATTGGCATGAATAAACAAAGTTTGTTCTCCCGAAAAAAGCCCTTTTGTAGCTTCAAAAATTAAATTTCGTTCTTTAGCAGCGGTAGTGTTGTACACCTTTGCATTTTGGAAGAACGAATTTATTTCTGCAATTTCTTTAGTATACTCTTTATTAGCTTCTATTGTACCTGGTTCAAACCAAGTTCCACTTCGTTTGAAGCTTGATGGAAACTCCATGTGAATACCATCATTTTCTTTAATTACAGCATCATTCCAATGCCAAGCATCTAGTTGTACAACAGAAGAAGTTCCAGATATCAAACCACCTCTTGGTGTAATTTGAGCCATTAAAACTCCGTTGGGTCTTACTGTTTCAACTACTTTTGAGTCGGCAGTGTAAGCAATTAGACTTCGAACGTGCGGATTAAATGTTCCAATTTCAGATTCATCATCCGAGGATTTTACAGCATCAATTTCAACCAGTCCTAATGTGGAATTTGGAGCTATAAATCCTGGATAAACTTCTTTACCTAATGCATCTATAATGGTTTCATAGTTGGCTTTGATCACACTACTTGCAGAAGTTACCACATCAATTTTACCATTTTTAAAACCAATAGCACTATTTTCCATAACGGTACCATTACCTAAATGTGCTTTTGCATTCAGTATCAAAATTGATTTTTGCTGTTTTGGTGCCGGGGTTTGTTGTGCCGTACTAACTAATGATATTCCGAATACCAATGTTAAGAGAACTATTTTTTTATGTATCATAATTATTCTAATTTATTTGTTGAAAAGTAAACCTTAGTGCTCAAGAGTATCACAGTGGTATTCTGTTCGCTCCGTTTTTTTAGGTTCTTGCGTAATCATTCCTTTGTTTTTTTCTTCCATTAATTGTCCAATCAAAACATTTCGCTCTTTAGCAACCGCTTTTCTTTGCTCTTCATCTCTTTGAATATCAAAGTAAACTACTCCTTCAATAATTGTTTTTTCTGCTTTAGCATAAATAGATAGGGGATTAGTGTTCCAAAGAACAATATCAGCATCTTTACCCACTTTAATACTACCTACTTTATCATCAAGATGTAATAGTTTAGCAGGATTTAAGGTTACAAATTTCCAAGCTTCTTCTTCTGAAATATTACCATATTTTACAGCTTTAGCCGCTTCTTGGTTTAATCGTCTAGACATTTCAGCATCATCAGAATTATAGGCAACCACAATTCCTTTGTTATGCATAATTGGTCCATTAAACGGAATAGCATCATTTACTTCAAATTTATAGGCCCACCAATCCGAAAATGTAGAAGCTCCCACACCGTGTTCTTTCATTTTATCAGCAACTTTGTATCCTTCTAGTATATGCGTAAATGTATTCACTCTAAAATTGAATTTTTCAGCTACATTCATCAACATCAAAATCTCAGATTGTACATAGGAGTGGCATGATATAAAACGCTCTTTGTTAATAATCTCAGCCAAAGTCTGTAATTCCAAATCTACTCTTGGTGCTTTTCCTTTTTTAGTGCTATTATAGTTTTTCCAAGCCAAATCATATTCTTTAGCTCTTTGGAAATAATCCGTAAAAACTTGTTCTACACCCATTCTGGTTTGAGGAAAACGAGTTGGATTTACGTTGCCCCAATTGGATTGTTTTACATTTTCTCCTAAAGCAAATTTGATAAATTTAGGTTGGTTTTTGTATAACATTTCTTCAGGTGAGCGTCCCCATTTCCATTTTACAATGGCAGAACGTCCTCCGATAGGATTTGCTGAACCGTGCAACAATTGTGAAATAGTAACACCTCCTGCTAAATCTCTATAAATATTTGGGTCTTCTGAATTCACTACATCCTGAATGGTTACTTCAGCACTCGAGTTATGACCACCTTCGTTAACTCCTTTAGAAATAGCAATGTGAGAATGCTCATCAATAATACCACTCGTTAGGTGTTTTCCTTTGGCATCAATTACAGTTGCAGATGGTTCTGAAAGATTTTTACCAACAGCTGCAATTTTTCCCTCTTTGATCAAAACATCAGCTTGCTCAAGAATACCTTCTTTTTCGTTTGTCCATACAGTAGCATTTTTGAATAATAAAGTTTGTGCCGTTAATTTTTCTTGGTTTCCAAATGCGACATTAGGATAAGTAACAGGCTGTATTGGATTTATTTTCTCCTCTTTATTAGTTTCAGCTTCTGGTTTAAAATCTGAGGTCTTTGTTGCTGACCAACTCACTTCTTTTCCGTCTTTAATAATTGCTTTGCCACTCAAATTAGAAGTAGTTCCTAAATAAGTACTAAGTCTGGTAAAATTCGTTTTTAATGAATCAGATGGCTTAATTATTGTAGTCAACCATTGGTTGGCAATTGTAATTTTAGAATTTAATTTTTTATTGTCAACAGTAGTGATTTCTGATTTTGGGCTAGCCATTTCACCACTAATTTTCCATTTAAATGTTTCATTATTAATGACTAAATCATAATTTCCACGAATGTCTTTTGTGGTCATATCAGCAACTACAAAACGATTTCCTTGAACCCAATTTTCATATAAAACAGTTTTTTTATCAAAATAATTTCCTGAAGTGATGATGAAATTTGCTTGACTTCCACTAGTTAAAGTACCAATTTCTTTGCTTTTCCCTAAAATAGAGGCCGGAATAGTAGTTAACGCTTCTAATGCTTTTGTTGTATCAAAACCGTATTGAATTGCTTTCAATAAATTAGTTTTAAAACTGTCCATTTTCTTCAAATTATCTGTTGTTAAAGCGAAAACAACTCCATTGTCTGCTAACACTTTCAAGTTAGAAGGCGCCTGATTCCAAAAACGAAAATCTTTCAATTCCATTTGATTGGCTTGATTTGGATCAGAGACATCATAGGCTTCTGGGAAGTTAATTGGAATAATGAATTTTGAATTGGTGTTTTTGATTTCTTCAATTCGTTCAAATTCGTTTCCACTTCCTTTCATCAGGTAGTTAAGTCCAAATTCTTTAGCAATTTTCGAAGCTCTCAAACTATTTAATTTATCTTCAGTAGTAAACAGTTGAACTAAATTTTGATTGGCAATCATGGCTTCCAATGATTGATCCTTGGTTTCTGAATTCCCTTTTTTGTACCAATCCATATCATAATACATTTGTCGAATCAGTGCCATCATCCCCATCAAAGAACTTGGATACGCTTGAGCAGTTAATGCACTACGTGTAAATCCAAAATGATTAGTAACTTTATTTGCTACCAAACGTTTGCTTGCATCAAAATTATTTAAAGCAACCAAAGTTCCTGTTCCTCTAGCAATTCCGTCTTGAACATGAGTTCCTACGACACCAAAACCTGCTTTTAAAAACTCTTCCGCTTTCGCAGAATCATATCTAAAAGATTCGTAGGCATTTACTTCAGAACGAATATTTTCATTCCAATAGTATCCTGCACGTTTGGTATCATACAATTGACCTCTCGACATTGGTCCGCTACTTTTCGGTTTTTCAATTCCGAAACTAGTGTAAAGATCAATAAATGAAGGGTAAATCGTTTTTCCTTCCAAATTCACTACAATAGTATTCTTTGGAATGGCAACGTTTGTTCCAACAGTAACCACTTTGCCATTTTGGATAAGCAAAGTTCCATTTTTAATAATTTGACTTGGGGTTACATAAATAGTAGCATTGGTAAATGCTGTTAAATTTTGATTCCTGTTTTGAACAGTTTCATTGTTTGGAAAATAATCTTGTGCTTGCAACTTAGGAAGTAAAACAAACAAAAATAGTAGAAGGAGATTTTTTTTCATAATTCAGATTTTAATAATTGTTAAATTTAATTAAAAATCTAGTTAGCGGTTTATTTTTTCAATATTTAACATTTGTTTGAATTTTATAAAGCCTGGTAATTTTAAATTATAAGTAAATTTTAGATTATAAATCAATTTTTTTACTCAACATATATTGATTTTACTTAATTTTAAAATCAAATATTCAGACTATGTTGACTAAAGTTTTTGGAAGCGCTGTTTTTGGGGTAGAAGCCACTACAATAACGGTAGAAGTAAATATTGATAAAGGAATTGGCTATCATTTAGTGGGTTTACCAGATAATGCAATAAAAGAAAGTAGTTATCGAATTGCGGCTGCCTTAAAAAATAATGGCTATGCTTTACCAGGAAAAAAAATCACCATAAATATGGCCCCCGCCGATTTACGCAAAGAAGGTTCGGCCTATGATTTAACATTGGCGATTGGTATTTTGATTGCTTCATCCCAAATTAAAGGAGATGAAATTGATCGGTATATCATCATGGGCGAACTTTCGCTTGACGGAAGTTTACAACCGATTAGAGGTGCTTTACCAATTGCTATTAAAGCGAAAGAAGAAGGGTTTAAAGGGTTCTTTTTGCCTAAACAAAATGTAAAAGAAGCCGCTATAGTTGCTGATTTGGATGTTTATGGCGTAGAAAATTTGCAAGAGGTGATTGATTTTTTTGAAGGCAGGGGAACTTTAGAACCTACTACAATAGATACGAGAGCCGAATTTTATAAAACTTTAGATTTTCCAGAATTCGATTTTTCAGATGTCAAAGGACAAGAAAGTATTAAGCGTTGTATGGAAATTGCTGCGGCAGGTGGACATAATATTATTCTAATTGGTCCGCCTGGAGCAGGAAAAACTATGCTTGCCAAACGATTACCGAGTATTTTACCTCCCATGACTTTGCGTGAAGCTTTGGAAACCACCAAAATTCATAGTGTTGCGGGTAAATTGAAAGAAGTCGGATTGATGAATCAACGTCCGTTTAGAAGTCCGCATCATACAATTTCAAATGTGGCTTTAGTAGGAGGGGGGAGTTACCCACAACCCGGTGAGATATCGATGGCGCACAATGGGGTTTTGTTTTTAGATGAGTTACCAGAGTTCAAGCGAGACGTACTTGAAGTAATGCGCCAACCTTTGGAGGATAGGGAGGTGACTATTTCAAGAGCGAAATTTACCGTTACGTATCCGTCCTCTTTCATGTTGGTTGCGAGTATGAACCCGAGTCCGAGTGGTTTTTTTAATGATCCGGATGCGCCACAAACTTCTTCGCCTCACGAAATGCAACGCTATATGAATAAAATTTCTGGTCCTTTATTAGACCGAATCGATATTCATATTGAAGTAACTCCTGTTCCTTTTGAAAAATTATCCGATGATAGAAAAGCTGAGAGTAGTGTCGAAATACGAAAACGTGTCACTAATGCACGCGAAATTCAATCCGCACGTTTTGAATCTATGCCAGCAATTCATTACAATGCTCAAATGAGTACCAAACACATTCGGGAGTTTTGTGCATTGGACGAACCGTCTAAGGAATTGCTTAAAAATGCGATGGAACGATTGAATCTTTCAGCTCGTGCGTATGACCGAATATTGAAAGTAGCAAGAACAATTGCCGATTTAGAAGCTGCTGAAAGTGTAGCCTCTCATCACATTGCTGAAGCGATACAATACCGAAGTTTAGATAGAGACGGTTGGCTGGGTTAGTTTTCTTCTGATTCGAAACTTACTACTTCTTCGTTTTCAACACCTATAATTTCTTCATAAATAGCGTATTGCATGGAAATAGTGAATGGAACGGTAAATAAAACTCCTATACAGAAACCAATTAATCCTACCAATGAACCAAAAAAAGCAACTAATACTAACAGAAAAAGTGTAAAAAATTGAGTACTCGACAAACTAATACTTGTTTGTATTGCTTCTATAGCTTTTTGTTTACCAAAAATAATTAATGGAATTGTTAATGTGGTAAAGATTCCAATAATAAAGGATAACAGATTCCCAACGAACGGAACTTTATAATACGTTAAAACGCTATTAATACCTGTACTTACAAATGTAATAATGAAAGTTGCAATAACCAATTCCTTACAATACGACCACTTATAATAGGAGAAGAAATGTCTCATTTTAAATTCGGTATCCTTAGTCCCTGCATCTGCCATTTTTAAAAAACCTGCACTTATTGGACTAAAAAGACTACTAAGTAGTAATGCTGCAACAAATTGGTCTGCAATATATTCTGGCTGCAACATTTTGGCTTCCAACTCTTTCATTGAATTCGGATTAATGTTATCGACACCAATAAAACCAACTACACCAATTCCAGCTGCTACAACTAATAAAAATCCAAATACAAGAATAGCAAGTCCTGCATAGATGGCAATTTTTTTATAGTTTTCAAAAGCTTTGTTAAATACATTTTCAAATTGTAATTCGAATCCGTTTGTTTTTAGGTTTGCAATTTTTTGGTTGGTTGTTTCCATATTTTATTTTGGGATTTAACGTTTAAATAAAAATTATAGCCAATTTAATATTTTTTTGACTGTAGCCAGTTTTCCTTTATAGGGAGCATAGCGCAAAGGTAAATCAATCCAAGTCGCTTTTTTTACCACTCCTTTATGGTGTGAAAAAATATCGAAACTTAATTTACCGTGGTAGGCTCCAATGCCGCTATGTCCAACACCTCCAAAGGGTATTTTTTTATTAGAAAAATGAATCATGGTGTCATTAATACATCCACCTCCGAACGAATGTTTAGCAATAATTGTATCGCAGAATTGTTGTCTTTCACTAAAAATATAAAGACCTAAAGGTTTTTCGTATCGAGCAATAATGCTATCGATTTCTGATTCTTCGGTATAGGTTAGAATAGGTAATAACGGGCCGAAAATCTCATCTTTCATAATCAAACTATCCAGATCAGTTTCCTCAATTAGTGTTGGGGAGATGTAATTGGTTTCATTATTGTATTTACCTCCGAAAACCACTTTAGTTTCATCTATCATTTCAACCAAACGAGACCAATTTTTTGCGTTTATAATTCGAGCAAAATCAGGTGAAATTTCAGGATTATCTCCATAAGCATTAGAAATTTCTTCTTTTAAAAACGTAATGAATTTGGTTTTGCTTTTTTGGTGAACCAAAATATAATCAGGCGCTATACAAGTTTGTCCCGCATTGATGAATTTTCCCCAAACAATTCGTTTGGCTGCCAACTGTAAATTAGCGGATTCGTCAACAATACACGGATTTTTACCGCCTAATTCTAAAGTTACGGGTGTCAAATTCTCTGCAGCCGCTTTGGCAACAATTTTACCTACTGCAACACTTCCTGTGAAGAAAATATAATCCCAACGCTGTTCCAATAAATGAGTGGCGACTTTAGCATCACCTTGAATTACTTCTACATGATCTACAGCAAAAACTTTTTCAATAATTTTTTCAATGATTGTGGCTGTATTTGGTGTTAATTCAGATGGTTTTAAAACGACTTGATTTCCAGCAGCGACAGCTGCAATTACAGGACAAAGAGCCAATTGAAAAGGATAATTCCAAGGTGCTAACACTAAAACTTTACCATAAGGTTCTTTGTAAATAGCATCAGAAGAAGGAATATTTAAAACAAAAGGAAAAACTCTTTCAGGTTTAGCCCAGCGAGATAAATTTTTGATAGTGTATTTTAAATCTGAAATTACATAGCTAGTTTCAGTTACAACAGTTTCAAATTCAGGTTTATTGAAATCGGCTTTTAAAGCATTGACAATTTCGTTTTCATGAACGATTATTGTATCCAATAAACGAGTTAGAATCTCTTTTCGGTAACCAATGTTGGTTTTGTAAATCATATCAAACGGTACTTAAAATAAGTATGCAATATAAATTTTATAATTCAATTAAATCAATTTGAGATTGAAAATTAGACGGCATTCCAAATCACATCATCAGGAGTAGGTGCAATGATTTTAATATTTTCTTTTGAAACCGGGTGAATGAAATTTAACCTGCGCGCATGTAAATGAATGCCTCCGTCTGGATTACTTCGGTCGAATCCGTATTTTAAATCTCCTTTTATTGGCGAACCAATTGCAGCTAATTGCGCTCTAATTTGGTGATGCCTTCCGGTATGGAGTTGAATTTCTAAAGCGGTATAATTAGTAAGTTCTTTGATAATTTGATACTCTAAACTAGCTAATTTGCTCTCTGGAACTTCTTTGAGATGTGCTTTAGAAGTATTGTTTTTTTCATTTCTTTTAAGGTAATGTACTAATTTAGCATTGGATGGATTTGGTTTGTTTTTCACAACTGCCCAATACGTTTTTTGAGTTTCTCTATTGCTAAATAGTTCGTTCATTCTGGACAATGCCTTACTAGTTCTAGCAAAAACTACGATGCCTGTTGTGGGTCTATCCAAACGATGGACCACTCCTAAAAACACTTCGCCAGGTTTGTTGTATTTTTCTTTGATGTATTCTTTAACAATTTCGCTCAAAGGTTTGTCACCTGTTTTATCGCCTTGCACAATATCGCCCACTCGTTTATTAACTACGATGAGATGGTTGTCTTCGTGAAGAATTTGAAGGTTATCCTTGTTAGAAATTATTTTTCCCAAATTAAAATATTAAATACGAACATTATTAACTGATCACTAATTACTAATTACTAATAACTATTTACTAGTATTGCTCATTAGCATTTGGAAAATCAGATGATTTAACATCTTCGACATATTGACTAATTGCTGAAGTCATTCCTTCATACAAATTCATATAGCGTCTTAAAAATCGTGGACTAAATTCGTTATTCATTCCTAACATGTCATGAATTACTAATACTTGTCCGTCCACGCCACCACCAGCTCCAATTCCGATTACTGGAATAGAAATGCTTTTGGCTACTTTTTCAGCTAGATGCGCTGGAATTTTTTCTACAACTACAGCAAAACAACCTAAGTTTTCTAGCATTTTAGCATTTTCCATTAGTTGTTCAGCTTCAGCATCTTCTTTAGCACGAACAGTGTAGGTTCCAAATTTATATATGGATTGTGGGGTTAAACCCAAATGTCCCATCACCGGAATTCCGGCGTTTAATATTTTTTTAATTGAATCTTTAATTTCGCTTCCACCTTCTAATTTAACTGCATGACCACCGCTCTCTTTCATAATTCGGATAGCAGAACGAAGTGCTTCTTTCGAATCGGATTGATAGCTACCAAAAGGTAAATCGACCACTACTAATGAACGTTCAATTGCTCTAACTACAGATGATGCATGATAAATCATTTGGTCCAAAGTAATTGGTAAAGTCGTTTCGTGACCCGCCATTACATTAGAAGCTGAATCTCCCACAAGGATTACATCTACTCCTGCAGAATCTACTATTTTAGCCATAGTAAAATCATAGGCAGTAAGCATTGAAATTTTTTCGCCATTGGCTTTCATTTCAATTAATGACTTTGTAGTAATTCTTTTGTAATCTTTTTTTGCGACAGACATAGTGATGTATTTAATTGCGGTAAAGGTAATAAAATCAATTTTTTTTAGCTCAACATTGTAGAATTATTGTTTATTTTGATACTTAATTAATATTTTAATAGTATGCAAAGATTTTTATTTATTGTAATGCTTGTTTTTTCAAGTTCCCTTTATTCTCAAAATGAAGATGTAAAACAGGTTATCGTTAATTTTTTTAATGGATTTCATGCCAAAGATTCAACTATCATTAAATCGGTTTGTGCTGATACGATGATTTTACAGTCTATTTCTGAATCTTCTAAAGGGTCTGAATTAAAAAATCAATCTCCAAAAGATTTTTATCGTTCAATTGCTACAATACCTGCAAACATGAAATTTGAAGAAAGAATATTGAATTATTCAATTCAAGTGGATGGTGCTATGGCGCATGTTTGGACTCCTTACGAATTTTATATAAACAATAAGTTAAGCCATAAAGGCGTAAATGCATTTACATTATTCAAAGACAATGGGCTGTGGAAAATTATCTATATTATTGATACAAGGCGAAAATAATTTAACAATCCGATAGATTTACAGCTACTGCTAATCCACCTTGAGAAGTTTCTTTGTATTTAGAGTTCATATCTTTTGCGGTTTGCCACATGGTATCCACTACTTTATCCAAAGGAACTTTTACATTTTTTGGATCGGTAGACAATGCTAATTCTGCAGCATTAATGGCTTTTATCGCTCCCATCGTGTTTCTCTCAATACATGGAATTTGAACTAATCCTTCTATTGGATCACATGTCAAACCTAAATGATGTTCCATGGCAATTTCAGCCGCAATTAAAACTTGGCTTGGGGTTCCACCCATTAGTTCGCACAATGCTGCTGCAGCCATAGCTGATGACACGCCAATTTCTGCCTGACAACCACCCATAGCCGCTGATATGGTAGCTCCTTTTTTAAAAATACTGCCAATTTCTCCTGCTACCAATAAAAATTGGTTGACTTCTTTTTCTCCAGCTTGATGGTTTTCAATCACCATATAATACATTAGTACGGCAGGAATAACTCCAGCACTTCCGTTAGTTGGTGCAGTTACCACGCGACCTAATGATGCGTTTACTTCATTAACAGCCAAGGCAAAACAGCTCACCCATTTTAAAATTTGGCGAAATTTAACTTCTGTCTTGCGAATTTGTTCTAACCAAGTTTGTGGCGAATCATAGTTCGAAAGTCCAATCAAATCTTGGTGCATATCAAAAGCTCTTCTACGAACATTGAGTCCGCCCGGTAAAATGCCTTCAGAATGACAACCTAAATACATGCATTCCAACATGGTATTCCAAATTCGAAGTAGTTCCTCGTGGATTTCATTTTCAGAACGCATTGATTTTTCATTTTCCAAAACGATTTCTGAAATTGATTTTTCTTCTGCTGTTGCAAATCGCAGTAAATCGTCAGCATTGTTAACAATAAATGGGAAAGCGCATTTTATGGCTTGTTTCTTTTTAGCATTAACGCGTTCTTCAACTACTACAAAACCGCCTCCTATAGAATAATAGGTAGCTTCGTGTTGTTTTTTATCGATACAATAAGCTGTAAATTTTATGCCGTTTGAATGAAAGGGAAGAAAGTTTTTATTAAATATAATTTCATTTTGAGGATCAAAACTAATCTTGTTTTCACCACCTAAATTAATTGTTCTGTCTTTTATAATTTGATCTGTAATTCCTTTGATATTTTCGACTGGAATTGTTTCTGGATTTTGATTGCTAAGTCCCAACATTACTGCTAAATCAGTCGCATGTCCTTTTCCTGTTAACGATAGTGATCCGTACAAATCTACCCGAATTGATAGCGTAGAGTTGAGTTTATTTTCTTTTCGGAGTTCGGATAAAAAACGCTCTGCTGCTCTCCACGGACCTAAAGTATGAGAGCTGGATGGTCCAACACCAATTTTTAACATATCAAATACAGAAATACACTCTTCCATAAATTAAACTTTTCTCAAAATTATAAAAAACATTAGGAATATTTTGATAATTAATTCGATTTTATAGTGATATTTTTAATTTATCGTAATTATGAAGCTCCAAATTTTAATTTTTATTTGTAGGTGTTCTAATTATATCTACATTTGATATTCAATAAATTAGTTTTCCATCATTATGAAAAAGTCTATTATTTTAATGTCGTTTTTGTTTTTACTTTCATTGTCAACAAAAGCACAAATTAAATCACCCTCTGAGTTTTTGCCAAATTATGGCAAACAAATTACTTTGTATCATCAAACAGAAGCTTATTTTGATTATTTAGTTAAAGAATCTAATTACATCAAGCATCAGGTGTATGGACAAACTAATGAAGAACGAAATTTGAATGTTTATTTTGTTTCAACTCCAGAGAATTTAAACAATCTCGATGCCATTAGAAATAATAACTTAAACGCTATTGGTTTATCCAAGCAAAAATTCCAGCAAATAGGAGATAAATTAATTGTTTGGATTAGTTTTAGTGTACATGGTAATGAATACGCAGGAATGGAAAGTGCTATGACAGTGGCTCACGAATTGATTAATCCTGCTAATAAAGAGACTAAAGAATGGTTAAAAAATACGATTGTAATTTTAGATCCTTGTGAAAACCCAGATGGATTATCCCGTTATGCTAATTGGTTAAGAGAAATTTCTGGAAAGAAAACACATCCTGGATTATACGATAGAGAACACATGGAAGTTTGGCCTGGGGGAAGGTACAATCATTATGTATTTGATTTGAATAGAGACTGGGCTTGGCAAACACAAATAGAGTCTCAAAAACGAATTGCACTCTATAATCAATGGATGCCTCAAGTACATGCAGATATTCATGAAATGGGTTACGATTCCCCTTATTTTTTCCCGCCATCGGCAGAACCTTTACATGAGTTTATTGTGCCATACCAAAGAAATTTCCATTATTCGTTAGGGAAAAATATTGCATCCAAATTTGATAAGGAAAATTGGTTGTACAATACAAGAGAACGCTTTGATTTGTTTTATCCAAGTTATGGCGATACTTATCCAACCTATAATGGTGCAGTAGGAATGACTTTAGAACAAGGTGGAATTGGAGCTGGTAGAGAAATTAATTTGCCAAACGGTTCTCGTTTGACCACTAAAGATCGATTGACTCATCATGCAAAAGCAGTTCTAACTATAATTGAAACAGCTTCCAATCAGTCAAGCGAGTTATTGAATGGTTTTAGAGGTTTTATGACTAATTCAAGAAAAAAAATTAAAGGGATTTACAGTACTTATGTAATCAAAAACAACCCTAAATCAGAACAGTTAGCAGAATTGTTAAACAAAAATGGCATTGAATATTCCTATGCAAATGGAAGTCAAAAAGCAGTTGGTTATAATTACAAGACTAAAAAAGACAATGATTTTTCAGTTGAAACTAATGATTTGATTATTAAAGTAGATCAACCAAGAGCGGTAATGACCCAAGTTTTATTTGAACCTAATCAAAAATTAAACGACAGTTTGTCTTACGATATTACGGCTTGGGATTTGCCTTTAGCCTATGGTGTTGATGGCTATGCATTAAAAAATAGTTTGAGTATTGCTACCAAACCAACTATTGAAAAAAAGGCAATTGTACTTCCTGAAAAAGTATATGCTTTTTATATTCCATGGAATAATAGAATCTCAGCAAAAGTTTTGGCAGCATTACTACAAAACGGAATTAAAGTTCGCACTGCTGCCTCTAAAGCAATTTTTGGCGATGTTGTAGTGGAAGCAGGTGGTTTAATTGTTAGTAAAGGAGATAATCCTGCTATATCCGATTTTGAAAATACAGTTGCTAATTTGGTTAAAACAAAATCGGATTATACTTATTTGACTTCTGGATTTTCAGTAAACGCCAGAGATTTGGGTGGGGAGAATTTTACGTTGATACAAGCACCAAAAATTCTTTTACTTTCTGGAAAAGGAGTTAATCCAACTGATTTTGGTGCGGTTTGGCATTACTTGGATGAAGTGATTCAATACCCAACTAGTATCGTTGATGTTGCTAATATTACAAATATTAATTGGAACGAATACAATACCTTAGTACTAGCAGATGGGAATTACAATTTTTCGGATGACTTTAAAAAACAACTTGAAGATTGGATCAATAAAGGAGGTAAGGTAATTGCTATGAATGAAGCTTTAAAACAGTTTGAAGGCAATTCAGGTTATGCATTAAGCGTATATGCTTCTGATGAGGAAAAAACAACGTCTGAAAAAGAAACTAAAGAGAAAGAACTGAATAGTCGTTTATTGGATTTTCATAACCTTGAAAGAAGGTTAATTTCAAGTTCTATACCTGGGGCGATTATTGAAAACAATATAGATGTAACGCACCCTTTAGCTTTCGGATTAGGGGAAAACTATTTTAGTTTGAAGACCGACGCAAGACGCTATTCGTTATTAACCAAAGCATCTAATGTGGTCTATGTGCCAAAGAATTATAAAAGTTATGGTTTCATTGGGCATGATGTCAAAAGAAAATTAGAAGAGTCGGTAACTTTTGCAGTTGATAAAAAGGAAAAAGGTACTGTAGTATATATGGTAGACAATCCATTATTTAGAGGGTTTTGGGAAAATGGAATTGTATTATTTAGTAATGCCCTTTTCTTGGTAAAATAAAGTAGTCATTATGTGATAAAAAAAAGCCTCAATTGTTTGAGGCTTTTTTGTTTTTAGTATTAATTGTTTTTCAATCGCAGCCCAAAAGGCACCATTAAAATTCCTTTTTCATAGATGTTTAAATACAAAATGATAGGTTTCTTTTGTCCTTCCCATTTGAGCTCATACACATCTAAGAAACCAGCTCCCATATCACTTCGTTTAGTAGGGAAGGGACAGCAGCTTTCCAGTTTAGTGTAGGTTATTTTTTCTCCTTTAGGTCCAGCCAAAGCATTCAAGAAGCGTTCTTGATTAATATCAGATTTACTCGTTTGATAAAAAATATTGATAGGATAGTCTTTGTCATATCCGTATTTTTTATCTGTGCTGAAAAGTTTTATATCAAATGTATTATTATCCTTAATGACTAAGTCTGGCGCAGAGTCATCTACATTTTTTAAAGTAGATCTTGTACTCACACAAGAACTTATTAAAATTGACAAGGCGATAAAAAGAATATTTTTTTTCATAATAGATGATGTATTGAAATAACAAAATTAATTTACAAAGTTCCAATACAAATATAATGAGAACTTTAAATGCTTTTTAATTAGTGACAACAATTATGCCTAAATTAATTGTTTTTGTTTGCCATCTAGAATTGCTATTTTTACAAAAAATAAAATGTATGGATGTGTTTTTTCTTACTTGGCCTTGGTATATTTCAGGATTTATCATAGGCATGATTATGCTTTGTCTGACTTATTTTGGTAAAAATTTTGGAATGTCTTCGAATTTGGAGACACTTTGTTCTATGTCGGGACTTGGAAAAAAAGTAGCTTATTTTAACTTCGATTGGAAGTCTAATAAATGGAATCTTATGGTGGTAGTTGGCGCAATGATTGGTGGTTATGTTGCCGTTCATTTTATGAGTGATCCAACAAATGTTGCTATTAATCCGACGACAATCCAACAATTAGCTTCACTTGGAATCGATGCGCCAAACGGTAAATTGGCTCCAGACGCTTTATTTGGAAATCAAATTTTTGAATCGCCTACAAGTATTCTATTATTAATTATTGGCGGAATTTTAATAGGTTTTGGAACTCGTTATGCAGGAGGCTGTACTTCGGGTCATGCTATTTCTGGGTTAAGCAATTTACAATTACCTTCTTTGAAAGCCGTTATCGGTTTTTTTATTGGCGGATTAGTAATGGCACATTTAATTTTACCTTTAATATTTTAAACATGAAATTTATTAAATTTTTGCTAGTAGGATTTGTTTTTGGAATTGTTTTAACCAAATCAGAGGCGGTTTCGTGGTACCGAATTTATGAAATGTTCCAATTTCAATCGTTTCATATGTACGGAATTATTTCGGTTGCTATCGCAACGGGAGTTATTGGCATTCAAATTATTAAACGAAATAAATTATCAGCAATTGATGGTACTCCAATTGTAATAAAAGACAAAGAAAAAGGTTCAGCACGCTATATTATTGGCGGTATCTTTTTTGGTTTAGGTTGGGGATTGGTAGGTTCTTGTCCAGGACCGATATTTATATTATTAGGAGCAGGAGTAGTTCCTGTAATACTAGTGTTAATTGGAGCATTAATTGGAACTACATTATATGGAATTATAAGGAGTAAACTCCCTCACTAAAATAGAATTCATTTATTTGAGTAGCATTTTCTAAATTTAGAAAATGCTATTTTTTTTGATTCAGATGTAAAATACCCCAAACGATACCATACTGAGCAGCTAAATAGGTAATCATAATTAAAAATGAAGCATATGGAATAGGTTGGTAGAATTTATTAAACGCTAGAATACTATCTGAAGCAATAAATAACAAAGCCCCAACTAAAACCGATTGAAACGGAATTGCATTCCATTGAAAGCTACCTTTTAAGGCAAAATACAACATAGTACTTATCACCACTGCATATACGACAACTGGAACGGTAAGTGGTCCTAATTTTGGTCCCAGAGTCGTAATCATTCCAAAGAAATAAATTAGAATAAGTCCAATGCCAGATCCAAAACTTAATTTGTTACTAATTGCCTTACTCTTTGTTTGTTTTCCAAAAAGAACAATGTAAAAAACATGGGATATTAAAAATGCAACTAATCCTAGAATAAAATAGATTTCTCCTTTATTTGCGAATAGCAAAATAACATCACCAATCCATGAGAATGTCAATGCCGTTAGTAAGATTTTTTTGGTCGTAAATCCTTCTGAAAAATATACCGCAACTAGTAAAATCGGTAGTAAAAACGGTTTCAATACTCTTGCTATTTCTTCTTGGTTAAATGCTGTTATGAGTAAGTAAAAAGCGCTAAAACCAAGGTATATGGATAAAAATAATTTGTTTTTCATGATTGTTATTTTAAGCGTAAGCTAACTTCTCCGATTTGAATCCATAGGTTACAAAATAGATGTTTGTAAATAACGAAAGCGTTAGGTAAGTCAAAATTAAATAGGTACCAAAAGGAATCATAGCATCAATTTCAAACCAATTTCCTAAATAAGTAATTATTCCGATTCCAAAAATAAATCGGATACTTTCCCAGAATAATGAAAACTTGTTGGTGTCCATTAATTCGGTATAGCTGTATACACTAATGAAAATAAAGGTCCCGTAGATAAAAATATTTTGAATATCTAATCGTCCAATCGAAAGATACAAATAACTCACTAATGATAATGTGATAAATAATTGTAAAACAGACCAATACATTAATTTTGAAGAATGCTGTGTCCCGTATTTATTAAAGTCATAGACATTGGTGATTTTAGCAACAGGATATTTTTCTTCAAAATTTTCTGGACGCCAACCTGTTGGTTGAAACCAAATAGTGAATTTATCTTTCCAATTTTCGGCACGCCAAGCATCAGAAATTAGAAGCCAAAGGTGTTGAAAGTTAATTCGGAAGGGATTCCAAGTTTGAGCTGGTCTTGTGATTCCAAAAACAGCTGGTACATCGTCTAATTCTTCCTGATAGGTACCAAATAATTTGTCCCAAAAAATAAAAATTTGACCGTGATTTTTATCCATGTATTCTGGATTAATAGCGTGATGTACTCTGTGGTGAGAGGGAGTAACAATAATTTGTTCTAAGATCCCCATTTTTTTGATGTGTTTGGTATGGTACCAAAATTGCAAAAACAAATGAATAGGTAAGGTAATCGCAATTACTTTTGCAGGAACACCTAATACCGCTGCGGGGATTAGTAAAAAGGTAAACAAATTGACAAAGCTTGAAATCGTTTGGCGTAAAGCACAAGACAAATTGAATTCTTCACTACTATGATGAATAGCATGTTTGTTCCATAAGAAATTGATTTGGTGCGCTAAACGATGCGACCAATAACCATAAAAATCAATAGTAATAAAAGCAATTAAATAGGTAATTACGGAAGGTTCTTGGTGGAATAAAGCGATTTTGCTAACCATCCATTCATAAGAAATAAATGTAACGCTGAGACCTAGAACATCTTTTAGTGAATTAATTATTCCAGAACTGATGCTCGATACCGAATCCATCATTGGTGCGGTATCTTCTCCTTTATAATAACCGTATACTTTTTCAATGATGATTAATGCCAAAAAAAGAGGCATTGCAAAGACTAAAACAGCAGCATATTCTTTCATAAATTACCATAATTTTAATCAAATATAAAATAAAACTATAGATTTTATAAAAAAAACGAAATAATTGTCTTTTTTGTTAGATAATTTCTGCACTTAGTCCAGCTGCTAATAACTGAATGCATTGTGGCTTGAGTTTGTCGTAGATATCAGTTTTTACAGTACATTTTCCGTTGTAATGAATAATTAACGAACATTGTTCGGCTTGTTCAGGAGTATGGTCGCACACTCGAACTAAGGTGTCAATTACATGATCAAAAGTATTAACATCATCATTATACACCACAATTTCATTATTGGCAGTAGTCGTATCTTGGGTGCGAACTCGTTCTCTAACTTTTTCTTTAGTACTCATTTAGGTAGATTTTGTACTTTGTTAATTACAATACTAATTTACATATTTTAACGAAACCCAATTGTTTCTTTGAAACTTTTTAACGTAAGTCAATCCTTTCTCAGTACAAGAATTATCAATAAATGGAATATCTTCTTCGTAGAAACCACTAAATAAAATAGTGCCTCCAGGGTTTAGACAATCGACATACGATTGCATATCGTTTAGTAAGATATTACGGTTGATATTAGCAATAATCAAGTCGTATTTTTTGTCTTTTAGCAAAGCGGCGTCTCCTTCGTAAACGCTGATGTGTTGGCAATGGTTACGCTCGGCATTTTCAATCGAATTCAAATAACACCAATTGTCAATATCAATCGCATCAATAGGTTGAGCACCTTTCATTTCAGCTAAAATGGCTAAAATAGCTGTTCCGCATCCCATGTCTAACGTTTTCAAACCGTTTACATCCATTTCTAATAAATGCTGAATCATCATGTGTGTGGTTTCATGATGTCCGGTTCCAAAACTCATTTTTGGTTCAATCACAATATCAAACTCAGCGTCTGTTTTTGGGTGAAAAGGAGCGCGAACATGGCATTTTCCATCTACTTCAATTGGTTCGAAGTTTTTCTCCCATTCTTCATTCCAATTAACTTGTTCAATCTCCTCATAAGTGTAGTCGATTTTGAACTCTTCGGATTGAAGAATATACACGTCGTCTAGAATAGTTTCGTCCCACAATTCTTTTTGTACAAAAGCATCAATTCCTGCTTCGGTCTCTGTGAAACTTTCAAATGCTTTTTCGCCTAATTCGGCAATTAGAATTTCTGAACCTAGTTCTTTAGGTTCTATTGTAAAATGGTATCCGATATAACTATTTGACATGTTTATTTTTTTTGCAAAGGTACAGTTTCTCTTTATTTATTGTGACCAATCAAAACAAAAAAAAGAGGTTTGAATGAACAAACCTCTTTTTAATATTTCGAATAGTAAAATTTAGATAGCGTTGATAATCGCTACAAAATCATCTGCTTTCAAAGCAGCTCCACCGATAAGACCTCCGTCAACATCTGGTTTTGAGAATATTTCTTTTGCGTTTTCAGGTTTTACACTTCCTCCATAAAGGATTGAAACGTCTTCTGCTACATCGCTTCCAAAAGATTTACGTACTGTTTCTCTGATGAATTCGTGCATTTCTTGGGCTTGTTCTGGCGAAGCAGTTTCACCAGTTCCAATAGCCCAAACCGGCTCGTAAGCTAACACCACATTTTCCCAACTAGCGGCTTTAATGTGAAACAAACCATCTTTCAATTGATTTTCAACAACATTAAAATGAGTATTCGATTGACGGTCTTTTAATTCTTCTCCAAAACAGAAAATTACAGTCATTTCGTGTGCCAAAGCAGTATCTACTTTGCTTGCAATTAAAGCATCTGTTTCATGGAAAATAGCTCTACGCTCAGAGTGTCCAAGGATTACTGTATTTACACCAACGCTTTTTAGCATATCAGCTGAGATCTCTCCAGTAAATGCACCACTTTCAGCTTGGTGAACATTTTGTGCAGCCACATCGATATTGGTAAACTCTAAATGATCAACAGCTGATGCTAAGTTTACAAATGTAGGTGCTACAATAACTTGTGCAGTACTTTCTGTAGGTACTTTAGCAATTAATTCATTCAATAAATCTTCAGTTTGCTCAGCGTTTTTGTGCATTTTCCAGTTTCCTGCAACAATCTTTTTTCTCATTTTAGTTGTATTAATTAGAATAGTTTTTAGTTTATTTAAGTTTGTTTAATGTTTCATCGATAAGATCAAAATCTTTTTCAATAGCTCTGTAAAGAACTATTTTACCAGTTTTGTCGATTATGATATATCTTGGAATCCAATCCAAATCTATAGCTTGTCCAAAAACACCTTTCATTTGATCGTTGGCCATAAAATGAGCTCCTTTCAATTCGTGTTTTTCAATCCCCGCTAACCATTTATCGGATGTTTTATCCATCGAAATAAAGGTAAATGCTACTTCTGGATGATTAGTTTGTATTTCTTTTACCTTCGGCATTGCTTTTACACAATCGCCACACCAAGAAGCCCAAACTTCAATTACAGTAGTTTTTCCTTTACTGTTTTTTAGAATGTCTTTAAAAGCGACTTGACTTCCGTCGGTAGCTAATAATGTTTCAGATAAAGCGGTTTCAGAAAAGGAAGTTTTCTGTGCATTGCTCGTACATGAAAATGTAGCGAAAGCAATTACTAAAGCGAATAATTTTTTCATAATGCGTAAATATTTATCAAATTTAAGGTAAAGTGAAATGAAAACTCGAAGAATTCATACGTTAAGCTGATTTACCATCGTTATAGTTAATAACTCATCTATTTATTAACGAAATACCAATTATAATTTTAAATCCTGAATGTCATTATAATGTACTTTTTGCTTTACAGTACCTTTTCCTAATATAACAATACTTGGATTGGCTCTTTCGATGGTTTTCAAAGCGATGGCATCACAGAAATAAAAGTCAAACGTGAATCCGTATTCTTTTTTTGTTTTTTCTATTTGTTCTTGAGTCGAACCTGTCATCCCAATTACTTTGTAACCTTTGGTTTCAGCTTCTTTTTGAACGTTTTTCAAAATGTCCATTCCCGCTTTGTTTGCAATTGCCAAATCATAGGCAACAAAAAGTAGCAATTTTGGATGGGCTAATAATTCATCTTTGTAATCAGCACCTTCTTTTTCCATGGTAAAATCATGAATAGGAGGTACGTAACCTTCTACAATCACCTTGTCTTTACGATCTACAAAAGTAGCTCCAGCTGGAATTTTCATCAAATCTTTTTCTGTAAATTCTGTATCAACGCCATTAACTTTATAGATAAAAATCATTTCTACAACGGATTGTGGCGCACCTTCTGGAATTTCCATTCCTTTCTGAATGTTATTCCCTACTTTAAAGGGTCTGAAGTCAATTATTGGTAAATGATGTAGTACCCAATAGGCCATAATTCCGCACAAAACTAAGCTGATTCCAACAAGAATATTTTGAATTTTAGCTGCAAATAAGGGTTTTACCAATTTCACATTGATAAACAAAATCAGAATGAAGAATAATAAAACAACATCTTTAGTAAAGGATTCCCATGGAGTTAAATGCAAAGCATCTCCAAAACATCCACAGTCTTTTACGACATTAAAATATGCAGAGTAGAAAGTTAGAAACGTAAATTTAACAATAAGGATTAACAAAAGCCAAACGGTTAGTTTTGATTTAAATCCTAGTAGTAACATAATTCCCAAAACGACTTCAAGTATTACTATAAAGATCGCTATTGCTAATGAAAAGGGAACGAAAAAAGGCAAGTTGAAAACAGGTTCGCCAAAATATTCGGCCAATTTGTATGAAAAACCCACTGGGTCATTCAGTTTGATTAATCCTGAAATAATAAAAAGTATTCCAACAAAAATTCTTGAAAACTGGGTAAGGATATTTTTAAGATTCATCATAGTTTTGAATTTGAGATTGGTTGGTTTTATTTCATTAAAATCAATGCAAAAACAGCATAATTTATCATGTCTTGGTAATTGGCATCAATACCTTCTGAAACTAATGTTTTTCCTTTGTTGTCTTCGATTTGCTTTACGCGAAGTAATTTTTGTAGAATCAAATCCGTTAAAGAACTCACGCGCATTTCGCGCCAAGCTTCACCATAATCATGATTTTTATTTTCCATTAATTCTTTGGTTTCCTTGATTTTGGCATCGTATAATTCGGTGGCTTTAGTAACATCTAAGTCAGGTTGTTCAACAACTCCCAATTCCAACTGAATCAATGCCATAATAGAATAATTGATGATTCCGATGAATTCTCCTGATTCGTCTTCATTTACTTTACGAACTTCGTTCTCTTGTAAGCTTCTGATTCGTTGTGCTTTAATAAATATTTGGTCGGTAAGCGATGGCAAACGTAAAATGCGCCAAGCACTTCCGTAGTCTTTCATTTTTTTGGTAAATAAATCGCGACATACCGCAACAACGGCATCATATTCTTGTGAAGTATTCTTCATTATTGATGTATATTTGTATTCAAAATTTTTCAAAAATAAGAATAATTTTTCTGAAAGAAGAAAAACGAGCTCTTTAAAACCAGAATGAAATGACGATTAATTGCAAAGGACAGCTTATCGATTTAACCAAGCCTAAAGTAATGGGAATTCTGAACCTGACTCCGAATTCTTTTTTTGATGGTGGGAAGTATACAAATGAAGCGGAAATAATTACTCAAGTTGAAAAAATGCTTTCTGAAGGGGCAACCTTTATCGATATTGGTGCGTATTCAAGCAAACCCAATGCTGAATTTGTTTCTGTTGAAGAAGAAATCGCTAGAATTGTACCGGTTGTTGAATTACTCGTTCAACATTTTCCGCAAATTTTGATTTCAATTGATACTTTTCGATCAGAAGTTGCCGAGGCTTGTATACTAAAAGGAGCGGCTTTAATTAATGATATTGCAGCAGGGAAATTAGACGATGCCATGTTAGAAGTAATTGCTAAATACAAGGTGCCGTATATTATGATGCATATGAGAGGAACGCCTCAAACCATGCAAACATTAACCGAATACAATGACGTGGTTAAAGAAATACTGTATTATTTCTCTGAACGAATTTCGGCTGCTCGAAGTTTAGGTATTAATGATTTGATTGTTGATCCTGGATTTGGCTTTGCCAAAACACTAGAACAGAATTATGAAGTGCTCCAAAAAATGGAATTGTTTCAGCAATTGGATTTGCCTATTTTGTCAGGAATTTCTAGAAAATCAATGATATATAAAGTATTGAAATGCAATGCATCAGAATCACTTAACGGAACTACAGTTTTAAATACTGTTTCGTTGTTGAAAGGTGCGAATATACTTCGTGTTCACGATGTGAAAGAAGCGGTAGAATGTGTCACTTTATTTAATGCTATCCACTAAATGAAATATGTAAGTTTAATTCTCTTGTTTGTATTGTTTTCTTGTGGAAAGGAAGAAACGGTTTTGTTACCCCAATCAGATGTGACAATAGTTAAAGATGTCCAAGATTATTCTCCTATATATTTGTTTTTTAAAACGAAAGGAAAAGATACTTTGGTAGAAGTGAATAGAAAAAATTCAATTAGTTCGACCAATTGGATTTTTCATATTGATAAACGATTGCCGTTGCGATTGGTGGTTCCAGCAATCATGAAATTACAAGCTAAAAAAGAGGGAATCGCACACAAAAGTGAAACTTCAAAAAATTACTTTTCCTATTCAGATAGTGTTCATAAAAATTTAGCTTTTATTTCTTTTTCTAAATCGAAGTATAAATTGGCAAAGCCAAAGTCTGGTTCTATTCTTTATTTTTCCAAAAAGGGAGATGTACATCAACAATTAAAAAATAGCTCAGGTAGAACTACTTTGGAATTTGATAAAAACATGACCTTTGAAAGGTATATTCAATGTATAATTGTCATTCAAAAATTACAATTATCAAACATTTCGCAGGAAGAGTTTGTTTATTAATAGTACTTCGTAAATCGTAAATCGTATATCGTAAATCGTATTTCGTAAATTATTGATGATGATACGGTTCGTTTTTCAAAATCGTAAATCCGCGATACAATTGTTCAATAAAAAATAAACGAACCATTTGATGCGAAAAGGTCATTAACGAAAGTGAAATTTTGCCTTGTGCTTTAGCATAGACGGTATCCGAGAATCCGTAGGGACCTCCAATTACAAAGACTAAGGTTTTGACTCCGGAATTCATTTTCTTTTGTAATTCTTCTGAAAAACCAACACTTGAAAAATTCTTCCCGTTTTCATCCAATAAAATCAGTTGGTCTGTAGGTGTAATTTTTGCCAATATCAATTCGCCTTCTTTTTCTTTTTGTTGGCTTTCGGTTAAGTTTTTTACGTTTTTAATATCGGGAATGATATCCAATTCAAATTTGATGTAAAAAGACAAGCGTTTGGTATAATCATCAATTAATGATTGCAATGCTTTGTTATCGGTTTTGCCAATAGCAATGAGTTTGATATTCATATCCTTTTATTATTGAATACTAATTAACAATTTTTATTATTCTTTGGGTAATGCAGCGCCCACTGCAATATCACAACGATGTCCAGTTTGTCCGTGTGGCGGATTCATTACTTCGGGTGTTGGTGTTACAGCTGTGTTTGTGCTTGCGGTTGTTACTGGTGTAACGCTCATTGATGTTCCTGCAGCCCCTTTTGTAGTTGTTTTTATAGCTGTTACTGGAGAATTCAAAGGCGCGCCAACAGCAATATCACATCGATGTCCCGCCTCGCCATGTGGCGGATTCATTCCTTTCGCAGTGGCTCCAACGGCAGGGTTATTGGCTGTTGAATTAGTTGGTACTACAGCTTTCGCTGCAGCTTCATTACGCATTTGATTACCAACTTCTGTAAAAGGAATTACTCTAGTTGTTGTACTTTTATTGGATGCAACTTCATTTTTACAAGAGGTAAAAACGAAACTTGTCGCAAGTAATAACAGGATATTTTTTTTCATATGACTCTCTTTTTTATTACATCCAAAAATAGAATTTTATTTTGTACTGACTTTGAATATTGCTTAAATATTTTAGTTTGGTTTCTAGTTTAATAAATGATTTCTACTTTTATTTCCACAAAATATATCCTACTTTAGCCATTCATAAAAAAGTAAAAAATGATTAGTGATTCCCAATTCAAAAATGAATTAGAACTTTTGATTGCCAATGCAATACGTGAAGATGTAGGCCCTGGCGATTACAGTTCGCTAGCTTGTATTCCAGCTACTGCGAATGGGAAAGCGAAGCTATTGGTAAAAGAGGACGGAATTATTGCAGGAGTTTCTTTTGCTAAAATGATATTGGAATATGTAGATGCTGATTTGAAAATGGAAACCTATATTGAAGATGGTGCAAGAGTTAAAAAAGGAGATGTTGTTTTTCATGTTTCGGGAAGTTCACAATCTATATTGAAAGCAGAACGTGTTGTATTGAATTCGATGCAACGCATGTCGGCAATTGCTACAAAAACCAATCAATACGTTCGTTTATTGGAAGGAACGAAAACTAAAATCCTTGATACTCGCAAAACGACTCCAGGTTTTCGTGCTCCTGAAAAATGGGCAGTCAAAATTGGAGGAGGAGAAAACCATCGTTTTGCATTGTATGACATGATTATGTTAAAGGACAATCATATTGATTTTGCTGGCGGAATTACTTTGGCTATTGCCAAAACAAAAGAATATCTCAAAACCAATAATTTGGATTTAAAAATTATTGTTGAGGCTCGTGATTTAAATGAAATTGAAGAAATTTTGAAAAGTGATGGGGTGCATCGCATTTTGATTGACAATTTTAATTATGAAGATACTCGTAAAGCAGTTGCTTTAATTGGAAATCAATGCCAAACAGAATCGTCTGGAAATATTAATGAAACTACAATTCGTAACTATGCGGATTGCGGTGTTGATTATATTTCATCGGGGGCTTTGACACATTCAGTGATCAATATGGATTTAAGTTTGAAGGCATTCTAATATGGCTACAAGTATAGAAAATAAGCTTTTAAAAATCCCAGTTCTTCGAAATGTAGTTCAGGTATTACAGCGAATCAAATTACCTTGGTTAGAAGGTTTATCCTTGTACGATTTGATGGAATTGTATATTTCGGGAATTGTAGAGGGAGGTTTGACCTATCATGCTAGCGCAGTAGCGTTTAGTTTTTTTATGGCTTTGTTTCCTTTTGCTTTATTTATTTTGAACTTAATTCCCTATATACCTATCGATGGGTTTCAAGCTGATTTTTTAGAATTTGTGAAAGAAGGAGTTCCTCCCAATACTTATGACGCGATTTATAAAATCATCAGTGATATTTTGAATAACAGTCAATCAAGTTTATTATCCTATGGTTTTTTACTTTCGATTTTTTTGATGGCGAATGGGATTTTGGGTATTTTAGGTGGTTTTGAATCGTCTAAACACGTTATAATAAAGCGAGGATTTTTACAACAATATGTAGTTGCTTTAGGAATTTCAATGTTATTATCAGTTTTACTTTTGGTAACAGTTGCAGCGGTAGTAATTTTTGAGGTAATCATTCAAAAAACCATAATTCAAGACGTTGTAACAGATCGAATTCCGTTGATTGAATTAGGTCGTTATGCTTTTGTAATACTAATGATTTTGATCACGAGTTCTATTTTGTTGCGATACGGTACCAAACAGTTTCACAAACCTCGATTTATAAGTATTGGTTCTGTATTTACCACTATTTTGATTATTATCTCTTCTTACTTTTTTGGAATTTGGGTGGTTAAATTTTCCAAATACAATGAATTATATGGCTCAATCGGAACCTTGTTGATTTTGATGTTTTACATTTGGATTAACTGTATGATCCTTTTGCTAGGTTTCGAATTGAACGCCACTATCGCTAAATTGAAAAAACAAAACGCAGCTTAATTATCCTTAAATCAATTATATATGAAACACTATTGTATTTTATTTTTAGTATTTTTTTCAATAAGTATGAATTCTCAATCTATAGTTGGGAAATGGAAGACTATTGACGACACAACAGGAGAAGCTAAATCCATAGTAGAAGTGTTTTCTAAATCTGGAAAAATTTATGCTAAGGTGGTAGAGATTTTGGACCCTGTCAATAAAAATAGCGTTTGTAAAAAATGTTCTGGCGAAGACAAAAACAAACCTATTTTAGGTTTGACTATTATTAAAGGATTATCTAAAGATGGTTCCGAATACAATTCGGGCGAAATTTTAGATCCTAATAACGGAAAGTCTTATAAATGTGCACTTTCTTTAGAATCAAAAGATAAACTTAAAGTTCGTGGTTATATTGGTTTTTCCTTGTTAGGAAGAACGCAATATTGGCATAGAGTTAATTAATAAGAATCCAATTGATGTATTTTGTCGAAGTAATTTTACCGCTTTCTCTAGCTAAAACCTTTACGTATAGGGTTTCGGAAGCTGAATTTCATTTTGTAAAAAAAGGGATGAGGGTGGTAGTACCGTTTGGCAAAACCAAAATGTACACGGCACTTATTATTGACAAACATCAAAATGAACCATCATTATACGAAGCGAAGGAAATCGACCAAATACTTGACGAAAATCCTATTGTAACCGAAATTCAAATTGCGCATTGGCAATGGATTGCGAGTTATTATATGTGCGCTATTGGGGATGTATATCGTGGCGCCATGCCAAGTGCTTTACTGTTAGAAAGCGAAACGATTATTTCTCAAAAACCTTCAATTGCGGTCGATGAAAGTGTACTTTCTGACGAAGAATTTTTGATTTATCAAGCGTTGCAGCAACAGAGTTCGTTACGAATTCAAGATATAACAGCGATTTTGAATAAGAAGACTATTTTTCCTGTTATTCAAAAATTGATTGACAAAAATATTTTAGTACTCCAGGAAGAAGTTCAGGAATTGTATAAACCCAAATTAGTTCGTTATGTTCGATTGCATTCCAAATACGATTCTAATTCAGGATTAAGTGAATTGTTAGAAACCCTGAAAAGTGCAGCTAAACAAAGAGAAATTGTGTTGACTTATTTCCAACTGTTTGCCAAAGAAAAACAACCTATTTCGGTTAAGAAATTGGTAGAAACTGCCAATTCAACTTCTTCAATCGTAAAAGCATTGATCGAAAAAGAAATACTAGAAGAGTATTTTATTCAAGAAGATAGAATCAATTTTGAAGGGAATGCACAAGAGACCGCTTTGCAATTAAGCGAACCTCAAGAACGCGCTTTCAACGAGATTAATAATAGATTTGAAGATAAAGAAGTGTGTTTGTTGCACGGAGTGACTTCAAGCGGAAAAACTGAAATCTATATTAAGCTAATTGAAGAACAATTGGCAACAGGAAAGCAAGTATTGTATCTTTTACCAGAAATTGCTTTGACGACTCAGTTAGTAGGGCGTTTACGTACCTATTTTGGAGACAAAGTCGGAGTGTATCACTCCAAGTACAGTAATAACGAACGAGTCGAATTGTGGAGACAAGTCATAGAAAAATCACCTAAAGCTCAAATAGTTATCGGAGCAAGATCTGCTTTATTTCTTCCATTTTCAGATCTAAGTTTGATTATTGTGGACGAAGAACACGAGCAAACGTTCAAACAAGTAGATCCAGCACCAAGGTACCACGCTCGTGATGCAGCGATAGTTTTGGCAAATGCTCATCAAGCTAAAGTTCTTTTAGGTTCGGCAACGCCAAGTATTGAATCGTATTTTAATGCACAATCCGATAAATATGGTTTGGTCGAAATTTCAGAGCGGTACGGAAAGGTTCAATTACCAGAAATAGAATTGGTGGATTTAAAAGACAGTTATTTCCGTAAAAAAATGACGGGTCATTTTAGCAATTCATTGATTGAATCGATTACTACGGCTTTGTCTTTGGGAGAACAAGTTATTTTGTTTCAAAATAGAAGAGGATATTCCCCTATAATTGAGTGTTTGACTTGTGGTAATGTACCTCAATGCCAACAATGTGATGTGAGTTTGACTTACCATCAACATAAGAATCAATTGCGTTGTCATTATTGCGGTTATTCGATGGCTAAACCTACGCATTGTCATAGTTGTTCTAGCATTGATTTGGCTACCAAAGGTTTTGGAACGGAACAAATAGAACAAGAATTACAATCTATTTTCCCCAATGCTACAACCGGGCGAATGGATCAAGACACTACTCGTGGTAAGTTTGGTTTTGAGAAAATCATCGATAGTTTTAAAAATCAAGAAATTCAGATTTTGGTTGGGACCCAAATGTTAGCCAAAGGATTGGATTTTAATAATGTAAGTTTAGTTGGAATTATGAATGCCGACACTATGTTGTATCATCCAGATTTCAGAGCTTTTGAAAGAAGTTTCCAAATGATGACGCAAGTGGCAGGTCGTGCCGGTCGTTCTGAAAAGCAAGGAAAAGTGGTAATTCAAACCTATAATCCAAATCACAATACGATTCAACAGGTTACTAATAACGATTACATTGGCATGTACAAAGAACAATTGTACGATCGCCAAATTTATAAATACCCGCCTTATTTTAGGATTATAAAATTGACTTTGAAACATCGGGATTTTGATAAAGTCAAAGAGGGAGCTATGTGGTTGTATCAAGTGATGAGTCAAAATTTGAATATGCCGGTTTTAGGACCAGAAGAACCGCCAATTAGCCGAATCCGAAATGAATACATTCGAACTATACTGATTAAGATTCCACAAACGGCGCCTATTGGTAGTTCAAAAAAAACAATTCAGAAAATGTTGACTAGTTTTGAATCGGTACCACAATATAGGCCAATCAAAGTGGCTGTTAATGTTGATTATTATTAATAGATGGAAGAAAAAAATAAAAAACATAACGAAAACTCAATTGGAGTTGGAGCAGCAATAGGACTAGCTTTGGTAGTAGCTTATAAATTTATTTTTAAAGACTCTTCTGTCAGTATTGGATTAGGTGTTGCTATTGGTGTTACAGTTGGTGCACTAATCGATTGGTTACAATCAAGAAAATAAACTTAATTGGAGTTCAATACTTTAATTAAATCTTCTTTTTTATTGCGGCTCAAAGGAATTTTTGAGTTACCAATTTCTGCAAATTTACTATTGAAACGCTCAATTTTGTCAATATTGATAATATAGGATTTATGTACTCGTATAAATTTTTCTCGGTTTAGTGTAGTTTCAAAAGATTTCATTGTTGATAGCACCAAGTTGCTACTGTCATCAGTTACCACTTTGATATAATCACCAAAGGCTTCAATCCATTTTATCTTTGAAGTGAATATTTTGATTTTTTTGAGGTTGCTTTTAATGTAGATGTGTTCGCCAGTTTCCTCTTTTGTTTCGTGTTCCAATTGATGCAAATGCACAGCCCGATGAACAGCAATTTCAAATCGGGTTAGAGTAACAGGTTTTTTGATGTAATCAGTTGGAGCATAATCAAAAGCTCGTAAAGCATGTTCGGCTTTGGCTGTTACAAATATAATCTGGGGTTTGATTTTTAAACCTTCTAAAAATGAAAAACCACTAATGATGGGCATTTCAATATCCAGGAATATCAAATCAATAGAATGAATTTTCAAACAATTTCGCGCCTCAATTGCATTTGAAAAATCTCCAACTAAGTGCAATTGTGAGTTATTGTTGACTAATTTAACCACAATCATTCGTTGAACAGCGCTGTCTTCGATTACTAAACAATTTAATTTCATGTGATTTAGGGTGTTGATTTACCATAAATATAGTGATAAATAACTACAAAAACAGATAATATAGGGAATGAGATGCTTAAAAATAACGAGTCTTATTAATAAGTGTTTGGATATTTGAAAATAATGACTATTTTTGCACCCAATTTAACAAATAAATTTATTATTTATGAATCATTATGAAACTGTTTTCATTTTAAATCCCGTTTTATCTGATGTTCAGGTAAAGGAAACAGTAAGCAAATTTGAAGAATTTCTTACTAGTCGTGGAGCTGAAATGGTATCGAAAGAAGACTGGGGTCTTAAAAAAATGGCTTACGAAATTCAAAACAAGAAAAGTGGTTTTTACCATTTATTCGAATTCAAAGTTGCTGGTGAAGT
>JACCDZ011840717.1_pt1 | contig 57293 bp, 53 predicted proteins | sample 7449551 | NCBI WGS metagenome assembly JACCDZ01 (sample SAMN15323452, study PRJNA562643) | freshwater metagenome | isolation source: river surface water | place: USA:Blue River Watershed | collected 2017-08-18 | reverse complement strand
TTCAATACACTGATAGCTAGATGCCTCACATTTATTGATTGTTTTTCTTGTTAAAGATCTGTTTTAATTCCGTTTTTTACTACCGCTCTCTTTGCGGCAGAACGGTATTATCACACAACTCAATCCAAATCGTCAAATCTTTTTTGCGATTTTTTGATATATTTTACAATTTGAGAAAGAATAACTCCCTCTCCAAGAGGATTAAGGGCGATTAGACCGCACGTAAAATGTTATAATACCATATTGATATAATTTATCAATTTCGTTATTAAGGTAGTAATAATGTTGAGCTTTTATTTTTATCTGCTAGCTGGTATTGCATTAATCGCATTAGAACTTGCTACAGCAACTTTTTATCTATTGGTGATTGGTACTTCTTGCGTTATTGCCAGTTTTAGTGCTTTTATTCTGCATGATTGGATGATTCCAACTGTTAGCGCTGGTGTTTTATCTATTATCGGTTGCTTTTTTATTAGCCGTTACAAGTCTAAAAATGTTACCACGGAAGGAATGTTAGTAAAACATATTGGGCAAAGTGTGGAAGTAGTTGAAATCAGCACTAACCGCATTCGTGTACTTTATAGTGGAACTTACTGGGATGCCAAGACGCAAAATCCAGAACCAGTAAAAATCGGTGATCGCTTAATCATTACCAAATTCAGTAACCATGAACTTGAAATAGCAAAGGAGATTAAATAAAATGAGTGTTGAAGCCCTAAATAGTATAATTATCCAGTACGGCGTACTGATTGCTTTTATATTTTGTATCGTAATTTTTGTTAAATCCAGTATTAAAATTATTCCGCAGGAGCGAGTAGGTATTGTTGAGCGTTTGGGTAAATTTCATAGCGCCTTAAACCCTGGATTACATATTTTAGTACCATTTGTTGATCGTCTGGTAGTTATTCATGATATGCGGGAAGTTCCGATGGTCGTCCCTGAACAAGTTTGTATCACTAAAGATAATACTCAGCTGGCAATTGATGGTGTAGTTTACTTTCAAATTAGCGATGCCAAATTAGCCACCTATGGAACTAATAACTTTGTTGCGGCAATTGTACAGTTATCGCAAACTACACTTCGCTCAGTTATTGGTAAAATGGAATTAGATAAAACTTTTGAAGAACGTGATGAGATTAATAAACATGTAGTAGCTGCGGTTGATCAAGCTTCACTTAACTGGGGTGTAAAAGTATTACGCTATGAATTAAAGAATATCCAGCCACCACAACATATATTAAATGCAATGCAGGAACAGATTACTGCCGAGCGTGAAAAACGCGCCAAGATTGCTCGCTCTGAGGGTGATCGCCAGGAAAAAATTAATTTGGCAGAAGGTGATACCATGTCAACCATCCGTCGCTCCGAAGGTGATAAACAGTCTGCAATTAATAAAGCAATCGGTGAAGCAGAAGCCATGAAGACTAAAGCACAAGGTGAAGCACAGGCTATCTTGGCAATTGCCGAAGCTAATGCTGGTGCAATTAAACTGATTGCTGATGCTATTTGCAATGAAAATGGTGAATTAGCGGTAAATCAAAAATTAGCCGCACAATACATCGAGCAGTTTGGGAATTTGGCTAAAGTTGGTAATACCATTATCCTGCCACAAAATTTGACCGATATCGCAGGTGTAGTAACTACCGCTCTTGCAGCAGTTAAGCAATCACCTATAAAAAAATAATTGACTATACTGGCAAGCAAGTTTGAATATAATTGTTTAATTAGCATAACCCCTTGCAACTCAAGAGCAACTTAAGTTATAATACCCACCTCAAACAATGGTGGGTCTCCTTGCATTGTCTACCGCAAAATTTGGTCAGGTCGGGAACGAAGCAGCCATATGCGGATCAGCAAGTGCCAAGGGTTGGGCTCACCTTCCCAACCATTTCACACAAACATTTAAAATATAGATTTCCAGATTAATTTGCCTATACGCCGCCAGCTAATTTTCTCACGATAAGTGGATTTACCACTAAATACACTCATAAAAGCATTTACCGCACGTTTACTAGATAACATTGGCAAGATCCGACTCAGATTCTTATTGAGAAAATATGCCATTATTCGTGCATAATAAAAATCATTGCCAATTTCTTTATGAAATGCCAAGTCGTAATTTACTAGTAATTTAAAATCATTTTTAGCTAAAGCATAATTAATCACCTTAGCTGCCAGAAAACCACTTTTAATTGCTGGACGAATGCCTTCCGCGGTCAAAGGATCCACACAACCCGCTATTTCACCGATTAGCATTACCCTATCATGAACTAATTTCTGCCGACCAGAATAAAGTAAAATCGGATGTCCGTGCAGATTTTTTTTGTCCAACTCATCAACTGAGAATTGTTTAGTATAATTTAGTAACTTCTGCGGTAATCCAACCTTACCCTTGTCTTGCCCTTTGACAAAACCACCGATGCCTAATGATAAACCGTCTGATTTTGGAAAGTTCCATGCATAACCACTATCGTTATAATCAAAATCAATATATAATTTACCATTTCCTTTAGCCGTATAATGCTCATATTCCATTGCCGCTAAGGTGGTATTTTTTGCGGCATATCCTAGCTTTTTAGCAAGCTTTCCGCGACCACCTTCGGCGATGATGACAATCTTAGCTTGAAATTCACCGATACTAGTGATGACAGTCGGGGTTTCATTGGTTGTTATAATATCCTGAACTTCAACTGAGTGTTTAAATTCAACCCCCTTTTCTTTGGCTCTGCTTAATAAATAATTATCAAACTTCTCGCGGCGAACCATCCATAAGGGATATTTATCTCCAGTTATTTCTTGTCCATTGGCAACCATTACCACCGTATCACAGACTGAGTCAATTGCAGGTTTTAAATCAAAATCAAGATAATTCGCAACTTCTGGTGAAACGCCACCACCGCATGGTTTATAACGCGGAAACGCTGCTTTATCCAGTAGTAAAACGCTAGCATCAGAATTTAATCGTTTAACATTATACGCACAACTTGTACCAGATGGACCAGCACCAATAATAATCACATCATAGAGTTTAGTCATTAATAATCAATTCCTGCAAAACCTTTCCTGCTAACATAATTCCAAATAAGGCTGGTAAATAACTAATAGTCCCGTTAGTTGGGCGACCGCCAGCCGGATTTGCTAAAGGTTTTGCAAATGGTTCTTCCTCCGAATAAACCACGGTCAAACCTTTTTTTATACCCATCTTACGTAAGCGTAAGCGAATATTACGAGCTAGTGCACAAACTTGTGTTTTACTAATATCCGCTAGTTTAGCCTTAGTTACATCAATTCGATTACCTGCGCCCATACTAGAAACAATTTTTAATTTATGCTTTAAGCAATACACAATCAAGGCTAATTTGGACTCAATGGTGTCAATACAGTCAATCACATAATCGGGTTTATCGCTAAATAGTTCATCCAGATTATTTTCGTCAATAAAGACAGGTAATGAAATTAGTTCCACATCTGGATTGATTGATCTAATCCGCAGGCTAAATTCATCAACCTTAGCTTTGCCCACATTATCCAGATTGGAAATAAGCTGACGGTTAATATTGCTTATATCAACTACATCATTGTCAATTATGGTAATCTTACCAATTCCAGCACGAGCGATAGCTTCAACTACATATCCACCAACTCCGCCAACTCCAGCAATCAAAATATGCTTGCCAGCCAATTTAGCTATATTTGCATCACCCAGCAAAATATTGGTGCGTGTAAACTGAACCAACATTATTTAAACACCATTAAACTAACCATAAGGCTTAGGATATACAATCCACCATTAACCATAAAGTGCTTAACTTTATAGTGAGTATGTTTACCAGCATGGACAAACAACCATGCCACTGCAAAAAAAGTCCCGATACAACTAACTGCTTTTTCCCATGGTAATTGCCAACTGGTTAAGGCTATCCCCATCACAGGTAAAAGTAAACCTTGAAAGACCATTGCTCCAGTAATATTGGCAATCGCCAAAGTATCTTTACCTTTACGAATCCACAGAATGCTATTTACCTTTTCTGGTAACTCTGTCGCAACTGGAATCAATACAACTGAAAGCAAAAATGCAGGAATTCCCAATGCTTGGGATGTACCTGTAATTCCCAAAATAAACACATGCGCAAAATAAACTAAGCCCGCAAAACCAATAGCTGCCTGAATCGCCACTGTTACAATATTATTTGGCAATTTAAGATAATGTTTGAAATAAAGCTCATCTTCTGCCTCTGTTCCGTGACCGTCTTTAACCAAATCGCTAGATGCACGGATGGTTAACATTACATAGAAGAAGTAACTCAAAATCAAAGTAGCTACTACCATTGCATCGAGAACATTACTCTGGAAGAAATTATGGCTAAAAGCTAATAATATTGCCAAGAAGTAACCAAAGCTAAAAAATTTGAGATCCCGATTCAAACCAGTTTTTTCTGGACGAATTAAACCATTCATTCCACGTTTGCGCCAGACTGAAAAAGCCATTAAAGCAATTGATAAGGTAGACAACATTAATGGAGGCCCTAAAATCGCACCAACTCCAATTTCAGCACCAAAATTGAGTTGTCCTTCTCCATGTGGGGTACCAAATAAAGCTATTAACGGAACTATCGCCTCGGGCAACGCGGTACCGACAGCAACAAATATTGAACCAGTTACTCCCTCAGAAATCCCTAATGATTCGCCAAGATGTTCCAGCGCATTACAAAAAACCATTGCTGCAACTAGGATAAATACCATCCCGATTATGAGCTGTAACAAATTAACCATTCATCTTTTCCTGTAACAGTGGATAGAGTGCATCAATATTTGGAGATTTAGCAAAAATCAGAGTAAAAGCCGCCGCAGCTTGTTGGATTAACATTCCCAGACCATTTGCCTGAGTAATATCGGCGTTAAGCTGTTCCATCGCTTTTAGAAATAATGTCTGCTTGGCGGTGTAAATCATGTCATACACCAGTGCATGAGCACTTAACTGTTTAACTTGACTAAATAAAGTATTTTCAGCTGTATTTGGCGTGGTATTAATTACGATATCATAACTAACTACCGCGTCATAGGCATCAACCAAGCGCGACTTCTGGATAAAATCATCTAATTTAGAGCTATCGCGCATCAGTAAGTCAATCCGCTTAGGTGCTTCCGCCTCCAAGGAGCTCAGTACTGAGTAAATAACGCTACCACTACCAATTATCAAAATATTTTTATCTTTTAAATTACGACCCATGCGATGTAAATCGGCAACCAAACCAATTCCATCCGTATTATCTGCCAGTAATAATCCATCTCTAGCAATCAAATGATTTGCAGTTTGAGAAAGCAAGGTGTGTGTGTTATGGCGGTTAGCTAGTGCATAAGCACGGGATTTAAATGGTGCAGTTACGCTTAATGCATGTCCACCACTAGCAAAAAAATCTCGAACTACATGCTCAAAATCATCAATTGGTGCGCAGATTTTGTTATATTCCAACTCAATTTCACATTGACGAGCAAATTCACTCCAAATCAATGGTGAGAGACTATGCGCAATCGGATTGCCGATAACCGCTAATTTATGCATACTAAAGTACCTATTATTTCGTTTAATCCGTGATTTTAACATTATCTATGTATAACAGTATGCTCTTTATCTAATAACAATCCTGATAGTATATCAATCAGATTCATCACCCGACTAGGTCGTTGATTTAGGATTTTAAATCAGTTTGAGTATATTCTAGTTTGAATGGTATAATCTGGCAAAATTTTAGTGAGTCATTAGCAGATGCCAAATTTATATCTTATTCCAACCAGCCTTAATCCAGAAATCACAGCTTCAGTTCTAATTGAGGAACAGAAAGCACAAATTAATCATTTAAAACACTTCATCGTTGAAACTGCCAAAATTGGGCGAGCGCATCTTAAACAACTTAATCTAGCACTACCGTTACAGCAGTTAGATGTATTGGAACTTAATAAACACAAGCAGGACTACAGTGCTTTGATTGAACCTCTCAAACAAGGATTTGATGTTGGTTTAATTTCCGACTGTGGTTGCCCAGCAGTAGCTGATCCTGGTAGTCGGGTAGTGAGTATTGCACATGCGATGGGGTTTGATGTCGTACCACTAATTGGGCCTAGTTCCATCCTATTAACTTTGATGGCTAGTGGATTGAATGGGCAAAAGTTTAGTTTTCTAGGCTATTTGCCTGCCGAACCAGCAGCACGCAAAACACGACTCAAACAACTGGAGGCGCAAATTCTCAAAGAAGGAATTACCCAGATTTTTATCGAAGCACCATTTCGCAACCAACATTTATTTGATGCCCTATTAGCGAGCCTTAACCATGAAATTAAACTCTGTGTTGGTATCAATCTAATGACACCAGAGCAACAAATTATTAGTAAAACCATTGGACAATGGCAACGTAAACCGTTGCGACTGGATAAGCAAGAGGTGATTTTTTTAATCGGGCAATAAGCCACATTATTGGTTGAGTAATGCTAAAAATGATAAAGTGCGGATAATAATACTAAGCTATTATTAACATTCATGATATTCTGACCATTAACATTAATTGCAGAATTACCGATGTATTGGTACTCTAAGCGAATCCCGACTTGTCCAATACCGTATTCTGCACCACCAGCAATAACGGGTACCAGATTAGATGAACTGGATGGAATAGCAGCGGCACCATTTGGTTGAGAAGGGGAAACCAATTCTCCGCCATTAAATGAAGTTGTCGCATAACCAAAAGCTAATTTACCAAAAATGGAAATACCACTTAAAGCATCCGCAAATAACGAAAAAGGTAAATGCCCTGTTACACCTAAATCAAGTATCTGTTGGTTAACGCTAAACGTGCCATTAGCTCCAGTACTGGGAATAGTTCCAGTTGAATACTGCACATTAGCAATGTAATTATAATCCGCCTGAATCCCGACATAATGGCTAAAATCATAACCCACATATACTCCACCAGCCATATTGCCACCACTTTGCTCTGAGCTGCCGTTCGCATAGTTCATCCCACCAGTAGTGCTAGACGATGTTGTGCCATACCCTGCACCAACCCCAACATATAAACCACTATCAGCCACTGCATAGCCAGAAAAAAATGTCATAATCACACAAGCAAGTACTAATCTTTTCATAGATAAACCCAATAAAATAATTCGTCAATCAGGTGAACATTATAGCGTAACTTAGGAATATTACGCGAGATAAAGTAGCTGGTTAAATAGAGAACTACCCGTAAACTGGCACTCAAATGACGATGCTTGCGTCCAATTATATTCAATAGACTATACGGATTTTTGATACAATGGCGGGTTGATAATCAACGATAATTATATAGTTTACTTGAGGATTTATGAAAAAAGCCTGTTTATTGACATCAATAATATTTTTCACTTGTTATTCCTTTGCCGATAATTTTGGTAATGCTTCATTATTTGGAGCAAATAATAGTGCTGGTAATAACACAACAACATCATCTTCAAGTAATGATATTATGGTTCCACCGATTGTAGGTGGATCAGGTCTTAGCTCAACTACAGGTAGTACTGGCAGCGCAACCTTAAATCTTCCGGATAATACCAGTAAACCAAATAAATTGGCAATTAGTTCCCAGCAAGCTAACCCATCTAAATCTGGAATAAGTGAATTACAACCAAAAGCAAAACAAATAAGTGAATTTCAAAACAACGTAATGATACGAACTGGTAAGCTGCTCCCGATTTACGGTAATGATTTGTTTATGACGCCGACTAGCTTCTCACCCAATCAAAATGCGCCAGTGCCAAGTAACTATACTATAGCTCCTGGGGACGTTATCACAATGCAAACATGGGGAGCCGTAGATTCGAGCCTGAGTTTAAACGTAGAGAATGACGGTACAATTTTTATTCCAAAAGTCGGCACCGTAAATGTTGCAGGCGTAAAAAGCGGCAATCTAGATACATTCCTCTCAGGTAAAGTTGGTAAATTTTATCGCAACTTTTCTCTTTCTTCCAGCGTTGGAAAAATTAGTAGCATTCAGGTAACGGTAGCAGGCTTTGCTAATCAACCTGGCACATATAATTTAAGCTCACTATCAACCCTTGAAAATGCTGTATTTGCAGTTGGAGGTCCATCCAATGCAGGCTCAATGCGTAATGTTGAGTTGCGACGCAATGGTAAAACTATAACACATTTTGACTTATATTCTGCACTGCTCAACGGCAAAAGTAGTAACGTTCGTATTGTAGCTGGCGATGTAATTTATTTTACTCCTCTAGGCGATCAAGCTGCAATATATGATGGAGTTAAAGTTCCAGGCATCTACGAAATGCGCGCCAACGAAACAGTTAAAAATTTAGTTGATTTTGCGGGTGGCTATAGCTACGATAATCGCGGTGAAAGTATTGTTATTGAACAAGTTGGTGCTAATAAACAGATTAATGTACTTAACTACTCACTCCAAAATGGTTTACATCAGCCAGTAAGTAATGGTGCAATCATTCACTTTTTCACAACACATAATGAATATGCCAAATCAATTGTGTTAATTGGAAATGTAGCAAATCCTACTCGTGTTGCATATCACCAAGGGATTACCGTACACGATATTATCCAAAATAAGGAAATGTTACTTACTAAATCATACTGGAATAGCTATAATTTTAATACCTACGGAAGAGACAGTATCCTTACCAGCATGGGGCAGGAAAAATCTACATTTAAAGCAGATAAATCAAGTGATGATTCAAGCTCAAGTAATGGCTCTCAGCAAAACAACACACAACAAAGTGGAGAACAACAAAACACCTTTGCCAAACAACAGAACTTAGTTGTTGCAGGACCAATTCAAATACCCGAAGCAGATATAAACTGGAGCTATGCCCTAGTAGTCCGCACCAACCCGCAAAACTACAAAGTGAAATTAATTCCTTTTAACTTAAAACTAGCTCTCGAAGGAGATCCTAAGAATAACCTTCAGTTACAACCGGGCGATATTATTAACGTACTATCAAGTAAAGATGTACGCGCTCCAGTTAGTACCGATTTGATGTATGTATTTATCGACGGTGAAGTAAATAACCCTGGCGTATATCAGCTTCCACCAAAATCAACACTGCTGGATTTAATCAAAACCGCGGGAGGATCTACAACAGACTCTTATTTCTATGGTCTAGAGCTCAGCCGCGCATCAGTTAAACAGCGGCAAATGCGCATCCTAAACCAAATGCTTGATCAATTACAACAAACACTGTTGGCACAATCAAGCAATGCTGCACTATCTACGGCTACAGCGCAAGGTGCGCAAACACAACAAATGGTGATGCAGCAGCAACAAGCTTTTTTGGATAAAATGCGTCAGGTAAAACCAAATGGTCGCGTAGTGCTCAACTTCACATCGTCAAATATTACAGAAAGCGACTTACCCAAAATAACACTGGAAAACGGTGATACTGTCTATATCCCAGCCACACCAACAGTGATCGATGTAGTTGGACAAGTGTATAATCCGGCTACATTTCAATATAACAAAGGTTATACAGTGGGTAAATACATTGATCTGGCAGGAACAGAAAATCAATTTGCCGATTCAAGTCAAGAGTACGTCCTACGTGCAGATGGTACTTTGTACAGCAAGCAACAAGCAGGATGGTTCGGCTCGTTTGCCAGTCAAACTTTAAACCCGGGAGACTCGATCATCGTACCGCAACAAATTCAGTTCGGAGGAGCAATGCAAAACTTGCTGAATTGGACACAAATTTTGTCTAACTTTGGTACTGCCGCAGCAGCAATCACCGTGTTTAAAAATTAAATGTGAAATAAAAATAATGGAAAATAAACAAAAAGAAATAGATTTAGCCAAGGTTGCACTTGTCTTAAAAGACAGTCGCAAACAAATTGGAATAGCTACGGCAATCACTACATTGTTGGCAATCATTTATTGCATCTTTGCAACTCCGATCTTTACCGCAAAAACAGTGATTAACCCACCAAAACTTACTGATGCAGGAAGCGGTGTAGCACAAGCACTGAATGGCTTAGCAGCATTGGCTGGCGGAGGTGGAGGATTTTTGTCACAAAAAACGGATGCTGATGTAACCATTGCTTTATTAAAAACTTCAGCGCTCAAAAATATGGTTATTGAACGTTTTGGTTTACTGAAGTATTATAAAGCGAAAGATATTGAATTAGCCAGAGGTGGGTTAGATGCAAGAGTTAAATTTATTCCCGATATGAAAAGTGGCTTTTTAGAGATTGATGTGGATGATAAAGATCCTAAGCTAGCCGCCAATATCGCTAATTATTATATGATTGCGCTAGGACAACTAATTAGCAATATCGCATATAATCGTAGCCAACAAAAAATGCAATTTTTTGAGGGACAACTAAAAGTAACCAAGCAGAATCTATCCCAATCAGAGAGTAATATTAAAGCCTTTATTCAAAAAAATGGTATAATTGCTGGTCAACAGGTACAAGTACTTGCCAGTATTGCAACCCAACTTCAAAGTAAGTTGGTAGTTGCTCAAGCACAGCTTCAATCTCTCGCATACTATGCAAGTCCAGATAACTCTGAATATAAGTCTCTACAAGCGCAAATTGATAGCTATAAGCAGCAATTAAATCAATTAAATGACCGCGACAGTGCGGATAATATTGCAGTTCCATCTAACCTAGCCCCAGATTTAGCACAACAATATTTAAATTTGATGCGTAATTTTGTATTGCAAGAAGAAATATATAAATTACTAGCAAAACAGTATCAAGCGAACCGATTGGATGCTTTAAGTGAAATGATTCCTACTGCCATGCAGGTAGTTGATCCGGCAGCAGTTCCATTACATAAATCTAAGCCTAAACGGTTAAAAATTCTACTTGTTGCAATCGTGTTAGGTCCGTTGTTAAGTAGCGTGTATTTCATTATTCGAAACCGTAAGAAAATAATAGTTAATGTTGATATTGACAGGAAATTATCATGAAATGTGTAATATTAGCTGGTGGTCTCGGAACCCGTTTATCAGAAGAGACGGTATCCCGTCCAAAACCGATGGTTGAAATTGGTGGCAAGCCGATTTTATGGCATATAATGAAGATATATTCATACTATGGAGTTAATGAATTTATTATATGCTTAGGTTATAAAGGTTATGTAATTAAAGAGTATTTTGCAAACTATTTCCTGCATATGTCTGATGTTACTTTTGATATGCAAAATAACCAAATGACAGTACATAACCAACATGCTGAGCCATGGAAAGTAACTTTAGTTGACACTGGCGATGATTCAATGACAGGTGGTCGTTTGGCGCGGGTGAAAGAATACGTTAAAGATGAAGAAGCATTCTGTTTTACTTATGGTGATGGGGTAAGTGATATAGACATAGGGCAACTGATTGAATTTCATCAAAAGCATGGCAAATTGGCAACGCTAACTGCGGTGACCCCTCCTGGTCGTTTTGGAGCATTGGATATTCAAAATGGAGCGATAAAAAGTTTTAAAGAAAAGCCTAAAGGTGATGGCGCTTTAATTAATGGTGGTTTTTTTGTCCTGTCTCCCAAGGTTATGGATTTAATTGATGGTGATAAATGTGTTTGGGAACAACATCCACTAGAGCAATTAGCAAAAGATGCTGAACTAATGGCATTCAATCATGACGGATTCTGGCAGCCAATGGATACTCTTCGCGATAAAATGCACCTTGAAGAATTATGGCAAAATAATCAAGCACCATGGCAGTCATGGAAATGATAAATCAATCATTCTGGCATGGTAAAAAGGTATTAGTGACTGGCTGCACTGGTTTTAAAGGTAGCTGGTTAACAGTTTGGTTACATGCTTTGGGTGCCAAAGTTTATGGTTATGCACTAACACCTCCGACCAACCCATCAATGTGGGAAGATATACAGTTAGAGAAATTATGCGCTAGCATTTGCTATGCAGATGTTCGTGATTATGCTACACTTAAACAATTCGTTATTGATAGCAATGCCGAAATAATTATACATATGGCAGCACAACCTTTAGTGCGCTATTCATATAGTTATCCTCGAGAAACCTATGAAGTAAATGTGATGGGGACTGTAAATTTACTTGATGCAGTGCGTGAGACGAGTATAGCCAGAGTTGTGGTTAATGTAACCACTGATAAGTGCTATGAGAATAAAGAGTGGCTATGGGCATATCGTGAAAATGAACCGATGGGTGGACATGATCCATATAGCAATAGTAAAGGATGTTCTGAGTTAGTAACCTCTGCATTTATTAATTCTTATTTTGCGGATACCAAAAGCAATACGGTAATTGCCAGTGCCAGAGCTGGAAATGTAATTGGTGGTGGGGATTGGGCTGAAGATCGCCTGATTCCAGATATTATTCGGAGTTTTAGTAAAAACCAAGAAGTCTTTATTCGTTATCCTAATGCAATACGTCCATGGCAGCATGTTTTAGAGCCACTCTCGGGCTATTTAACTTTGGCAGAGAAGCTTTATAACAAAGGACAAAGTTATAGTGGTGGCTGGAATTTCGGTCCATTAGATAGTGATACCAAAACAGTAGAACAAATAGTTGCTCAAATGTGCGATATCTGGGGTAATGGATCAGCTTGGACAAAAGATAGTAGTGAGCATCCACATGAAGCCAATTTATTGCGCTTAGATTGTTCCAAAGCTCGCATGATTTTGGGCTGGCATCCTGTGTGGAATAGTGAAACTACTTTAAATAAATTAACCCTATGGTATAAGGCATATTTCAGTCAAAAAAATATGTTAAAATTAACCAGACAACAAATTGAAGAATACACGAAAGAGTTAGTATGTTAGAACAAATCCAAAGTAAAATCTCAGAATTAGTTAGTCAATATGCAGAGGAAAAGTATAAAACTAAAGATTTTATTCCCGGGCAAACAGTAATTCCACCTGCGGGTAAAGTGATTGGTGAATTGGAATTACAGTATATGGTTGAAGCTTCCCTTGATGGCTGGCTGACTACTGGGCGATTTAATGACAAATTTGAAAAAGAATTAGCAGTATATCTTGGCGTCAAGCACCTGATAACAGTTAATTCTGGTTCATCAGCTAATCTGATTGCATTTAGTGCACTAACTTCACCTAAATTAGGTGACAGAGCAGTTAAACCTGGTGATGAAGTTATTTCTGTTGCGGCAGGATTTCCAACTACAATTAATCCGATTATCCAAAATGGTGCTGTCCCAGTATTTTTAGATGTGGATATCCCGACTTATAACATTGATGTGACTAAGCTTGAACAAGCCTTGAGTAGTAAAACTAAGGCAGTATTTATTGCGCATACCTTGGGTAATCCATATGATTTACAAGCAATTAGGACATTTTGCGATACTCATAAGCTGTGGTTAATCGAAGATTGCTGCGATGCACTTGGTTCGCGCTATGATGGTAAATTAGTTGGAACTTTTGGTGATATTGCTACAGTTAGCTTTTATCCAGCACATCATATTACAATGGGTGAAGGTGGCGCAGTATTCACTAATAATGATCAACTAAAAACAATTGCAGAATCTTTCCGCGATTGGGGGCGTGATTGTTATTGCCAACCAGGTTGCGACAATACCTGTGGTAAACGCTATTGCCAGCAGCTTGGTCAATTGCCAGCAGGCTATGATCATAAGTATACTTATTCACATTTGGGTTACAACCTAAAGATTACAGATATGCAAGCAGCGTGTGGACTGGCACAATTGGCGCGGTTAGACGACTTTGTGCAAAAACGTAAAGATAATTTTAATTATCTTAGAACTAAACTACAAGGGTGTAGTGAATTTTTAATACTTCCGGAAGCAACACCTAACTCTGAACCATCATGGTTTGGTTTTCCGATTACAATTAAAGAAACCGCCGGATTTACCCGTGGTGATTTATTAACTTATTTAGATAATAATAAAGTCGGTACTCGTTTGCTCTTTGCCGGCAATGTAACTAAACAGCCATATATGCAAGGGCGAAATTATCGTGTAGTGAATGAATTGACAAATTCTGATCGGATTATGAATCAGACTTTTTGGGTAGGGATTTATCCTGGATTAACTGAAGAGATGCTGGATTATACAGCTGAGGTTATTGGACAGTTTTGTGGCGTAGGGTTTTAATTGAAGATGAATATTGTAATAAGCGGCGTAAATGGATTTTTGGGTAGTAATTTAGCTCACTTTTTTATTAAAAACAACATCGGCGTCGTGGGATTAGTTCGTAGAACTTCGAATCTAAGTCGGTTGCAAGATATTAAATCAAATGATTTGTTTAGGATCGTTTGCATCGAAGATGGTATAGAGCTAGCTTTTAAAAAATTTGAACATGTCAATGCAGTATTCCATACCGCAACCAATTATGGTAGAAATGGTGAATTAGCAAGTGATGTACTTTTAACCAATGAGCTATTTGCATTAGAGCTTTTGCAGACTGCGGCATTTTTTAATACGGATACATTTTTTAATACGGATACAATTTTATCCGATTACTTAAATTTTTATGCTGTATCGAAAAAAAATTTTGTTAATTGGGGTAAAGCATTTGCATTATCGAAAAAAATAAAATTTATTAACCTCAAACTTCAACATATATATGGCTATGGCGATGATAACTCTAAATTCGTAGAGTATTTGATCGGGTCACTTATCAGAAAAGTTGATTATTTGGATTTAACTGCTGGTCAACAACGAAGAGATTTTATTCATATTAATGATGTAGTAACCGCCTACTCGTGTATATTGGAAAATTTAGTTAGTATTAAAGAAGATTTTTATGAAATTGATGTTGGCCTTGGTGAAACAATCAGCATAAGAAATTTAGTAGAGCAAATTAAAGAATTAACTAGTAATAAAGAAACGTTGCTAAATTTTGGCAAACTCCCCTATCGAAAAAATGAATTAATGGAGTCAAAAGCTGATATTACTGGCTTGACTAATCTTGGTTGGACACCTAAAATAACACTTCCTGAAGGAATTAGACAATATATTGAGGAGTATCAAAGATGAAGTTATTAATTACTGGGGGTTGTGGATTTTTAGGTAGTAATTTGGCCTCACACGCCATAAAAAATGGACATGAGTTATTTATTCTTGATAATTTATATCGTTTTGGAGCCACCGATAATTTAAATTGGCTAAGGACATTAGGTAAGTTTAACTTCATTCATGGCGATATCAGAAATACTAATGATATACAACGGACGATTAAAGAAATAAAGCCTGATGCAATATTTCATCTAGCTGGTCAAGTCGCGATGACTACTTCGATTGCCAATCCTCGAATGGATTTTGAAACCAATGTCTTGGGATCTTTTAATTTATTAGACGCGGTACGTGATCATTCACCTGATACGATAGTAGTTTACTCTTCAACGAATAAGGTTTATGGAGATTTAGAGCAGTTCACCTATAATGAAACAGCCAATAGATATGAATGCATTGAGATGCCATATGGATTTGATGAAACAGTTAATCTAGATTTTCATTCTCCTTATGGTGTATCGAAAGGTAGTGCTGATCAATACATGCTTGATTATGCGCGAATGTTTGGAGTTAAAACAGTTGTATTTAGGCATTCATCGATGTATGGCGGTCGTCAATTTGCAACGTATGATCAGGGATGGATTGGCTGGTTCTGCCAAAAAGCAATTGAGACTGAATCTGGCAAATTAAAGGAAGAGTTTACTGTTTCAGGTAATGGTAAACAAGTTCGAGATGTATTACATGCGGATGATATGATTACCCTATATTATAAAGCTATTGAACATATTGAATCCGCAAAAGGTCAGGCATTTAATATCGGCGGTGGTATGGATAATAGTTTATCTTTGTTAGAACTATTTGACTATTTAAATGAGAAACTTAGTATAAATATGAGTTATAAGAAATTGCCAGTAAGAAGTAGTGATCAGAAAGTTTTTGTTGCTGATATATGCAAAGCTAAGAATATATTAAAGTGGACACCTCAAGTGAGTTATCAAGTAGGAATTAGCAGAATGCTAGAATGGGTGAATAATTTATCTTAATTATGAGAGTTATCATAGGTAAACATCGTATTGCAACGTTGGTTAGCATTATTAGTAAATTGTTAAGTGCTTTTATGCAAATTATGATAACTCCATTGCTTATTTCAAAGCTTGGAGTTAGTGATTTTGCAATTTATAATTTTTTAATTGGCATTTCAGCTTGGTTAATACTTTTGGATTTATCTACGGGAACTATTATTCAAAATAGAATTGCAAAGAATGAAGTGAATAATATTTCTTCTAACGAAATTATTAACTATTTCTTCTATTTCATGGTAATTCTTGTGATTGTTTGTTGTTTGATTCTCTTTGGATTGACCCCATTAGTTTTAAAGTTATTTTTAGAGCGGATTAGTGGGCATTTTTCATACAATTTAATCTTTGTATGGTTGTTTTTCTCGTTAGGATATGTTAGTAATATATTGTTTCAGAATGTTATCAAGATTTACTATGCCTTAGGATTTTCATTTAAAATAAATATTTTGAATTTAATTGCAAACTTCACAACATTTATTTTATTAACTCTAGTAACCCAGTTGAACTTTAGCTATTTATTGCCAGTAGTTATTATTTTAAGTGTTATATCTAGTATATTGGTGAATATTTACGCTTTTATTGTAATAAATAGAAGCAATACTAAGCTTAATTGGCGTAAATTTATACAGTTTATTACAGATTTAATATTCGAAAGTCGACATTTTCTCTTATTTACAATTAGTGGGATGTTAGTTTTACAGTTAGATTATTTTTTAATTGCTTATTTCTTATCTGCTCGCGATTTAATAGAGTATAATTTTATAAGCCGCGTGTTTATGGCTGCATTCGGATTTTATAGCATAATTCTAACTAATTTTTATCCAGTATGCGCGAAACTTACTTATTCACATGAGTGGGGATTATTAAAGAAGCATACTATACAACACTTAACAATTGGATTTTTATTAGTCATATTTAGTTTATTGTGTTTTATGTTTGCGAGAGATCAATTAAGCAGATATTTTTTAAAAAACTCGGTTGATTTACAGTTGTCTATAATAGTTATGTTTGGTATTTATTATTTCATTCGGGTTTGGACTGATACATTCGCGGTATTACTCACAATACTTAATCAGGGTAATTATATGTTTAAAATAGTAATATTTCAAATTATGATATCTGCTCCATTGCAAGTATTGTTAATTAGGAAATTTGAACTGATTGGTTTAATGGTAGGGTTAATCTTTTCATTTATACCAACGAGTGCGGTTTTTTTCCCAAAAATGGTTATGAAATTTAGTAAAGTTAGGATAGGTTAAAAATCATGCAACCAAAGTTATCAATCTGTATACCAACATATAATCGTGCAACAGAAATTATTCAAACCCTTGATTCAATAACCTCGCAAAATATTTTAGATATAGAAGTAATTATTCTTGACAATGCTTCAACAGATAATACAATTGAATTGATTAATGCGTATATTATTAACTATTCATATATAAAATTATTCCAAAATGAAGAAAATATTGGCCCAGATGGGAACTTTTTGAAAGTTACTAAATTTGCCAATGGTGAATATATTTGGTTACTCAGTTCAGATGATACTATTGTTAGTGATGGGATCAGTTATGTATTAGAACAGATTAACTCTCAAAATCCTGAATTGTTATTAATAGGATATAATTTATGTGATTATAAAATGCATGTCCTGCGTAAGGCTTGTGAGTTTGAAGTTAATGATACTGTAGAAGTCTATGATACTTTGAGTCGGCAGGGCAAGTCAAATTTTATCAATAAATTAAATGGTTGGGGTACAGCTCTGGGGTATTTAAGTAATGTTGTGTTTTGTAAGAAGCGCTGGTTCATAAACTATAGAGTCGGTGAACAATACGTTGGAACTGCATTTTCATTTTCTGCTATATTGTTGACAATGATTACTGACGGTTGTAAATTAATGTATATTAATTTACCAATAGTAAACTATCGATCAGATAATGATAGCTTTGTAAAAAATCCGCTGAAACGTTGGGTATTTTTAATTTTAGAGGGGTATTTTCAATTAGCCAAGCTAATTGTTGATAAAGAGCTAAAAGATAATTTTCTAATCAAAGTTAGAGGATTGGTTCCAGCTAAAGCTATCATAATAGTATATGCGGCAACAGAAGATAGGCATCTACAGAGGCGTGATTTGCTAGCATTGTTGCAAAAGCTTGGCTATTCTAAGATAGATACTTTAGTTATTAAGTTATTAACGTTAAATTTTGCATGTAATGTTATAAATTATTTGAGAAAGCTCAAGCGTGGTTTTTCTTAAATTAAAAAATGTTTATATCAAATTGGTATGCTTTTTATACTACTTTCTAAGATTTAGAGACTTCAAGTTTGGGTCTGTATTATGTAAACCTCGCTTATTAATTAATGCTAAGAAAATATCAATTGGTAAAGCAACAAAGATCGAGCGAGATGCTGTACTGTATTGTGTATCAACATACCATAATCAGGCATATAATGGAATAATCGTTATTGGTAATAACTGTTATATTAATAGTACGTTCAATATTACCTGTACGGGATACGTAAAAATAGAAGATAACGTTACTATTGCATATAATGTTTCAATTTTTGATAATATACATGGGACTGATCCCTCTATTGGTAACTATAATAGGCAACCTCTAATAAAAAGACCACAAATTACTATTGCTGATGGAGCATGGATTGGTGCAAATTGTTTTATTATGTCTTCTGTCGGTAAATGTAGTATCATCGGAGCTAATTCAGTTGTAACAAAACCTGTACCAGATTATTGTATCGCGGCAGGTAATCCTGCGCGTGTTATCAAAAGATATGATTTTGAGAAAAGGAAATGGGTTAAGGTATGAAAAATGTATTGATTACTGGTGGTGCTGGTTTTATTGGCTCTAATTTGGCGCTAAAGCTAGTTGAGTTAGGATATAGCGTTACTGTACTGGACAACTTATCAAAGCAAATTCATGGTGATAATCCAGAAGGTGATTCTCCTTTATATAATTCTATTAAAGACAAAGTGAAATTTATACATAGTGACGTATGCAATAAAGTTAAATTGGTAGAAGCAATAATAGGTCAAGATGTTATTTTTCATCTTGCTGCTGAAACTGGAACTGGGCAATCTATGTATGAATTAAGCCGTTATTTTGAAGTTAACGTTCAAGCAACTGCAAATTTATTGGATATTTTGAGTAATACTCAACATAGTGTCAAAAAGATGTTGATTGCATCATCGCGTTCCATTTATGGTGAAGGTCAGTACCTTAATAAAGATAATCAAGTTGTATATCCAAGGTCACGTTTAGATAATGATATGTTGAATGGTGAATTTGAACTGTTAGACGAAGTTACTAAACAACGATTAACATTGGTTGCAACTAATGAAGAAGCTGACATTCATCCTATTTCTGTATATGGAATGACTAAGCAGTACCAAGAAGAAATGTTTATGAAGATTGCTCCGACTATTGGTATCATACCAGTTGCAGTACGTTATCAAAATGTATATGGTCCTGGACAATCTTTGTCAAATCCTTATACTGGTATTTTGGCAGTATTTTCAACACGTATTTTGAACGGTAACCCAATTGAAATTTTTGAAGATGGATTGGAAAGTAGAGATTTTGTTTATATAGATGATGTTGTTGATGCTACAATTTTAGCAATGTTCAACACTAATGCGGACAATCAGGTATTCAACGTCGGCACTGGTGTTGCTATTCCGGTTAAATATATCGCGGAAAAATTAATTAAGTTATATGATAAATCGGTTGAAATAAAAATAACTGGACGATATCGAGTTGGAGATATTCGGCATAATTATGCAGATATGAATAAAATAAGAGCTGTTTTAGGCTTTATGCCAAAAGTAGATTTTGATGCTGGATTAGCCAATTTTGCAACTTGGGTAAAAACTCAACGTATACAAAATGACGATTATGAAAAAAGTATAGCAGAATTAAAAGCAAAAGACTTATTTAAGGGATAGTTATGGCTAAAATCGGAATAGTTACTGTTACATACAATAGTGGTGAGGTTTTAGATGAGTTTATGGAGTCTGTTTTAAAACAAAATCATCACAATTGGATACTTTATGTAATAGATAATGATTCAAAAGACAATACATTAGAATTATTAGCTAAATACCCCGACGATAGAGTTGCTCTTACTGCTAATAAAGAAAACTATGGTGTAGCCAAAGGAAATAACCAAGGGATTGAGCAAGCATTATCAGATGATTGCGATTATGTCATTCTGTTGAATAATGATACTATATTTGATGAAAATTTAATCTCAACTCTATTATTTGATTTAGTTAATAATAATGCAGATATGGTTTCTCCGAAGATGATGTATTATCAACCAAATAATATTATATGGTGTGCTGGAGGTGGTTTTAAACCTGGGCAAGCGATGAAAAATTACCATCGTGGTGAGGGTGAAGTTGATAATGGGCAGTATAACAGGATTGAGAAATGTGATTATGTTCCAACATGTTGCGTTTTGATTAAACGTGAGCTTTTTACGGACACTTCTGTTGGTTTAATGGATGAGAAATATTTTGTCTATTTTGATGATACGGATTGGATGTATCGTGCTAGTCTATTACAGAAATTATTAATTTATACACCAAATGTATCTTTATATCATAAGATAAGCTCATTAACTGGGGGTGGTAATTCGGATTTTTCTATTTCACAAATGACTAAAAATAGAGTGTATTTTGTGAAAAAACATTTTACTCACATTTTTTGTTATTTTTATTTGATTCAAATATTTTGTGAGCCAATAGTCCGTTTTATATTTGGTAAGTATTCATATTCATCTTTAAAAATTAAATATAAAGCATTCTATTCTGGTTTAAAAATGAATAGTTTTTCGGGCAATAAAAATTGACAGACATTTTAATTTTGGCTTTAGGCAAATCTGATTCAGGTACAGCAATATATGCTGGTAATATAGTTAAAGAATTTCCGCTTGATTCAAATATTGACCTCTTTGTTTCCAAGTATTCCGATTATGACTGGACGGAAATATCTCATAGATTTAGGGTTAAGCGATTCAGGACATATAGAAATAATATTGAATTTCTTTTAAACTCTTTGGTCTTTTATCCATTACTACTGATAAAGATAATATTCTATTTAGCTTTAGGTAAATATGATACGATTTACGTACCATACTTCCATCACTGGGAAATCTTTATTCTTAAAATTTTTAGATTATTTAAGAAAAATATTATATACACCGTGCATGATGGTATTATGCACGGTGGAGAGTCTCGTGCTCTCGACCAATATATTATATTTTCCTCCATAAGAGCAGCAACCAAAATTGTTTTTTTAACAAACTATGTGCAGACTATTGTCAAAGCTGAGGTGAAATTTCATGGCACAAGCTATGTGATCCCACATGGAATCATTTCCTTGCCAGGTGTTTTGGAATCAAAGCCATTGAGCATACCTCCTAAGATTTTATTTATCGGTAGAATCAGTCGGTACAAAGGAGTCGAATTGCTTTTCGATCTAAAGAAATATTTGCGTCATAAAGACATTGTAATTACTATTGCGGGTAAATCAAATTACCCAATCGATACTTCATGTCTGGGAGATATTATTTTTATTGATAAATGGCTTTCAGAAAGTGAAGTAGTTTCGTTATTAAATAACTCTGACATTTTAATTTTGCCTTATTTGGAAGCCACCCAGTCTGGAGTTGTTACTCTTGCAATTGATGCCCAAATTCCAGTTGTGGTGACAGATGTTGGTGGATTAAGAGAGCAATTTGAATCAGCTGCCCCCGTCTTTGTTGAACCAAATACAAAATCTATAGCAAGTGGGGTAGATTTTATTTTAGACTCTCCATCGGAATTTCATTCTATTCAGAAACAGCTAAGTTTAATAAAGGAAAGTATAACGTGGGGTATGGTTTCTAAAAAAATAGTGGAATTATTTTAGAAACCATGAAAATAAAGTTGCCAATGTTTAGCGTTATATTACCATTAAGTATAGAACTGAAATTCTACTGGTATCGTGCATTATTTGCCATTTTTATCTATCCTGTTGCTAGTCTTGTTATTTCAGTTGGTGATACTTCGAGCTATCTTTCTGGTGCTTCAGCTGCTACCAATTTAAGCACTATGATAATGAATAATATAGGTAATCTTTCAAAAATACTATCACCAGTAGGGATCAACCTTATTGTTTGTTTAGTGACTACAAAGTTTATATTGTGGGCGCTAAAAGAGCTAAAGTATACGGGAAAAACAAAGTTTTTATTGTACTGTATTTTATTTACACCTTCATTTACACTATATACATCAATTGTTTCCAAGGAGTCTATTGATGCTATAGGATGTTGCTTATTTATTGTTGGTGTATTTGAAGCTTTATCATCAAAGAGTTTTTTAAATAAAAAAATTCTATTATCAATTATTATATTTAGCATTTTTAAGTCAGCATATCTGCTGTTCATTGTGGATATGTTAGTATTGTTATTTGTGTATGGTAAGTTAAAAAAATATCCAGATATGATTATGTTATTTGGCATATTTCTTTTGGCAATACATGTCGGGGTATATTATTATTTTCGTGAAATTATTGAAAATGCCTTTTTAGGTCTAGGCCCGTATTTTGCAGGAGGGCTTAATAATCGTACTATCGTGGGTGGTTACCTTGATAATTATATAATTGCATTATTTCTAAGTTTTCATGGTTTAACTTTTGGGGAACTTTTCCATAACATGAGTGCGGCATCAATGGTTGGTTTTCTTGAAAGCGTATGGATTGATGTTATATTAATCTATATGTTATCAAAGTGCATTTTAAGGTTTGTTGTAGAGCTGCGTTTAACTGGAATATATTTTTTGATAGTTGTCGTCACTTTTTTTATGTTATTATCTGTACAAATATTTTTTTCTTATTATAATCCAGGTTCTGCTATTCGTTATAGAAATGATTTTTTATTATTCATAGTATTTATTGTGGCAAAGATATATGACAACTATGTGGTAAAGAGACAAAATCATGTTTAAAATATTATTTATAGATAACACTGCACATCATTTATTTGGTCAACTTCATTTAATGGCTGCTTTTCGTGATAGTGGATACATTGTAGAGGCACTTATTCCTAATGATGAAAACTACTATAGGAAAATAGAGCAATTTGGGATACCCTGTCACCAAATACAAATAGATGGCAAAGGGGTTAATCCATTTAAAGATTATTCATTAATTCAAAAATTCAAAAATTTATTTTTAAGGTTAAAACCAGATTTAATTTGTTCATATACAATAAAACCAAACTTATATGCAGCCATTGCAGCAGAAAGTTATAGAATTCGATTAATTGCAGGCGTAACAGGGCTTGGTACTGCATTTTTGAGTAAGAACTTATTAAATCACATTGTAGTGAGGTTGTATAAATTTGCATTTAAGCGTATTGGATGTGTATTTTTTCAGAATAATGATGATAAAGATACTTTTGAACAATTAAAAATTGTTCCAAATTTAGCGATAAGTTTTGCATTACCTGGAGACGGTGTGGATTTAGTTAAGTTTAAATATGTTGGACTAACTGAAAGTATAAATACTACATTTATTTTTTCTGGTCGATTATTATGGGATAAAGGACTTGGTGAGCTTGTTGCAGCAATGAAAATTGTAAAGCAAAAATATCCAGCAACTCAGTTAAAAGTTATCGGTAATTATTTTTTGGCAAATCCTTCTGGTATTCCTGAAAAACAAATAGAACAATGGGAGGAAGAGGGGATTTTTGAATATCTCGGTATGGTGGATAACGTATTCGAGGTTATGACGTCAATTGATTGTATGGTACTGCCTTCATATTATAAAGAAGGGCTTCCTAGAGTTTTGATGGAGGCATGTAGTATGGGTAAGCCAATTATTACCGTGGATAACGTTGGCTGCCGTGAGGTTGTTGAGGATGGAATCAATGGGTTTATGGCAGAGCCACGACACGTTGACTCTTTAGCAAAGGCAATGATTAGTTTCATTGAATTACCATTTGATAAAAAGGTGGAGATGGGGCTGCAGGGTCGTCGCAAGATGGAACGAGAATTTGATCAAACAATTGTTGTCAATAAATACCTTGAAGTTGTCAAACAGTTGTTGAGTAGATAATTCAATTTTCAGTGGGTTGTAAGTTGTTATTGCTCCGTTTATTTTATTGGCGCTGTTTTGATAGTGATCATTACAATGTTGCGGAAATTACTATTGACAATCTACAACTAAAATAAAGTTTACACAACTTGTTCTTACATTTAATTTGCTATAATAACCTCCTGTAAAGTCATGTGTTATTATTTTACTTCATTGTTAATAATAATCAGTGTATTCGTTCATCATGATTTTAAATAAAAATACAATAGTTCAGGAATCAAGATGATTGGTGTAATTATTTCATTTATTATTTCTCTAACCGTAGCTAAGGTTATTATCTATACTGGCGAAGTTCATAGCCAGCTAACATTGGATCATGATTTATCAGGGATTCAAAAAATGCATGAAACTCCAGTTCCGCGCGTCGGAGGGGTGGCAATTTTTGTAAGCTTGGTATTTACTGCTCTATATTCAGCTAACACTGGTGCGGTGTGGAGTGGTTTTTATGCGGGTTTAATTACTGCGCTGTTTTTTGTTTTTATTGGCGGATTGACCGAAGATTTATCTAAGGCAGTGTCGCCATTAGTCCGTATGAGCTTTATGTTGTTTGCTGTATTATATGCAGTGTATATTTCCCATAGTATGCCCTTGATTCATCATATGGGACATGAAAATTTAGATCAAATTCTGAAATTTAATATCATTGCGATCTTTATAACATGCTTTGCGGTTATTGGCATCTCCAATGCTTATAATATCATCGATGGTTTTAATGGATTATCAACCACCGCAGGTATCATCAACATAATTGGTTTAGCTTATTTATCTGCAATGGTTGGTGATACTACCCTACTCTTTGTGGCGCTGAGTTTAATTGCCGCGATTTTAGGCTTTCTAATGTTTAATTATCCTAAAGGAAAAATATTTTTGGGTGATGGCGGCTCTTATTCATTAGGCTTTATGATTTCATTAATTAGCCTAAACTTAACCGAAACTTATCACCAGCAGATTTCACCTTATGCAATTTTATTATTAGCCGCGTACCCTTTTACCGAAACAATATTTTCTATACTTCGCCGCAAATTAGTCCACAAAACTCGAGCAATGGCACCTGACAACCTTCATTTACATCAGCTTATTTTTGACCGCTGTTTACCGCATAGCTGGTCTTTAATTAAACGCAATAGCTATGTCATGCCAATTATGCTATTATTTATTTTGCCGCAATTATTTTTGGTTATGTTCTATTACAATTCAAACTTAATTATGCTATTGGGTCTTTTAGCTTATGCGCTTTTCTATGTATCAATATATCTACGTTTAATCAAGTTCAAAGCACCAACTTGGATGATAATCAAACGTTAAATTCTTTTACCAAAACATAACTCTAAGCCAAATAATACATTTTATCCTGCAAAACAGAATTATTTCTGTAGGCTGCATAAAATGTTAAAATCATGTCTGGAGTTATACTCAACAAATATTGAAAATATTAAAAAAAACAGGAATATCAAATATGAAACAAACAAAAATTATTGCAACTATGGGACCAGCATCATCAAGTCTTGAGATGATGGAAAAATTAATCAAAGCTGGAGTAAATGTATTTCGCCTGAATTTCTCGCATGGTACACACGAATTTCAGGCTGACAATGTAAAGAATATTCGTAAAACTGCCGCAAAGTTATCAGTACCCGTGGCAATCATGGGTGATCTGCAAGGTCCTAAAATTCGGGTCAGCAAGTTTGAGAATAATCAGGTTGACTTGTCTAATGGTGATGTTATCGTTTTAGATACCGCATTTGATGGACTGGGTAATGCAAAATTGGTTGGGGTTGATTACAAAGAATTAGCCCATGATGTAAAACCACAAGATATCTTACTCCTTGATGATGGAAAAATTACATTTACAGTTGCTAAAGTCGAAGGTAGTAAAATCACCTGTAACGTAACGCAAGGTGGCATATTAAAAAATAATAAAGGTATCAACAAACTAGGTGGTGGATTAACTGCACCAGCCTTAACGGAAAAAGATCTTGAAGATATTAAATTTATCGCCACTCAAAATCTGGATTATGTAGCGGTATCATTCCCTAAAGAAGAAGGTGATATTATTTTTGCACGTCGCAAATTGGTTGAAGCTGGTTCTAAAGCACAAATAATTGCTAAAATCGAGCGTACTGAAGCGGTGTTTAAAAATCTTGATGCTATTATTAAAGCCAGTGATGGCGTGATGGTTGCCCGTGGTGATTTGGCGGTAGAGGTAGGTGAAGCATTAGTCCCGGGGATGCAAAAGAAAATGGTTCGTTTATGCCACAAATACCACAAAGTTTCAATCGTAGCAACCCAGATGCTCGAATCAATGATTGAAAATCCTGTTGCAACGCGTGCAGAGGTATCAGATATTGCCAATGCAGTTTTAGATGGAACTGATGCGGTAATGCTGTCTGCTGAGACTGCTAGCGGTAATTATCCATTACAAGCCGTTGAAACTATGGCGCGGGTATGTGAAGAGGCAGAAAAAATGGCGGATAATAATATCGAAGCACATTTTGTTCATGAGAAATTTGCGAATACTCAACAAACTATCTCCATGGCAGCATTATTTACCGCTTATCATATGGAAGCTAAAGCTATCGTTGCACTTACCACATCAGGGGCAACCGCACGCTGGATGTCACGAGTAATTAGCGGTGTACCAATTTATGCGATTACTGACTCTCAGGAAGCACTGCAAAGTATGGCGATGTATCGTGGCGTTTATCCATTCTTTATGCAACATCATGCCACTAATTCACATGAACATGCTAATGAAGCATGTGATTTCTTACGTCGTCAGCATATTTTAGCTGAAGGTGACATGATCATCGCAACGATGGGTGAAAGAGTATCTAAAATCGGTAGTACTAACTCACTGAAGATCATCAAAATTTAATTATTACCTAGAGATAGCCATTTGGATTGAACCTGATCCAGATGGTTGTCTTTTACCTTGTAATTTTTAACGTATGATTTGACTAAGCGTGAATAGCTCGGTTGATAAAGTGGAATAATCGGGTAATCAGCTAATACAAGTTCTAGTGCCTGATGGTAATAACGTGCTTTGCTTGTCTCATCTGTTGCTTTATCTGCCGCAACAATTAATTTGTCATAGCTCGGATTACAATAATGTGAGTTATTTAGACGACTACCACAAAGGTATAAATTGGTATAAGCTGTCACCGAATTATATTCAGCATTACTTCCATCACGCGCAATTTCAAAATCTCCCTTTTGACGGCTGGTTAAAAAGGTTTTCCATTCCTGATTCCTAATTTCTACCTGAGCGCCTAACGTGTCGTGCCACATGCTGGCAAGAGCGAGTGTCCGTTTTTTATTCCCTTCGTCGTTATTATACAAAATAGTAATTTTAAGCGGTTTTGCCCTACTATACCCAGCGGCAGCATAAAGCTCTTTAGCTGTCTCAACTTGTTTCTCACGAGGCAAACTTTCCCACTGGTAATGAATGTCTGCATAAGCTCCATCAGCAATAGTTGGTGTTACTGTCGAATATAGTGGCAGGCGATTTTCATCGGTAATAATTTTGGTAACTAAGGTTGGACGGTCAATTGCCATCGTTAGTGCCTGACGTAGTTTTATATCTTTAAACATTGGTAATTGCATATTGAAATCATAATAAACCAATGCCTCATAATTAGTTCGTTGCACTTCTTCTGGATATTCGCTAATTAAACGCTTGGTATCATTAGTTGGCAAACTAAAAGTCATATCCAAATCTCCACTTTTATAAGCATTGAGAGCTGAATTACGGTCACTATACGGGAAAAATTTAATCACTGGAATCGCAACTTGTGCGGCAGCATAGTAGTAAGGATTTTTCTTAACTGTAATTTCACCATTTACCACATGTTCAACTAATTGATAAGCTCCTGAACTCACCATGTTTTGCGGATTAGCCCATTCTGAATTATATTTACTAATCGTATGCGCAGGTAATATCGCAAATGCGGGCAAAGTCAAATACTTTAAAAAATCAGGGGTTGCTTGAGTTAGGTTAACTTGAAAAGTTTTCGCATCAACTGCGTGGACTCCAAGACTAGCAACTGGCTTTTTACCATGGGCTATCGCTGGAGCATTGAGCACATTGTTTAATAACTGTGCATATGGCGCACCCAATGCTGGATTAGCCAAGCGTTGCCATGAAAATACAACATCATTGGCAGTGATTGGTGTCCCATCGGAAAACTTAATACCATCCCGTAAATGAAAGGTATAGCTTTTGCCATCTGGGCTGATAGTCCATTTATCAGCTAAACCAGCAATCACTTGATTTTTTTGATCAAAGTCCACCAGTCCAGCAAATAAATCGTTAGTTACTCGTGCCGAAGAAGTATCAGCAAGTAATTGCGGATCTAACGATGGGGGCTCACTGCCAATATCTACGCGAAGTTCATTTTTTTGATATGCTGATTTATTTGTGTTAGAAGCATTATTTGAACATGAAACCAACAATAATAGCCCAGCCAATAACGCAGGGATAATTAAGTTACGGGAGCTAGTTGTTTTCATCAGATAACGCCTTTAATATTTATCAAATAAGTCTACAATTGTAGCGCATCTCGCAATAACTGTTCTAATTTTTGACTATCAGCTTCTATTTCTGGGTTTTTAAAGATATCATGAGAAATAAATGTTGGTAATTGGCTAAGACCGACAAAGCGTAAAGCATTATGTACCGCCATAAATGCATTGTCCACACCTAAACCATTAAAAAATTGCCCATCTGTTTCAAAAGCCTCAACTGGTGCATTACAGGTAATTGAAAGCATATATTTGCCTTTCAATAAACCACCGCTACCATATTTTTTGCTGGCATCATCAATTACGCGTCCATCATGTTGATAAATTTTGCCCTGTCCTGCCATAAATACTTCATCAATATATTTCTTACCCAACCATGGCAAGCCCATCCAATACATCGGAAATTGCAAAATTACTAAATCCGCTTCAACCAATCGGTTAACTTCTTGTTCAATATCATAACCGTCATCAATATTTACAAAGGTGTATTCAATTTGATTATTATCTAAAACTTTACTCATAATATCAATGTAATGACGGGTTAAATTACCTTCGGCAATTCCACTCCATTTTTGATGTGCATTTACAATGTGAACTTTTTTGATTGACATAATAGATTATCCTTAAAATTTTTAATAGTGCATTGTAACCATAATTGGTTAAATTAGCAAGTACTTACTTAAATGTGGTATAGTATCTAAATATATACTATCACTGTTTCATTTAGTTTTTAGAGAAAATAAATTTATGTCAAATATTCATGATGAGGATTGTCCAGTTGGTGTAGTGTTAAGAATCTTAGGTGGGAAATGGAAGCTATCGATTCTTTGCGCTCTTTTAGGAGGAACTAAACGTTTTAGTGAGCTACGCCGTTTAAACTCTGGAATTACGCAACGGATGCTAACGAATCAGCTTAGAGAATTAGAGATAGATTTAGTGGTAAGTCGCAAAGTTTACGCGGAAGTTCCACCTAAAGTTGAATATTCATTAACTGAAATTGGTAAAAAGCTACAGCCAATCCTGCAACAATTGGAAGAGTGGGGACAAATATATCTGGAAGAGACAAAATCTGGCTAATCTTGCTATACAACAATGTTAAAATACTCTATTAAATTTTTAAGGATAACTTATGCTAGTAACTGAGCGCCGTAAGTGGTATGTAGGTTTTGGAATTGTTTTAATTTTTTTCGTTGCATTATTAATTATCGTGCAAGCAAATTGGTATTGGATCTTTGGTCTAATTGGGATTCTTGCTGCGGTCGGAATATATGATCGCTTACAGCGCAAGCACACGCTATTGCGTAACTTTCCGGTGCTTGGGCATATGCGCTATATATTGGAGTTCTTTCGCCCTGAGATTCAACAATACTTTGTAGCCAGCGATGATAGCGAACGTCCTTTTGATCGTAAAACTCGAACAATTGTCTATGAACGAGCTAAAGGTATTTCGGATACCATATCATTTGGGAATGATAAAGATATTATGAAAGCTGGTTATGAATGGGCATTACATTCATTGGCTCCCAAGCACCATAGTAATGTTGACCCTCGCATTGTGATCGGTAACGAACAATGTGCCCAACCTTATTCTGCTTCACGCTTGAATATTTCTGCACTTAGTTTTGGTGCTTTGTCTAAAAATGCAATTATGGCATTAAATTTAGGCGCTAAAAAAGGAAACTTCCTCCATAATACAGGAGAGGGTGGGCTTACTGAATATCATTTACACGGTGGTGATGTTGGTATGCAGGTAGCTACTGCTTATTTTGGCTTTAGAACTGAGGATGGTAACTTTGACCCAGAGAAATTTAAACAACAAGCAAGCCTACCTAATGTGAAATTAATTGAAATCAAATTATCACAGGGTGCAAAACCAGCTCATGGTGGTATGCTACCCAAAGAAAAAATAACTCCAGAGATTGCACGAATTCGTGGAGTTGGCATGGATAAAGATGTAATCTCCCCACCAACGCATAAAGCATTCTCAACCCCTGAGGGATTGTGTCATTTCATCGCGCAGCTACGTGAATTATCCGGTGGTAAACCAGTTGGATTCAAGCTGTGTATCGGTAAAAAAACTGAGTTTTTTGCGATTTGTAAAGCGATTCTTCAAACTAAAATTTATCCAGATTTCATCGTTATTGATGGAATGGAAGGTGGAACTGGTGCTGCCCCATCCGAGTTTGTCAATTCAATAGGAATGCCACTTCAAGAAGCTCTGGTATTTGTTAATAATGCACTGGTTGGCTGCGGTTTACGCAAACAAATCCGAATTATTGCTAGCGGTAAAAATGCAACTGGTTTTGATATGGTTCGTATGATGGCTCTTGGTGCAGACATTATTAACTCAGCTCGGGCAATGATGTTGGCGCTGGGGTGTATTCAATCTAAGCAGTGCGGTAATAATACTTGCCCTGTAGGTGTTGCAACCCAAAACCCACGTTTATTTAAACAACTGGATATTGATGATAAGTCTGAACGGGTTTATAACTATCATACTTCGACAGTTAAAAACTTTACCGAATTGGTTGGTGCAATGGGCTTGGGTAATCCAAGTGACATTCTTCCTTCCAGTGTGATGCGTAGGATTAGTGACCATGAGGTGCGCTATTTTGATGAGATTTATGAATTTGTCAAACCAGGTTGTCTATTAGATCCTGAAACTGTGCCTGCACAATACAAACGCTTCTGGGAAGCTGCGACGCCAGACACTTTTACTTTTGTTCACTAATTTTCACACTGGCGTGTAGTATTTGTAAATTTAATTTCAGATTAAAAAGCAGGTACTACCGCACCATGATATTTTTGCTGAATAAAATCTTTCATCGCTGGTGAAGTTAAAGCCTTTGCCAGTGCTTTCATTTTAGGTAACTCAACCTCATCAGCACGCACCGCTACGATGTTAACAAAAGGACTGCTCTTTTGCTCAAGCAACGTAGCTTTAGTAGGATTTAAACCAGAAAACATTGCCAGATTGGTCGTCATCAGGACTATATCAACCTGCTTGGAACTAAATACCCGCGGCAACATTGACGGATCTAATTCAACTATTTCTACTCCATATGGATTAGCCGTAATATTCTTTTTGGTCGGTAAATCTATCCCAGGCTGAACCTTAATAATACCGTTAGCCTGCAAAATATTTAACGCGCGTCCCTCATTTGTTGCATCATTTGGTACTGCTATTTTTGAATTTTTAATCAAATCTACTGGATTTTTAGTTTTGGCAAATTTGACTTCACTTAGATTAGAATAAGCGCCCATTGGTTCAAGGTGGACATTAACTAAATCAACTAAATTGGCATGATGATCTTTGTTATACTGTACTAAATACGGTTTGGTCTGAAAAAAGTTGGCATCCAATTGTCCTTGAACTACTGCCAAATTGGGCGTTAAATATTCAGAAAATTCAGAAATTTTAAGATCATAACCTTGTTTAGCCAATGTTGGCTTAATAAACCGCAACATTTCAGCATGTGGAATTGATGATGCTCCAATAGTAATGGTTTCACTTGCCCAAACAATTGTTGCTGCAAAGCTGCATAAACTGAAGATAATTTTTTTCATACACAACTCTATAGAAATTTATTTATTCAACAGTGACCGACTTCGCCAGATTGCGTGGTTTATCGACATCCGTACCTTTGGCAATCGCGGTATGATACGCCAGTAATTGTAACGGAATCGTATATAAAATCGGTGCTAGATAATCAGGCAGGTGTTTGAGGCCTAAATCAACCGTAGTATAGCACTGCTCTGCCAACTCGTCCGGATGGTCCGTAAACAAGTAAACCTGCCCTTGCCGTGCTAACACTTCCTGTACATTAGATTTCACCTTGTCAGCAAGTAAATTAGCTGGCATAGCCACAATCACTGGCATATCTTTGTCAATCAGCGCCAAAGGACCATGTTTAAGCTCACCAGCAGCATAACTCTCAGCATGGATATAGGATATCTCTTTAAGCTTCAAAGCGCCCTCAGCAGCCACTGGAGCCATCGTATGACGCCCTAAAAAGAGTGCATTATGTTTATATTCAAATTCTTTGGCGATTTCTTTAACTTGCTCTTCTACGTCCAGTGTCGCAACCACCAAATTAGGTAATTTACGAATTTGTTCAATTATCTCATGCTCTGCATCAGCATTCAATAGTCCACGAGCTTTTGCCAAACTAAATGCAAGGTACAATAAAACGACTAATTGAGTAGTAAAGGCTTTGGTTGATGCCACGCCAATTTCTGGTCCAGCTTGAGTCAACATGTGCAGCTTAGACAGTCTCACCAGACTGCTTTCCGCGACATTACAAATTGACAGAGTTTTGTCCATGCCAAGTTCAATTGCATATTTTATACTGGCTAAGGTATCGGCAGTTTCACCTGATTGTGACAGACTAATTACTAAAGTATTCGGATTAGCAGGAATTCTACGATAACGATATTCACTGGCAATATCCACGGCACACTCTAAATTAGCATATTCTTCAATCCAATATTTAGCGATTGAACCCGCATTGTAACTAGTACCACAAGCAATAATTTGTACTTTGTTGATACTACTAAAAATCGCAGCCGCTTCTGCACCAAAGATTTCCGCGTTAAAGTTACTCCCCAGATGCTGCATAGTATCGGCAATCGCACGTGGTTGCTCAAAGATTTCTTTTTGCATATAGTGGCGATAATGCCCTAGCTCGCTAGCTGAAGCTGATAATTCACTAATATTTACTTTACGTTTTACTAAATTACCATCTTTATCCCAGATTTGATAATCATCACGCGAGATACGCGCTATATCACCTTCCTCCAGATAAACTACTTTTTGCGTAACAGGCAGTAGCGCCGAAATATCTGAGGCAAAATACATCTCCTCAATCCCAACACCCAAAACTAATGGTGACCCAAGACGAGCGCAAATTACCTCATTCGGATTGTCTTTGCTAATCATTCCAATTGCATACGCACCATGCAAATGCTGCGTAGCCATTCTAACCGCTTCTAATAAATTATGATTATGTTTGTAAATTGAATGCACTAAATGAACAATAACTTCAGTATCCGTCTGCGAATCAAAGTGATAACCTTGAGCCTGTAACTCAGTGCGAAGTTGCGCATAATTTTCAATAATTCCATTGTGAACTACTGCCAAATTATTAGCAGAAAAGTGTGGATGGGCATTAGTTTCACTAACTCCGCCATGGGTTGCCCAGCGGGTATGTCCGATTCCAATCGTGCCTTTAAAATGATCGCTGGCACATTTTTGAGCTAATTCCTTAACTCGTCCAGTAACCCGCTCACGAGTTAATTCGCCACCAGCATTAATCACTGCCACACCAACTGAATCATAACCACGATACTCAAGGCGCGACAAGCCCTCAATAATTACTGAAACAACATTCCGCTCGCTAACTCCACCAACTATTCCACACATTTCCTAACCCTCTTGAATAATTTTATTTAGTATTATAGTTAATTCGTTGCTGGCATTTAAACATGGTATATAACGTAGTTCACGCCCACCACGACTAATAAATAACTCACGGTATTGAAGGGCTACTTCTTCCAATGTTTCCAAACAATCACTGACAAACCCCGGACAAATAACATCAACGGTGGCTATCTCTGCTGTCGCTAGCATATTAAGCGTTGCATCAGTTGCTGGTCCAACCCACTCTGCCCGTCCAAATTTAGATTGAAAGCATAACTTAGCTTCTACTTCTGGCTCTAATTCCAATGCTTGACATAATAATTGATATGTAAGTTTGCATTCCTCAACATAACTATCACCATTTTCCACTAATTTAACTGGAATTGAATGAAAACTCACGACCAGTCTATCACCACGACCATTATTTACCCAGTGCTCTCGCACCTGATTAGCTAGCGCCTGGATATATAAAGGATGAGTCGCAAAGCTATTAATAAATTTAATTTGTGGAATTGAGTATGATTTTTGGAAATAATGACTAATTTGATCAAAAACTGCAGCAGTGGTTGAACTAGAATATTGCGGATAAAGTGGAACTACTATCAGCTCACTGATAGTTTGTTCTGCAGAATATTTAGCGAACTGAGCCTTAATATCTTCTGAACCATAACAAAAAGCATAACCAACGCGAGTCGTATCATCAAGCGCCTGCAGATGCTCTTGCAACAGTCTAGCTTGTTCTTTGGTATAATGAATTAAGGGCGCACAATCTTCTTTAAGCCAAATTTGCTGATACTTATGCAATAATTTTTTACTTCTTAAGGGTAGAATAATTCCATACAAAATCGGATACCACAATAAACGCGGCAAACCGACAACGCGTTTATCAGATAAAAACAACCGTAGGAATTTACGAATTGCGCTAACAGATAACTGCTCAGGTGAACCTAAATTCACTAGTAAAACTAATCTTTGATTCATAATTATGCTTCGTCAACATCAGAATCATTAGCACCTTTTACTTGATCAGATTTTTCTTTTCTTTTAAAGCTCGCTTCTTCACCTTTAATTAAACGAACGATATTGCTTTGATGTTTAAAGATAACTATCACAGCAATCATCAATGTTGCACCAAAATAAGAGGTATTTTGAAATAAAACATAGGCATATAGGGGAGATAAAAAAGTTGCTAAAATAGCTGACAAAGATGAAACACGCGTAAACTTAAACACCACAAACCAGCTAACTACAACTAACAAAGCCAAAACTGGGCTGAATCCCAATAAAACACCGATTGCAGTTGCGACACCTTTACCACCTTTAAACTTAAAGAATATTGGAAAAATATGTCCAATTACAGCAAGAACACCGCAGATTCCAACTATTGCATCACCGCCATCAATTCCACGCATCAAGAATCTAGCAATTAAAACGACTAACAAACCCTTGAGTAAATCGCCCAATAATGTAAATGCTGCAGCTTTTTTGTTGCCGCTACGCATTACGTTGGTAGCACCAGCATTATTAGAACCATAATTGCGTGGGTCATCCATCTTCATAAATTTGCTGACAATTATAGCAAAAGATAAAGACCCCAATAAATATGCCACCAAGAGCATGCTATATAATGAGTAATTCAATTTTAAAAACTCCAAAGAACGTGAGTAATTAGTAGGTCACATTAAATTTAATTTGGTTTGTCCCCACACTTACATCTGTATTATTATTTGCTTTAATTGGAATAGCTACATTATCTTTTAATGTATCTTCCATTGATCTATTATTTAACTGTGGCGCATAAGCCTGTAATGTGCTTTGATTAGAATCGGTGATATTAAAATTATTAATAGCATTTTGATCGTAACTATTTTGATTACGATTAAAATACTGTCCATTACCACCTGCAGGAGCAACCGACGAAGTTGGTGGTTCGACAGCCTCAGATTTAAGATTTTGCGGAATTGTGCTGCTTGAATTTTGGCGGGCACAGTTTAGATTATTAATTTTATTACAATACCACACACCACCGCTGGCATTTCTCTTTTTAGCTGAATCTGGCACACTGAATGCGAGTTTAGGATCAGTGTTAGCACTTTCATGACTTTTATCTGAGCTCAAAAAAGTCGGCGTAAAATCATCCAGAGTAAGCGCATGTATCACCAAAGGCGACATGCAAAACGCAATACTCCAGATGCGAAAATTTAACCACATAATAAACTAGACCGAGAACGATGAACCGCAACCACAGGTAGTTTGTGCATTTGGGTTTTTGATAGTGAACTGAGCCCCTTCAAAGGAATCGATATAATCGATTTCAGCACCGACTAAATATTGGTAAGACATTGTATCTACTAAAAATTGCACGCCGTCTTTATCTACAACAAAGTCATCATCGTTAGAAATTTCATCAAAGGTAAACCCGTACTGAAATCCAGAACAGCCACCACCTGTGATAAACACACGTAATTTCAGGCTTGGATTACCCTCTTCTTCGATCAGCTCACGAACTTTACTCACTGCGTTGTCAGTAAAAATAATTGGATGTTCCATAGTAATACTCCTAAGCAAAATAACTATATTATAATATTATAACAAAAAATCCCCCACAGTAGCGGAGGATTTTAAGTTTAAAGATAACTTAGACTTTAGCTGCAGCTGCAACTTCTGCTGCGTAATCAACAACTTTTTTCTCAATACCTTCACCAACTACAAATAGTGTAAAACCACTAATTGCAGCAGATTTTGATTTTAACAACTGCTCTACAGTTTGTTTACCATCATCGGCTTTAATGAATACTTGACTAAGTAAAGTAACTTCTTTAAGGAATTTATTAACTGTTCCTTCAGCAATTTTTTCTAGCATATCGCCAGTTTTACCATTTTCTTTAGCACGTTCAATAGCTACACGACGCTCAGTTTCAATTAACTCAGCATCAACACCACTAGCATCCAACGCTTTAGGTTTTGCAGCTGCAATGTGCATCGCAATATCTTTACCTAATTGATCTTGACCTGCAGTAACATCAACCAAAACCCCGATTTTAGCACCGTGTAAATATGATGCTAATTCACCACTTGTGGTATTACGTACAAAACGGCGTACAGTCATATTTTCACCAAGTTTAGCAATCAATGCTTTGCGTGCTTCTTCAACTGTTTCACCTGAAGCTAATTTAACTTCAGCAATATTTTCAACCGTTGCACTTGGATTTGCAACTATAGCAACAGCAATATCATTCGCAAATTTAACAAAACCTTCATCTTTAGCCACGAAATCAGTTTCACAGTTAACTTCAACTATCGCACCAGATTTTTTATCAGCAGTAATAGAAATTGCAACAATACCTTCGGCAGCAGTACGCCCAGCCATTTTTGATGCTTTATTACCAGATTTAATTCGCATTAACTCTTCTGCTTTTTTGATATCGCCATCAACTTCAACTAATGCGCGTTTACATTCCATCATTCCCAAGCCAGTCATTTCACGTAATTGTGCGACCATAGCGGCAGTAATATTTGCCATTTTAAACTCCTGTTTATTTGTATTCGATATTAACCGTCTAAGAGAAAACATCTGTTAGACGGTTATGAAAAATTACTCAGCAGATACTTCGCCGTCAGCTTTTTTAACACGACGTACAGTTTTAGCTTCTTCGGCAGCTTCTTCAACCATTTCAACTTTTACTGCTTTAGCTAAATCAGTAACTGTTTCATTTTTAGCAGCTAAAATTGCATCAGCAATTGCTGAAGCATAAAGTTTGATTGCACGAGCAGAATCATCATTACCAGGGATAACATAATCCACACCTGATGGATCATTATTAGTATCAACGATACCAATTACAGGAATACCTAATTTTTGAGCTTCTTGAATTGCGATATCATGCATACCAGTATCAACTACAAACATTGCTGATGGTAAACCCTTCATTTCAGAGATTCCACCAATAGTTCTTTGTAATTTTTCAACTTCACGAGAAATATCTAATAATTCTTTTTTAGATAGACCAGAATTTTCTTGAGCTAATTGTTCTGATTTAACTTCTAATTTTTTGATTGATTTTTTAACTGTTTCAAAGTTAGTCATCATTCCACCTAACCAACGGTGGTCAACGTATGGCATACCGCAACGTTTTGCTTCTTCAGCAATAATTTCACTAGCTTGAGCTTTAGCACCAACAAACAAAATAAAACCTTTGTTTTTGATTGTTTGTTTAGCAAACTTAATCGCTTCGTCAAACATTACCACTGTTTTATCTAAATTAATAACGTGGATTTTGTTGCGTGAACCAAAAATGAATGGCTTCATTTTAGGATTCCAGAATTTAGTTTGGTGACCGAAGTGAACTCCGGCTTCTAACATTTCTTTGATTGAAACTGACATATTAAATTTTCCTTAATAAGGGTTATACCGCCACTCGTGGATTTAGATGGCTCGCGCCACACCCTTTGACCACAAGTGTGTGAATTTTAAAAAATAAGACCGCAATTATACACTATTTAACCTAGCTTTGGTTAAATTTTTCAGCTTTAAAACTGGCGCTTAATTCGAACCAGCTGCATAATCGCTACAGATATTTCTTCAATTGATTTGTGGCTAGTGTTTAGAAAAGGTACACCACAATGATTCATAATACGCTCGGCAGCCTGAATCTCATTAACACAGGTATTTAGCTGCGCATATTTACTATTCGGCAAGCGATGAGTCCTAATAGAGTGTAAACGCTCTACTTCAATGCTTAAACCAAATAATTTATGATGATATGGCACCAGTGCCTTAGGTAAATGATCAGTCTGTAAATCTGCTTCAGCTAACGGGTAATTAGCAACCTTAATTCCATAATTAACCGACAAATAAATACTGGTTGGAGTTTTCCCTACCCGCGAAACACCGATGATAATAATATCTGCCTCATCATAATGTCTGCTACTTACCCCATCATCATTGTCCAATGAATAATGGATTGCATCAATCCTGTGATTATATTTATCTTCATCGCCGATTCCATGAATTTTACTGATTTCATGTGTTGCTTGACAGCCTAATTCTGCCTCCATTTTTCCGATAAATGCATCAAAGAAATCAAGAGTCAAAGCATAATCTACATCCAAAAGCTTACGCAGTTTGGGCGTAATAACGCTTGAAACAATAATTGGCTTCATACCATCGGTTAGAAAACGATTTTTTACCCGAATTAGTGCCTGACTTATTTTAGATGGAGTATCGGCAAAAGGAAAACTCTCTTTACGAAACTCAATTTGAGGAAACTTACCTAATAATGCAGCTCCGAGCTTTTCGGTTGTAATACCTGTTTGATCTGAGATATAGAACACGCTACGCATAAATACTCCAAATAGGTTATAATTACTTGTTTATCATATGAACTCAGACTGACTTTTCAACCAGCAAACCGTGTAACAAACATTAAACACGTTGCTGCTCTCTAAAAGCAGAAAGATTATGACGATATTGTAAAGGGTTATACCATATGCTCACAAACTTATTTCGCTTAATTTCACCACGTTTAACATTTGCACTAATTTTTATATTTTGTGCATCCTCAATCGGCTACGCCTTTTATTCTCAGATTTATAATGGAGCGCAACCGTGCCCACTGTGCATTGCTCAACGTATTATCTATGGGTTTTTAGGTCTATTCAGTTTAATTGCATTGATTAATAATTGTAAAGGGTTTGGTAATCGTATTTACGGAATCTTATTACTTGCTATTGCACTGTTTGGAGTTAAAACGGCTTACCACCATGTATGGCTACAAAGTCTACCACCCGATCAATGGCCAGCTTCTTGCGGTATGCCTTTAGACATTTTGTTTAAAAAAATACCTTTAAGTGGATTTATCAATACAATCTTAAGCGGAACAGCCGAATGTGCAATGGTAAGCTGGAAAGTATTTGGTTTCAGTGGACCATTGGTTAGTATGTGGGGATATGTGCTGGTGGCGGTAGGCGCATTTTATGTATTGATCCACCGTAAACCTAAACAGAATTTATATTAAAAATATGCGTTATTACAGCCCAGCTAAGCTTCGAGAAATTAAGCGCCATCTACGTAATGGTGGCGTAATTGCCTATCCGACTGAATCCTGTTATGGCTTTGGTTGCGACCCATTTAACTACTTGGCAATCAACAAAATAATTCAGCTCAAAGGACGCAACAAAGCCAAAGGAATGATAGTTATAGCAGGTAGTGTAAACCAATTGCAGAACGTCATTAGCCCATTGCATGAAAATGATAAATCCCAGCTCACGCAGTATTGGCCGGGATTTTACAGTATTATTTTGCCTGTCACTCGCCAGATTCCGCGTAACTTAATTGGAGCACATCGCAAAATTGCAGTGCGAGTTACTCGTCATAAATTAGTTAAGCAACTAACTAATTCATTGAATATGCCATTGGTTTCAACCTCAGCCAACAAATCAGGTCATCAATCAATCAAAACCTATCGCGAATGTGTCCGTCAATTTGGCAAACAAGTGATGGTGCTTGCAGGAACAACTAATTTTGCAAAAAAGCCCTCAACAATTCTTGACTGGGAAAGCAAGAAAATCCTCCGCTAATTACTCACCACCTGACCAGGCGACCTAAGCCACCTCATTTTGCAAAACACCACAGCGTAACAGATTTCTTACCGAGAATTATTACTCTAATAACCGCAATGCTTTCAAAATCCGTTTAGCAATTTTGCGATCTTTACCCTGATACGGATAAGTATGGATATGAATCGCTGGATTAAAGTTCAATTCAATCACGGCATAATTATTTTCCGGATAGGGGTTTTTAATGTCACGAATCATCATATCGACCCCACAAATTAAAGCTCCCACACTAGCAGCAGCCTTTACCGCAATCCGCTTATAGGCTTTAGGCATTATATCAGTAAAGTCTAAAGAATCTCCTCCTGTTGAGATATTTGAATTCTCCCGTAGATAAATTTTTTGTCCCGCGCTCGGTATAGTTTCAAAATCAAGCTTTTGCTGCGCTAAAAACATTGCCTCAGCTTCACCAAGCCGAATTTTCTCCAATGGTGTAACATAGCCAAATCCACGCAATGGGTCTTGATTTTTAGCTGTAACCAACTCACGGATATTTTTCATACCATCACCAACTACATTTGCTGGCTCACGATGAAGTATCGCAACGGTTTGCCCTTCAATCACAAAGAAGCGATATTCCTTACCCGCTACAAAATCTTCAACTAAAACTTTACGATCATGAGCAAAGGCAATCTCTAATCCACGTTGGTATTCGGCTAACTCAAACCCAGCTTTAAATATCGTGATACCCAAACCATAATTAGTAGAATTTGGCTTAATAACAATGGCTTTATTACAAAATAATGGATAATCAGTCACCGCTGTTTGCATATCCGAGTAGCTTTCACCACTTGGAACAACTACCTTGGTTCGCCCAACAAGCTCTTTGGTAACAACTTTATTCTCCATAGCTAAAATCGTAGCATAATTATCCAATGAAGTCTTGGTTGCCTGCTTTACAATTTGGCGGTTGCCATTATTAATTAGCTCAATAAAATTATCTTGCCGATCCAAGAAGTTAAATTTTATTCCACGTTTAATCGATTCTTTAAGTAAAATTTGCGTTGATAACTCCAAGTCTTCAAAACCACAAAACTTATAATACGTCTGCCGGCTTAACTCCAAATAGTTAGTAGCCTGCGTCATAAAATAATCACTATAACCATGCTTGACTACCGATTTTACTACTTGGCAGGCATAACTAGGCTCATCAGCAATCAAAATTCCTTTGTAGCGTTTTAATACCGCAAGGCTATCTTCTGCTACCCCTAAAGCATGTAAAGTAGAATAAACTTCGTCTAAAACCTCAACTCCACGTTCTTTAAGGTTGCGTGTTTCGCTACTCGAAAAATGCAGTCGAATTTCTTTTGCCCGATCAGAATCCGCGGCTAAAATCTGATTTTCATTCGCCAAGCGATATTCTTCATCGCTCATCCAAAAATCAGGTGCCGCTAAAGAGTAAACTAATAACAAATGTATTAAATCCAGTGAGTCTTGCGTAATGCCGACTTTAGTTAGGGGGTTTAAATCCAGCGTCCTTATTTCAACATAGTTAATTCCATTATTATACAGATCATCCAAAACACCACTTTTAGTCGAACCTTTGAGACGCAATTGCGAATAATACTCCTTAGCTGCAATAATATGCCCATCGGCAATGGCCTGTTTAATATCCGCGATATAATCATAAAGTGAGTTATAGGATACATAAAAATGTTCTAAATTGCGGTACCCACTGACTCCATTACGAAAAGAGCTCGCACCTTTAAAATTATAACTGTCATCAGTTAATTTCTGTTTTTCGCGCTTACTGCACGCAATATAAGATTCGTGCGCAACTGAATTAGCTCCAGTCAAATAGATCACTAACCAGCAAAATTTTAAATAATAGCGAGCGACTTTAAGATAAACCTGATCACGAAACTCACGAAAAGATAGATTATCTGGGTTCGCACAGTACATTAACTTCAGAAATTTATCGCTGAAAGAGAAATTAAAATGTACACCCGACAGAAGTTGCTTACGTTTACCATATTTGTGAGCTAAATACTCGCGATACTCAGTAATTTCTGGATCTTCAAACTGGGCTTCTTTAATTAAATTATCATCATCAGGCAAACGTGGCGGCAGTGAGTAAGGCCACAAAACTTCATCTTTTAACTCTAGCGAGACTAAATCATGTAAAGCTTCCATAAATTTTAGCGCCGCGGCAGGTGAATCAAATGGAGGTGTTACCATCTCAACCTGAGATTCAGCAAAATCAGTGGTAATGTATGGATGCTTGGCTTTGTCACCAAAGACTTCAGGATGAGGCGTTAACGCCAAATTACCGTTCATATCGGTGCGAACATTTTCTTTTTCTAAGCCAAAATTACCGCTTAATAACAAGCCACCAAGCTTATGCTCTTTGATTAAGTTATAGAAATTCACCGTCGCTCCTTCATATTAGAAAACTTTACTCACAATATGTGTAATGATACCCCTTATTATAGCCTCAAATCCAAACCACGCACAATCATAAATAAAAAGCTATAGTATAATAACGTCAAATATACTACATGACGTAATGGAAAGATGGAAAATGCAAAAAAATACTCTAGATCTGTTAATTGGCAATTTATGGCAAGTTGATACAGCTAAATTAACTCGATTATGTCAAAATGCAGCCATTCCACTACCACAACTTCGTCAAATAACCACGTTAGTAACGCAAGCACCTCTACCAGAAACCATCCCAATAAAGACACCTGCAACAGCTTTAAATCAAAATGTGTTGCTAGCTTCAACAAAACCGATTAAACCATATATGACTGAAATAGCAATAAGCCCAATACAGCCTACATCAAAACTACAAGTAACAAATATAGCAGAAAATATGAATTGGGAACAACTCGCTCATAAAGTAAGCATTTGTGAAAACTGTAAGCTTTGCGAAAACCGTACTCAAACAGTCTTGGAACGGGGAAATCGCAATGCCAAATGGATGTTTATTGGTGAGGGACCTGGTGAACAGGAGGATTTGCAAGGACGTCCATTTGTTGGAGCGTCGGGACAGCTATTAGATAAAATGATTGCAGCTATGAAATTAAATATAGAAAACGATGTTTATATTGCCAACGTGATCAAGTGTCGCCCGCCACGCAATCGCAACCCAGAGCCAGAAGAAATAAGCTCGTGTAAAAATTATTTATTACAACAAATTAACTTAGTTAAACCACAAATGATTATTACGCTTGGGCGTTATGCCGTTCAGACCCTATTAGACACTGAAATTGCGGTTGGTAAACTACGTGGAAAAGTTCATCATTATCAGGATATTCCATTAATCGCTACCTACCACCCATCATATTTACTGCGTACACCAAGTGCTAAAAAGGATGCATGGGATGATCTCCAGCTGGCAATGCGACACTATTTTAGTGGATGATAACGCCTACGATGGTCTATTGACAATAAAATCCCAAAACCAATCATTAGTACAATCGTAGCAGTACCACCATAACTAATCAATGGCAACGGCACGCCAACCACCGGAAAAATACCGCTGACCATACCCATATTAATTAAAACATATAAGATAAACGATAAGGTAATACTGCCTGCCATTGTTTGCGAAAAGCGATCTTGTGCTAGGCGAGTTATCCGTAAACCACGTAGCGCAATCAGGAGATAAAGAGCCAAGATTACTGCAACACCGATATAACCAAATTCTTCAGCCAATACCGTCACTACAAAATCAGTATGCTTCTCAGGAATAAAATTCAAATGAACCTGACTACCATGCAAATATCCTTGCCCATGCAAACCGCCAGAGCCAATCGCAATTACCCCCTGAATAATATGGTAACCTTTACCCAAAGGATCTGACTGTGGATCAATCAAAGTTAAAATTCGATGTTTTTGATAATCTTTCAGTAAGCCCCAAATAAGCGGACTAGATGCTACAATAGATACTAAGCTAATAATCATAACTTTCCATGGCAGACCGGCAAAGAATAATACAAAAAACCCTGCAGAAAAGACTAGTATTCCCGTACCTAGATCAGGCTGTTTGGCAATCAGCGCAAATGGTATCGCAATAATTACAAAGCCTAAAATAAAATCTTTATAGCTAAGTATATGGTCTTTAAACGATAAAGCATATGCAACCAATAGCGGGACAGATAATTTACATAATTCAGATGGTTGTATTCTAATACCCAAATTAAGCCAGCGTCTGGCACCATTAACCTTAACCCCGATAACTAAAACCAAGGCAATCAAAATCAATGAAAAAATATACAGAGGTAAGGCAAAAGAACGAATCCGATTGATATGAATCCCCGCAACTACTAGCATAATAATGAAAGAAACACCTAGATAAGCACCATCATTATACATTCTGGTCATCACTTGATCGTTAGCTGAATATTGAATAAATCCATTAATCACAAATAAACACAGCAATAATAATATCAGAATATAATCAAAATTAAGAATATATGCCCAAAATCGTTGCAGTTTATTGGCTTGTTGTTGAATCATCGGCATCCCCTCCAGCATCACTATTTTCTGCATCAGTGCTCGAATCATTGGCCTCATCCGCAACAGCTGGCACAGATGGGCTAGATGAATCAACAGGTCTAAAGCGTTTATAACGAACTTGTGACTCGACTACTCCGCTTTCTGTGGCTAATAAATAACTATCAAAAATCTGACGCACAATTGGTCCTGCGGCGCTTGCACCCCAGCCACCATTTTCAACTACCACCGCAATGGCTATTTTAGGGTTCTCAACAGGCGCAAAAGCTATAAACCACGAGTGATCTTTATACTGACTACCACTAAATTTAGATTTACGTGAGTTCTGTTGCAAAGCGACCACCTGAGCTGTTCCAGTTTTTCCTGCCATAGTGTATTTAGCCCCAGCACCAACCTTAGAACCAGTACCAATTTGCATTACGCGCTGCATCCCAAGTTTGACCAAATCCAAATCTGCTTTATTAATTGGAATTTTCACGCTTGATTCGGAATAAACGCTAACAACAGCACCATTTTTATTCAAAACGCGATTTAATAAATGCGGACGGTGTGCCACTCCATCATCAGCCAAGATGCTTGTTGCGTAAGCCATTTGTAACGGTGTATAGTGGTTAAATCCTTGTCCAACGCCCATAGTAACGCTATCGGCTGGCAACCAATTACGTTGGTATGGATCTTTCGCAAAGCGTTTTGCTTTCCACGCTCGCGATGGCAGTAACCCACTATTTTCTTGTGGTAAGTCAATACCGGTTTTTTGACCTAGTCCAAAGAATGGTAAAGTTTTGTCCATTCGATCAACTCCCATATCTAAACCAAGTTTGTAAAAGAAGGCATCAGAAGAGTGAGCAACTGCATCAACAATGCCAATAGTTCCCAACACTTCATTTCCACTATTTCTGAAGCGATGCGAAGAGCCTGGTAAAGTAAAAAAACCAACATCATTAAAGCGATAGTTTGCATTGCGAACACCCAGATATAACGATGCTGCAGCTAAAAATGGTTTAAAGGTTGAACCCGGTGGATAAGTTCCCTGAATAGTACGGTTTAATAATGGATTCCCCTTGTCTTGTTGAAGCTCATCCCAATCATCAGGGCTGATTCCATCAAGAAATAAATTGGCATCATAAGATGGCTTAGAAACGAAAACTAAAACCCCACCAGTTTGCGGGTCAAGCGCAACAATTGCACCTTTGCGATCTCCCAATAGCTGAGAGGCTTTTTGCTGGAGTTGATTATCTATCGTCAATTGTAATGTGTAACCATCAACTGCTGGAGTATTACTAATTAAGCCAACCTCATTGCCAAATGCATCCGTGCGAATGATTTTTTTACCAATTGATCCACGCATCATCGATTCATACTGCTGTTCAAGACCGCTTTTACCGATATAATCATTTGCCAAATAGTTTTTTAATATTCCATCTGAACCAAGTTTCTTCTTATCATTTTGACTCACGCGTCCAACATATCCAATACTGTGTGCATAAAGATCCGTAAATGGATAATAACGCTTGGTATGAGCAAAAACATTTAAATTGGGAAATAAATAATTATGAGAAGTTAAGTTAGCTACCTCGGTATTGGATAAGTCATCTTTAATAATAACCCAGTCAAAATTTTTTGCTTGTTTTAACTGTTTATAATACTTCTTTTTATCAAACGCAGTTAAATTAATCTGACTTTCCAATAAACTAAAAGTTGACTCAATGCTTTTAGCATCTTTAGGCAAAATAGCTACTGCATAGGATACTCGATTATCTGCCAGAACTATACTTTCCCGATCAATAATTCCCCCACGTACTGGCTGGGTTGCAACAATTGAAGAGTAATTCTCTACCGCTTTAACCAATAACTCTTTATGATCTGAAATTTGCAGATAAGCGTAGCGAGCATAGAGGGTAGCAATCCCCGCAATGACAAAAAGATAGGCAGCAATTATTCTTGATTTAGTCATAGAAAATAATATCAGAAGGGCGCAAATTGACAAATTTTTGTAGAATAAATTGAATGAGCGGCATCAATACTATAACTTCAAAAACCAAACTACTAAAAGAGGTAAATACTTTACCTACAATCACATCAATCAAATAAATAATAAGTAATAAAATCGAAAAGAATATATTTGCCATTATCGTTCGTGGCAGCCAATTACTAACCCGATAAAAGCTGGTAAATTTGCTACTAAAAATACTCAAAATGGTAATCGCCAGCAGATGGCTACCAAGATACCAGTGTCCAAATAAATCTGCTAATAAACTCAATATGATTAGCTGGGTCCAACTATAGTTCCCTCCCATTAGGAGGCATACCAAAACAATGGCTAAAATGTCAACATAAAATATAGTTAGATTATTGATTAGAAATTGGGTAAAAACCAAAATGATACAAAATATTATTAAGCGTAAGTTATTTACTATCATATTTTAGTACCAAAACATATTGCAATTGATGAAAATCAACAACAGGCACACATAGCGCACTATTAAATCCATTATTTTCATAGAAAACTTTAACCACTTTAGCTACAGGAATTCGTGCAGGATAAACGTCATCTAGGCCAGTTGTTTCTAAAATATCACCCGCTTGAATTTTGTCATTTTTGTCCAGATAACGAACAATTATATTACCATTGCCACTACCTTGAGCTAACATTTTAGATTTAGTCACAGATTGTTCAACATAGATTTTAAATTCGGGATTGGTTATAAGAGTTACCTGTGAACTATTAGCGCTGACATTGTAAACCTGACCGATTACCCCATCACGGTTAACTACTGCCGCACCGATTTGTGAACCTTTGTTACTCCCAACATCAATGAGCATTTGATTATTAACAAAAAAATTTACATCCAAGATAGCTTTGGCGACAATTTGATTAAAATCATCATAGACCCCATTGGGGTTAAGTTGATTAACCGCAGTAACGTCTTGAGTTTGATTTTTACTTTGCTTGAGCAACAAGGAATATTCCTCTATTTGTTTTTTCAACTGGGTATTTTGAGAGGCCAACTCCTGCTGCTGCGTCGTATGAAGCAGCAGCAGGCGGGGATAGCTTTGAATGCGGTAAAATAAAAGCGATGTTTGTTTCTGCATCCAAATCACAACACTGTCGCGAAAGTTGCTTATAAAAGAGTACTTATCAAATGCAATAAGGCCTATACCAATCAGTATAAGCCACAGCTTGAATTTGCGCATTATTTGGTGCGACTTAAGTAAACATTGTTAGATGCCAGATGATCCAAAGCAATACCACATCCCTTAGCTACACAAAGTAAAGGATCTTCAGCAATGGTAACTTCCAAGTGTGTCGCTTGGGATATCAAAATATCCAGCCCACGCAACAAGGCTCCGCCACCGGTTAGAATTATACCAGAATCCATCAAATCGGCAGACAGCTCTGGTGGCGTTAGCTCTAATGCTTGTTTAACGGCAGTTGTCATTTGCTCCAAGGCATCGTTCAGTGCACCACGAATTTCACTCGATGAAATAGTAACTTTCTTTGGCAATCCATCGTAAACACTACGTCCACGAATTTCCATTTCACCATTATCTGCATCTGGATGAGCCGAACCAATTTGTTTTTTAACTTCTTCAGCAGTAGCATCACCAATTAATAAGCCATGCTTACTACGAATATGGTTGGTAATAACTTCATCCAGACGGTCTCCAGCAACACGGATTGAATTAGCATAAACTAAACCACCAAGCGAGATCACACCAACTTCAGTTGTTCCGCCACCAATATCAACTACCATTGAAGCACGCGGGGACTCAACAGGTAATCCAGCACCAATCGCAGCAGCCATTCCTTCTTCAATAATTTCAACACGTCTTGCACCAGCCGCTAAAGCAGAATCTTTAATTGCACGACGTTCAACCTGAGTAGAACCACAAGGGACACAAATCACAATTGTCGGAGGAACCGACATCAGTTTTTTTTGATTAGCTACTTTTTTGATAAAGTACTTAATCATTTGTTCTGTAACATTGAAATCGGCTATAACCCCGTCTTTCATTGGACGAATCACTTCAATCTGCCCAGGAGTTTTCCCAAGCATCGTTTTAGCAGCTTGTCCAACTGCCAGAATTTTTTTGCCCATGCCACTTTTATCAACAGCCAAAGCCACCATTGATGGCTCATTAAGAATAATACCTTTGCCTTGCATATAAACAAGAGTATTAGCTGTCCCTAAATCAATGGCAATGCTACTTGAAAAAAAACCTAAAAGCCTTTTTAACATTGCGTCCTCATTTTAAAAACATTATTTTATTTTTTTAAACATATAAACGTAAATCAGATTCATTGTTAACAGGACTACAACTTTATCTAATAAAGCAAGTGCCGTAAAACAATGAATCTGGTTTAGTATAATTATACCACTTATTTTTTAATATTAGTATTATTTAGCGTTAACTAAAGCTTTAGCAGTATCTAACATACGGTTTGAGAAGCCCCACTCATTGTCATACCACGCAAAAATTTTAACCAAATTACCATCCACACGAGTTTGCGTCGCATCAAAAGTAGATGATGCAGAAGTGTGATTAAAATCCATTGAAACTAGTTTTTGCTCATTGTAAGCCAAAATACCTTTTAAAGCATCTTCAGAAGCGGCTTTCATTAATGAGTTAATTTCTTCTTTTGTTGTTGCACGTTTTGCAGTAAACGTCAAATCGACTAAAGATACATTGATTGTTGGTACGCGCACTGCCAAACCATCCAATTTACCCAAAAGTTCTGGAACAACTAGACCAACATTTGCTGCAGCACCAGTTTTAGTTGGAATCATAGACATAACTGCAGAGCGAGCACGGCGTGCGTCCTTATGATAAATGTCAGTCAATACCTGATCATTGGTAAAGGCGTGAATTGTCGTCATTAGACCGTGTTCAATCCCGATCTTATCATTCAAAACTTTAGCTACAGGAGCCAATGCATTGGTAGTACAAGAAGCATTTGACACTACCGTCATATCTGCTTTTAATACGCTCTCATTTACACCATATACAACTGTTGCATCAACATCTTTATCACCAGGGGCAGATAAAACAACGCGTTTAGCACCAGCAGCAATATGTGCACTAGATTTGGCTTTAGAGTTAAATACTCCCGTACATTCCATAACTACATCAATACCTAAATCTTTCCATGGTAAATTTTTAGGATCACGCTCTGCTAGAAAACGGACAAAATGCCCATCAATCGTCAAACCACCTTCAACCACTTTAACTTCATGGTTAAAATAACCTTGTACAGTATCACGTTGTGTAATCAATGCTTGAACATCTAAATCATCACCCAAGTCATTAACTGCTACGATTTCAAACTCATTAGTACGCTTTGATTCAAATAATGCACGCAAAACGTTACGACCAATACGACCATACCCATTAATTGCTATTTTAATTTTAGACATAATTTATTCCTTATAAAGTTAACTTTCACCGATGATTATACTCTTTAAACCCTAATAAATCAAGGTTATTATACTGCTAACTTCGCCAAAACGGCGTCGACAGTAAAGCCAAAATGAGCAAATAACTCCCCAGCTGGAGCTGATTCACCAAAACTATTCATGGCAACGATCACTCCATCAGTTCCCACGTATTTGTACCAAGTATCCGCAACACCAGCCTCAATAGCAACCATTTTTTTGGCACCAGACAAAACCTGCTTACGATAGGCAGCATCCTGCCTGTCAAAAACGTTGGTTGAAGGCATCGAGATTATGCGTACTTGTTTACCTTGTGCTCTTAATTTGTCGGCAACATTAGTAGCTAATTCGACTTCGGAACCAGTAGCAATAATCGCATAATCAGGAGTAGCTCCACCATCTTGTAAGATATAGCCACCACGAGCAATATCCAGCAGCTGAGTATGATCGCGCGACATAAACTTCAGATTTTGGCGAGAGAATATCAGCGAACTTGGAGTCTTGGTATTGCTAATCGCGCTACCCCACGCTGCCATTGTTTCAACCGTATCACATGGACGCCACACATCCATATTTGGAATCACACGTAATGAAGCCAATTGCTCAACAGGCTGATGGGTAGGACCATCTTCACCCAAACCAATTGAATCATGAGTATAGACAAAAATTGGCGCAATTTTCATCAAGCTTGCCATGCGCAGTGCATTGCGCGCGTATTCAGAGAACATCAGGAAAGTACCACCAAATGGACGAAGACCGCCATGTAAGTACATACCACTCATAATTGCCGACATCCCAAATTCGCGGACACCATAAGAAATATAGTTGCCCGTAAAATGATTATGTTCATTCAGGCTAATTGCCTTGCTCCATTTAGTCAAATTTGAGCCAGTTAAATCTGCAGAACCGCCAATAAATTCTGGCAAGAACTCAGCAAAATACTCAATAGAGTTCTGTGAAGCTTTGCGGCTGGCAATTGTTTCCTGTTTTTGATTAACTAAGTGCAATCCATTTTCAACAATTTGTTCCCAATTGGCAGGTAATTCATGTTCATAGCGACGTAACAGCTCAGTAGCCAAATCCGGATGACGTGATTGATACTCCATAAATAACTGATTCCAGTTATTTTCTGCACGCATACCAGTTGCTTTACAATCAAAATCAGCATAAACTTCAGCTGGAATTTCGAATGGAGCGTATGGCCATTTCAGCTCTTTACGCACTAATTCAGCTTCTGCTGCACCAAGTGGCGCACCATGACACTCTTCTTTACCTGCTTTATTTGGCGAACCTTTACCAATCACTGTCCGACAAATAATCAACGTTGGCTTATTATGAACTACTTTGGCTTTTTTAATTGCTTTGGTTAATTGATCAATGCTATCTCCATCAACTGGTGAAATAACGTGCCAATTATAGCTTTCGAAACGACGCTTAACATCTTCGTTAAACCATCCTTCGACTTCACCATCAATCGAAATACCATTGTCATCATAAAACACAATCAGCTTACCTAAACCCCAAGTTCCCGCTAAAGCACATGCTTCATGCGAAATCCCCTCCATTAAGCAGCCATCACCAGCAAAAACATAAGTATGGTGATCAACAATTGGATAACCATCACGATTAAACTCTTCTGCCAAAAGCTTCTCAGCCAAAGCCATACCAACTGCGTTAGTAATCCCTTGACCTAAAGGACCAGTCGTAGTTTCAACGCCTTTAGTATAACCGTACTCAGGATGCCCAGGAGTCCGTGAGTGAAACTGTCTAAAATTCTTTAAATCCTCAATACCTAAATCGTATCCAGTCAGGTGCAATAATGCATACTGCAACATTGAAGCGTGCCCATTACTTAATACAAAGCGGTCACGGTTTAACCAATTCGGATTAAGCGGGTTATGACGCATTTGATCTCGCCATAAAACTGTACCCATTTCAGCCATCCCCATTGGAGCACCCGGATGACCAGATTTAGACTTCTCGACACTATCTACTGCCAACATTCGAACCGCGTTAGCCATTAAACTATAATTGGCCATACCATATCACCCTTCTTTTGATTAAAAACTTTTATTGCTAGCGATTTTAGCATATTTTGGTACTTATAACACGCTAATTAATCTACTGAGCAAGACACTAACAGGATAAGCATCTAAAGAAACCAGCACTTAAACGCTATTCGCAAGGTTCACCAAATAATCTGGAATCGCAATAATTTTGCGCGCTACACTAAGAAAAGCTACCCGAATCTCCGCATTAGCAACCAGTACTCCACCATCTTTGTAAATAGAGTAAAGTAAGATTAACCGAGTTGGACTAAGCACTTTCAATGCTAATTCGACTCGAATTATGTCACCATAAAAACATTCACGACGATAGCTACATTGTAAATCAGCAACCACTAGTCCACTACCATTACCATCAACGTCCAGTTCACTATAACCATGCTCACGCAAAAACCGAACCCGCGTTTCGTGTAAATAGTTCAATAATGCAAGATGATCCATATGATTGGCATAATTAATGTCGCGAATTGATAACTGATAATTTTGTTGATACATTGGCATAACCTCATCTAGCACATAACTTTTAATAATAAACCCGCGGGATTCGTTCATTAAACCCGACCAAAACCTCATAAACTATTGTGTTCAATTTCATTGCTATTGAAGCAAGCGTAATTTCCAACTCTCCAAAGTGACCGATTAAAACAACTTCATCACCGACATACGCTTCACCATTCGCACCAATATCGACCATCAACATATCCATACAAATCGTACCAGAAATAGTATACTTCTGCCCACGAATAATCACTTCCCCCAAGTTGGATAAACCACGACGATAACCATCACCATAGCCAATCGGCAAAGTTACTACCCGAGTATCATTAGTTGTTTTATAGCGATGATTGTAACTAATTCCGGAGTTAGCATATACTACTTTAAAATAGCTGACCCGAGTAATCAGGCTGAAGCAGGGTCTAATAGTTCGTAGGGGTAATGTGTTGATTGAATGAGCGGGAAAGTAACCATAACTGAGTAAGCCTGGGCGCACCATATCAAAATGACTCTTTGCAAAATACGCCACACCACCTGAGTTTGCCAAATGACAAATAACATCAGGCTTCTGTTCTTTTGCGTATTGTGCAACACCCTTAAATTGCTCAATCTGCATATGTGTCAATTGGTTATCCGTCTCATCACTAGCCGCCAAATGAGAATAAACACCACACAAATCCAAGCATGGATGTGCAAGCACATAATCAATCAGCCCAGCTGCACTAGTGCTGCGTACTCCGACGCGATTCATTCCACTATCAATTTTGATATGAACTTTGCATATTACTCGATACATTTCACAAAAATCAACTAAAAGTTGTGCCTTATATAGCGATGAAATAGTAACTTCAAGATCATGATTGATTAGTCCGGCAATTTGTTCTTCATCAAAAGCACCAAAAACTAAAATTGGCTTATTTATACCAATATCGCGCAGCAAGCGCCCTTCATCAAGACACGATACAGCCAAATAATCAATATACGGTTCGGCTAATTTCGAGATTCCCGATAACCCATGACCATACGCATTTGCTTTCACGGGCAAGCAGAGCTTAACATTATCTCCAACGTGCTGTTTAATTGAGTTTAAATTACTAATCAGCTGTTGAGTGTTTATTAAAATTTGAGTAGGATGCACAAGAAGTCTCTTGAATTTTATATAATGCATTATTGTAGCCTATTTTACCACCTGTGTCTTTGAGAAGTACATGCTCAAACTGATTCGAACACGCGCGTTTAGAAATACTGGCAGGCGATTTACGACGAAGCTTACACCCAGTAGGTGAAAAGTAAATCAACGAGCTAGAACGATAAATCTGATTGAGTATACGTGACAAAAGTTGTATTTAATATGTTATAATCACTAGCTTTTTAAATGGAAGAGAATTATGAAGAATAATAAAAGCCTGATCCTCTTTGCCGTTTTTTTCATTATCTACGAATTCAATGCTTATATTGCCAATGACATGATCATGCCCGGCATGATGAAAGTTGTCACTGAATTTAATAGTCCTGTCGAAAATATAGCAAAATCATTATCGCTTTTTATCATTGGTGGCAGTAGCTTACAGATTTTTCTGGGTCCACTATGTGACCGTTACGGTAAACGCAATATTTTGTTAGCTGGCAATACCCTATTTTTGATTGCAAGTGGAATAATTCCTTTTGTACTTGATATTGATCAGTTTTTAGCCGCACGCTATTTCCAAGGTTTAGGATTGTGCTTCATCTTCATTGGCTATGCGATGATTCATGAACTATTTGACGACAAAGCAGCTGTTAAACTCTGCACCCTAATTTCCAATATCAGCGTTTTTGCGCCGTTACTCGGCCCGGTTATTGGTAGTGCAATTATTGTAGCTGCAAACTGGCGTTATGTGTTCATTGTTACTGCAATTTTAGCTGTTACTTCACTAATCGGTTTGGCTAAGAACATGCCAAATAACAAACCTGACACACCACGAATGAATTTAAAAGAAGTATTACAAACCTATGTTAAGATTCTTAGCACCCGCACACTACTTCAAGGTGGATTAATAATTGCAATGGCGATGCTACCGATGATTGCGTGGATAGGAATGGCACCAATTTTAGTAATGCAGATTATGGGCAAAAGCTTTGGTGCTTACATAATTTATCAATCATTTGTCTTTGGTGGATTTATTTTAAGCAGCATCAGCATTCAGTTTGTTGCCGGACGCTTTAGTTTCTATACAATGATTACCCGCGGAACAACAGTCGCTTTAATTGGCTTGGCTATCTCCGTATTTGGGCACAATAATAATGAAATCTTTATATTCGGATTATTTGTTGCTTCTTTTGGAATTGGGCTGTTTAATGGTTCAATTTTCCGAATTGCAATCACCTCAACTGGATTATCCAGCAGCATGAGTGCTGCTTCACTGAATATTATTCAAGCAACTATGTTAGCAGCTGGAGTTGAAATCTTAAATGACTTGTGCAGCAAATTCAATTATAGTACACTTAGTTTTAGTTTGCTAAATTTAATCGTTGGTATTATTATGACGGCATTATGTTTTAATTATGCTAAACTAGTCAAAACACGCCTGTGGCAGTAGCTCTTATTATAATTATATTTGCCAAATTATAACTTTATCACACAAATTTTCAAAAATATTTGACGAGCATACTTATCTATTAGTACAATACACATATCAGTCATTTTGATTCTATTAAAATGGTTGATATGTGTTATAGACTCAATTATAACTAGCCAATTTATTTAATAAAAAACTATAAAGTACTGCTAACATGAAATTCAAGTTGTTTAATTTAAACACCTACACTCTTAAATCATTAAATCTACAGTTCTGCATGCCTTCTTGTTGCTGAAACGCAACTACATATCCATTCCCTGAATCTCTAAGGTGCCCTAAGTTAAAAGCTTTACCACCTACAAAAAAGTAAAATATTTACATCAATTGATCACTTAACAGACAGACAAATCTCTGTATTAACATTTAGCATCTATTGATTATCAATATTAATTTACTGACAATTAGCACATATATACTCAAACTGATTCGAAATCCTAATAGGCGATTTATGACGAAGCCTACATGTAGTAGGTGAGGAATAAATTAACGACCTAGGATGATGAATCGGGTTGAGTATACATAATGCATAAATACTATTTGGAGTATTACTAACATGAACTCATTTGATTTAATTAAACTAATTGCGATTATCTTAGCACTCGTTGTTATATTCTGGTTTTATCGCTATTACCATAAAGAAAAACTAAGTATAGGCGCACAAATTAAAATCGCGATAATTGGCTTTATTTCTAATCTTTTGGATACCATTGGAATAGGCAGCTTTGCGGTGATTGTAGCAATGCGCCGCCTCCTAGGCGTCATGCCTGATGATGTAAAATTAATCGGTAGCATGAATATTCAGGCGATGATTACTGCTTTAGTACAAGCCTTGATTTTTCTGCATTATATTCAATTAGATTTAACAACGCTATTGGTCGCAGTCACTATGATTGCGCTGGGTGGGTTTCTCTCGGGGTTGCTTGTTGTAAGGATCAACAAAAAAATCGTTCATCGAGTTATGCTAATTGCGTTTGCAATAACTGGTGTATTGCTGCTTTTGTCACAACTCAACATCCTTGAGATCTCAGGAGGAAGCACCGCAATTAAAGGAACTAAACTAGTTATCTTTGCCATATTTATGTTAATTGCTGGCGCATTACCTGCATTTGGGGTTGGATACTACTCTTTGGTTAAAGCCAGTATTTTTCTATTCGGTGTAAACCCCATCATTGCTTTTCCAATTATGGCAAGTGCCAGCGCTTATCAAATGCCAGTTACATCTATTACCTTTATTAATAAGCAAAAATTTTACTCTAAAGCTACAATTTTGATGGCGGTATTTGGAGTTATAGGCGTATTAATTGCTGCACCATTAATCAGCAAAGTAGATAGTTATAGTTAACCTATAATCATTTGAGCATAATGTGTTAAACTATACAACCTCTAATTTTAGTTGAGAATAAAATGCGCGGATATTCACAAGATCTTAGAAATACAGCAATGGATTTGTATGCAACA
>JACCDZ010254759.1_pt1 | contig 57309 bp, 53 predicted proteins | sample 7449551 | NCBI WGS metagenome assembly JACCDZ01 (sample SAMN15323452, study PRJNA562643) | freshwater metagenome | isolation source: river surface water | place: USA:Blue River Watershed | collected 2017-08-18 | reverse complement strand
TGTCTAAGGCTGCAACCGTTCCTTGGACAATGTCATCAATGTAGGTGAAATCTCTTTTCATGCGCCCTCCATTATAAATCTGTATAGGAGCTCCGCTTAATATTGCATCTGCAAAACTGTAATACGCCATATCGGGTCTACCCCATGGACCATAAACAGTGAAGTAGCGAAGGCCTGTAACAGAAATGCCATAGAGATGATGGTAAGCTCTTGCCATCAGTTCATTCGATTTTTTGGTCGCACCATAAAGGCTCGTTGGAATGTCTGTGGAATCGGACTCAGAAAAGGGGATCTTTTCATTCAAACCATAAACGGATGAGGATGAAGCATAAATCAGTGGGATTTTAGGGTGTTTTCGAATCAGCTCTAGGATCTGAAGAAATCCATCGAGATTGGTATCGGCATAGACTTGAGGATTGACTTTAGAATAACGAACGCCTGCTTGCGCAGCCAAATGTACAACATGTGTGATTTGATATTGTTCTATGATCTTATCAAGAGCGCTCAAATCTCGAATATCTGTTTCGATCACAGAGATTCCCTGATCTGTAAGAATTTTTGCGCGCTTACGCTTTAATTCAGGTGAATAATAATTATTAAAGTTATCACAACCAACAACAAGATCTCCTCTATGGTGCAAGTACTGAGCAAGATGAAAGCCTATAAAGCCGGCAATGCCTGTAATGAAGATGTTCATTGAAAAAATTCCACTATTCGTTGAAAAATGAGCCTTTGTATGGAGCTCATCTTACCAAGATTTTCGATTTTTTACATTCTTTTATGTCTCGTCGTATGCTTGGGGTGTACCAGGGCCCCTTACGTAGGCACTGATGAGGTTGGCGCTGACGAACTTGTCCTAGACTCTTATAAAATACGCCAAGGTAAATTTTCAATTTTACAACTCGAAGGTAAAGACTTTATTGAACTTTCGCCTGAGCTTTTAAAAGAATATACCGATGTCATTCAGGATGGTGATGTTTTGACAATTGCTGTCTTTCATCCCACTCGGTCTGATATCTCATCAGCTGTTGCAACTTTAAGCCATGCGATAGGGTTTACAGTCCAAGATGGAAAGGTGCGTCTCCCCGATCTAGAACCTATTATAGTAGGAAATCTAACACTGGAACAAGCTGCGTTAAAAATTCAAGACTCATATGCTGGAGAAATCAAGGACATTCAAGTCTTTTTAGGATACCGCGACCGCTTAGAGAGAAAAGTAGAGCTTGCAGGACTTGTCTCGCTTGCCACCATTCCGGTTGATGGAAAAATCCGTCTCTTCGAAGTCCTCTCAAAAGCTAAAGTACCGACTCAAGCTAACCTTTTTAAAAGTTACATGGTCCGTGGAAATGAGATGATTCCGGTTGATTTGTATAAACTTCTCAAAGAAGGAGACATGTCTCAAAACATCGTGATGCGCGGAGGGGATAAAATTTATATTGCCGACCCTTCGGCTTCAACCCTCATGGTGTTAGGAGAAGTGGGCAAAGAAAAATTGGTCGACGTTCCGAATGGATTTATGACCATTCGACAAGCCATTGCTGCCGCTGGTGGAATTCCGTATACAGGAAACAAATCGTATATCCAAGTCATCCGCGGGAACATTATGAATCCCAAAATTTATACACTGACATGGGATCATGTGATTCATCTTCCGTCAGACAGCCTTCTTCTAATGCCAGGAGATATTGTTTACGTTGCTGCAACCCCCATTACACAGTCGAATCGATTCATGTCGCAACTTCTGCCCACTTTTGTTAATATCGACCTCATCACAAAAGGAATTCGCAGCGTAGGAGTGAATGTTCCGTGAACCTTGTTTTTACTTGGAATGATCTTAAAGCTATTATCAAGACAAGACAAAAGCAGATCTTGGTCTGGAGCCTTTTATGCAGCATTGTTGTGTTTCTTTATTATGTAACAACTCCTTTATCCTATGAAGCTAAGGCTACTTTCAAACAATCTTCGCAACGCGGAGAACAAAGCATCGATCTTAAAAGCCTCATCCGCACTTTTTCTTCTAGTGGTTTAGAAAGCTCTTCTGCCTCCATAATGCTTTCTGACTCCGTCTTAGAAAAGACAATTCAAGAAATGGGACTTCAAGCTGAGATAGTGCAAAAAAAGTTTTGGAGCTCAATTTTTAGGAACCTGCTTGCTGAGTTTGGTAGAAAGCCAAACGATAGAAAGTACGCCCAATTTTCATCTGTAACTTACAGGAGAGATAAGCCTTTAGTCTTGTTTCTCAAAAAAGACTCGCAGAGTCAGTTTTCTATCTATGACAAAAAACATCGCTTGATAGCGAACGGGAAAATAGGGGCGCCGATTAAACACAGCCAGTTTCAAATGAAACTTAACCGCCTTCCATTTTCTGGAGAAGTCACTTTCATCTTACATCCCATACAGCCGATCATTGAAACTCTGCGAGCCAAACTGACTATCAAAGCTTCACGCGAAGATAAAAACCTACTCATCGTGAAATATGTTGATCAACACCGCAAGAAAAGCGCAGCTGTCATCAACACTCTCATGGCCATGTATGAAAAGTTTCTCATAGAGGAAAATCAAGTTATTACTCGTGCCCAACTTTCATATCTCAATCAAAGGCAAGATGAGCTGAGCTCAAAGTTTGATCGAGATATTCAAGATCATGCGGCGGCTCTAGAGCGCAACCTTGAAAGCCAAGGACTACTCGGGATCAAAGAGGAAATGGAATTTGTTCTAGAACCCTTGCAAGCTCATAAAACTCGCTTAAACGAAGTTGAGCTTGAATTATCACAAATAGAGGAGCGAATTGCAAAAGCAAACCTCGGATTGAAACCATCCCAACACCACCCTTTATTAATTGAGCGTTATTCAAAAACACTCTCAGACCAAATCGGATCGATTAAACAGCTCATGCAGCAAGTGAGACGAAAAGAGAAAATCGTCCATTCAATCCCCGAAGAGCTGCAGCCTGCCATAGAAGAATTCAATCTAGCAATTGAAACAGCTGAAGCAGGTGGGAACAGCAAAATCGAAGCAATCCTCCATGAGTTTATGAGCCACCTCACTTATCGTGAAAAATCTTTGCAAGAAAGCAGTGAGTGGATTCAAACCACTCAAAATGATTTATCTGGGATCAGCTTGGACGTTGCCCGCCGCCAATTTGATAACTACAGCACCCAGTTTGATGATCTGCATGCTCAACTCAAGCAAGTTATCTTTATACGCGATCATCTATTTGATCCTCATTTTGAAATTAGCACTCTTTCAAATGTTTTAGCAGACTCTGTGACACAGCAAATGGTTCAAAAGTCGAGCGATCTGGAAGAAAAGCTTCATGATGATATACACCGCTCGCTCCGTGATAAAGAGCGGCTCAAAACCACACTCACGATGCACAAACGATTTCTTGAATCCCACCTGAATCAGACATTGCAGCTGGGAAAGATCCGGATAGACTTAATAAAAGAAAAACTCTTTTCGTTGTATACGGTGATGAAAACACTTTTGCTACAAGAGCAAGAAGCACTCAATGGAAAAATTGCTGAGCTCACGGAGTCGATGCAGTCACTCCCCGGGCTTTGGGTACATGAAAATCGACTCAAATTTAAGTCAGAGCTCACTAAAGGAATGATGGAAGGCCTCGTGCATATCGCCGAAACTAAAAACCTTGCTCACCATTTGTACCAAGTCGAGTCAAGGCCGTTAGATCTTGCTAAACCTCCGCTGGGATTTATTAAACCTTATCTTTTTGCCAAGTCTTTACTAACCTTTTTTCTCGGGATGCTCCTTTTTTCGATTTTAGTAATTATCCATGCTTTGATAAAAGGATTTCCTCTTTCGCTGACAACACTCAAAGAGATGGGGGCCCATACTTCAGGCCCTTTTTCCACCTCCGCATCATTGGAAACAACTCAAGAAATGGATAAAGAAACATTGCGTAAAATCGCTGCTTTTTTACTCGATGATCAAGAAACTCATAAACGAATTGTCTCAATCATTGGACAAAGGCAAACTCATTTTTCCCCTCTTCTTGCAGCTCTTTTAAAAAAATACAATAAGACAAGCTGTATCTTAGATTGCAACTTTGGAAAAATCACTTCTGCACAAGACTCTCCCGGCCTTTTCCAAGTTTTACATGGAGAGTCTCTGACAGAAAATATCCGCTCCTTCCCAGATTACGACTTTTTACCGGTAGGAGCTTCAACAGGTGATGGTGTTGAACTCTTAAAATCAACCCTGTTTCACAAGATCGTTCAAGATCTTTCAAGCAAATATGACTTTCTCTTTTTAATCTCCCGCACGCCTTTAGACGCTCTAGAATCACAGACCCTATTTCAACTGTGCACGCACGGAATTGTCGCTGCAGAAGCTAACCTAGAATTAGTTAAGCCTTATCTTGATCAATCTCGACAAAAAGCAAAAAAACATGTTACATTCATTCAAATCGTGGAGTGATGTATGAGATATGGGCTTCTAGCAATTTTACTGACAACATCTATTTTTGCTCGTGAATCTTTCGATGAATATTTATTTACTGGAGAGCCAGCAACAACACCAGAGCCTTGGTTTACAGGGCCGTTGCTCACACCTTCTGGCCACGTCGTTCCCCATGGGCACCAAAACTATGAGCCGTATGTTTACTGGACGCAAATAAAAGGGAGTTACGACAACCATTGGAAACCTCATTCTAGCCCTACTTTTAATAACGTCCTCTATCAATTAACAATGCAAATGGGTGTTTTGCCAGACACCGAATTCGATATTGCTCCTCAATTCTCATATAATGCCACAAAAGGAGAGCATACATGGAGAGTGAGTGATCTCCCGATTACACTGGCTTTTCAGCTTTTATATGATGAATTGGATAATTGGTCTCCTGGAATCAAACTCCGTTTTGGTGCTAATGTCCCTCTAGGGAAATATGATCATTTAAATCCAGATCGGCTACTCACAGATGCAGGAGGGATAGGTACATGGTATCCTAGTGTAGGACTTGTCTTTACACGTCTACATCACATCACGGGCAAGCAGTTTTTATCATGGAGAGCTTTTTTCGATTATTCAATAGGAACACCTGTGAATGTCAAAGGCCTCAGCTTTTATGGTGGAGCTCCTTCAATCAACGGAATCAAAGGAACAAGGGGGACCGTTTATCCTGGTAATGTTTTTCTTTTCCTTGGAGGACTTGAGTATTCCCTAACGCAAAATTGGGCTTTGGCTTTAGATATCCAATATCAATATACTCAAAAGCGTCGATTTTCAGGACATAGCCCTGCTGGAACTAAACCAACACACCCTTCACGGGAATTTTTTGCCCTAGCTCCAGCACTTGAGTATAACTGGAGCTCCAGCGTTGGACTGATTGTCGGCCCTTGGTTTACAGTAGCAGGCAGAAATGCGCTTAATTTCACAAGCTATGTTGTAGCAGTTAACTTTTATAACTAACAAGAAGGTCTTTTTAAGATAACTGTCGCATGCCGTCCGGTTGGTTTATCTCGCCGGTAAGAAAAGTAGTCTTCTTTGTTGCAGCATGTGCAGATTTTTGCAATTTGTAAATGATGCGGCAAGACCCCGGCATTCATCCACTGCCTGCGTGCCACTTCCCATAAATCAAAGTAAAGCGGTTTCACTTGAAACTCCAAAAAATGCTCTGGAAGCTCTGTTTTATAGTTAACAAACTGCGCGCAGCAAGGCCCTAAGCTGGGTGAAATCCCTACGATGAGATTTTCAGGTTTCGATCCAAAGCAGTTTTTCAACTCAAGAGCTGCTGACTGATAAATATTTAGCACATTTCCTCTCCACCCGGCATGGATATTAGCAATCACATTTTGGACAGGATCATAGACAATAGCAGCTTGACAATCTGCATGTTTGATGAAAAGTCCAAGCCCTTCTTTTGCCGTATAAAGCCCATCGCATTTTTCATCCGGGTTTTCTAAAGGAGCCTGCCGCACATCGGCACCATGAACCTGATAGCTACCTGCAAAAGCTTTGCATCCCATGAGCTTCAATAAAAGTGTGCGATTTTGTTGTATATGCTGGGGATTATCTCCAGTTCCACCTCCGACATTAAGTCCAAGGTAAGGAGCTGCGCTCACGCCTCCATGTCTTAAAAAAATAGCATGGCCAATCTGCGGAAACTCTTGGAAAATTTCGAATTCAAGCCACTCGATACTTTCTCTTTTATTTCTTAACATTTATCATTCTTTTGAAATGGATATCCGTTATTTATCTTATTTTTGCCTCATGATGACCTTTGGCTCCCTCTGGATCCATCGGTCAGCCTGGCTATGGGGGTCGTTCCTTGCCCTTTCATTCAGTTTAGCGATTTTTGGCGGTGCAGCTCAACCTTTTTCTCTTCTCGTTCTTGCGCTTCTCTTTGTTCTATTTTGGATATTAAAAAATCCGATTGCCGGAAGTAAAAGACATTTTCTTACGTTAACTGCGATCCTGCTTGCTGCCGGGCTCAATTACCACTGGATCCCTGGATTTTGCAATTGGCAAATTACTAATAACTTCTATCTTAACTTTGACAAGCCTCTCATAGGGCTTTTTCCACTGATTTTTCTAGTCACAGTCTGTCAGACTCGCGAAGATTGGATTAAAGTCGGCCTTAAAGCCGTACCCTTGATTTTGCTCTTTATCTTCGGACTTGCTGCCTTAGCTCTTGGAACAGGGGTTATTCAGTGGCAAATTAAACTTCCCTGCCACTTTCTCATTCGGATTATCTCTAACATGTTTTTAGTCGCAATTCCAGAAGAGGCTTTCTTTCGAGGATTTTTACAAAGGGAGCTTTCCACTCAAATTGGAAGGGGGATCCTGGGAAAAACAGTAGGTATTGTGGGTGCTTCGATTGTTTTTACGCTTTTCCACTTAGCTTGGACAGCGTCACCTGCAATGCTAGCCTTAGTTTTTGTAGCCGGAATTATTTATGGACTTATCTATGAACTTTCAGGATTTTTAGAAGGAAGTATCATCTGTCATTTTGCTGTCAACTTACTCCACATGCTTTTCTTTACATATCATGCGGAGTAAGTCAGCTAGTAAGGTTACTGAGCTTCAGTAGCAGGTTGATGAGTGCTTATGAACTGATCCACGGCTGCATCAGGTGTAAGATTTTCTTTTTCTGCGGCTAAAAGAACTTCTTGACGCTCGTCTGCATTCATTTCATTAAATGCAATGGAGTGATCTTGGGTTAGTTGAGAGGCAAAAGAAGCCTCGTCTCCAGATACTTGAGCAACTTCTGACGAGTTATCACAAGTTGATGCAGATGAACTGCACGAACCTGCATCTGCAAAGCTTGCAATCAGCGTCATAAGACCTGCAGCCAGCATTAGTTTTTTATTCATTGTTGTCTCCTTATTGTTACAACCAAATTTACAAATTCTATTTTACAGGACATCCCACAGGAGTTTTACTCTGTGGATTAGAGCCGTTTGCGCCGGATACGCTTTTAACTGCGTCGTCAGGCGATACCACATTGCCGCTTGCATCTGGATTGGAGGCCATTTGCATAGCAGATGCTCGCTGGGCATCGGAAAATTTTGAGCAAAACATCGTACGATTTGCTGCCGTTAGCTGCCCAGCAAATTGCTGCGCTGCAGACGACATATTACTGCAATCCATTGGCATTGATGTAGGCATGGCAGCCTCTTCTGCCCAAGCATGGGCTATAAAAAAACAGGATGTGATTACTAACATAATAACTTTGTTCATCTTTAATCCACCTATGGTTGGGGGCTGATTAAACACCACTCTAATCACTTCACTTCTTTTTTGTCTACGCGCTAACAACTCTATCGAATCTCTCTTGCAAAACTACCTGCTTTATTTTTTATTCCTGAGGCTTTATGAAGAAGTTAAAACCTGAGCTGAGATGAAAAATATTTAAAACCGAAAGTAGTGGGATAGCTTCATGAGTGAAAGACCTATCGAATGCAGCGAATGCAAAAGAGCTGTCAAAGTTCAGTACAAAGAAATTATTGGCGACGTTATTACTTGCACTGAAATGTGCAATGAATGCCCTGTACTTAAAGCTAAACTCCATGGCGATGCTCCCTCTTCTAAAAATGAAAAGCAGTCTCTATGTTGCGGTGTGTGCGGAACTTGCCTAGAATCAGTACAAACAGGCCAACCCGTCGGCTGCCCTGAATGTTATAGTGTTTTTGCAAGTTATATTATTAGTGAGCTCATAGATGCTGGGGGTATCCCAGCGGCGCTCAAGAAAAAAGCACAAGCTCAAAAATTACAAACCTTGCATATCGGTAGATCCCCAAAGCAGCCAGGCTCTCAGGCTCTTTCCTCAAAACTGTCTTCTTTAAATGATGCTTTGAGCGAAGCTCTCAAAAAAGAAAATTACGAACAAGCTGCATCCATCCGAGACCAAATTAAAGCTTTAACGGACAAACATGAATAAATTGCCTGAAACACTTTATCAAAACACTGCATGGGATCAAGAGAAAAATCCAATTTGGATAGGCTCAACACTTCATCTATATCGAAATTTTTCAATCTATAAATTTCCTGATAAAATGACACCGGCAGAAATGAACGGAAGCCTTAAAGCAGTTTTTGAAACTCTTCAAAAACTGCCCTCTTTGCAACCTTTATTACTTTTTTCTGCTGAAACACTGACTCCCTTAGAAAAAGAACTCCTTTTTGAATATTTTCAATGCTCAAAAGGATTTCAAGAAGCGCGGGAAGGACATGGCTTTGCCTTTAATACAGAGCATCGGTACCTGATTACGATCAATGAGGGCAACCATCTCCAGATGCATCAAGCTAGTCAAGAAACCGACTTAGTGAACGCTTGGACTTCTCTTACTGCAATTGACGATGCTATTGGAAGAGAACACACTTATGCGTTTTTACCACGTTTTGGATATCTGACTGCAGATCCCATGCTTTGTGGAACAACTTTAGAAGCTAAGGTTTTTTTGCACGTTCCGGCCCTTCGGCATACTGAAAAACTCAAAGAGTTACTCACCGAATTGAGTGATGAGCAAATTTCTTTTGAGGGACTTGAAGGTTCTTCAGAAGATTTGATCGGCGACCTTCTTGTCTTAAAAAATCATTACACTCTCGGAATCTCTGAAGAGACGGTCCTCAGTTTACTTCAAACCACTGCCCATAAAATAGCTGCTGCTGAAAATAAATTACGAGAAGCACAAAAACAGAAAGCATCTGATACACTCAAAGATTTTGTAGGAAAATCTTTTGGACTGATCATGCATTCATATCAACTTCACCCCAAAGAAGCACTCAGCGGCCTTTCAGGCCTCAAGCTTGGAGTGCTCCTTGGCTGGGTTTCTGGAACAACCTCGCAAAAACTCTCCATCCTTATGCTTAAGCTTCGCCGCGGCTACCTTGCTCACCTGTTTAACCTTCAAACAAGTGATACACAAGAATTATCCCACAAAAGAGCCGAATGGCTGCATCAAGAGCTAAAGGGGATCACAATTGCAGAATAACTCTTTGGCTCTACAAATTCTTTGCAAGACAGAGTGCAACGGCATACGTTAGAAAAGGATCTCTGCAAAAAACTCGTTTTACTTCGCCACGAATTTTACATTCATAATAACCATCTGACAAAGCTTTTTTAATCTCAGAATGTGTCAAAGTGAGGATATCTTCAATCGCTTCTGAACTTTCCGGAGCATTCTGCATAGAGCCGGCAACTTTTGCATAATAAATAGGAATAACAGAAGAAAGAACTCCTGAGTCAGGAATCATCTGTCCGAGAAGAACAAGATCAGCTACCACCTGGCCTGTCTCTTCCAGTGTTTCACGTCTGGCAGCATCTTCAGCAGTTTCGTTGTTGTTGACACCGCCTCTAGGAAGCTCTAGCTCCCATGAGCGGGTGGCATGACGGTAGTTGCAATTGAGTACGACCCCCTTGCCTTCAATGTAGGGCATAACACAAACACCAACGGCTTCGGTACTCTGAAGCGCTTTATTCCAAAGAATGCGGCTATAAACCCCTTCAGCGCCGCTAGGAAAGCGAACTGCATCATTGACCCATGTCCAATATTTATCTTTTTTAATAAGGCCTACATCTCGCCCTGTTTTTGCCTCGATCTCAGCCATTTTTTCAGGTGCAATTAAAATTTCAATTTCACCTTTTTTCGCATTCCCTAGTTCGGCTACAAGAGTAGGATTGTCACGGATCATCTCCAAATACTCCAAACGGCTTTTTTCAGAAGCACTTAAAAATGAGAGACAGCTCACAAACAAAATTAAATATTTCATAGGATTTCCTTCTAGATTTTGAGAGCGATTTTAATTAAACTGAGAAACAAATGGAAGCTAATTTTGCAGCATTAATTTTAATGGGGGGAGAAGGAAAAAGGCTGGGAAGCTCTTTACCTAAGCAATTTCATACATTAGATGCCTTAAAGGTTTATCAACACACCTTGGAGACTTTTAAGCAGTCGGGTCTTTTTCAAGAAATCATTCTAATTTGTCATCCGGATTGGGTAGAAACAGTTCAAGAAGAGACCTCCAACTTCCCTGAAGTGAAAGTTGTAGTTGGGGGTAAGACTCGGCAAGCTTCATCATGGGAAGGTCTCAAGGCATGCCATCCCAGCTGCCAGTACGTCATGATTCATGACGCAGTTCGCCCTTTTGTATCGCAGGAGATTTTGCAAAACAACGCCGAAGCTGTTCTTAAGTATGGCGCTGTGGATACAGTAACCCCTACTGCAGACACGATTGTAATCATAGATAACGCAAGTACGATTGACACCATACCTCCGAGAAATCAGTTCCGTAGAGGACAAACTCCGCAGACGTTTTCCTATCCGCTTATTTGTGAGGCACATGAACGAACCCAGCAAACAAATGCCACCGATGACTGCAGCTTAGTTATGGAGCTCGGCGTCTCTGTCTATCTGGTCGATGGATCTGACGAGAATATTAAAATTACAACGGAATGGGATCTCTTCATCGCTACAGCATTTCTTAGGATGTCAGCGCAACATAGAGCGCCAGAAGACATAACAGAAAGCCCATAGTTTTCGTGATAATTTTCTTAAATCTTACGAAATGTTTTTGCAAAACATGGTGCGTGATCAGATAGGAAAGCAGCACAAACCAGATAAACTTAATCACTGCGATTTCAATCCCTAAAACAGCTTTTTCAAAAACACTCATCATGGGGTCGATGAACTGCGTAAATAAACTCAAAATGAAAAAAGTCGCTTTTGGATTAAGTAGATTCGTAAGAAATCCATTGAGAAAAGGATGATGCTTTTTAGCATGAACTTTTTGCGCTAAATCTGTCACTTTCTCATTGGTTATTTTCTCTTTGAGCATCATCACGCCCAAGTAGAAAAGATAAGTAGCTCCAACGTATTTGATGAAATGAAAAAGTGCAGGCGTTTTGTAGATGACAAGTGCAACTCCTAAAAGACAGTAGGTTACGTGAATTAAAAGGGCAGATGCAATCCCAATGGAAGTCAAAAATCCATCTCTAAATCTTCCACGAATACAATTCTTCACAACCATTGCAAAATCAGGCCCTGGACTCATAGCAGCCATGAGAGCAATTAGCCCGATCGATATTACTTTAGAAAGTTCCATGCGGATAGTTTACTGTACCCTGATTACTTTTCTAGATTGAAATTTTTTTTATATAGTTATACATGTAAGCTAATAGGGCTTCATGAAACGAAACATCTTCATTATTGGACTATTTGCAATTCTCTTAGCTGTCATCATCACGCTTATTCATTTGGTTCTTCGTGAGAAGAAAAATCCTTATGAGCTCACGCTTTATGGCAATGTCGATGTACGCCAAGTCGATATCGGATTTCGAGTCCCCGGACAAGTGACAACTCTTATGTTTGAAGAAGGCGACCATGTGCCGCAAGGAAGCTTAATGACCACCCTTGATCAAACTCCCTATGATAGTCAGCTGAAAGAAGCGATTGCTAATCTAAAAGCTGTTGAAGTCAATTTAACAAATGCCGAAGTGCTCGTGAAGCGGCGTGAAGAGCTAATCCATGTTGGCGGCGTCTCCCAAGAAGACTTGGATAATGCCCGCACCAATCGAGATCAGCTGATTGCAAATCTCATTCAAGCTGAGTCAGCCGTCCAAGTCGCTCAAGATAATTTAAAATATACCGAAGCTTTAGCCCCTACAGATGGTATCATTTTAACACGAATCCGTGAGCCAGGAACTGTCGTTAACCCCTCAGATCCAGTCTATACACTATCTGTCACCTCACCTGTTTGGATTCGTGCGTTTGTCGATGAGCCTCATCTTGGACAAGTCTACTATGGAATGCCCGCTGAAATTTATACCGATATTGAAAATGGAACCGTCTATACTGGGACTGTCGGCTTCATCTCGCCTGTGGCAGAATTCACACCTAAGACCGTTGAAACAACACAGCTGAGAACAGATCTTGTGTATCGACTCCGTATCTATGCGGACAACCCCGATCGGAGTTTAGTCCAAGGAATGCCAGTCACTGTTAAGCTCAAACTCAAGAAAACTAATGCTCGTCGAGATTAAAAACCTCTCTAAGCGGTTCATTTCTCAGGCATTAGATAATATCTCCGCTAACTTTCCTAAGGGAAAAATCATTGGAATTGTAGGACCTGATGGCGCTGGAAAAACGACACTTATACGTCTCATGGCAGGGTTATTAAAACCGACTACTGGATCGATCACCATTGAGGGCTATGACACTATTAACAATGCAGAAGAGGTCCATTTTCTAACAGGCTATATGCCGCAAAGGTTTGGTCTTTATGAAGATCTCACTGTCTTGCAAAACCTAAATCTTTATGCGGATCTTCGTGGTGTAATAGGAGATGAGAGAAAACAAACGTTTGAAAGGCTTTTGAAATTTACGGGCCTTTCTCCTTTTACTGACCGTTTTGCAAGAGCACTTTCAGGTGGAATGAAACAAAAGCTCGGACTTGCATGCGCGCTTGTCAAAAAACCAGCACTTCTTTTGCTTGACGAGCCAAGTGTAGGCGTAGATCCCATTTCCAGACGAGAACTCTGGAAAATGGTTTATGATTTGATTGAGGAAGGAATTTCAGTTGTTTGGAGCACTGCTTATCTAGACGAAGCAGAAAAATGCAACACCGTCCTCTTGCTCAATGAAGGCAAGCTTTGCTTTTTCGGCGATCCTCATGAGCTTACTGAACGTGTTAATCATCGCACTTTTAAAATCATTGATATTCAAGGAGACAGGAGGAAACTTCTTTTTGATATCTTAAAAAACAAAAATGTCATGGATGGAGTCATTCAAGGACGCGATTTACGGATTCTGATCAAAGAACACGAGACCCCTCCTGAAGGCATTCATGCGCAGCAGACTCCGCCTCGATTTGAGGATGGATTTATTGATATTTTAGGAGGAGGTCCCGGCGGATTTTCAGAACTTGCAAGCAAAGCGCCCCGTATAGAAAATGGCGTCCATACGGTCATTACCGCAGATAATTTGACGAAAAAATTTGGAACATTCAGTGCAGCAGAACACATTTCTCTTACAGTTAAAAAAGGAGAGATTTTTGGACTGCTTGGACCAAATGGAGCTGGCAAAACAACCACATTTAAAATGCTCTGCGGACTTCTTAAACCGACATCGGGCAAGGCTTTTGTAAATGGAGTTGACTTACTCAAAGCTCCTAGCGTTGCAAGAGCACATATCGGTTACATGGCACAAAAGTTTTCCCTCTATGGCAACTTAAGCGTTCTACAAAACCTATGGTTTTTTGCCGGCATTTACAATCTTTCAAACCCCGAAAGAAAAATCGCTACTCAAGAAATGATCGAAACCTTCAGCCTTGAGCCCTACCTTGATACGAGCACCGATTCTCTCCCTTTAGGATTTAAGCAGCGGCTGGCGCTTGCGTGCGCCAATATGCACCATCCTGCTGTGTTATTTCTTGATGAACCCACCTCTGGCGTCGATCCTATTACTAGGCGTGAATTTTGGAATCATATCAACGGTCTTGTCGGTAAAGGCGTCACCATTATGGTCACAACGCACTTCATGGACGAAGCCGAATATTGTGACAGGCTCGCACTTGTCTATCGCGGTAAAATCATCAATATGGACACACCAGACAACCTCAAAGATAAAGTGAGCGCTCAAACACTCGAAGATGCCTTTATTAAAATGATCGAGGACTATGATAGGAAATAGAGCAAGACGTGTACAGGCGCTCATCACAAAAGAGTTTCTCCAAATTATCCGCGATCCGAGCGCTCTTCTCATTTCGGTCATCCTTCCACTCATTTTAATGTTTTTGTACGGATATGGAGTCTCTCTTGATCTAGATCATTTAAGAATGGGTCTTGTTCTAGAGGATACTTCTCCTGATGCGCAAAGTTTTGCTGAATCAATTAAAAATTCCCGGTACTTCGATGTAAAAATTGCACGTGATAGACGAGAGCTTACAGATGATCTTACAAGAGGATCGATCCGAGGAATGTTCATCGTTCCCTCTTATTTCACACAATATCGACTAAGATCTGATAAAATGGCTCCCATTCAAGTCATTGCAGATGGAAGCGAAACCAACACTTCGAATTTTGTGCAAAACTATGCACAAGGCGCCTTTAATAACTGGCTGATACAAGAAGCTAAAACCAGTGGTATTTCTAAAGATCAACCAGTGATTACAGTCCAGTCCCGCTACTGGTACAACGAACAGCTAGAGAGCCGCTACTTTCTTCTTTCAGGATCGCTTGCCATCATCATGACGCTGATTGGATCGTTACTAACCGCTCTGGTTGTGTCAAGAGAATGGGAGCGAGGCACGATGGAAGCACTGATGTCTACGCAGGTAGGTATCTGGGAACTAGTCATAGGAAAGGTTATTCCTTACTTTTTTTTAGGAATGGGATCGATGGCCCTTTGCGTTTTTATTTCTGTTTTTGTCTATGATTTGCCTCTGCGCGGATCTTGGCTTCTCTTAGGAGGAGTTTCTGCGCTCTTTTTATTTTGCGCTCTTGGTCTTGGTTTGATGATCTCAACAATCACAAAAAATCAAGTCTTTGCCTACCAAATCACATTGATTGTCGCCTTTTTGCCAGCTTATATTCTCTCTGGATTCCTCTTTGAGATTCATAGCATGCCAAAGTGGATTCAGCTTCTGACCTATATCATCCCGGCTAAATATTTCGTACAAAGCCTCCAAAGCTTGTTTCTTGTCGGCAATGTTTGGAAGTTGATCTTGATCGACATGGTTCCTATCATCTCAATCGGCCTTCTCTTTTTTATGATCACCGCATTTAAAACCGTCAAGAGGCTCGATTGAAAAGAATCTTATCCCTTATTTGGAAAGAGCTCTTAACTGTTCTCCGCGACAGGAAAGTTCGGCTTTCGATTTTACTTCCTCCCATCATTCAACTGTTTATCTTTACCTATGCAGCTACACTCGATGTAAAAAATGTGCCAATCGGAATCTTAAATCGAGATAATGGCGAACAAGCTTTTCTTTTAGTCGAACGATTCTATGGGACGAAGATCTTCAACAACAACATTATCTTTCTCAAAGGAATCCAGGAAATTGGTCCTTTCATCGATCTTCAAAAAGGAGTCATGGTCGTTTCCATCGATGAACAATTTTCACGCAATCTGGATGCTAAAAAACCCGCAACTGTTCAGCTCATTCTCGATGGACGCAAGTCCAACACCGCTCAAATTGTGGCAGGTTATACAAGTCAAATTATCAATCGTTTTAACAATGACTACACAGCAGCTCTTGATCTCAAAATCCAAAATGTAGAGCTTATTCCCCGCACATGGTTTAATCCTAATACGCTGTACTATTGGTATAATATCCCTTGCCTCGTCGGTGTTTTATCCATGCTCATTTGCCTTGTCGTCACCACACAATCTGTTGCCCGGGAAAGAGAGCTTGGCACCTTCGATCAGCTTCTTGTTTCTCCACTCATGCCACATGAAATCTTAATTGGAAAAATCATCCCCGGAATCATCATAGGTTTTATAGAAGGAACTTTTATGCTAACGATGGGAACCCTTGTGCTGGGCGTTCCCTTTACCGGTTCTTTGCTTCTTTATTTCATGAGCCTTTTTATTTTCGTCTCTTCTGTCAGCGGCATCGGCCTGTTTATCTCTTCTCTTTCAACCACACAGCAGCAAGCGATGCTAGGGACATTTGTTTTTATGGTTCCTTCCGTGCTCATGTCAGGCTTTGCTACACCCATTGAAAATATGCCCGTGTGGCTTCAACCATTTACCTATATAATCCCTCTCAGATATATGTTGGTTATATCGAAGGGGCTCTTCCTGAAGGCAATGCCAGCTAAAATTGTGCTGGAAAATGCCTGGCCTCTCATTGTAATTAGTTGTGTAAACTTTATCGGAGCCGCATGGTTTTTTCGCAGAAGACTCGAATAGCCCTCTTGATCCTTCTTGCCGGATGCGCAGTCGGCCCCAACTACAAAGAGCCAGAAAACAATGTCTCCGATGCGTGGGTATCTCAAACCTTTTCAACAGAAGCGCCCCTGAGTGAGTGGTGGAAAGTCTTTAATGATGAACTTCTGACGAAGTATATTGACAGGGCCGCTGAATATAACAACGATGTCTTGACCGCTGAATCTAACATCTTGCAAGCTCGTGCAATGAGGCAAATTGCCGCTTCCTCATTTTTTCCAAAAATTGGAGCCGATGTCAATGCCACTAAAACGTACTTTAGTAAAAATGGACCTCTTTTTCAATCGGGCCCTAGTGCAGGCGTTCTACCAGGAACGCTTTCGCCTACAACAGGCCTTACCTTTACACCACAAATCCCCCAGATCCAAAATCTCTATAACGCGCTTTTCGATGTTTCATGGGAAATCGATCTTTTTGGCAAAACACGCCGCACTGTTGAAGCAGCAGATGCCCTCATAGGAAGAGCCATAGAGCAAAGAAACGATACACTTATCTCTGTCATGGCAGAAATCGCCCGTAATTATCTTGAGCTAAGAAGTTTTCAAAAAAAGGCACAGCTCACTGAAGAAAACATTCAAATTTTAGAGCGCAAAGAATCGATCATCCAGCAGCAGCTGCAAGCCGGTTTTGTCTCTCGCGTTAACTATGAATTCATTCGCGCTCAATTAGCAACAGAACGTGCGCTGCTTCCTGACATCCAAGCTCAAATTCACCGAGCTATTTACACGATCTCCATCCTCACAGGAGATGTTCCTGAAGCTTTAATTGAAGAACTTATTATCCCCGCTCCACTCCCCTTAGTTCCCGATACCATTGCTATCGGATTGAGATCGGATCTTCTCCGAAGACGTCCTGACATCCGCAGGGTAGAAAGAGAGCTTGCCGCAGCAACGGCCAATGAAGGCGTTGCAATCGCTTCTTTTTTCCCCACGATCACTCTTTTAGGTGATGGAGGATTTCAGTCGCTCATGGTCAAAAATCTCTTCAGCATGGGAAGTAAAACATGGGCAATCGGTGGCGACATGATGATGCCTGTTTTTGAAGGCGGTAAACTCATGGGTAATTTAAAAGCCAAACGAGCAGAAACAGCTGCAACGGCCCACCACTATCAACAAACGATACTCAGCGCTCTAGAAGAGACCGAAAGCGCGCTCATCTCATACACTCAAGATCTCAAAACCTCTCATGAAAGAAAAGATGCCACCGAAAAGTTTCGTAATCTCGTTTTCTTAAGCGAACAAAGACACGCTTATGGCCTTGCCTCTCTTCTTGATCTTCTAGATACGGAAAGAGATCTCAATGCCTCTGAGCAATCCCTCCTCGATAGCACGACGTCCTCTCTTCTAGACCTCGTCTCTCTTTATAAATCCCTAGGGGGCGGCTGGGAAATTAAGCTAGACGAGAGTTAATCTGGTAAGAATCCACCTGCTTGCATGTTCCACATACGAGCATAATGACCGCGACTCTCTAGCAAGTCATGATGCGATCCTTGCTCCACAATTTTACCATGATCAAAAACCAAAATACGGTCCATTTTAGCAAGGGTAGACAGGCGATGAGCGATCACAAGCGTCGTTCGGTTTTGCATGAGCTTTTCTAAACTATCCTGGATGTAGCTTTCAGTCACCGAATCCAGCGCAGAGGTGGCCTCATCTAGAATTAATATCGGCGCGCCACTCAGCATGGCACGAGCAATTGCAATTCTTTGCCTTTCCCCACCAGATAGTTTGGTTCCCCGCTCGCCGACGAGGGAGCCGTACCCTTGAGGGCTTCTTTGAATAAACTCATCACAGTGGGCAAGCTTGGCAGCTTGAATCACCTCTTCTTTCGAAGCATTGATGCGCCCATATCGAATGTTATCCTCCAAAGACCTATGGAATAAAAGAGGATCTTGCGGAATCAACGTGACCTGAGAGCGGAGCGACTCTAATGTGACATCTGCAATGTCTTGACCGTCGATTAAGATCCTTCCCTTCTCTACTGGATAAAAACGCAAAATCAAATTAACAAACGTCGATTTTCCAGCACCTGAATAGCCGACAAGGCCTACTTTTTCACCCGCTTTTATGTGAACTGCCTTATTTTGAAAAAGCTGTTTTTCCCCATACCGAAACGAAACGTTTTCGAAGATGATTTCACCCTGTTTAACCCCAAGCGCATTAACATTGGGTTTATCTAGTACGTCTTGAGGATCGTGCATGACAAAAAGCGCCTGGCTTGCAATTCCTACTGATTGAAAAAACTGAGGAATCACTTCCCCTGCAAACCAAAGCATCATCATCACATTCCATGTTGTGTTAAAGATCTGTATGATCTCGCCAGTGGTTATGATACTTTGCATCCAAGACATGACCATATAGGTAAAAAGAATAGCCGCCCCAGCAAGATACAAAATAGAAAGGCTTAAAAACATCCACGCGACATAGCGGCGCGCGTTGTAGTTTTTGAATCTTTCTTCGTTTTGGTACGTTGCAATTTGACTTTTTTCAAACCGGAAACGGAAAAATAGATTTACTGTGAAATTATTCGTTAAGCTATCAACAATTTTACCAGCAAGAGAGCTGCGCGCCTCTCCATGAATGTTGGAATTATCCGAACATTTTTTTGTGAACGCAAAACAGATCGATAAATGCAGCAAAATCCAGCCCCCGAGGATCTTGGCAAAAAGCGGACTTACCTCGTAAAAAAATATAATCGATACAATGCAAGAGACGACTGCGGGGACAAAAATCATCATATTCTGTAAAAGCAGCGTCACTTGAGTTGTCATGTCGCTGATTTTATTGGACAAACTTCCAGCAAAATGCTCATTAAAATATTTAGGCGAGTGCTGTTGAATATGATCAAACATCGCCATTCGGATATCAGCTTCTAACTTAGGTATTGCCCGCGCCAGCAAAAAATCTCTAGCCCGAAAACCACTCTCTATAATTACGAGTAGCACTCCTCCCATAAGCAACAGCCCTCTTAAAACCGGCCAAGCAGCAGCTCTATCAGCCTCATGGATTGTAAAGCTATCTATAATCAGCCTTAGAATGTAAGGCGCAACTGTTGCATCCAATGCCCACATAAGAGAGAACACATAAATAAAGAAAAACTTCCACCTTTGGATGCTAATGAATTTCCCGATGAAACGAAATAATGGTATTGAATTCTTTTTATTCATGACAAACCCGAGAGAATTTTATAACAACCCGGGATTTATCTCAGCGGGTAATATAGGTGTCAGAAATTATATGGCATGATGGCGGTACCGGTGGGTTCAGAAGCTATTTGGGATTCAACCCTAAACTTAAGCGCGGTGTTGTCATTTTATCTAATTCGACAGAAAATTGGCCCGATGAACTTGGACAGGTCTTGCTAAATGAGAATTCTAAATAAATTGACTCAATTTCTTAACATACTGATTATGAGTTGCATAAATTGACTCATGTGAGTCAATATGAGACAATTGAAACAATTCTTGTTTATAATTGACTCAATTGTCTCATTATTTCTGATGTGATGAAGCGCTTGCAACTTACGCGTCCAACGGCAGGTCGAAAACTCAATGCCCTTGTTAAAAAAGGACTTATTCAGAAAAAAGGCAAAGGACGGGGATCGAGTTATATCAGACGTTTAGCTTGAAAATCTAGAGAAGCCGGGAAACTTCTCTCATTTTGAACTGTAGCAAAAATTGCAACAGTTGCATTGCTCAACCACTCAGATCTTTCGATATTTTTTCCTGTTAAAGCCGGGTGCCGAATTTATTACCCGACTCATACCTTTTGAGACCGGAATAAAACACCCAAAATGCAAGTGCAAAAAAGCCCAAGGAACTTCCCAATAGTAACACAAAGTGTGTCCAAGAAAACGCGCGCACTAGCTCAACTGGAAAATAGCTAATAACCCCTGCAGGAATCGCGGTAAACATCACAACTTGCAACACTCCTGAGTAGATATTTGTCGGATAAATCGCAAAAAGATACAGCGCATCGCAATATTTTTTAGAAAGGCCTTCAACAGACCCCATCCAAAAGGGAAGACTTTGCATAATCACACTGAACGAAGTAAAAATCAAACAGCTGCTCAAAATTCCTAATAATGTGAAGAAGATCTCATAGGGCGAGTAAATCCCTCCGAGGATGAAAAGAGCTAGAGCCGACATCAAGTTCCCCCACCCCTTCGTGAATGATTTAGATCCTGCAATATGGAGGAGCAGGTTTTTAGGCTGCGTCATAAACGGGTCGAGATCGCCGCTGGGAATCATGTGGGATAAATTTCTAACACCTCCAAAACAAATTTGCGTAAGCCCATAGCCGCCAGACACAACTGCCATTAGAACGACCATGTCTCGGAAATCCCAACCGGCCACATGATTAAATTGTCGAAAAAAGATCCACCACATTGAGAGAAAGATCAAGTTATTGGCAATCATCAATGTACACTCTAATAGGAAAGCGCCTCGTTTACTCATTGATGCTTTAATACTTGTGCGAAGAAGGTCTTTGAAAAAGACGAGCGTACTGCGCATGCATTATCCTCCTTCCACATTCAAAATTCTAAGCCCTCTGTTATAGAGGATCCATAAGCAAATGAAACCGATACCGCCCCAGATGAGAACTGAGCCTCCTACAGTCAAAACATGCTCCAGGCTAAAATCAAGCGCAAGAGCGCTTCTTTCGCCTAAAATTACAGGAAAAGGAGTCATGTGAGCTATCTTCTGGATCCATTGAGGATAGATAGTGAGTGGAAGCATTAACCCTCCGAGCATAAATAAAAGCTTCTCCCAAATCCAAAAAAATGGATCGACTGTCTGCAGCCAAAAAGCAGTTACTCCGATAATCATTCGAAACAAAATGCCAATGATTCCTGCGGCAAACCCAAAAATTAGCGTCACCAATAAACCTACCCCCTCAAATGGCAGCATCCCCACTTGCAGCCAGGTAAATAAGACGGTAACAGCCCCCAGAAACAGTAAGTTGACAGTTAGCGTACCAAGAGATTCCATAAAGATAGATCCTAAATAAGAAATAGGCCTAGGAAGCCTGTAAGCGAGTGATCCGCTTCGCAAATCGAGTTCCATTGCGTCATGTACATCTGGAACAGCAATCAGCACCCATTCGTTGAACGCAATATACCAAAGAAGTTGATCGGGACTAAAAGTGACAATCCCTTTTTTTGCGGCAGCAATTTTCCAAAGATGGGCAAAAATAATCAAACACGTGATCAGAAAGATGCTGAGACCCACTAAAGCTTTGTAATTTTTTAAAGCATGAACAAATGATAAGCGAAAAATAGCAAAATATTTTTGCATGTCACTTTCTTCCATATAAGATGCTAATCACTTCTTCCATCGATAGATCTTCAATCGTGACATCTTTTAAACCTGAAAATTTTAGAGTCTCCTGAATCACACGATCAATCGGCGTCACATCGATATCAATCTCACAGCGAAAGTTATGATGCGCGTTTTCCAAAATCTTTATTCCAGGAAGATTTAAAGAAAGACTCTCTTCCTCCATCACTAACGAGAGCAATTTTTTTCTCATATAGTTTTTTTTCAACTCTCTAAGAGTGGTATCGCTAATAATTGATCCTTTATCCAAGACAATCACCCGATCGCAAACTTGTTCAATATCGGCTGTATCATGCGATGTCAAAAAGAGCGTTGTCCCATGTTCTTTCGATAGCTTATTCAAAAGACCGCGTATCATTAACTTAGCGTTGATATCGAGTCCAATGGTGGGTTCATCGAGAAATAAAATTTTCGGATTGTGTAGCAAGCTAGCAACAATTTCGCAGCGCATTCTCTCGCCTAAAGAAAGCTGTCGAACCGGTTTTTTTAGTAAGTGCTCAATTTCGAAGAGCATGACAAGTTCAGCTAAACGCTTCTTATATGTTGCGGCATCAATTTCATAGATTTTTGAAAGAAGATCAAACGTATCTGAAGCTGGAAGGTGATACCAGAGCTGCGTTCTTTGCCCAAAAACCGTGCCGATTTGGTAGCCCAATGCATGCCGGTCTTTCCAAGGCACGAGGCCCAATACCTCGATCTTGCCCGCTGTTGGATGTAATATTCCCGTCAGCATTTTAATTGTCGTTGATTTACCAGCACCGTTAGGTCCGATAAAAGCAACCCGTTCACCTGTCTTCACTTGAAACGACAGTTCTTGTATTGCTAAAACTTCATGCTTGCGAGGACAAAACAACCCCTTGAGCGTACCCCAAATCCCCGGAAATGTCTCACTCGCAATAAAAGTTTTGGAAAGCTTTTCGATTTCGATGGCTGTATGCATATACCCCCTAGAAACGAAACGGGCAGTAAGTTTAATAAAATGATGGATTTAAAGCTATTGAAAAAAGACAAGAGCTTTTCCCTTTTGTTTTTATTAAATATCGTATAACTAATCAATAATCTCAGGATATTTTTCTGGGTCATTTAAGCAGTATTTTTCGCCAAAACCTCCAAGAGGATGTTCTGCGACAGTAACAAATTTCCGACCTTGAAAGCCACCACGCTCTTGATTCTTTTTTTGCTGGAGATCAATGATATCTTGCAAGGTAGCCTCATGAAGCCCACAAAAAGAGTCGATGACCTCTAAAACATCTGCAAGCTCTTCTAGCAGCGATTCTTTGGTTTTAGCCTTGCAAACTTCTTCAGCTTCTTCCATGAGCTTAATTTTAAGCTGATCTACAAACTGATCATCATTCAATCTTGTCCAATGGATTTTAGATCCCATTTGTTCCATGCGATCTACGGCTTTATCACGCCAGAGCTTCTCTTGTTTAAATTTTCGTCGTTTCATAAGTCTCTTTTTGCAGTTGGCTAATTTTATTGATAAGCTGAGCTGGACAAACCCCCTTGAGTAAACCCGCAGCTTCTCTTGGCGACACCCAGATGGAGCGCAAGTGCTCATCACTCAATTGAATCGTTGGATTCTCATCCAGTATATGGCACAAATAGACAGCATAAATCAAGCCGACATCACCCTCCTGAAGAGGAATGCGGCTATCCGATAGCACCATTGTAAATGATTCTATTTGAGTCATGCTATTCAGCCCTGTTTCTTCAAACACTTCTCGCTTAAGGGCTTCTTCTAACGACTCGCCTCTATTAATGCGTCCTCCTGGCAGATCCCATAAACACTCTACATTTTGAGGAGGTTCTTTGGGGTTTTTCTGTAAAAGGAGCAGCTTACCTTCTGTGTTTTGAAGAAGCGCCTTTGCCCCTAGATGAAAACAATCTTCTTTACGCTCCATAAGTCGCCTCCTTTTCAGCTGTTAGATCAAAGATGCCCTTACTATCGTATTATAAAGCAAGCTGCTCTAGAAGAATAGTGGGATTTGTTATACTATTAATCGTCTTATTATAGATGACAAACTTGGATTGGGCTGTATGTCTATTGAATTCTTTTTAAAGGGGATACTCCTTGGTTTTTCGATTGCAGCGCCTGTCGGCCCCATAGGTGTGCTCTGCATTCGAAAAACACTTCAATTCGGAAGATGGTCCGGATTTTTTTCTGGCGTTGGTGCAGCTGTTGCTGATGCCACATATGCTGCAATTGCAGCCTATGGGCTGACCTTTGTTTCAAACTTTCTTCTATCTGGACAGTTTTGGCTCGGCTTGATCGGCGGAGGATTCTTGCTCTATTTAGGATGGAAGACGTTTACTTCAAAACCTGGAGTCCAATCCAAAGAGACAGCCCATACTTCTCTTTTTTACGACTTTATCTCTACATTTTGCCTTACAATCACAAGCCCCATGACAATTTTTACATTCTTAGCTCTATTTGCAGGTTTTGGCTTTACCGCTCTTGAAGAAGATTATAATCAAGCAACCAACCTTGTCGTAGGTGTCTTTGTGGGTTCTGCAATCTGGTGGCTGATTTTGAGCGAAGGCGTGACCTTATTTCGTAAAAGGGTTAGCCAAAAAGTAATGATATGGATCAATCGAATCGCGGGGTTGATCATTGCGGGGTTTGGCGTGGCAGCACTGATTAGTATTAGTATTTGAGCAAAGTTCGTAAAAGTAGATATTTATTTATTAAGGACGAACTGTCGGTTTAAATTTTTAGAAAATTAATTTATTAGCTGGGCTTCTTTTCGTCCCCTTAAAAGGGGCGAAAAGCCAGTTCGCGCCTTACGCGCTCACTTCACAAAAGCCAGAGGCTTTTGGATGATGCCCTAAGGCATCACCCTGCAGGGGCGAAAGCGCGTACCCGCGCTGTAGTCTACCCCATACGGAGCCACATTCAGTGGCTCCTCAAGTCTCAATTTCAAAAAAAAACCCAGCCATAAGCTGGGTGTTTTTTTGAAATTGAGACTTGATGGGCTTGAACCATCGACCCCCTCATTAAAAGTGAGGTGCTCTACCACTGAGCTAAAGTCTCGTTTGACCCCAAGGGGATTCGAACCCCTGTTATCAGAATGAAAATCTGGTGTCCTAGGCCAGGCTAGACGATGGGGCCATTTTTCATTCAAGAGAGATCAGGAAGTATACTGGAGCGGTCTATTAAACCGCCATAATTTCCTTTTCTTTCGCTGAGAATAGGTCATCAATCTGCTTACAAAACTTATCTGTTAATTCTTGAATGACTTTTTCTAACTTTTTCACCATGTCTTCTGTAAGGTCGCCGGATGATTTTTTCTGTTTGATGGAGTCATTGCTTTTTCGTCGTATATCTCGGATGGCAATTTTGGCATTCTCAGCTTTTTCTTTACCTTGCTTAACAATCGTTTGCCGCATCGATTGATCCATGGGAGGAACGTTGATTCGGATAGCGTGGCCTTCAAGCACTGGCTGTAAATTTAAATTGGCTTTTTCAATTCCCTTGGCAATAGCTGCAGCAGTTTGTGGATCAAAGGGGGTGATGAGGATCTGTCTAGCTTCGGGGGTTGTAATGTTAGCGAGTTCTTTAACTCTCATGTGAGAGCCGTAGACTTCAATGGAAACACCTTCTACAACACCAGGGTTTGCGCGGTTGGTCCGGAGGTTTTTAAGCTCTTGCTTAAAATGCTCTAGAGTCGCTTGCATTTTTGTTTTTACTTCATCTTCTGTCATATGACTATCCTGTAACAATAGAGCCGCCGCTGCGCTCTAATACAGCAGCTTTAAGGGCTCCTTTTTTGAAGATATTGAGGACATGGATGGGAATCTGATTATCACGGCAAAGAGCAACGGCTGAGGCATCCATGACATTTAATTGTTTACTGAGCACATCAGCATAGCTGAGTTTATCAAAACGCTTAGCCTTGGGGTTTTTAATAGGATCTTTTTCAAAGATCCCATCCACTTTGGTGGCTTTAATGAGTGCTTCAGCATTGATTTCAGAGGCTCGTAGAGCGGCTGCTGTATCTGTCGTGAAAAAAGGATGTCCTGTTCCGCCGACATAAATGACAACAACGCCACTTTCTAAAAGTTCTAAGGTTTCATCGCCACTGCCTTCCGGAATAAATGTTCCACAAGGAAAAGCTCCGACAACAACAGCGCTGCAGCCTAAGTCTTCTAATGCTTCTGCGAGCAATGTGCCGTTGATGGTTGTGGCCAGCATGCCCATTTGGTCTGCTTTAATACGAGGTACGTTTACAATTTGAGAGCCTCGGATGATATTTCCTCCGCCAATGACAATCCCGACTTCGATGCCGAGTTTTTGAATCTCATGAATTTGCTGTGCAAGGCTTAAAACGGCTTTAGAGTCGAATCCAAACTTCTCGTTTCCTAAAAGCGCCTCGCCCGAGATTTTCAATAAAATTCTCTTGTACGGAGTTTTTTTTGCCACTCTTACTCTCCAACTTTCCAGCGTACAAAACGTTTCAAAATAAGGTGCTGTCCCGATTTTTTCGCTTCGTTTGCAACGAGATCGCCGATTGTGATTGCATTATCTTTCACGAATTTTTGGCAGAGAAGGCAAACTTGGTCGTAGAAGGCTTTCATTTTTCCTTCGACAATTTTATCAACGATTTGAGGAGGCTTGCCCACCACTTGGCTGCGTGCAATCTCTTCTTCACGGGCTTTGATATCTGCTGGAACTTCATCTGCATTTAAGTAGTCAGGAGATTCTGCAGCGACGTGCATTGCAATCTCACGAGCTAAGGGCTCATGTCCTGCTTTGCCATCAATCTCTACGAGTGTGACAATTTTGCCGCCCATGTGAGAATAAATGCCAAATGATTTAGTCGGCCCTTTTTTGAAGATTTCGACACGTTTAATTTTGATATTCTCTCCAATACTTTGCATGACAATAGCTCGGTATTGGTCAACGGTCAATGTTTTGTCTTGATGAGACGGCTGCTCTAAAAGAGCTTCTAAGCTTGCAACTTTTGTTTCAGCAGCTTGTTTTGCGATTTCATGTGCAAACTGTTTAAACTTATCATTTTGTACAACGAAATCGGTTTCTGCATTGATCTCAACTAAAGCGATCGCATCGTTTGTTTCGAAAGCAGCGATCATTCCTTCTTTTGTTTCACGGCCTTCTTTTTTAACGGCAGATGCCATGCCTGCTTTACGTAGAAGATCAATGGCTTTTTCCATGTCACCGTGCGCCTCGTCAAGGGCTTCTTTGCATTTGCCCATGCCGACCCCGGTTCTTTCACGGAGTTGTTTTACCATATCAGGAGTTACTTTCGTCGTCATTTAAGTTGTCTCCTCTTCTCCATTACCCATATCAAGTGATTCAACTTCATCAGGAGAAGCTTGTTCATCTTCACCTTTGCCTAAAGAAACACTCATTTCATTTTTGCGGTCAATGATTGCTTGCATGAGGGCTTGGAGGATCAGCTTAATACTTTTTAGAGCATCGTCGTTACATGCAATGACATAGTCAATTGGGTCTGGATCGCAGTTAGTATCGACAAGCGCCATGATTGGGATGCCCAGTTTATTAGCTTCTGCAACTGCAATGTGTTCTCTACCTGGGTCAACGACAATAAGAAGACCAGGAGGTTTGCGCATTGCGCGAATCCCTGAAAGGTTCTTATTAAGCTTGATTTGGTCTTTGCCCATCAAGATCATTTCTTTTTTTGTAAATCCTTCACCGCCGCTTGCAATTCTCTTTTCAATGCGCTCTAAGGTTTTTACAGATTGACGAATTGTTGAAAGGTTGGTAAGCATTCCGCCGAGCCATCGCTCTGAAACGTAAAATTCTCCGCACTCTTCTGCACATTCTTTGATAACGGTTTTAGCTTGTTTTTTTGTCCCGACAAAAAGAATCGATTTGCGTTTGGATACCATCTCGCGGACGACATCGACGCATTTGCGGATTTGTTGGACTGTTTTTGCGAGGTCAATAATGTATATGCCGTTGCGCTCTTCAAAGATGAAACGCTTCATCTTTGGGTTCCAACGTTGCTTCTGGTGGCCAAAATGGGCACCTGATTCTAAAAGTTCTTTTACGCTTACTGCGCTATTTGGTTGTTCTTGTGTTGCCAAGCCTTGTCCCTATTGTTTTGACGCGGCATCAATCCTTTATGGATTGATTTCGGTCTTGGTTTATTTGTTTACTTAAAAGCGCCTGATCAGAATCGAACTGACACAAGTAGCTTGGAAGGCTACGGTTCTACCATTGAACTACAGGCGCATTTAAGATGATAAATTTAACCTATTGAGTCTCTTTTTTTAAAGTTAAAAATATTTTGAAGAACTCTTCTAACAATTGAGAGGCGCTTTAACTTAAAATAAATTATTTGATAGAGCCCTAGGCATGGTTGATAAACCAGTCGCCAGCTAGCCTGGCAACCTCTTCAAGAGCTCCAGGTTCCTCAAATAGGTGGGTAGCCCCCGGAACTATTTCAAGTTTCTTTTCACAATTTAGCTTTGCAAAAGAGGTTTCGTTTAACGCAATGACTTCAAAATCGAGCGCCCCAACGATAAAAAGTGTGGGTGACTTGATATTGGAGAGAACGTCATCAGCCAGGTCTGTACGTCCACCGCGAGAAACCACTGCTGACAAATCTCGGGTTGCAGCTGAGATCAAAGCAGCAGCGGCACCTGTGCTTGAACCGAATAAACTCACTTTAAGGTGTTGTGTAGAGGAATTATTTTTAATCCACTTTTGGGTGCTAAGAAGGCGTCTGGCCAAAAGAGCAATATCGAAACGATACTGACGGGTGGATTCATCGATTTCCCCCTCTTTTTCTGTGAGCAGGTCGAGTAGCAGCGTGGCAAGCCCAAGCTTATTAAAGAAGTGGGCCACATATTGATTGCGCGGGCTAAGCCGGCCGCTTCCACTTCCATGAGCAAAGACTACAATCATTTTTGATTCTGGAGGAATTTTAAGACACGCTTGGAGTGAAACTCCTTCATCAGGAAGCTTAATTCCGATATTTTGTAGTGAGAGATCATCCATAAATATGAACATATCGCAGATGGAAAAATTTTAGAAGCGTTCTCATTGTGAATTTTTCGATTAAGTTTTGAAAATTTGTGAGAGAGTTTGTCCTATTATAAAAAAGGCCAATATACGAAGTTTATATGGTTTTTTATAATGGGATAAACTATCCACAAAATTTTCGAAACTATCCGGTTAGGCTCATCGGGAATGTTTCTTTAAAACTGCTCCTTTTCGCTAATGCTTTTATGAGCTATTGTTTCTTAATATGCATATCTCAGATAAAACGAATCGTGTCTTGCATGTCATTTCGCTATGTCTGATGCTTATTTTGATCCGTTGCTGGTATTTATCGGTCATTCAACATGACCGGCATGTAAAAATGGCGGAAAAACCGCAGAGAAGAGTCGTCATTGAAAAAGCTGATCGCGCAACCATTGAAGATCGGTTCGGGGTGCCACTTGCCGTCAATAAAATCCAGTATAACGTCTCTATATGCTATGCCCATATCCGACAAATCCCTTCGATGCGTTGGACGAAAAATGAAAAAGGGGAAAAGATCAGAGTTTCAGAACGTACGGAATATATCACTCAACTTTCAAAAATGCTCAGCTCAGAGCTTGGTATAGCTGCAAGGCGCATTGAAGATCTCATCCATGGAAAAGCCGCTCTTCTTCCATCAACGCCTTACGTGATTAAAGAGGATCTCACCGAAGAGCAGTATTATAGACTGAAAGGGATGGAAAAAGATTGGCTGGGGCTGCAAGTTCAGCGAGTCTGCCATCGAGAATATCCCTTGGGCAAGGTTGCAGGAGATGTGATTGGATACTTGGGAAACATAGATTCTACTAAATACTTAAAAATCATCCATGAACTTAATACGCTTGAGGATTATTTAATCGCAAAACAACAAGGCGAGAATCGTTTTCTACCTGAAGGTTTTAATTCACCTGAAGAAGTGCTGCAGAGATTTTTTGATCTGCAAGAAAAAGCTTATACTATGAATGATCTTATTGGGAAAAGCGGGATTGAAGCCTCATACGAGGAGGCTTTGAGAGGATTTGTTGGTAAGCACATCTACGAGATCGATGCTAAAGGTAATTTCATTAGAGAGCTCGAGGGCTCAAGAGCTGCGATTCCAGGAAAAAAAGTGACCCTTTCCATTTCTGCAGAACTCCAAATCTTTGCAGAGCAACTAATTGCCTCTAATGAAGGATCTCGTCTAGACCAGCCGGATGGAGGCATCAATGAAAAGTGGATGCGAGGCAGTGCAGTGGTTGCAATGATCCCTCAGACAGGTGAAGTGGTGGCTCTTGCTTCTTATCCTCGTTACAATCCTAATGATTTTATTCCTTCACGTGATCCTGAAAGCAAAAGAGAAAAAGAGTGGGCTGTTAAACAGTGGCTTGAAACCGAAGAATACCTTGGAGAAATCTGGGATGGTAAAAGGCCGCTAAAAAGGGAGTATTATTCGTTTGCAAAAAATAGATATTTGGAGGAAACGCTTACTCTTACCTGGGGCCATTATTTAGAAGCAATCCTTCCTAGAAAAAATGTATTGAAAGACGTCATGCTGCAAATTTCCGATATAAAACAAGCTTTGCAGATACAAGAATACGGCATTTACCACCCGCTGCTTCGAGATATCAAATTAGAAAACGATAAGTTTTTGGCTGTTGACCTCTGCCATTTAGTTGCACCTCTGGAATTATTTACGCCTGAACTTGCAAGTGAAGTGGGATCTCAACCTTTAAGTGACTACTTTGCAACACGGCAAGAAGCAATGGGTCTTTTAGCAAGGATGAAAGAAGAACTTCGCGACTTATTTTATGATCACGATTTTACTGCCTGGAGAGAATTACACTTTAAAGAATATCTCAAAACCATGAGACAGCAGGAAAAAACCGAGAAAAAATATGCTAAGCCCTATACTGACTATCTGGATCGTTTAGAAAGATTGCTTTGGGGAAAGTTCTGGGAAGCATATAAGCCTGTTTTCCTTTATGTTGCTCTGACAGGAAAAGTTCCTATTCTCATAGAAAATTACCAACATCTTATTCCCTATATACGTACGCTCAGAGAGAATTATTTTCCTCTTCTTAAAGGATCTCATCGATCACTTCATGAAAAGTTGCAAACTCTTTCAGCCCCGTTAGCGGTTGACTATTTGAAAACTTTAAGAAGCTTCGACCAATTGGATACCATACTTGAAAGACGGTACCCTTATGTCCGAACAATCAATGGAGTGTCCCAGGAGAAACATTTGGCTAGTGCTTTCTATCCTCCCTATGGATATGGATTTACTCGATCTCAAACCTATCGACAGGCTTGTCCTCCAGGTTCTGTTTTTAAATTAGTCACCGCCTATCAGACGCTCATGGAACTGCATGAGAAAGGTCTCCCTTTTAATCCACTTACAATTGTGGATGATTGGAGGGGGTCACCTCGGGATAAAAAGTTTATATTAGGGTTTCTTAATGATGGAACTCCTCTTTATCGCGGCTATAAAGGAGGACGCCTTCCAAGAAGTTCTCACCGGGGGATGGGCCGTTTGGATATGCATGGAGCGTTAGAGCAGTCCAGCAACGTCTACTTTTCCCTTTTAGCAGGAGACGTGATCCAAAACCCTTTAAATTTAGCTACGGCGGCTAAACAATTTGGCATGGGAGAGAAAACAGGGATTGATTTACCAGGAGAAGCCTGTGGAAAAGTTCCAGTAGATGTCGATCAAAACAGAACTGGGCTTTATTCTTTTGCCATTGGACAGCATACACTAGAGACGACTCCCCTGCAGACGGCTCTTATGACAGCAATCATTGCTAATCAAGGAAAAGTGGTACGGCCTCATATTGTGCAAAAGCTCGAGGGAACAAACCGGACGCTTCAACATGAGCTGCTAGAAAAACCCATCTGGGCTTTTGATAAACTTCCCTTCCAAACAACCGTTCATCATGAAGAAACTGTCGTACAACTAATCTCTCCTCGCATCGATCGCATTCTTCCCTTTCCGTCACCTGTTTTTAACTATCTTTTCGAAGGAATGCAGCGTGTTGTCATCGGACCTAGAGGAACAGCAAGGCCCGCTATCATGAGGGCACGTTATGACCACCCAACTTCATTACGCGACTATTTAGAAGTTCATCGAGATTTGATTGGTAAAACAGGAACTGCTCAGGCGCTTTATAAACACTCTGTTTCTAGCGCAACCTCACCGGTCATGGAACATTATATTTGTTTTGCAGCAATTGTTTATCCTAAGCAATCGATATTGATGGCGCCTCTTGATAAAGAACCAGAGCTTGTAGTGGTCGTATCACTACGCTACCGCCAAGCGGGACTTGAAGGAGGTCCGATCGCTGCACAAGTCGTTAAAAAATGGCGTGAAATCCAGGCGCGCTACAACTAATTTAACAACTCTGGAAGAGATAACAACGCCTCACGGATAGGAATGAGCTGAATATTTTCAATATATTCTCTCCTTGTTCCTCCATGAAAAAGGAAAAGTTTAGCTTCTGGATAATCTTCTTTAAATGCACGAAGCCCTTTTAAATCCTTGGAGTTAATCGAGTCTGATCTTTTGACTTCTATTCCAATAATTCCTTTAGGCCCATAGAGTACAAAATCGACTTCAACCTGATCTACAGTTCGCCAGAAATAAAGTTGGTATTGAAGATTGAAATAATGATTGATTGCCTGAATCTCTTGATAAACCAGTGTCTCGTAAGCTGCCCCTTCTGCTTCTTCATTAGAATCATAAGGTCCGTGCGGACGGATAGCTCGATAAACTCCTACATCAAAAAAATAAAATTTTGAATGTGCAATCAATTTGCGTTTTGGGCGTTTTGAAAAAATAGGAAGCTTTGCTGCTATGAGCAAATCTTCAACTATTTGAAAATAGTTAACTACAACCTTGCGATTAATCGAGGCATCTTGAGCAACATCTGACATATTCAAGACTCCACATTGTGAAAAACTAGCTGTCTCTAAAAATCTGGAAAATGCACCGATATTCCTTGTAAGCCCCTCTTGCATAACCTCTTCTCTGACATATGTCTGCGTATATGCATCTAAATAGTTTTGAATTTCCTGCTCGCTATCTTTGGAATACACATAGGGCAACTGACCATATTGAATGGCTTTGTTTAAATCAAAGTCTGGCCCTTGTTCAATTGCAGTCAGTGGAAACATTTTAAAAGAAAGCGCTCTACCTGCTAGAAGATTAACTCCTTTTTTCTTAAGACTTCGAGCAGAAGATCCTGTTAATATGAATTTATACTTTTTGTTTTCAATCAGTCGATGTACCTCGTTTAAAAGAGTGGGTACTTTTTGTACTTCATCAATAATCACCCAGTCTTCGAACCCTGGAGGGATCATTTCATCCAGTCTTCCTGGCCTTGCCGAAAGGTCTAGAAAAGCTGACGTTTCGAGTAAATCTATGTATAAACCTCCTGGAATCTTGGTTTTAGCCCAGGATGTTTTACCTGTACCCCTAGGACCGAATAAAAAAAAGCTTTGATTTCCTTTTAAAGGTCTGTCTAAGAGTCGTTTATACATAATTGCCTATTTTTGGAGTTACAAACTCCATTTTAGCACAATTTTTGGACTTATCAAGTCCATTTTCATAAACTATTGAATATTAGTGCTTTTTTGATCGTTTTTCCAGAGATAGAAATATTCTAGGGCTTCACGGCCACCTGAAATCAATGGCAGCTTAACTGCTTCTTGAAAATTCACCCAAGAAGCTTCGATATGTTCATCTGGAGCTACTTGTAAGAGGGGCATTTCTTGTAGCGGCAAGAAAAACATATGGAAGATAAAATCAACCTCTGGTCGGCGGATATAAAGAGATCCCACCGTTTTAAGCGTCTCCTTGGTAGGAATAATACCCGCTTCTTCTGCAAGTTCTCTTAAAGCTGCTTCAAGAGGTTCTTCATTGGATTCTACTTTACCGCCAGGGATTCCCCATTTTAGCCCTTCAATCTTCTCTCCATGTCTTTTTAGATAAAGAATACGACCTTGATACTCACAAAAAACACCTGAGGCTTCAACTGTTGGCGTAAAGTCTTTAGGGCGATGTAAAAACACTTGGGCTGTCATACACTACTCTTTGCCAGAACTTTTTGAAAATAGTCAATTGTTCGAGACAATCCTTCTTCAAGAGCAATCTTTGGGGACCAGCCCAGCGTTTTTTGAGCAAGCGAAATGTCGGGCTTTCTTTGTCTTGGATCATCTTGTGGCAGGGGCTTGAAAACAAGCTCTGATTTAGAACCTGTCATTTGAAGCACCATGCGCGCCAAGTCAATGATCTGAAATTCGACGGGATTTCCTATGTTAACAGGGCCTGTAAATGAGGTGGTTCCCATAAGCAAAATAAGTCCATCGATAAGATCATCTACAAAACAAAATGATCTCGTTTGATGTCCTTCTCCGTAAATTGTGATAGGGTCTCCGCGGAGTGCTTGCACAATAAAATTAGAAACGACACGTCCATCTTTTGGATGCATGCGGGGACCATATGTATTGAAAATACGTGCAACTTTAATTGGTAAACCATGTTGTCGGTGGTAATCAAAAAAGAGAGTCTCAGCGCATCGTTTACTCTCATCATAGCAAGAGCGGATGCCAATCGGATTGACATTTCCCCAATACCCTTCGTGCTGTGGATGGATCTGCGGATCTCCATAAACTTCACTTGTAGAAGCTTGGAGAATTTTGATCTTAAGACTTTGTGCAAGCGTCAGAAGATTGATTGCCCCCAGAACGCTCGTTTTAGTAGTTTGAACAGGATCAAACTGATAATGGATGGGAGAAGCAGGACACGCTAAATTATATATCTCATCCACTTCTGCTTGCAGAGGAGCACATACATCATGGCGTAGAAGCTCAAAATAAGGATGCTGGAGCAAATGTACAATGTTATCTTTTGATCCAGTAAAAAAGTTATCAACACAGATCACCTCAGCCCCTTGACTTAAGAGCTTTTCGCATAGGTGGGAGCCTAAAAAACCAGCTCCTCCTGTAACTAAAATCCGTTTGCGAGTCATCTATTCACAACATTCATTACTTGTAACACAAGCTCAATAAACACAAACAGCATCAAAACTGAGAGCATCAGTTTTCCGCCTTTGAGTTGTTGGTTATGTTCTTTATATTTTTTTACATAACGGCCAACCCATACCATCACAGGTGGAAGGAGTCCAAAAAGCAAGGCACAGCTAATCCCACCTGTATACTCTAGCGCTGTGATAAAAATGCTAGGATAGAGAAGGCCGATAATCGTAGGTGGTGCAAAAATTGCAAAGCAAAGCGCGATCTTTTTAAACCCCTCTTTCTTTACTTTAAGCCCATCAGATAAAAAGTCTAAAAATGCAAGAGCTAAAGCAACATAAGAGGTCGTTAAAACAAAGAAAGCAAAGATGGTCCCAATTTTAAAAATCCATGGATTTTGAAGGAGCTCTTTTAGAGGCATTACAGCTGTATGTCCTTCTGCTTTTGCAGCAATCAGCTTATCAACCGGGATTATTCCAAGTATCAAACATTCCCAGATTAGATAAACAACGAGAGGGATTGAAGTACCTATAATGATAGAAAGCCGTACTTTTTTGACATTTTGGTTCATGTAAGTCATGAGCGTAGGGATAATGAGTTGATATGTAAAAGCAATGAAAAGCACGGGGAGCGCAGGCCAAGCCAGACTCCAATTCGTATATGACAGGTGCTGCAAAGAGACATTACCGGCTGATAGAAAAATAAATGAAAAATAAGCAATCAGCACAATTGTCATCATGAAAAGATTGAAACGATCTACTGATTTTGTTCCTAAGTAAACAATAGGTGAAAAAAACAGCATATAAGCAATCATGGCAGCACTTTCAGGAATTTGGACTCCAAAAACCAGATCAATCAAATCTTTCGTAGTGCTCCCGCCTCCTACAATATGCGCAATCATCGCCGTAAAGAAGAGAAAAAGATACACCGCCCAACACACAGCTTGTCCGACAGGTCCTAAAAGACGATGCGTCATCGTAATCAAGTTAGCTTCTTTAGGCATCCAAGTACAGACTTCCAGCAAAAGAAGCCCAGTGCAAAGCATGAAAATCCATGTAAGAAGATAGACCATGGTCGCCGGAATAAATCCCCCCGGGCCTGTAACGACTGGAAGTCCTAACATTCCGACCCCTACCATCGTGGCAGCAATCAGCAAGGAACCCCCAACAACATGTCCTAAACTCTTAAAAATATGCATGCAAAACTCCAAAAAAATATTTAAAATTGCAGATATACAGCATAAGGTTGCAATTTAAAAAAAAGCAATCTTTAGTTACTATTATCTTCTATGGAAGTCTCTCAGCTGCGGCTCGACGGTTTAAAAGTTGTTTCTCCTCGTGTTTTTCATGATGATAGAGGTTTTTTTAAAGAAACCTTTCATGAGCCCCGCTACACAAGCTTTGGAATTACTACACGCTTCGTTCAGGATAACCATTCATTTTCTCAAAAAAATGTTATTCGTGGAATGCATTATCAAGAAACTCCTGGCCAAGATAAACTAGTCTGGGTGACACAAGGAAAAATTTTTGATGTCGTTGTTGATTTAAGAAAAGATTCACCCACCTTTGGACAATGGGAAGGTGTTTATCTAGATGATGTTAAACAGCAGCAACTCTTTATTCCAAATGGGTTTGCGCATGGATTTTGTGTGGTGAGTGAAGAAGGCGCTCATGTCCACTATAAAGTCAGCACCCCTTACGATAGTCAAACAGAAAAAACGTTTCGTTTTGACGACCCTACCCTTCAAATTCAGTGGCCTGCCGAGCATCCTATTCTTTCTATAAGAGATCTTGATGCCCCTTCATTTGTCGAGGCCATTACATGAAGATCTGGATCACAGGCGGTCAGGGACTTGTTGGAAGCGCTCTCCAAGAGCTTTGCAAAAAAGAGCATCTATCTTTTATCGCAACAGGCCATGGAGATGTGGATATAAGTTCACTTTCTAGTGTAAAAGATTTTTTTCATGAACATCCTACGATCACTCACATAATCAACTGCGCTGCTTATACACGCGTAGACGATGCTGAAAACCAAGCAGATGAAGCCTTTAAAACAAACACGCTGGGCCCGGAAAATCTAGGAAAACTTGCTTTTCATGAAGGCTTAAAATTGATTCATGTGTCGACAGATTATGTGTTTGACGCACCAAATCCCTCTCCTTTATCAGAATCTACCCCTTACCAACCGACAAATATTTATGGTAAAACCAAAAAAGAAGGCGAAGAGCGGCTTTTAAGTGTATTTCCACACGCATGCATTGTTCGGACATCTTGGGTATTTGGACAGGGAGGAAAAAACTTTATCTCCTCTCTTTGGAATAAACTTCATCAAGAAAAAAAAATCGCCGTTGTCCACGATCAAGTGAATCGTTTGACCTACGCACATGACCTAGCTGGCGTTCTTCTTTCTCTCATTTGCCACGAAGGAATTTTCCATTTTGCCAATGAAGGAGTCGTTTCGAGATACGATGTTGCTCTAAAAATGCGGCAGCTGCTTCAAGAGAAAGGCAAAAAGCTTTCCTGTGAAGAAATCACACAAGTCCCCGCAGCGACATTTCCTACACTTGCACCTCGTCCTCGCTTCTCTGTTCTCGATACTCAAAAAATTGAAAGGATTGCAGGAATTACGCCCCGCTCCTGGCAAGAAGCACTTAAGGAATTTATCGATGGACACCACACTTAAATATAAACGAATTCTCGTCACTGGCGGAGCAGGTTTTATCGGATCGGCCTTTATTCGCTGGGGTCTTGAAACTTTTGAAAACATTCAAAAGATCGTCAACCTAGATCTTCTTACCTATGCCGCCTGCGAAAAAAATATGGCATCTTTTGAAAACGACTCACGCCATGTTTTTGTCAAAGGTGATATTGGCGACAGCATACTTGTACAAAAGCTGTGCGACGAACACCAAATTGAAGCAATAGTCCATTTTGCTGCAGAAAGCCATGTCGATCGCAGCATTACTGATCCTAAGCCTTTTATTGATACAAATATCGTTGGAACTTTTTCCCTTTTAGAAATCATCCGTAAAAATCCTGGCATCCATTTTCATCACATTTCCACCGATGAAGTGTATGGATCTGTCCAAGAAGGCTTTTTTAATGAATCTTCTCCCTATAAGCCGAACTCTCCTTACGCCGCATCGAAGGCAGCTTCCGATCACCTTGTTCGTGCCTGGAGTCATACTTATAACCTATCCATGACGATCTCCCATTGCAGTAATAACTATGGGCCGTGTCAACATACGGAAAAATTCATTCCCCTCATGATCTCAAATTGCCTTCAAGGAAAATCACTCCCTGTCTATGGAGAGGGGCTCAACATCCGAGACTGGCTCTATGTCGATGATCATGCCGATGCAGTGTGGCGCATTTTAAACCACGGAAAAAAAGGGGAAGTTTATGATATCGGTGGAAAGACCGAAAAACGAAATATCGATCTTCTCCATACATTAATCGAGCTTGTTGCAGATAAAACGTCTCAAGACAAACAAAAATTAAAGCATCTTATCACCTTTGTTGAAGATCGTCCAGGACATGATTTTCGCTATGCTATTGATGCATATAAAATTTCAAGCGAGCTGGGTTGGAGTCCTTCGCATACCCTACGTCAAGGCCTTGAAAAAACAATCGATTGGTATCTATGGCAAAAATAGCCTGCATAATCCCTGCTAGACTCTCGTCAAGCCGCTTTCCGAAAAAAATCCTTGTGCTTCTTCAAGGAAAACCCCTTCTGCAATGGGTATGGGAAGCTGCAACCAAAGTTCCTTTATTTGATTCTGTGACCATTGCCATTGACTCTACAGAAACAGAAGAAGTTGTACGCAAGTTTGGTGGAAACTACCGAATGACTGCGCTTGAATGTCCCAATGGGACCTTGCGTCTGTGTGATTTAATAAAAAAGCATCCTGTCGAAGGAGATGTTTTTGTCTGTTGGCAAGGAGATGAGCCTTTTTTGCACGAAGAGATGATCCATGAGCTGCTTCAGTCAGTGGGTAGCGACAAAGCCGATATCTGGACTTTGAAAAAAAGAATCTCCGACCTTCAGCAGGCGGCCTCGCCCCATGTTTGCAAGGTAGTCACCGATCATCAAGGATATGCCCTCTACTTTTCACGTAGTTTGATTCCTTTCCACCGCGATACGACGCCGGCTTATTATGAAAAACACATCGGAATCTACGCTTATACACGTGAGGCTCTTGATAAAATCTCCACCCTTCCCATGAGTCCTTTATGCGAGCATGAACAGCTTGAAATGCTCAACTTCATGTATCATGGCCTTAAAATCCGCGTGCATGAAACAGTCCACGAAGGTTTTGGGATCGATATTCCAGAGCACTTAGAACAAGCGCATCAATTGCTTTTAACAACTAAGTATTGATACGATTTTTTTGCATAATCGAAAGTTAGAAGAAAAACCTTTTCATCCTGCCCTTCTTTACATGTTACTGAAAAACCATGCACATTTTTGGGATGTTGCGGATCTTTCCAGTTTTCAGTGATTGCTTTCATATACCTTCTATCAAATTCTAAAGTCTCTTCTATCTGTTTAAGGTGCTCTCTCTGCTCTTTAATCACTCGAAAAGCCCCAAAAATAGATAGGTAGGCAAAAACGCCAACTAGAATAGTGCCGATTAATACTTCGAGCAAAAAAAATGGACGTCTTTTCATGACACGATCTGAAGTGGTTTAAAATCAAGATAATCTGCAGCAGTAAGAAAGTACTTAATGCCACCTTCCTCTCCAAACATTTTGGCATCTTTTTTAATGTTATGGAGATGTCCAAACACACAAATATTCACCCCAAACTCCTTTAATATCTCTGCTGTTTTTGAAGGCTTTAGATCTGCACTGATTGGAGGATAATGTGTCATCGCAATTTTAAGTTTTGCAGCAGGATTCATCTGCTTAAGACTAAGCCTGAGACGCTCAAGTTCTCGTTCAAAGATAGCTGCATCATCAACTGTTTCGGCTTTGTCGATCCTCTTTTTCTCTCTAGGGTTGTCTTGAAAATGAACATAGGCATTGAAATTGTATTCTAGAGTGTCCCAAAGTCTGGTTCCTCCGATAGCTACGTCCTCCCAATGAAATGCATTATTTTGAATAAAATGGATAGAAGAAGGAAATTTTTCTGCCATTTTCTTAGGAGAGCTCCACCAGTAATCGTGATTACCGCGTATCATTAGCTTAGTTCCTGGCAGCTGATGAATCCATTCCAGATCGATTACAGCCTCTTCCAGCCTCATCGCCCAAGAAATATCCCCTGGAAGAAGAACGAGATCATTAGGACCTATGCAACCCTTCCACTTGTCCTCTATTTTTTCCATATACCCCTCCCATTCTGGCCCAAAGACAGCCATATTTTTAGAAGGAATACTTTTAGCAAGATGTAAGTCAGCAAGTGCCCAAATCGACATAGAGATTATCTTACACGAGCTTATTATTAAGAGGTAGCTGCAAGGACTCTTGCAGCCACCGCTCTTTAGAGATCCGCTTAAAGTGAATGCTGGCAACGATAAGATTTATAGCGCAAATAAGAACCCAGAACAAATCAGCGCTGATGCCCCAGACAACCATCAATACATAAATCGGAAGCGAGCTTAACATCCAGATAAAAGCATTTACCCAGAACAAGTAACCAGTGTCTCTAGAGGCAACTATTAATGCCAAAGGAATAGCAATTATTCCATAGCTTAGAAGAGCAAGCCATAGAGATGGAATAATCGAATGCATCACCTCTAACATTTCGTTTTCAAAAGAGGTCGCTTTAAAACAAAAAGTTAAAGCCTCCGGAAAAATGAAAAAAGGGATGCATAGAATAAGCGAGTAGACCGCCAATACAGTCAATCCATAATAAACCACCTTCCAAACCTCCTGATTTTGTTTCTGGCCGATATATGTGGAAGCTAGCGTTAACATGGATTGAAGCAGCGCATCGGCAAAAAATATAAAAAAGAAGAAAATAGTCACTCCAATAGAATAAACAAGACGATGAGCTTCAGATAAAAGAGTAACGGTGCGAGAAACGAATGCCCAGTCGCCAAAACAAAAGACAACTGCAAAACCCCGTAAAAGCCCCGGTTTTATGTATTGTAAAAAGAGTGACGGCTGAAATAACCAGTTTCTTGTTCCAAACACTTCATGATTGCTAGACTTCAAGAACGACCAGCCCAAAATCAGACAGATAAATCCCATGGAGAGAATTTTACCAAGAGATGCTCCAAATGCTCCCATGGGCTCGATATAGCTGTTTCCAAAAATAAAAAGATAATCAAGTCCTATATTTAAGACACAACTTCCCAATGTTAAAAACATAACAAACAAAGTCTTTCCCCTTCCGATATAAAAAGCAGAGAAAGCTCCTACTAAGGGGAATAAAAAATTAAACCAACATAAAAGGGAAAAATACTCCCCTTCTACCTGTGCAAGTGCAGTGTTATGATAGAAAAGATGCTCTAGAAAAAAACCTGCAGGCGTCACAATGAGAATTGACGCCAATGAAAACCAAATCAATTGCCACACACAGGGTCCAATTAAGCGAGGCTGATTAGAACCATGAAAAAGTCCCACAAATGACTGGCCACCCACGACCACTGCCAATGAAGACAATTGAAAAACCCTTGATAAGGCAAAGCCATTCAAACTGCCTGCCAGTGCGACTTCCGAGTATTGAGCAAGAAATATACGCTCTATATAAGCAGTAAGGCTTGTTCCAAGAACAAATAAAAGCAAAGGCAGAAACAACTTACAAAAAACTTTTAATCCTTGCAGATTCAAAAAAACTCACATTTTATCTAACGAAACCAGCGGCTTACAATCTGCCGCATCAACATGCATGATTTCTGGAATAAACATATCCAGTGTTGGCGCAAACCGACAACAATAGTTTCTATAAAACCATTGTCTTATTGTTGAATTAACAGTGAAAGGGATGTGCGCAAATTCACACTCATTTTTAACATAAGTTAAATAAAAATGATCTTCTCTTTCTCCTTGGCGAAGCAGGTAGGTCATATCCGGCTGACCTCTGATGATAATCTCAGCATCAGTACCTGTTAAATCTGCATACCAAGCACAATGATGTTTAACTTCGTATATTTTTTCTTGAGTAAAGTTGGTAGAACTGCATTCTGTTCTTAAAGTGCTCATAATAACCTCCGGCCTTATAAGAGGCGCTCAAATTTCTGTTTAAGTATAATTTTTCATCAAAATTAATGCAATAAAATTGTTTTTACTTTTATTATGAAGTCTTTTATTTTAGAACGATAACCTATGCAAGATGAGAAATTATCTTATATTGATAAGCAACTTAACCACTGGATAGAAAGATATTCTCGAGCGATAGATCCCTCGATTTTAAAAGATCGTGATCGTTTACTGGCTTATTATGATTCTGATTTTATTCAAAAACGATCTTCTTTGTATCTTCTCCGTATTTTGATTTCTCAACATATTCAAAAGAAAAAACTATTGGGAAATTCTTCTCTTTCTCATCAAAATCGCGTCGTTGAATTTAGAGTAATTCTCGGAAAAGTCGAATACCCTTTTGGTTCTAAAAATGTTCTTGGCGTTCTAGTCCAAATTGCGCTTGCCGATCGATATGAATTTTTCGATGAAGAAAATCTTCAACGTGCTGTTCACCGACTACTCCCAAATCTTCATATGGTAAAGGGGACCCTTTATAAATTTCATGGAGACAACGATAAGACTCGAACTTGTTATGCCGAATTTGAAAAAATCGGAAATCAACCTTTTACCATTGCTGAAATTTCCCTTTTGAAAAAATCGCTGGGTGAAGAACTTATTGAAAGAACAGAAAGACTGGTTCCTTCTGTTTTTAAAACCAGAAACCAAGAAGAAGTTCTTAGAAATATTCTAACCCTTAGTCAAGAGATTGATCGATCGTCCGATCTGCCTCAAGTCATGATTTCATTTGAAACCCAAAGTTCGGATGAAGTTACTTTTACAGTGATTTGTGTAAGAGCAGAAGATCAATTTTCCGTTTCTTTAGAAAATTTAGTTCAATATGAGCCCTCTTCCTGCCGCTGGATCCTAGAAAGAAAACAGATTGTTCGCTATATGGACAATCACCAGCCTATAGTGGCCTATTTATTTCGAGTTCTCTTAATCCCTGACTTTTCTACCTTAAGAAGCGATGGTTCTTTAAACTTTTTTGCTGCCAGGCAAAAAGTTGCTGCTTCGCTCAAAACCAGTATCACTGACTATAGAGATTTTAATGGCGGCATTCTCATTAAGCAGGAGGAAACCCTTCTTACACTTAGGAATGCTTTTCCACATATCTCTTCTGAACAGATTGAGAATATTTTCTATTCAATTACTCCTATTGAAATGCAAGCAATTTTACCAAGCTCCTCTCTGAAAGCTATTATCGATTTGACAACACAAACTGCACTTCTTGGGTTAATAGATGCTCATGACTATCACCTTGTCTCTAGTTCCAAACCTTCATACCACATAGTTTTATTGAGCATCCCGCCAGGCCCACTCCATGAAAAAGCAAAAGATCATCTGCAACTTGTCGATTTTCCTGAAGATATACAAGCATCTTTTTCACTGGCGACAAAAAAATCACATCTTTATGGCTTTTTGATTCCGCTTGAAAACAAAAAATTCATAGACCGCTTTACAGAGTCCTTGGGCAACTTACTTCATTTCTGGTCCAACGAAGTTAAAAACCTCAAGATTCTCCGCTTAGGCCTTAACAATCCTATAAATTCTTTGGATCCTCGTATCGGCACTGATGCAACTTCATGCATTTTTTTGAAAATGCTCTTTGAGGGGCTCATGCGAATTGGACCCGATGGAATGCTTGAAAATGGCATCGCTGAAAAGATTGAGGTTTCTGATGATAAGCAAACTTATCATTTCCATTTGAGACCTTCCTTCTGGTCTAATGGCGATTCGCTAACCAGCCACGATTTTGAATATGCATGGAAAAAAATTCTCTCTCCTTTTTTCAAATCCCCCTTTAACTATATGTTATTTTGCATCAAAAATGCAGAGAATGCCCAAAAAGGGCTTGTTCCCATGGAAGAAGTCGGTATATATAGCTTAAATGACCATCTCCTAAAGGTTGAATTATCATCTGTTTGCGCACATTTCTTAGAATTGTTAACTATTCCTATTTTTTCTCCTGTTCATCGAAACCATGATCATAACATGCCTAATTGGCCAATGGAAGAAGACCGTCGTTATATTTGCAACGGCGCATTCAAAATCGAAAAAAATTTTAAGGATAGTGGGCTTGTGCTGGTACGCAATCCTCTTTATTGGAATAATGAAGCTATTCATCTTGATAAAATTGTCGTTACTCCGAACTACTTGTCTCAAAATCAGGAAGTGTTCTTGCAAAACCATCTTCATTGGGTGGGCCACCCATTCGGAAATGGATTGTCCACTTTCAAACCAGGAGCTCAAGATATTGTTATCACTTATCCTGATAACGGTCTCATGTGGGCAATGTGCCAAATAAATCATCCTCTGTTAAAAAATAGAAAAATTAGACACGCTCTCAGTTTTGCAATCGATCGAAATGGTTTACTAGACACTCTCGAATATAAAAATGATCCTGCATTTTCCCCTCTACCTCTTATTCACAGCCAAATTAAAACCGATCGTTATCCTTTTTCTCCCGAATTAGCACGAAAACTCTGGAAAGAAGGCCTAGAAGAACTTCAGTTATCAAACGAAAACATCCCCCCATTGGAGATCTTATTCACGATTCATTCTCAGTTAGGAAAACAGACTGCTGATTTTTTATGTACCTTATGGAAAAAAAATTTAGGAATCATGTGCCGCATTCAAGGCTGCGATTTCAAAACACTGATAAAACGTTTTGCCAAGCAAGACTTTCAGATAGGCCTAACGCGGTGGCTTCCTTGGGTTAATGACCCATTCTACACATTGAATGCTCTTATTAATCATGAAACAAATCCCTGTGGGATCGATGGTGAATTTGGAATAAAGCTTAGTGAACTTATTAAAACAGCACAGCTAGAAAAAGACGACATCAAGCGATACGCTTTTATTAAGGAAATAGAAGAAATTCTTGTTGACGAATTGCCTATTATTCCTCTTTTTCACACCTACTCCCAATCGATAAAGAAAAAATCTCTTAAATTTCAGCCTAACCATGTTTTAATGGACTTTAAATGGGCTCGATTAGAGTCAGACCCGACTTAAGCCTCTTGCAAATAAAATAGATCCGATAAATAATATACGACTAATGAATTTGCGAAATTTGTTTGTAGCAGTTTATTTAGTCATACTTTGTGGATGCAATTCTTCTACATCAACATTAAAAGACCATCCCCGCACTTTGCGCACTTGTCTTGCTCAAGATATCCTATCATTAGACCCCCGGAAGGGAGTCAATATGGTAAGCCAAGGTGTGGTACGGATGCTTTTCACAGGGCTTGTTCGTCTGGACGAAAACCTCCAACCTCGTTTAGAGCTGGCCGAATCTTACCGCACATCAAATGACTTTAAAACATTTGTTTTTACGCTTAAGGAGTGTTTTTGGTCTGACGGTTCTCCTATTACTGCCTATGATTTTGAACATACCTGGAAAGCTGCTTTAACTCCTGCCTACTCATCCACTTGTTCCAATATGTTTTTCTATCTTAAAAACGGAAGAAAAGCATTTTTAGGGCAAGTATCGGTCGACCAATTAGGTGTAAAGGCTTTGGATGATAAAACACTTGTTATTGAGCTTGAAACTGCGAATCCAAACTTTTTAAATATCTTAGTTCATTTGATTTTTTCTCCTGTCCATTCTTCGATGCGCTACGATCCGCCAAAAACGTCTAATTTTATTTGTTCAGGGCCTTTCTGTTTAAAGAAATATGCTTTCCAGGATCAAATTATTCTCACTAAAAACTCACACTATTGGAATGCATCAACTGTCAAACTTGATCAACTGTGTTATTACATTATTAAAGACCCGATAACTGCTCTCATGATGTTTGAGAAAAATGAGATTGATTGGTTAGGCGAGCCGTTATCAAAAATAGATCTTGAATCGATCCCTTCTTTAAGAGCTAAAGGCATCCTCAACAGCTACCCTATGGCAGGTCTTCAATGGATGATGGTTAATAACGATGTTTTTCCCTTGAGTAATGTCAATATCCGAAAAGCCCTTGCCTATGCAATTGATCGAAAAACCATCATGCACGATCTTCTCCACTTGCAAGAAACAAATCCAACGTTAGGACTGATTCCAAAGATTGTCAAAAAGCAAAAATGGCACCCCTGGTTCAAAGACAACGACATACAACTTGCTAGGGCCCTATTGGAAAAAGGTCTTCAAGAGCTTGGTCTTTCAAGAACGGATTTCCCAAAAATCAAATTGTCTTATTCAACTACTCATAATGTAAAACTTGTTCAAGCGGTTCAGCAGATGTGGAAGAGCAATCTTGGGATTGATATTCAAATAGAGCAGCTCGATGGGAGCGTTTTATTTAGCAAATGTTATGAACATGATTTCCAAATCGCTTGGATAGGATCGGTTCTTCAATATAACGATCCAGCAAATATGCTAGAGTTTTTCAAATATAAAAATGCCCAGCCTAACTACACAGGATGGGAAAACCCTGACTTCATTGAACATACGAACTGCTCATTAAGCACCTTAAGCGAAGAAGAGCGCTGGGAGCATATGGAAGCTGCAGAGAAAATCTTCTGTGAAGAAATGCCTGCAATTCCAGTGAATGATTTTACAGCCTTTTATCTCCAGCAGCCTTATGTTAAAGGGGTGAGTGTGAATCATCTTTATCTAGTTGATTTTGACCGAGCTTATCTCGATTTGCCGCTAGAAGCTGAACCTCATGCGCATTGAATGAAGACCTTACAAATGGTCCTGCATACATCTGAAGAATGCCTATGTTCTGTCCATACTCTTCGTACCTCTTGAATTCTTCTGGCGGCACAAACGATTTGACGAGAAGTTTTTTTCGGTTAGCTTGAAGGTACTGACCAATTGTCACAATATGACATCCGGCTTCTTTCAGGTCACGGAGCGTTTCAAATACTTCTTCTCGTGTTTCTCCAAGCCCGACCATCAGACCTGACTTAACAAATGAAACATCTCCTGAGTCTCTTGCAAAACGGAGTACTTGAAGAGTTCTATCGTAGGTGGCTTTATGTCGCACGCGAGGACTTAGGGAACGAACTGTTTCAATGTTATGATTAAAGACTTCTGGGTGGAATTTTAATACTTGCCCCAATGCATCGAAATTTCCATTGAAATCAGATGTGAGCACTTCAACGCCACAGCCTGGATTTTTCTCGCGAATGGCCTTGATGATTTCACCCATGTGGGCAGCGCCGCCATCTGCAAGATCGTCTCTAGCAACCATTGTCACAACGACGTGTTTGAGCCCCAATTCTTGAACTGATAAAGCTATTCTTTCCGGCTCATCTGCCTCAGGAGGAAGTGGCTGTTTTGTAAAATCGATATCACAGAAGCCGCAGTTTCTGGTGCATGCGCTTCCAAGAGCAAGAAAAGTCGCTGTCTTATTGGAATAACAATGAAGCCTGTTAGGACATTTGGCCTCTTCGCATACCGTATTAAGGCGATATTTTTTTACAATTGATCCTGTTTGAAAAAGCTCTCCACCTCGTGGAATAGTACGGTGAAGCCATGAAGGGAAACGACCCTCTTCGGCCTCAGGATTGTCCGGAAGCCGATTTAATATTTTCAGCTTAACTGAAGGCGTCGAATCGAATGCTTTATCATCCATTATTTTTTTACTCTTGGAGGAAAGTGGATAGGTGTATTTTGTGCAAGAAGGCCCGCCTCTAGCCAAGCTTCGGGTAAAGTTGGATGTGCATGAATTGTTTCTGTTAAACAATCGACGGTGAGCTCATTGGTCATTGCTAGTGCTATTTCAGCAATGAGCGATGCAGCATCATGCCCGACAACTTGAGCGCCTAAAATTTGACCTGTTTTTTGATCGACAATGATTTGAGCAAACCCCTCTGTTTCCATAGTGGCCACCGATTTTCCGAGCGCTTGAAAGGGGAACTTGCCAGCTATTGCAGGGTATCCTTTTTCTGCAGCTTGCTCAAGCGTTAGCCCAACTGTTGCAATTTCTGGGAGTGTAAAGATGACGGCTGGTACCGCCTCATAATGCATGAAAGCTTCTCCTCCCGTTGCATTTTGAGCTGCAACAATCCCTTGATGCGAAGCGACGTGGGCCAGCATCACAAGGCCTGTCACATCCCCAATTGCATAAATCCCTGGAACATTTGTTTCCATCTTTTCATTCACGATAATTGCACCACGATCAGTGGTCATCACGCCGGCCATTTCAAGAGCTAGCTCTTTAGAAACAACTTTACGGCCAATTGCAACCAGAACTGCATCTGCAGCTATTGGAGCTTTATCTTTGAGACGGATGGAGACTCCACTTCCTTGACTATCGATGCCTTCTACCATGACACCTGTTTGCACATCGATGCCTTTCTTTTTGAAAGCTGCCGTGAGTGCATCAGACACTCCCTTTCCTTGTGTGGCTACAAGAGCCGGCAAAGCTTCTAAAACGATCACTTTGACGCCCAATTCAGCATACAGCGATGCAAACTCACAGCCAATATATCCACCGCCAATGACAGCCAGTGTTTTTGGAAGTGTGGTTAGTCCTAAAATCGATGTCGAATTAAACACCTTCTTATGGTCACATGGAAATGCAGCCACATCGATCGGCTCAGAGCCAGAAGCAATGATAACTTTTTCTCCATGGATAATGACATTATCCGTTCCTTTGATCTTGAGCTCAAAAGGAGCAGTAAACGAAGCTGCTCCTCGCAAAATTTCAATGCCGTTGGACTGAATGAGCCCTTCTAAACTTTTACGAATTTTTGAAACGACGCCATCTTTGCGCTCTTTCATTTTAGCGTAATCAATGGAAACCTCTCCAACATGAATTCCAAAATCAGATGCGTGCTGAATGAGATGTAGCGCATGAGCATTGGAAATAAGTGTTTTTGTAGGGATGCAACCGACATTTAAACAGGTTCCACCTACATCACCCCTTTCAACCAATGCTACTTTTTTTCCTGTTTGAGATGCTTTAATAGCTGCCACATAGCCGCCAGGCCCTGCTCCAATTACAATTACATCGTAATATTTTTTTTCTGTCATATGTACCTTTAAGTGCAATTCTAGCAAAAGTTAGGTAAAAAAACACCGAAAGTTGTACGATGATTTATAAGGAGAACCTATGAAGCCCGTTGAGCGTCAAAAAATATGTCCTAATTGCGATGGAAGAATTCCCCAGGAATCGACTCAGTGTCCATTCTGTTTTGCTCAACTCCAAGATAATTCCTCAAACGCAAAAAGCGCCCCCGTCACCGACCCTCTTGCAGCTCTCTATCCTCCCCCTTATTCAGGCATAGAGTCCAAAACAGCCATTAAAACTGCAGAGGCTTTAGATGCCGCCTCACAAAATGAAGTGCCGTCTGAATCAATTCCATTTTGGTCGATTTTGATGCTTGCTTTAGGAAGCAACCTGCTCACTCTAGGTATCTTACAGTTCTTTTTCTCTGATCATGGCGTTCTCAGGCTCGAAATGAACGCAAGTTATTGGTTCTTAATGGTTATAGTCTCGATCCCCCTTGTCTATTTTGGGCTCAAGAACTTATCCTCCAAAAAACAATCGTAACACACTGTATATCTGACACTTAACACATAGTTTTTACCCTGTTATAAAATAATTTATATTATGTTATAATATAATTAATAATTAATAGGTTAATATAAATATGTCGTTAAGTAATAAAATATTGTTATCTTTTGTTGTTGATAATGGTTGTTTTCGTCTTTTTAATTCATCTGAAAATGACTCTTTAGATGAAAAGACTTCTGCTCTAGCAGGTATCAACCTCAAACAAATTGTAGACCACTTGACAGGGCCTAAAAAACCGATCAATGATCCCAAAGCTCTTCAAGATGGCGTCTTTACAGTACAACTCACTCGCAATGAACTGGGATATCTTTTACAGTTTGAAGACATTCCTTGTCTTGCCTCTTGTCCCATTAAATTAAACGAAAAATATGTACAGACCCTCTCGGGATTTTCAACGAAAGCACCTGCAGCAGCCACAAAATTACCAGATCCAAAAAAGCTCGACCTAGAAGATGATTGGGTCTTAGTAGCAAGCTCTGATTCTTCGAATATCACCCTCCCTCCAGGTATCAATAACCCCGGAAATGATTGCTTTATGAATGCTGTCTTCCAAATCATTATGCATGATGACCTGCTGAGAGCAGCTATCGTAGAAACCTATCAAAACGACCCTTCCCCCAAAGCGCAGGCTTTAATAGAAGCCATCAATCGTTATGCTCTAAGAGAAACTATTTCTACCAACGCACTTCGTCAGTTTATGCCTAAAGGTTTTCAAAATGGGCAGCAAGATGCCAGCGAATTCTTATCTCTTCTTCTAAATTCCGTTTCTGTTGAAAAACATGGTGCATTATATGCCAAACTCACAACCACTAATGAATGGGAGAAAAAAGGGTGGTTTGGAATGGTTTCTGATACCAAAAAAACCTCTGTAACAGCAAATGAGTTTTTGATTCCTATACAGATTCCAAAAACTAATCATTTGCTTAATGGAACCAATTTAATCCAATCCCATTTCGCAAAGAAACGGCATCAGGGTGAAAATTATAAAGATGAACTCAGCGGAAAAATTTATTCTCCAGGTCATGTGCAGTTAACGCTTGAAAATACTCCACGACGTCTCGTCTTTTCTCTCAATCGCTTCGATGATTCTGGTAAAATCAACTCCCCTGTTGAGATGCCAGAAATTGTAGAAATGCAAGGTAATAGATATGCTTTAAGCAAAATTATCATGCATCATGGAGAAACAATGGGTAATGGTCATTATACAGCTTTACTACGCTATGAGGCTGGCCGTTGGATACATGCAGATGACAAAACTGTACGTGCAGTCAACAGAACGACCCAAGATCAGAAAGACGGCTATATCTACTTCTACGAGCTTTCTTAACCTTCTTGGTGCGTTCCAAGCTCGGGCATCAGTGAGAGATTCGTTCTAAAGTCAAATTCGGGCCGTATCTCTTCAATTTCAGGCACTTCAGCTTTGGGAGACTCTTCTGGAACAATCATCTGAAACTTGAAAAGTGAAAGGGCTATATCGCTTTTAAGCGTTTCACTTAAAGTGTCAAACAGCATAAAGGCTTCATGTTTAAACTCAAGTAAGGGGTCTTTCTGCCCTACAACACGCAAATTGACTTCTGTTCTCAGATAGTCAATATGCAGAAGGTGCTGCTGCCATTTTCGATCAATGCTGCGGATGAGAATGTTTCGAACAACTTCTCTTAAAATCTCATCAGCATCCATCTTTTGAGCCTGATCAGCCGCTTTTTTCTGCACATTTTCAATCGTTTCTCGTTCATGAACGATTTTATCTCGAAGCGCTTTAATAACTTTTTGTGCCGCTTTATCTTCAATTTCTTGAAGCTGCAAATAATCATTGTCAAACTCTTCAGCTTCAAAAGTCACAGGAAAATGGGTCAAAAGCCACTGACGAAAGCCTTCTGGATTCCATCCGCCTTGTGTTGATTTACTAACAAAAAACTTTTGCGCTTTTTGGTAGCAGAGGCTTTCTAAAACTTCTTCTGCTAGCGCTAGAGAGTTAGTATGATGCAGCACTTCGTTTCGGAACGTGTAAATCTCAGCCCGCTGCTTGTTCATCACATCGTCGTATTCTAGCGTATGTTTACGAATTTGATAATTTCTTTGCTCCACTCGTTTTTGTGCTGTTTCAATCGATTTATTAAGTACCTTTGCAGTAATCGGCTCTCCTTCGGGAGGACGGAATTTCTGCAAAAATGCTGTAATTCGCGGAGATGTGAATAGCCTTAAAAGCGAATCCTCAAATGAGATGAAAAATTTTGAGCTGCCTGGATCTCCTTGGCGCGCGCAGCGGCCGCGCAGCTGCCGATCAATCCGGCGTGATTGATGGCGAGTTGTTCCAATCACATGAAGACCACCAAGCTCAGCAACTCCGGCTTCTAGCTTAATATCGGTTCCCCTTCCTGCCATGTTGGTCGCAACAGTAATGGCCCCTTTTCGACCTGCCAGAGCGATAATCTCTGCTTCTTTTGCATGATTCTTCGCATTCAAAACAGTGTGCTCGAGTTTATTTTGCCTTAAGATGCGAGAAAGTTTTTCAGAAATTTCAACTGACTCGGTTCCAATCAAAATAGGGCGACCTTTGCCGTGAATCTCTTGTATCTCTTTGATGAGCGCGTTGTATTTTTCCCTTTCGGTCATATAAACTTCGTCGTCAGCATCTTTTCGAATGCAAGCGCGATGTGTTGGAATAGCAAGAACATCAATTTTGTAAATTTCTTTAAACTCGCCTGCCTCCGTCATGGCAGTTCCAGTCATTCCCGCCAGTTTTGAATAGAGCCTAAAGTAGTTTTGAAGCGTGATTGTTGCATATGTTTGCGTCTCGCCTTGAATTGCAACACCTTCTTTAGCTTCGATGGATTGATGAAGGCCATCGGAAAAACGGCGACCTGGTTGAGGACGGCCTGTATTTTCATCAATGATGACAATTTTGCCTTCTGCAACAATGTAGTCGACATCTTTTTCCATGAGCAGATGGGCTCTTAAAAGCTGTCTTAAATTGTGAGCTTTTTCTTTCCTTTGCGCGTCTTCTTCGCGAAGAACAACTTTTTTCTGTAGTTTTTCTTGTTCATCTAATGAAGTGTCATGATCAATCTTAGAATATTCATGTCCTAAATCGAGCATCATGAAGTCGTCTGCAGAATGCCCCATTTCTGACCAAAGATGAATCCCTTTGTCCGTCAGCTCGTATTCACTAGAGCGCTCATCTACGATGATATAAAGTTCTGAAAGCGCTTTTGCACGCTCTTCTTTGTTCTGTTCTCCATAGTAGAAAACATCCCATGCGTCAATTTCTGCACGCATTTCGGGGTCTTCTTTAATTCTTTTGAGGATTTTGTTATGCGGCATCCCTTTACCCACAAGCCACAGTTTGCGGAAGGCTTCTTTTGCAGTCTCTTCTTGTTCTTTTGTAAGCTTAGGGCGCTCTCCTTCTACCATTCTCCCTGAACTCTCGAGCATTTTACGGGCATCGGTTGCAAGCTTCGTACAGAGATCTCGCTGAAATCGTACCAGTTGAGAGACGGGTTCTTTAAGAACATCATACATTTGTTTTGAGCCGCCGGCAGGGCCTGAAATAATGAGCGGCGTTCGCGCCTCGTCAATCAAGATCGAATCAACTTCATCGATGATGGCAAAATAATATCCTCTTTGGCACTGATCCTCTGCCCGCTGCGCCATCGAGTTATCCCTTAAATAATCGAACCCGAATTCAGACGATGTTCCATAAACAATATCGGCTTCATAGACAGATTTACGGCGAAAATGAGGTGTGCTATTTGTCAGCGATTCAACACGTAGGCCCAGCCATCTGAAAATCGCTCCAATCCACTCTGAATCCCTTTGCGCCAAATAATCATTCACTGTAACTAGGTGGACAGGTTTTCCAGTAAGAGCATTCAAATAAAGCGGCATAGAGGCAGTTAAAGTTTTTCCTTCCCCTGTCATCATCTCCGCAATTGATCCATAGTGAAGGGCAATCCCCCCTAGAATCTGTACATCATATGGAACCATGTCCCATTTCTGGGTATACCCGGAAACATCCATTTCCATCCCGCACATACGTCTGCAAGCAGACTTAACAACCGCAAAAGCCTCTGGGAGGATCTGATCAACTGTCTCTCCTCTTGCAATCCGGCTTTTAAACTCAGCCGTTTTTGCTTTCAGTTCATCATCGGATAGCGTTTGAAGTTTTGCTTCTTCGGCGTTCACTTGACGTACAATTTTGTGGTACTTCTTGATGAGACGGCTCTGCTGAGTTCCAAAAATATGTTTTAAAATGCCAAACATGGGTACCTTTTCAAATTAAAATTATAGAAATATCCTCTCAATTTAGGATATCATGAATGATCAAAATATTGCCAGATAGCTTCACTCTCGTGTAACATTAAGAGGATGAAAAATAAAATTTTAGCCCTATTCTTTATTTTAATCCCCTCTTTGGGTTTCACGATTGCTAAAGAAGGGGAAGATCTACGAACCATTGAGCATTTAATCGCCTCCACAGAAAGACAGCTCTCCGTTCATAAACAGCTGCTTACCCTTATGTTAGAATTTCAAAAACAGCAAGATCTATTTTTTGAGGGTGAGCAAACCAAAGAACTTGCCTCTAACATGGTCCAAACCGCCTCAAAAATTTTGAACATGGCAGAGGAACATCAACTCATCTATCTTTTCACTTCCTTTTATGTTGAAGAGCTCAAGTTCTTTGCAGGTATTTCTAAGAAAAGAGCCCTATGAAGAATATCCGCTACCTAGATCGAGCAACCGGCGAAGAAAACCAAGAAAAAGTATATGGTGGCTTTTTCATCCGCCTTTTATACAGCGATCATTTTTTTTCAAGACTGCTGGCAAAGCTCATCCTTCCTCTCATGACAAAGTTTTCTTTTCCTTCCGCACTCTATGGCGCGCTTCAAAAAGCGCCTTGGAGCCGCGCTAAAATCAAACGCTTCATCAAGAAATACCACGTCGATGCTACAGAGTTTCAAGATCCAGTTTCGTCTTATAAATCATTTAATGACTTTTTCATTCGTAAACTAAAATCCTCTGCGCGACCTCTGTCTCCAGGAGATAATGTTGCAATTCTTCCTGCTGATGCCCGCTACCTAGTCTTTCCAAATATCGATCATTCCGATGGTTTTTTTGTGAAAGGAAAAAAGTTCACCCTTTCTTCGCTCTTGCAAGATAAGCTGCTGGCAGATCAGTTTTCTCATGGAGTCATGGTCATTGCACGCCTGGCACCTGTCGACTACCACCGCTTCCATTTTCCTTGTGACGGCCTAGCACATGCGCCAAAAGAAATTCCAGGCCCTCTTTATTCTGTCAACCCTCTGGCGCTCAAACGGCATAGCGAGATACTTGCGCAAAATAAACGAATGATCACTCAAATTGATACCACAAGTTTTGACACCGTTCTTTCCATTGAAGTCGGTGCCACTTATGTGGGGACAATCCATCAAACTTTTACACCGGAAACCTTTCAAAAAAAAGGGGATGAAAAAGGGTATTTCTCTTTTGGCGGCTCGTGTCTAATTTTACTCTTCCAACCAGGGAAAATTAAACTCGACCAAGACCTCATTGACGCGTCTTCCCGCAGCCTAGAAATGGTCGGCAAACTCGGTCAATCTTTAGGAAAACAGATCTGACACTCAGTGTGTTTGCCTCTAGCAGGACAAAATTTGCGCGCATAGTAAATGATTTGGAGATGAACTTTGATCCAACTTTTGCGTGGGAAAAGTTTTTTTAAATCTTCTTCAACCTTTTCAGGTGTTTTTCCTCGGCTCAATCCCCACCGTTTTGCGCAGCGCAAAATATGGGTGTCGACAGGGAAAGCTGGGACATCAAAGGCTTGAGCCATGACAACAGATGCTGTTTTGTGACCCACGCCTGGGAGGGATTCAAGCGCTTTAAAAGATTGGGGAACTTTTCCTTTGTATTTTTTGATCAAGATATCAGAAAGTTTCCAAATATTTTTGGCTTTTGTAGGAGAGAGCCCGCACGGTTTAATAATCTCTCGAATCTCCTCTACTGTTAGCCGAACCATCTCTTGGGGCGTCTTTGCTTTTTTAAATAAATGCGGAGTGATTTGATTGACTTTGGCATCTGTATTCCTTGCAGAGAGAACAACTGCAATTAAAAGCGTATATGGATCTGTATGATGTAGAGGAGGTTTAGGATCAGGAAAATAATGATCTAAAATGGCTTGAATCTGTTTTATTGTTCTCATTTTCCTACACAAAACTTAGAGAATATCGCACTTAAGATTTCTTCTGAAATATCTTGTCCAATAATAACCCCTAAATCTTTGAGAGCAGCACGCATATCGGAAGCTAAAAATTCAGGAGATGTTCCACTTTGTAGGCCTTCTATTAATTTCTGAGTATTTTGCCCGGCGCTCTCAAGCGCCTGAAAATGCCGAAGGTTCGTTATTACGACCTCTTCTTTAGAAGGCGCTCCTCCTTTCCAAATGAGCGCCTCAATTGCGCTTTTAAGCTCTGTAAGCCCTAGCCCTTCTTTTGCTGAAATAGAAATCGATCCTTCCGGGGCCTCATGATCGGATTTAAGATCGACTTTATTCCAAACAATAAGTCGTTTATGCACAGGCGCCTGTTTTAAAATTTCTTCGTCTTGCTTTTGCAGGCCGCGTGTTGCATCTAAAACAAGCAGAATCACATCTGCTGAAGCAAGCGCTTTGAAAGATCTGCGGATGCCTTCTTGTTCGATGACTTCATCAGCTCTGCGGATGCCTGCTGTATCGACCAATGTAAAGTGGAGGCCGCCGATTTTTAAGTCCGCCTCTAAAAGATCTCTGGTAGTCCCAGCAATTTCTGTGACGATAGCCCTTTCTTTGCCTAGCAGCGCATTCATGAGTGATGATTTTCCAACGTTGGGAGCGCCGGACAGACAAAGGGTAAGGCCCTCATGCAATATTTTCCCCTCTTCAAAGGTTTGGGCAAGAAGGTTCATTCTTTCTCGGATATTTATTAAAGCGGCAATCACTTCTTCAAATGAAGCAAATTCTAAACCTTCCTCGGGAAAATCAACCCAAGCTTCTAAAATGGCTGCTATGTCAAAAAGCTCTTTTTGAAACTGCTGCACTTTTTTAGATAGAGCGCCTTGCAATTGATTTTCTGCAGCTTTTAACGCTAGCTCATTTTTAGCAGCAATAACTGTCTGCACAGCTTCAGCTTGTGCCAAGTCAATTTTGCCATTCATATACGCTTTGAAAGTAAATTCTCCAGGAAGAGCAGCTCTTGCACCTGCACCCAGCGCTGTCTGCAACACTCTTTTTGTGATTAAACTTCCTCCGTGACAATGGATTTCAACCGTCTCTTCACCGGTATATGAGCGGGGAGCCTTCATCACAACAAGCAACACCTCATCGACAACATCTCCTGATCGATCGATGATTTTTCCAAAATGAAGCGTATGACTTTTATATGTCCTGACAGGCCCTAAGAAAATCTTTGTGGCGACATCCAAAGCTCTTTCACCAGAGATGCGAATAATGGCAACACCCCCTTCGCCAGGAGGGGTTGCAACAGCTGCGATTGTTTCACCTTTGATATAAGGTCGATGGATGTAATGCATCTTAAAATGATACCTTAAATGACTATATTCTTATACCTTCCACATGATACTAAAACAGGGGGAGTTCGCTATCCTGCCCATGCTATAAAGATAAAGTGGAACCGTTGTCCTACAGGAGCCCTTTATGTTGACGTGCCACTTGAAAGCCTGAGTAAGGTACAAAGTGATTGCAAAGGATAGTTTTGTGGTATCAGTCGAAATCACCGCTTGGGTGGTGTCTGAAAGCTCTCCGTCGAAGAAAAAGGGTGAAATAAAAACCACCAAGCTTCTCATCAAT
>JACCDZ012071568.1_pt1 | contig 57334 bp, 51 predicted proteins | sample 7449551 | NCBI WGS metagenome assembly JACCDZ01 (sample SAMN15323452, study PRJNA562643) | freshwater metagenome | isolation source: river surface water | place: USA:Blue River Watershed | collected 2017-08-18 | reverse complement strand
TTTGCATTATTGCAAGCTTTCCGTATTTTTGCAGTCCTAAATGGCGGTTGTAGCTCAGTTGGTTAGAGTAGGCGTTTGTGGTGCGCTTGGTCGTGGGTTCGAGTCCCATCATCCGCCCGTTTCATTTGAAAAGTCCTGGTAAAATGCCAGGACTTTTTTTTATTTTTGGGCATGAACGAATCCAAGCAGCGTGTTATTGCGTACATCGATGGCTCTAATTTATATTTTGGGATGGTAGATGCCGGCCTGAAGTATTGCAAATGGTTGGATGTTAAAAAGCTCATGGAAAGTTTTCTGGATTCGAATCAAGTATTGGTTGCGGTAAAATTCTTTACCTCCCGCTTAACACATGATGAAGCAAAAGAAGCACGTCAAGCGACCTACCTGGATGCCTTGGGATTAACAGGAGTCGATTTGATTTTCGGATCCTATCATAACAAAACGATTGAATGTTATCATTGCAATCACAAATGGGTAACACCAACCGAAAAGATGACGGACGTAAATTTGGCCACGCATCTACTTATGGATGCGCATTTAGATGCCTATGATGTAGCGTTTGTTGTTTCAGGCGACACGGATTTTACTCCTTGTGTCGAGGCGGTCAATGAAAGTTTTGCAGCCAAATCAGTCGTCATGTTGTTTCCTCCGTTGCGTGAAAACGATACATTAGAAGAGGAGGCACGATCGAGCCAATTGATTACCAAAGAAAAATTAATCGAATGTCAGCTTCCCATGCAACTGCTAGGAAAGGATGGTATCGAGTTACATAAACCTGCGGGTTGGTAAATTAATCAACATATGAATCCACAATTTTTAAAACGTTTTTTGATTGTCGTCTACGCTGCAGGCTTATTTGGCATGCATATTCCTGAAACGGCTCATTTGTTTACTTCTTTGGTTCCATTGACCCTTTGGTTTACAGCCTTTATCTGTGTGATTTATTATCCAAATCCGAATAAAAACGCCTACATCATGTTATTCGCCTTAGCATTTGCCGGTTGGATGTTGGAGGTTGTTGGCGTGAAAACCGGTCAAATATTCGGGTCGTATGCTTATGGGAAGACGCTCGGTTTTCAAGCCATGCATGTTCCGATTACTATTGGGTTGAATTGGGTGATTTTATTGATCGCGACCAATGCTGTGGTGGCGGAATGGAATATTGAAGGACGCATTGGGAAGGCTGCCTTGGGCGCAGGCCTGATGACAGCCTTGGATTTATTGATTGAACCCGTCGCGATGCATTTCGATTTCTGGCAATGGGCTGGAAATTCGGTGCCCGTACAGAATTTCGGTGCCTGGTGGTTAGCTAGTTTCTTTTTTCATTGGGTGTACAATACGTCGGGTTTATCCACGAAATCGAGTTTATTTCGACTCATCGCTGTCTTGCAATTTTGTTTCTTTTTGGGACATTGGATTTTATTACAAATCTTTTCTTAAACATTTTACGATTAGATTCGTTAGCCTAGTATACTGATTCGTGGAATGGCCATATATTCAATCAAAGATTTAGAGAATTTAAGCGGAATCAAAGCGCACACCTTGCGTATTTGGGAACAACGCTATGGCATTTTGACCCCTAGTCGGACCGAAACCAATATCAGAACTTATTCCGATGAGGAATTAAAGCGTGTGCTAAACATCGCTTTACTTCAAGATAAAGGGGGATTTAAGATATCGGCCATTGCAAGCATGTCGGAAGCTGAAATGGCCTCCCATATTCTACACTTATCGGAAAGTCAGTTTGATTTTCCTGATCAAATTCAAGCCTTGACCTTGGCTATGTTGGATTTGGATGAAGCCAAATTTCAATTATTGACCAAAAACATGATTCAGGTACATGGATTTGAGAGTTACATGTTGCATGTTATTTATCCATTCATGCGTCGATTGGGTACTTTGTGGTTATCAGGATCTGTAGGCCCCGCACAGGAACATTTTATTAGTCATTTGATTCGTCAAAAATTAATTGCGAGTATTGATGCGCAGGATCTAAGCTTAAAGCCTGATGCGAAGAAGTTCTTGTTGTATTTACCTGAAGGAGAATTGCATGAAATAGGCTTGTTGTTTGCGAATTATGTATTTCGTGCCCGCAAGCATTCAGTCGTATATTTAGGTCAGTCTTTGCCTTATGAGGAATTGCTCTTGGCTTATGAAATTCACCAGCCTGATTACATCTTTAGCGTATTTACTTCAGAACCCAATGCGGAGCTGATGGACGCTTATTTAGCGCGCATGGCAGAGGATATGCCTAAATCAAAAATTATGCTGACCGGATATCAGGTTTTGCAACCGGAGCGTAAAATTCCTGCGAACATAACCTTGTTAATGGATTTTCAATCCATGATTGACTTAGCTAACGCTTAGGAGAATTTTGGGTTAAGGTATGTCGCGGCTTCCACAAATTTTTTCACCTCTTGTTCTTGGTCTTGTGGACAAATCATGAGTGCATTTTCATGTTCTGCTACAATGAAGTTTTGTAGTCCTTGAATCACAACTAATTTTTCGCTTGGTGTTTTGATGATGCAATTTTGGGTGTCATAAACCATCACATTGCCATCGATCACATTGCCATTCGCATCTTTGTCATGAATCTCGTAGAGTGATTTCCAGGTTCCTAGGTCAGACCAGCCAATATCGGCAAGAATTACTTTGACAATCTGAGCTTTTTCCATAATACCATTGTCGATGGATACACTTTTACATACCGCATAGACTTTACGGATGAAATCTTGTTCTTCACGGGTATAGTAGTACTCTTCTCCTTCCTCAAACTGTTCTGCTAAGCGTGAAAGGTGTTTTTCTAATTCCTTTTTAAAGACCGGAATTTTAAAGACAAATAAACCTGCATTCCAAACGTAGTCGCCGCTTTCTAAAAATGCTTCTGCGAGTTCAAGGTGCGGTTTTTCAGTAAATGTTTTGACTGTTTTTGCCGTTGTTTCACCAGGTTGAAATTGAATATATCCATAGCCTGTATCCGGTCGAGTAGGTAGGATACCTAAGGTTACTAATACATCCTCTTTTGCCGTCTCAATGGCTGCACGAACATTATTTTGAAAGGCAATTTCTTTGATAATTACATGGTCAGCTGGTGCTACAATAAGGGTGGCATTGGGATTCTTTTTACCAATTTTATAGGCTGCATAGGCAATACAAGGTGCTGTATTTTTCCGTTGGGGCTCTTGTAATATTTGCTCTTCCGACAAATAGGGAAGCTGCTCTTTGACGATACTAGCGAATTCTTCACTTGTTACAACGTAGATATTCTCTTGTGGAATTATTCCTTCAAAGCGTTCAGCCGTTTGTTGTAGCATGGTTTTACCTACTCCAAGTACATCATGAAATTGCTTGGGATTTGCGCTCCGACTAATGGGCCAAAAACGTGTCCCGATGCCGCCAGCCATAATGATGAGGTATGTATTTTGCATATTATTTTGTTGCTTTTATGTAAGCCGAAACGCGATTATTAGCATTATATCGGATGGGTGCATAAAATAAATTCATATCGGCTTGATGCCAATTCTTAATCCGAACGAATGATCTACCTAGTACATAAGGTGTATTTATCCAAAGGATACCCAGGTGATTTTGTGCATCAGCAAAGTGTTTGACCCATTTGAACCCATAGGATACGCCACCAGGATTGAGTTTCTTCGAGGCAAAGTTTTCATCGAGTGTCCAAGTTAATGGATTTGTTGAGACTAATTCAGTCGGTTTACCTGGATGCCAGGAAGGTAAATAGCCTTGTTGGAAAGTCGTCCACGCTACAAAACAGCCTGTTTGATCCGCATTTTGGCAGGGGCTAATTTGATTAAAGGTATTTTTAAGTGTGGCAATGCCAATTAAATACGCAGCTATAAATTGTTTTTGTAACTCCTTTCCATCGATGAGTTCTTGGATGAGTTTCGTCGCATGAACGGTTCCTTGGCTATGCGACGCAATAATAAAAGGTCTTCCCTGGTTATAGTTGTTCAGGTAATATTCGAATGCTTTTTTAACATCTGAGTAGGCTAGTTGAAGCGCAGCATCTTTGTCGGCCTTATTCGGAGTAACAAATGCAAAATAATGTGCTTGGCGGTAGCGAGGAGCAAATACTCTTCCTGCGGAATTGAAAATGGAGGCTTGATTCAAGATAGTTGATGAGTCAACTTTATTGTTGAGGAATTGGTCTTGCACGTTGGCATTCCATTGAAATTCCGTCGTAGGCGCGTAGGTGTAGATCGTGGGATGAACAAAAAATACATCAGCTACCGCCTGCTGTTGTTCGTCCTTTAGCGGAGAATTAGTCGGAATTGCATCAGCAGCGTCCTTCCGATCGGGTAAGGCTGCCCAATTTTCGGATGCGTTATAGTTAATTTCAGCTGGTACAGGGCTTTCTTTCCATGCAATGGACAATCGCGCGGGCTCTTGGGTTTTGCAAGCTACTGTAACACAGAGTGTTAGAAATGTTTTGAAATAAATATGAGTTTGCTTCATGAATGAAATAATTGATCAAAGCTACTAAGAATTATGTCGTTTAGGAAGTATTTTGCTTGGATTGAAATGTAAGATTTACATATAATTAAAATATTTTCGGAAAAATTGGTATATTTTTAATATCAAACATTGGGCAATTTCTTAATTCTTGTTTAGCTTTGTTAAAGAAGTGTATAAAAACGTTAACAGAAACTTCAAACAATCACATTTATGAAAAAACTTTTTACTCAAATCTTGCCGATTTTTACGGTTGTCTTTTTACTTGCGTTTGCAGCAGTTGCTCAGACGAAAGTAGGGGGAACAATTAAAGATGCGGCATCAAAGGAGCCTTTAATCGGGGTAAGTGTATCGGTTAAAGGCAAGGTAATTGGTACAATTACCGATGCAAATGGAAATTTTGCATTTTCGACTTCAACCCCAGTTCCATTCACGATTTCCGTTTCAATGGTTGGATATGAGCGTCAAGAAATTGCAGTTAAATCTGCAAAATCAGATATTCAAATTGATTTAAAAGAGCAATCTGTGTTAGGTCAAGACGTCGTTGTATCGGCTTCACGTATTGAGGAATCTGTATTGCAATCTCCCGTTTCAATCGAAAAGATGGATTTGCGTTCGATTCGTGAGACGCCAGCGGCCAACTTTTATGATGCGTTACGCAACATGAAAGGGGTTGAGGTGAGTACACAATCCGTGAATTTCTCTTCGATCAGTATGCGTGGTTTCAATAGCAATGGTAACGTTCGTGTTGTTCAATTAATTGACGGCATGGATAACCAAGCGCCAGGTTTGAATTTCTCGGTAGGTAATATCGTAGGTATTTCAGAGTTGGATTTGGAAGGTTTAGAGGTTTTACCAGGAGCTGCTTCTGCGTTATACGGACCCAATGCGATGAACGGTATCATTTTGATGAATTCAAAATCACCTTTCTTATATCAAGGATTGAGCGCACAGGTGAAAGCAGGTGCGATGTATGCTGGTAATCGTGCTGAGGCATTGACGCCTTATGGAGATGTTTCATTGCGTTATGCAAAAGCTATCAATAACAAATGGGCCTATAAGATCAACTTCAACATGTTAAGTGCGGAAGATTGGGCAGCAACCGATACGCGTGATCAAAGTTTATTGAATGGGCGTTCATTAGGTTTCGGTGATCGTTCAACGAATTTGGCATACAATGGTGTAGGTATTTATGGGGATGAGACCAATGTAAATATGTTGTCATCGTTGACTCCACTTTTAGGTGTTCCAACAAATCCATTAACTGCAGGTATTAACCAAATTTCAAAAGCGACAGGTGGTTTATTGACTCCTTCAGCTATTTTGGGTTACATTGTGCCTAATGTAGCAATTTCTCGTCAAGGTTATGCGGAAAGTGATATTGCATCTTATGCTAACCGTAACATTAAATTTAATGCAGCCTTGCACTATCGCTTTAACGATAAAGTAGAATTGATTTTACAAGGTTCTTACGGACAGGGCACAGCGATGTACACGGGAGCGGATCGTTATTCGATTAAGAACTTCTCCATGGGACAATACAAGGCTGAGTTAAAGGGATCTAATTTCTTCGTACGTGCTTACACGACACAAGAAAACTCAGGCGATGCTTATGCAACGGGTACATTGGGTCAGTTGATTAACGAAGCAGCGAAACCTAGCCAAGCTTGGTATCCTGAATACTTCAGCACATTTGCAGGTTTGGCATTAACTAACTTTGGAAAGGTGTTACAAACAACATTAGCGCAAACAGGAAATCCAACTACTGCTGTTGGGACTGCCATTGCAAGTACGCAAGCTAGTTTCCCTTACTACCATGGAACGGCTCGTTCGGTAGCTGATGTAGGTCGTTTGGTACCTGGTACTGCAGCATTTAATACAGCAGTTGAGGCAATCAAAGGCAAAGCGTTACCACAAGGTGCTAAGTTTACTGATAAGTCGGCGTTGTATCACCTAGAAGGTATGTACAACTTAACTGAAAAGTTGAATAACAAAGTTGAAATGATTGTAGGTGCAAATTATCGTCAATATGCATTGAACTCTGAAGGATCTTTGTTCGCTTTAGATAATGCAGGAAATGAATTTACAATCAATGAGTTTGGTGCTTATGCACAAGTGGCGAAGAAAATGTTCGCTGACAAATTCAAATTGACAGGTTCGTTGCGTTATGACAAGAACGAAAACTTTGAAGGACAATTTAGCCCACGTTTGTCAGGTGTTTATTCTGAGGGTCGTTCAAACTTCCGTGCGTCTTACCAAACAGGTTTCCGTATTCCTACGACACAAGATCAATACATTGATTTACAGACTCCTTCTGCTCGTTTATTGGGAGGTTTAGCGGTAGTTCAAGATCGTTACAAACTTTCGGGTAACTCATATACCTTGCAATCGGTATTAGCAGGTAAGCCAGCACCATATCAATCAAAAGCCTGGAAGCCAGAGCAAGTTCGTACACTTGAATTCGGTTATAAAGGATTTTTAGGTGATCGTATGTTGGCTGATTTCTATGTATATCAATCAAACTTCACCAACTTCTCTGCTGGTCAAGTTGTTGTTCAAACTCCTGCACAGCATCAAGATCCTGCAGTTTTGGGTAACAAACTTTATTCTTTCCCTTCGAACGTTGACAATGAAGTTGTTACAAACGGATGGGGCTTAAGTTTAGATTACCAATTAGGATCTAACTGGACTTTGGGAACGAACGTATCTTATAATGCAGTGAAGGATAATGGTGGTTTAAATAATTACCAGTTGGCATTCAACACGCCAAACTACCGCACAAACATTACAATCGGTAACCGTAACATCGGTGGATCTGGTTGGGGTGTTAACGCAGTTTGGAGATACCAAGAGAAATTTGTTTGGCAATCATCGATTGTTAACCAAGTGGTTAATCAGTCTCAACAAAGTTTAATTCCTTCATTTAATACATTAGATGCACAAGTGAGCAAGAAATTGTCAGGCTTGAAATCTATCTTAAAAGTAGGAGCTACTAACTTATTTGGTACACCCTACACAACTGGTTGGGCTAACCCAACAGTGGGAAGCATGTACTATGTAAGCATTACATTTGATGAGTTATTGAATAAATAAGATAATCTCATTTTTCTTGAGGCTGCCCCGAAAAGGGCAGCCTCTTTTTTTGTACCTTTATGGATTGAATTTTTAGCAGCAGGCATGGACTTAACGGGTTTTTCACATATTGAGGTATTGGGTGCTCGTGAGCACAATTTGAAGAATATTGATGTTTCGATTCCTCGGAATCAGCTGGTAGTCGTGACGGGTATTTCGGGTTCAGGAAAATCTTCTTTGGCCTTTGATACCATTTATGCCGAAGGGCAGCGTCGTTACATGGAGAGCTTTTCTGCTTATGCGCGTTCGTTTTTGGGCAATATGGAGCGTCCGGATGTAGACAAGATTGAAGGCTTGTCACCGGTTATTTCCATCGAGCAAAAAACTACCTCTAAAAATCCGCGATCGACCCTGGGTACCGTCACGGAGATTTATGACTTTTTGCGCTTATTGTATGCGCGTGCCTCAGAGGCTTACTCGTATTTGAGTGGGGAAAAGATGGTGAAGCAGTCGGTCGACCAAATTATTGGGACCTTGCTTTCTCAGTTTTCGAACGCTAAAGTTGTATTGCTTGCTCCCGTAGTTAAAGGCCGTAAGGGACATTACCGCGAATTGTTTGTGCAGATTGCCAAATGGGGATATACCAAAGTGCGTGTCGATGGGGAAGTGATGGATATCGAACCTAAAATGCAATTAGACCGCTTTAAGGTACATGATATTGAAGTGGTTGTAGACCGATTAGTGATTGCGGAAGAAGAGCGTGTTCGTTTGTCTCAAAGTTTACAAACAGCCATGAATGTGGGTAAGGGACAAGTTTTTGTCTTGGATGCCTCGAATAAATTGCATTATTTTTCTCAGACATTGATGGATCCCCAAACGGGTTTGTCTTACGATGAGCCAGCTCCCAATACCTTTTCATTCAATAGTCCATATGGGGCTTGCCCTTGCTGTTCAGGGCTTGGGGTCGTCGAAGAAATTACGGAGGAATCGGTTATTCCGGATACTTCTTTAAGTATTCTGCGCGGTGCCATTGCGCCGATTGGCGAATATAGAGAGTTATGGATTTTTAAGCAGTTGGAGGTGTTGTTAAAACCGTATCAGGTGAGTTTGTCAACCCCTATTGCCAAGTTTCCTCGTGAGGCTGTTGAGGTGATGTTATATGGGACGGATGAACCTGTTCCAGTACCATCGAAGAAGTATGTGGGTTCCGACTGGAATTCAAAATATGATGGGATAATTAATTTTTTAAAGCGTCAGCAGGAGAGTGGTTCTGAGAAAACGCAAGATTGGTTGCGTGATTTTTTAGTGATTAAGACGTGTCCGGAATGTAAGGGTTATCGATTGAAGAAGGAAGCGTTGCATTTTAAGGTGGCCGACAAGCATATTGGTGAATTAGCCCAGATGGATATAGCTGAGTTAGCAGCTTGGTTGGAAGATATTGATTCGCGCATTTCAGAGAGGCAATTGCAAATTGGAGCTGAGGTTTTGAAAGAAATTCGAAAGCGCGTTTCTTTTTTGACACAAATTGGGTTGACTTATTTGACTTTGGATCGACCGATGAAGACCTTGTCGGGCGGGGAGTCACAACGGATCAGGTTAGCTACCCAAATAGGGACGCAGCTGGTCGGGGTTTTGTATATCATGGATGAGCCTTCGATTGGATTGCACCAGCGGGATAATGAAAAGTTGATACAGGCTTTGAAGGATCTACGTGATTTGGGTAATTCCGTGTTGGTCGTGGAGCATGATAAGGATATGATGCTAGAGTCCGATTATATTTTGGACATTGGTCCGGGTGCAGGCCGACATGGCGGGCAGGTGATTGGAAGTGGAACTCCTACGGAGTTTGTAAAATTAGGAACTCCTACCGCGCAATTTTTGAATGGAACATTGGCGATTAAGGCTCCGGCTAAACGTCGTGCAGGGAACGGGAACTCTATCGAATTGAAAGGCGCATCAGGTAATAATTTAAAGGGTGTTTCGGTCTCGTTTCCTTTAGGGAAATTCATTACGGTGACAGGCGTATCAGGTTCAGGAAAGTCAACGTTGATTCATGACACATTGGTGTTAAAGTTAAAGCAACACTTTGATCGCAGTAAAAGAGATCCGTTGCCTTTCAAGTCGATTTCGGGACTAGAGCATATTGATAAGATTATTGAGGTAGATCAGTCACCTATTGGGCGTACCCCACGTTCAAATCCAGCGACCTATACCAATATGTACACGGATATCCGTGCATTGTATTGCGAGTTGCCGGAATCGAAAATTCGGGGTTATAAAGCAGGCCGATTTAGTTTCAATGTGAAGGGCGGTCGGTGTGAAGATTGTGAGGGAGCAGGTCGTAAGAAGATTGAGATGGAATTTTTGCCGGACGTATTGGTTGAATGTGAGACCTGTAAAGGAAAGCGTTTTAATCGTGAAACCTTGGAGGTGCGATTTAAGGGGAAATCCATTTCAGATGTGTTGGATATGACGGTGGAACAGGCCTTGGAGTTTTTTGAACACCAACCGCGCATTCATCGGCGGGTACAAACCTTGTCGGAAGTGGGCTTGGGGTATATTACTTTGGGCCAACATGCCACGACATTGTCTGGCGGCGAGGCACAACGTGTGAAATTAGCAGAAGAATTATCAAAAAAGGATACTGGCAAGACTTTGTATGTGTTGGATGAGCCTACTACGGGTTTACATTTTCAAGATGTTAAACTGTTATTGGATGTGCTTCAAAAGCTTGTTGACAAGGGTAATACCGTTTTGATTATCGAGCATAATTTGGATGTGGTCAAGGTGTCTGACTATGTGATTGATATGGGGCCTGAGGGAGGTAATGCAGGAGGTAAATTGGTCGCTTCGGGTACTCCGGAGGATATTTGTAAGGTGAAGGGGAGTGAGACGGGGCGTTTTTTGAAAAAGGAAATGTAGGGTAAACGCTGCCGGGGTCGCAGACCCCGGCAGCGTTACCGCTCAAACGTCTTATTGTCGATTTTATTCTATCAAAAACTTGGATATTTTTTCATCCGAAGACGTATCTGTTTCATGAAATTTTTCAAAAATTGCCAGGTTGCCAAAAAAATTCAGGCCTTCTCGTTTGTTGATAATCCGAGGTTTGAATTTTAGATACTCGTGATAGGAAGAGTAAGGGTAGAATTCATAATTTCCATATATTTCATGCTTTACAGGGTTTAAATGAATGTATTTGATTAAATGAGTCAAGTAAATCAATGAATCCACGGGTTTTCTTCTGAATGGGGATTCAAATAACCCACCTGTTCGATCAGTCGCACGATTGAACATTTGTGCATGCGAGTTCAAAATATCCCCTAATACTCGACTGATAAATAGGCCAACGGGGCCGTTGGGTTTTGGAAGAATTTTTAGATCAGTCAGTTTATCAATTTCTTGATAAGTTTTAATCCGTATCAATAGGTGGAAATGATTGCCTAAGAGGCAGAAAGCAAAAGTGTCAACATAGGGACTAACTTTCTTCTGGTACTTCCATAGAAATGATCGGTAATGTTTGTCTGAGAGAAATATAGGTTTTTTGTCAATACCACGTGTGTAGATATGAAAAACCCTATTTTCGATTAGCGGTTCAGTGAAATTTTTCATTTTGTTTTTTCTTCAAATGTGGCAATTTGTCTTTTTTATAGATTGAAATAAATAGATAAAAATTATCATGATTTTGATTTTTTTCTCTCATGTTTTTGAGGTAGTTTGGTGTTGGATTTCGGTAACGCTGCCGGGGTCGTAGACCCCGGCAGCGTTTACCCAGAACACAACCAACATGACTCAAATAAGCTTCATCGCACTACTTCTAGCCATGGGCTATCTGATAGCTAGGCGTTTTGGACAAATTGCAAAAACCATACATCTCGCTAAGCCTATTCTCATCACAAATTCTAAAGAACGATGGAAACGCGTCTTATTGCTTGCTTTAGGGCAAAAGAAGATGTTTGAAAAGCCATTTGTCGGCATCATGCACCTGTTGATTTACCTTGGATTCGTCCTAATCAACATCGAAATCCTTGAAATTATCCTCGATGGAATACTCGGAACCCATCGAATTTTTGCCCCTTTTTTAGGTAAGTTTTATCCCGTAATTATCAATTTTTTTGAAATACTCGCTGGCGGGGTGGTAGTAGCTTGTTTCGTATTTATCGCCCGTCGCGCCAGCAATCAAGTCAAGCGATTAGACTCCGCCGCACATCGTGAATTAAAAGGCTTTCCCATCAAAGATGCGCTCCTTATTTTAATCATTGAATTAGTCCTCATGTCAGCGCTTTACATCATGAACGCCGCCGACCCGGATCAATCATTTATCATTTCCCAACATCTCAAATCATTCCTCCCAGCAGGAAATCTACATAGTATCGAGCAAACTGCCTGGTGGATTCACATCATCGGAATTCTCTTGTTTGCTCTATATGTGACTTATTCGAAGCATTTGCACATTTTTTTCGCTTTTCCTGCGGTCTATTATTCGGACTTAGAATCCAGTGCACAGATGTCTGATATGCCTCATGTAACCAATGAAGTCAACATCATGTTGGGAAAACCTGGCGAACCGAGTAATCCTGATTTGAAATTTGGGGCGCAAGATATCAAAGACCTAACGATCAAAAACACCTTAGATGCCTACAGTTGTACAGAATGTGGTCGTTGTACTGAACAATGCCCTGCCAATCAAACTGGTAAGGCCTTGTCTCCTCGGAAAATTATGATGGATACGCGTGATCGTTTGGAAGAACTTCAAAAAGACCCTAGCTCGACCAATACCCTCTTAGGGAATTACATCACCGCGGAAGAATTACGGGCATGTACAACTTGTCAAGCCTGTGTAGAAGCCTGCCCAATCCAATTATCCCCGTTAGAAATTATCGCCGCCTTACGCCGCTACCAAATCATGGAACAATCCGACGCCCCTGGCGCATGGAATGCCATGTTTGCGAATATCGAAACCAATCAAGCTCCTTGGAAGTTTAATCCAAGTGACCGACTAAACTGGGTCAAATCATGAAAAAAATCCTCATCGCCATCGTTATCTTAGTGGGCCTCTATTTTGTTGGGCCTCATCCTGGTGCCCCTACATTTCCTGGGCCAACTTGGAATAATATTCCCAATGAACCGCAAGCAATCACCGCTTTTTTGCAAGCCAAAGAAGCTCAAAATGGTAATTTGAAGCCTGACAATCAAGGGCAAATTATTTACGCGGACGCTGCGAATCCACAAAAAACCAAGACGGTTGTTTTGTACATACACGGCTTCTCTGCGTCTCCTATGGAAGGAAATCCCTTGCATAAATCGGTCGCCAAAGCATTGAATGCGAATCTCGTATTAGCCCGCATTGAAGATCACGGGGAATTCCCTACCGATTCTACCATGGCCAAAGCGTCTGCAGATAAATTTTACCAAAGCGTAGAAAACTACTATGCCCTTGCGAAAAAATTAGGGGATGAGGTTATTGTTTTGGGGACTTCATTTGGTGGAGCGATGTCTTTAGTCCTCGCGACTAAACACCCCGAAATAAAGGCCTTGATGTTATATGGTCCATGTATCGCCATCAAAGACCCGACCGCGCCGCTCGTTGATAATCCTTGGGGCTTACAACTAGCACGTACCGTCATGCAATCAGATTTTCGTGACATTCCATCCGTTAGTCCGGGACACAAGAATTTTTGGAGCCTTCATTACCGCCTAGAGGGTATCGTTGCTATTCAAAATTTCTTGACGCATGCGATGACGGATGAGACCTTTGAAAATGTGAAAGTCCCTGTGTTTTTAGGGTATTACTATCAAGACGAAACGCATCAAGACAATGTCGTTTCCGTTCAAGCCATGCGCGATATGTTTCCAAAATTAGGAAGTAAAATTAAAAAAGAACAAGCTTTCCCCCTTTCGGGCTATCATGTAATAACATCCGATATCCTAGGCAAACGTGTCGATTTACCGATTCAAGCTTCCCTTGATTTTATTAAGAAATTATGACCCCCCAACTAATCTACTACGCTGTCCCGTTTTTTCTCATCACAGTACTTTTTGAATCCTGGTTAGCCTACAAAGAGCACCGTGATTTTATCGAGGCTAAAGATTCCCTAACCTCTATTGGCCTTGGTTTGGGGAATCTTGCTGTGGGTACGATTACCAAAAGCCTCGCTTTTGTTACCTATTTCTACGTGTATGATCATTGGCGTCTCGCTGATTTCCAATTCAATTGGTGGCCCGTTTGGGTTTTTGCCTTTCTTGCGGAAGACATGACCTATTATTGGGTGCATCGCATTTCCCATGAAATACGCTTTTACTGGGCTTCTCACATGGTGCATCATTCTTCCCCAAAATACAATTTAGCAGCTGCACTACGTCAGACCTGGACCGGTAATTTAACAGGGGGATTTCTTTTCTGGGCTTGGTTACCTTTGTTGGGTGTTCATCCGTTTATCGTTTTCTTTTTCCAACAAACCAGTTTGCTTTATCAGTATTGGATTCATACCGAGTTTATTCAAAAAATGCCGAATTGGTTTGAGCAATTTTTCAATACTCCTTCGCACCATCGCGTACATCACGGGACCGATTTGGATTACCTTGACACGAATTATGCGGGGGTATTAATCATTTGGGACCGTATTTTTGGATCTTTTCAATCGGAAAAAGATCGTCCACATTACGGCCTAACTAAGCAAATTGAAAGTTATAATCCGGCTAAAATTGCCTTCTATGAGTGGGTACAAATTGGGAAGGATTTGATGCATGCCAAAAGTATTAAGCAAGTGGCGGGATATTTATTTGGCCCTCCCGGTTGGAGCGATGATGGAAGCCGATTAACCGTAGAACAAATGCGCGCAGAAGCGAAAAAGAAATAATCATGGAATTACAAGTTACCACCATGGCCGAATGGGCCGCAAAAGGGGAGAGCCCCGAGCTATTATTTTGGGTAGGTTGCGCGGGTTCATTCGATGACCGACACAAGAAAGTTACGCGTGCATTGGCTGAAATCCTGAACCACGTTGGGATAAAATTTGCTGTTTTAGGTACTGAAGAAGCTTGTACGGGTGATCCGGCGCGTCGGGCCGGGAATGAGTTTTTGTTTCAAATGCAAGCGATGCAAAACATCGAGGTGTTAAATATGTACGGCGTTCAAAAAATTGTGACCGCTTGCCCACATTGCTTCAATACACTCAAAAATGAATATCTTTCACTCGGGGGGACGTATGAAGTAATTCATCACAGTCAGTTATTGGCCGATTTATTAGCAGCAGGTAAGATTCAATTCAATGAACAAGCTGAAACCATCGCATTCCATGATTCGTGTTATTTAGGCCGAGGGAATGGGATTTTTGAGGCTCCCCGTGAAATAATTGCTGGACTTAAAAAAGAAGTAAAGGAATTAAAAAGTTGTCGGACCAAAGGTCTTTGTTGCGGTGCTGGAGGTGCCCAAGTATTCAAAGAACCTGAGGCTGGGACGCAAGATGTTCAAGTAAAACGTACGGATGAAATACTAGAATCTGGGGTAAATAAAGTAGCTTTGGCATGTCCTTTCTGCATGGTGATGCTTCAAGATGGCTTGAACAAATCCGGCAAAGAACATGAAATCCAAGTAGTCGATCTAGCTGAATTAGTTCAGCAAAGTTTAAAATAAGATGTATATACCTTTTCAGGAAATGCCCGGCCAAGCGCGTATTTGGGTCTACCAGGCCTCACGTAGCTTACTTGCGCCAGAGCTTGATCAAATCAAGCAAATACTAACACAATCTTGCCAAAATTGGGAGGCGCATGGCGCGCCCTTACAGGCATCATTTGAGATAAAGTACAACCAAGTGATTATCGTCGCTGTCAATGAAGCCATGAATGCAGCATCGGGTTGTTCGATTGATGCATCGACGCGCTGGTTCAAGTCTTTAGGAGAAACCTTACAGGTCGACTTTTTTAGTCGGGATGTGGCGGTCGTTCGCGAGGAGCAAGTGGAGTTATTGGCCTTAGGCCAACTGAAATCAGCGGTTGATGCAGGTCTTCTAACGCCCGAAGATCAAATCATTACGCCTTTGTTGCAAAGTGTTGAACAGTACCGAAACCAATGGTTAAGTACAGCGGATCAATCCTATTTAAAACGTTATTTCTAAGATGGCTGAAGATTTAATTATTCCCCAGGGTTCACGAGCGGAACAATATGAGGCCCTTTTTCCGCAAGTTCAAGGGCTTGTCACAGGAGAAAATGACTTAACGGCAAATCTCGCCAACATAGCGGCTGCGATTAAAGAAGTTTTTGGATTTTTTTGGGTGGGTTTTTACCTCGTAAAGAATGATCAGTTAGTTCTAGGTCCCTTTCAAGGTCCCGTTGCTTGTACTCGTATTCCCTTTCATAAAGGGGTCTGCGGGCACGCATATACCACTGCGGAAACAATCATCGTTCCTGATGTAGAAGAATTTCCAGGACACATTGCCTGCGCTTCCGCATCTAAATCTGAGATTGTATTGCCCGTGAAAAATCAGGCTGACCAGGTAACCATGGTATTGGATGTCGACTCAGATTTGCTCAATGACTTTTCTGAAGTGGATCAAAGAGGCCTCGAAAAAATACTCGGATTGATTAACGAAGCTTGGCAATAACGGTTTCGCTACCTACTGGCTTATCGCCAATATTCACACAAATTTCAGCGTCTAAGGGAAGGTAGATATCAATGCGGCTTCCAAATTTGATGAAACCAAATTCTTGTCCTTGGGTAACTTGGTCACCTTCTTTAACGTACCAGCAAATACGTTTCGCTAATGCACCAGCAATTTGACGGAATAAAATTTCCGTACCATTTTCATGTTTCACGACACACGTTGTGCGTTCGTTTTCTGTACTTGATTTAGGGTGCCATGCAACCAAATATTTACCTGGATGGTATTTAAAATAGGTTACAATGCCTGAAATTGGGTTGAAATTCACATGCACGTTAATCGGTGACATGAAGATCGAAACTTGCTTTCTTTTGCCTTGGAAATACTCAGGTTCTTCCACTTCTTCAATCACAACGACCTTGCCATCAGCGGGTGCGATGATGTGATTGGGATTAATTTCTGTGTGTCGTTTGGGCACACGGAAAAATTGAAGAATGATTAAAAAGAAGAGTGAGGTAACGATGACAATACTTTCGCGAAAATAAACTTGCGCTGGGAAAAAATAGGCGACAAGCCCATTAATCACTAAAACGATAAGTAATGAACTAATTAATAATGATTTTCCTTCCCGGTGTAATGTCATAAAACGAATGGTTTTACCCTATTTTAGTAGCTTAAAGACAAAATTACTACATTTTTCCCGCCCTTACCTAAACAATATTCAATTTTTGTATAAAAAAAGTGCATTTTTGAGGTCTTGTTAGTTTGATGCATGCGATTTAGATTTCTTCCTTTCTTTCTTTGGGCCCCTTTATTTCTCCCCATAATGTCATGGGCGCAAGTGTTTTCTTGGCGTGAGCCAGGTGTTTCAACCTGCTATAAAATTGATTTTATCGCGAATCATTTATTTGAATCCAATCTCAAAGGTCAATGGCGAGATTTAGGAGAAGTACATTTGGTGGATGTTAAATCTCCTGATTTGTACTCGAATGCAGATGCCATTAATCCGATAAAAATGAAGGGACGGTCAGGGACTTTATTGGTCATGGAATGCAGTGGTCAGGTTTATCATTTTAACCTCGCGACTAAAACACTAAAAAGAGAGGATTTGACCTATTACCGGGGGGCAAATTGCCAAGCCACTCAATTCATGAGAAGGGATACTTTATATAGTTTCGGTGGATATGGATTTTGGCAGTCAACGAATATTATGACCCAGTTTAATTGGGTCTCAAAAGATTGGACACATATCTTAGCAAAGGGAGACATACCCCACGCCATTCATAAAAAATCGTCTGTTTACCTTCCTGAGTTGGATCGATTTGTTGCGATTGGTTCACGACGTATTAATCAATCAGAGTCTGCTGATGCGCTAGATTTAGATTTTTCAGTTTATGATTACCAATTCACGGAAAAAAGGTTCAAGCGATTAGGTGAAGTTCATGAGCCATTGTTGAAAGAATTTATGTTAGGGGAACCAAGTAATTTTATGCTAGCCTTGGGTCGCTATATTATCATATCTCCTAAACACGACGTCCCTGGTTATAACCATGACCTACTTTATATCATTGATGTCAAAGATTCTTTTAAAGCCTATTTATGGACAAATCCCGCACGTTTTCAAATTCGCAAATTTGTTGAAGAGCGTGGGGTCATATACAGTGTGTTCGTAAACGGGCAATCAATCTTTTTACCTCAGGCACAGGAGACATTTCCCTATGGATCCTATCAGATTGTGGAAGTTCCAATCAAAACCTTACTTGCTGAAAGTACAGCACTGGGACCTATCATGGAAAAACCCTTGCTTGATACTGTAAGAGATTTTGTCCTGATTGTTTTCGGGGTTTTGGCTCTGTTTTTCCTATTGCGTTTCTTCCTTTTGTTGAAAAGGCGCAATAAACGGAAGCAATTGAATTTGTTACTAGGCCCTAACGAAAAACAATTCTTGGATTTTTTACGCTTAAATTACCGCCAAGGCTATGTATCGGGCCATCAGATTGTTGCCTTCTTTGGTAAACATAAAAGTAGCCCCGAATCGCAAAGGCAATTCAGGGCTAAATTAATCGAAGGATTAACTAAATCGCTCGGACTTGTTTTCCCTGGGGAACAGGTGCTCGATATTCAAGCGGATGAAAAGGACCAACGGATGTTAACGTACCGTTTAACGGATTCCATCTACCAAGCGCTCAAAAAACTATAGGTTCTTTTCTAAGAAATTTGTCAACATATTATACAAGTGCAAACGTGTATTACCACCTGAAATCCCATGGTTTCGGTTTGGATAATAGAAGGTTTGGAATTGCTTGTTGGCTTTAATCAATGCATCTTCAAGTGCCACTGCATTTTGGAAATGCACATTGTCATCACCTGTTCCATGAACCAATAGTAAGTTTCCTTTTAATTTGTTTACATGGTAAACCGGTGAATTCTCATCATAGCCCCTTGGATTTTCTTGTGGTGTGCGTTGATATCTTTCCGTGTAGATCGAATCGTAAAAACGCCAGTTGGTCACCGGCGCTACTGAAATAGCTGCCTTGAATACATCCGCGCCTTGCATCAAGCAATTAGAGGACATGAATCCACCGTAGCTCCATCCCCAAATTCCAATTCGGCTTGCATCTACATAGGGTAGATTTCCAATGAATTTAGCGGCAAATATTTGATCTTGTACCTCAATGCGTCCTAGGTTTTGGTAGGTGATTTTTTTGAATGCGACGCCTCGTCCACCCGTTCCTCGGTTATCTACGCAATAAATTAAATAACCCTTTTTCAACAACATTTGATACCAATAAAAATCAGCACCCGGATAGGAATCCAATACTTGTTGGCTGCCTGGTCCACCATACACATGCATTAATACAGGGTATTTTTTGTTGGGATCGAAGTTTGTAGGCTTTATCCAATAGGCATTTAAATGATCCCCGTTCGCCAAAGGAATTTCAAAGAATTCACGTGGTGAAATTTGATATTCCGTGATTTGTGCTTGTAGTTTTTGATTGTCCTCCAAGACACGAACGAGTCCCTTGGCTGCACTGTATAAGCCGATGCTTAATGGTTTTTTCGCCGAACTATGGTTCAAAATGTAATATGAAAAGTCAGAGCTAAAGCTTGCTGTGTTCGTTCCTGATAAAGTTGAAATGGCTTTTTTGCCGGTTCCATCTAATTTGATTGAATAGACTTGTCGGCCTATGGGACTCACTTCTGCCGAATTGAAATACAAGGTTTTTGTTTTCTCCTGGTAACCATATAAATCATCTACTTCCCAGTTTCCTGAGGTAATCGGAGTGAATTTTCCCGAGGCGATTTCGCCCACATACAGGTGTTTAAATCCGCTGCGTTCTGAGCTGAAGATAAAGGATTTCCCGTCGTTTAAATAGGTGATGTCATTTCCAACGGCTTCAATTTCAATGGAAGTTTCTGCACGCTCCTCATAGACTAAACTCGTAGAAGCTTTGCTAATGCTGTGATGCAATAATTCCATGTGGTTTTGTAAGCGGTTCAAACGAATGAATCCAACAACATCGGGATTTTTTGTCCATTTTAGTCGAGGGATGTATTGGTTTTTTTCAGGCCCAACGTTGATAGCTTGAATCTTATTCTCGTCAATCAAAGCCACTGATAAGCTTACGACGGAGTTTGCCTCACCTGCTTTGGGGTATTTGTAGCGATAATCTTTGGGATATAAATCGCCCCACATTTGCATGTTGTATTCAGGAACTTGGCTCTCGTCAAACGTATAGAATGCGATTTTTTTGCTGTCGGGTGACCATGCAAATGCTTTGGCAAAAGAGAATTCTTCCTCATATACCCAGTCACAGGCTCCGTTGATGATGTGGTTGAATTTTCCATTACCCGTCACGGCCGTTTCCTTGCCAGTGGCAATATCGACCCAAAACAAATTGTTGTCCCGAACAAATGCCACGCGTTTTCCATCAGGAGACAAGGTTGCATGCATTTGTTTACCCCCTTGCGATAGCAAATGCAATGCATTATTGCTTCGCGTAAAGATGTAATTCGTTTCCTTTGAACTTCTTCGGTAGATCGATTCCGAAGCTGTTCCGATTAAAATCGTCTGTTCATCCGTAGAAATAGAAAATTGTTGAACGTGAATGGTTCCACCATTGCTTGTTTTATGAATCGATTCGTCAAATAAGGTCTCAAACTTACTCGGGTCTAAAATATTGTACTTAAGGATTTTGCCTTCTTTAAGTTCAAGATAGGATTGACCATCTTGGGTCCAATTTAAATTTTGAATACTTTTTTGACGGAAGGTAGGCTTTGCCCAAATGTCTTCTATTGTAATGTCTTTTTGTGCAAATGCTGCAGTAGAACCCAGTAAAAGGACTCCTAAGAGTAAGTGTTTGATGTTCATTGTTTGATGGAAGTAGGTTAATCTTGAAATATAATAATGGGGTCGGTTTCTACCACATTACTTGTTTGTAAAGCATTATCGCGGATGTAAATTTGAAACTTGATGGTATCGTTTTTCGGAGTAAACAGTGGGGAATAACCCTTATAAAAGGCATAAACGAATTGCGTCGAATAATCAACGGTCCCTTCGATGGGTCCCGGTTTTTGCTCCCCTTTGAATTTGAAATTCATAAGTCCTCCCAAACTTGGGCTAAAGTTGACAGGTACAAACTTGCCATTTTTTTGAAGCAATACATTGACTTCGAAATTTCGGAAGTCCTTGTATTTTGTTGGATTTGCCTTTAGTTCAGCTTGCGTGATGCCTAAATCTCCGTCGCCATCTTGAAAATGAATGGACATGATAACGGAATCAATTTTGGCTATACCTCCAAATCCGTCGTTACTAATTTTGGTGATTTTCTGAATTTGACTAAAGCTGATGCTTGGCGTTAAGCTCCATTGTGGCTCTTCCGTACAGGCAAGCAAACCTGAACAGCAGCATAATAGACCGAAAAAGCGAGAGCTCCATTTCATAATTCGTAAAGTTAATGATTTGGTTTAATTTTGTATGATTATTCAACAAAAGCAATGCGGGACGATTTTGAAACATGGGAAACTTGGCGTTTGGACCTAAAAAATAAGGTTCTGGCGATGCAGGGGGCTGATTTTGATGCGATCGCATTGGATATGTTTCGTTATACCTGGACATATAATCCATTGTACAGGCAATATGTCGATTTGATGCAAATCGATGTCCAAGCAGTTAAGACGCTATCGGATATCCCATTTTTGCCTATTGAACTTTTCAAAAATCACCGCGTGCTCAGCGGGAATGCGCCTGTTTTATTCGATTTTGAAAGTTCAGGTACGACAGGTCAAATTCCATCCAAGCATCCCGTTTGTGATCCAAATTTTTACCAAAAACAATCCAAACGAATTTTTGAGGAGCATTATGGCTCGTTGGCCGATTACCATATTTATGCTTTACTTCCTTCTTATTTAGAAAGAAGTACATCCTCGCTCGTTTTCATGATGGATTATTTTATCAAGGAATCGAATTCTCCGATCTCGGGATTTTTTCTCAATCAATATGACGAGCTTGTTGGTCAAATAAAAAAAGCCTTACAATCGGATCGTAAAATCTGGGTGATGGGGGTAACCTTTGGTTTATTGGACTGGGTGGATTCGGGTCAAGATTTCTCCTTTTGGAAGGAGGCGGTGGAAGCAGGCCGACTAATCGTGATGGAAACGGGAGGAATGAAAGGGAGAAGAGAAGAATGGATCCGGGAGCGTGTCCATGATTTTTTGAAAGAAAAAATGGGCGTGTCGCACATCGCATCGGAATATGGAATGACTGAATTGTTTTCGCAAGCTTATGCTTCTTCGGAGGGGGTATTTACGCCAGGAGTTTCGATGCGTGTTCAACTGCGTGAAGTGACAGATCCCTTCGCCAAAGTTACGCAGCCGGGGCGCGTGGGAGGCATCCAAATCATCGATTTGGCGAATGTCGATTCGTGTCCATTTATTGAAACACGCGATTTGGGCTCCTTGGAGGAAGATGGAATTCGATTTAAGGTCTTAGGTCGGTTTGATAATTCGGAAATTCGAGGGTGTAATTTGATGGTGGATCAAGGATGGGGAACGAGCCAAGTAGAGCCATCGGTGTAAAATTCATTTTTCCAGATAGGAACTTCTTGTTTTAATGTATTGATTAGCCATTCGCAGGCTTTGAATGCCTCGGCCCGATGCACCGAACATACACCGATGATCACGGCAATATCCCCAATCTCAAGCTTCCCCGTCCGATGCGAAACGCTTATCTTACGAATCGGCCATTGAGCCGCTGCTTCATTCGATATGCGTTCCATTTGTTTTTTTGCCATGGCCGAGTAGGCCTCCATGGTTAAATGTTCTACATTTTTATGTTGATTCTTGTTTCGGATTGTTCCTACAAAAAGGCAAATTCCTCCTGCCTCCGGATCCTGAAGATACTGGTAGGTTTCATCGATTGACAAAACCGTTTCACTTAACAGAATCTGATGTGTCATTTACGGGTATAGGTTATATAGCTGTACTGATAAGCATTTTTTTCATCCGTAATTCCTCGTTCTTTTTCTGTGACCTCAAACGTGTCTGTTGGAATTTCAGGAAAATAAGCATCGCCATCAAAGATATCGTGCAATTGTGTGACCAAAATCTGATCTGCCAAAGGCAAGCTCAATGCATAAATTTCCGCTCCCCCTACGATGTAAATGTCTTCGCGTGTAATGGATTTAGCTTTTAAGATGGCTTCCTCAACCGAGTGGGCGATGATGGCACCTTCGATTTGTAAATCGACTTGCCGACTAATCACAATGCTTGTCCGATTAGGTAATGGTTTCCCGATTGACTCGAAGGTTTTGCGCCCCATGATGATGACGTGACCCGTTGTCAAGGTTTTGAAACGCTTCAAGTCGGCAGGTAGATGCCAAATCAACGTATTATTTTTTCCAATTACCCGATTTTCATCGAAGGCCACTAAGATTTTTAGCACGATTTTAGGTTTTAATTGTCAAAAATAAGGGATTTTTTGGCTGGATTGTCCTTGTGAATTTTATTTTCAAAAACGCTTCACTTTTCGGGCCTAAAACCCTAATTTTGTACAATTTTTGAGCCTAGTGTTAAGGTCTCACAATTTGCTAATCAATACTCTTAAAATTATACCATCTCGTGCCTAAAGATTCGTCGATTAAATCTGTCCTAATTATTGGTTCTGGTCCTATTGTTATTGGTCAAGCCTGTGAATTTGATTATTCTGGTTCCCAAGCTGCTCGCTCCCTTCGGGAAGAGGGTATTGAGGTAATCTTGATAAATTCAAATCCGGCAACGATCATGACGGATCCGATGAACGCGGATCATGTGTACTTGAAACCCTTAGAGAAGGCTTCGATCATTCATATTTTAGAAAACCACAAGATTGATGCAGTTTTGCCTACCATGGGTGGTCAAACGGCCTTGAACTTGGCAATCGATTGTGATACGGCAGGAATTTGGGAGAAATACGGTGTTCGGATTATTGGAGTTGATATTGCAGCGATCGAGACGACGGAAGATCGCGAGAAGTTCCGTTTGAAGATGTTGGAAATTGGGGTTGGGGTTTGTAAAGGCCGTACGGCTCGTTCATTCCTGGAAGGAAAAGAGATTGCACAGGAGACGGGATTCCCGTTGGTTATTCGGCCATCATTTACCTTAGGGGGTACAGGTGGAGGATTTGTGCATGATCCGAAAGATTTTGATGCTGCCCTAAATAAAGGCTTGCATGCATCCCCTACGCATGAAGTATTAGTTGAGCAATCCATCATGGGTTGGAAAGAATATGAATTAGAATTATTGCGTGACAATTTAGGGAACGTGATTATCATTTGTTCGATTGAGAACTTTGATCCGATGGGTATTCATACGGGCGATTCGATTACGGTAGCTCCAGCGATGACTTTACCGGATACGATTTACCAGCGCATGCGTGACATGGCGATCAACATGATGAATGCGATCGGCCAGTTTGCGGGTGGTTGTAACGTACAATTCTCGTTGAATCCGGAAACGGATGAGATTATTGCCATTGAAATTAATCCGCGTGTATCCCGCTCTTCTGCCTTAGCATCGAAAGCTACGGGTTACCCAATTGCCAAGATTGCCGCAAAAATGGCGATTGGTTATAATTTAGATGAATTAACAAATGCGATTACGGGAACCACATCGGCCTATTTTGAGCCGGCATTGGATTACGTAATTGTGAAAGTTCCACGTTGGAACTTTGATAAATTTAAGGGTTCTGATCGTACCTTGGGACTTCAAATGAAGTCGGTGGGTGAGACGATGGGCATCGGTCGCAACTTCCAAGAAGCACTTCAAAAAGCGTGTCAATCCTTAGAGATCAAGCGAAATGGTATGGGTGCCGATGGCAAGGAATTGCGTGATCAAGATGCCATTATGCACTCGTTGGCAAATCCATCTTGGAACCGTTTGTTCCATATTTACGATGCCTTTAAGATGGGTATTTCGTTCAAGACGATCCAACAAGCGACGAAAATCGATAAGTGGTTCTTGAATCAAATCGAGGATTTAGTGCGTGTGGAACGAGAAGTGGAGAAATACACGATTTCAAACATTCCCAAAGAATTATTGGAAGAAGCAAAACACAAAGGTTTTGCGGATCGCCAAATTGCGCACACCTTACGTTGTCTTGAATCTGAGGTATATGATAAGCGTAATGCGATGGGGATCAAACGTATTTACAAATGTGTAGATACCTGTGCGGCAGAATTTGAAGCAAAGACGCCTTATTACTATTCGACATTTGGACAAGTAGGAACCGATGTTTTAGATAATGAGTCTCTGGTAACACCGAAGAAAAAAGTGGTTGTCTTGGGTTCGGGTCCCAACCGCATTGGTCAAGGTATCGAATTCGATTACTCGTGCGTTCACGGAGTATTAGCCGCGAAAGAGGCTGGATATGAGACGATTATGATTAACTCAAATCCTGAGACGGTGTCGACCGATTTTGATATTGCTGATAAGTTATACTTTGAGCCGGTTTTCTGGGAACATGTGTATGACATTATCCAGCACGAAAAGCCGGAAGGTGTAATTGTTCAGTTGGGCGGTCAAACGGCCTTGAAACTAGCAGAAAAATTGTCGAAATACGGCATCAAGATTATTGGTACTTCGTATGAGGCCTTGGATTTGGCCGAAGATCGTGGGGCATTCTCGAGCTTATTGAAAGATTTAGCTATTCCTTATCCGAAATTTGGGGTTTGTGAAGATGCGGATAATGCGGTTGCCTTAGGACGTGAGTTGGGCTATCCTTTGTTGGTTCGTCCTTCCTATGTATTAGGTGGTCAGTCGATGAAAATTGTCATTAATGAGCAAGAGTTAGAGCAACACGTTGTCGATATTTTACGTGATATTCCGGGAAATAAGATCTTATTAGATCATTTCTTGGAGAATGCAATTGAAGCGGAAGCGGATGCGATTTGCGATGGAGAGGATGTGTACATCATTGGTATGATGGAGCACATTGAACCAGCGGGTATCCACTCAGGGGATTCACATTCGGTATTGCCTCCATTTGATTTGTCGGACAATGTCATCAAGCAGATTGAAGATCATACCCGTAAGATTGCGGTAGCATTGAAAACGAAAGGTTTATTGAATATTCAGTTTGCCGTGAAAGATGAGGTTGTTTACATCATCGAAGCAAATCCACGTGCATCTCGTACGGTTCCATTTATTTGCAAGGCATACCAAGAGCCGTATGTGAACTATGCAACGAAGGTGATGTTAGGAGATAAGAAGGTGAAAGACTTTAATTTCCAACCGGTCAAAAAAGGATACGCGATTAAAATTCCTGTATTTTCTTTCAGTAAATTCCCGAATGTAAATATGGAATTAGGACCAGAGATGAAGTCGACGGGTGAAGCAATTTATTTCATTGATGATTTGAAGGATGATTTCTTCCGTAAAGTCTATGGGGAACGCAATTTGTATTTAAGTCGTTAAAAGGACTATGTTAAAAATACTCGGTTTAATATTTTTGTTTTATTACATCATTTGGCCATTAATCAAGTTTTTGATGAAAGGCTATGTGATTACGCAGGTACATAGAAAGATGTCTGAGCAAGATATCCGCAATCAACAAAAGTCGAGTACCCGGAAAGAGGGGACGATTGATGTTGACTATGTCCCCCCCAAACAAAAAGCTAAGTCGGATACGATTGAAGGAGACTATGTTCCTTATGAAGAAGTGAAAGAATAACGATGTTGAGAGGAATTGCTATTTATTTCTTTTTGGTTATTTGTCTGCTTTCCAACGATGGTATGACAATGCTCGTGGATTCTATTCATGATTCTCATAGCATTTCCATGCCTACTGATATCAGTTTTGACGATGCTTCAGAAGAAGAAGAGGTGTCAGAGGACCTGTGGCACTTTACCTCTTCTGGCTTGGAAGATATTCCATTAGGGGCATTAGACTTTACGAATCAATTTATATTAACTGCGCTCGAGTTAAATTTTTTGCAAGTCCATTTAGAGCAAGTAATACCCCCACCGAATAAGGCCTAGTTCTCACGCGCCTTATTGAAACAAAATCATAAAAACTTCTTGTCATCTATACCTAGCGGTATAGAAATTTTAATAGATGAAAACATACGTATGTACGTCTGTGTTTATCTGCATGGCTTTTGTAGTTTTTGCTCAGGGGAAGCACTACAAAAATCAACTAAACCGGACGTTAAAAGAAAAAATAAATATAGAAATAATCGGGGAAGCACCCTTGAAAAGTACTTCTACGCAATCACCTAAGTATCAGCCGATTTTGCCTAACATCATCGTCGTTGATACGTTTAAAAAGACTAAAAACAACGCCTCTTACAAACAACATGGAGGTAGACCTAACTAAGTATATATGAAAAAATGCCTCATTGGATTATTGCTGCTAAGTGCCTGCACATCTAAAAAAGAAGAAGCGGTTGAAATACAAACGCTTGAAGTTTCGTCGCCCATTTCGGTGGACACAACGATCCAACAAGAGTTTGTGGCTGATATACATGCCGTCCAAAATGTAGAGATTCGCGCCCGGGTGAAAGGGTATCTAGATCGTATTCTTGTAGATGAAGGCAAGCAAGTCAAAAAAGGACAGATCATGTTTACGATTAATAGTCAAGAATATGTGGCTGATCTAGCCCGTGCAAAGGCCGTATTAAGTCAAGCTTCCGCGGAGTTAAAGGCCGAGGAGTTAACCCTCGTGAATACACGTTTGTTGGTGGATAAAAATGTCATATCTAAAAATCAATTGGCCATTTCTTTAGCTAAAGTGGATGGTTTGAAAGCAAAAAGAGAGGAGGCCTTAGCGCATGTACTTTCCGCAGAACTCAAAGTTGATCATTCCAATATTCGTGCGCCTTTTGATGGGGTGGTTGACCGACTGCCATTTAAGCGAGGTAGTTTGGTTGATGAAGGAACCTTGCTGACCACGCTCTCCGATAATGCGAGTGTCTACGCTTATTTTAATGTTTCTGAACAGGAATATTTGGCATTTAGTATGAAAGGAGGGGTGAATAAAGCGGCTACGGTCGATTTGCTTTTGGCAAATGGAGAGACTTATTCCGAAAAAGGAATTGTGGAAACAATCGAAGGAGAGTTTGATAAAAACACGGGAAATATAGCCTTCCGTGCCCGGTTTGCTAATCCGAATAAACTGCTTCGTCATGGGGCCTCAGGGAAGGTACAATTGCCTAAAAAGATTGCGGGATACTGGGCGATTCCACAAAAATCGGTGTTTGAAATTCAGGAGAAAAGTTATGTTTTTGTGAAGGATGCGAGTGGTACGATCAAGATGAAGAGCATCCTTCCTGATCTTCGGATTCCGCATTTTTATTTAGTTAAAGCGGGTTTCTCGGCAAAGGATACGGTGTTGATTGAAGGTATTCAGTTGGTTAAGCAAGGCCAAAAAATCAAGTCGACCTTCAAGCCGATGCGTCAATTATTAATGGAATATAAAGCACTTTAAGATGATCCAACAATTCATTACTCGACCGGTATTGTCGATCGTTGTATCGATCTTTATCGTGATTCTAGGGGTCATTGCGATGCAGCAATTGCCCATAACGCAGTTCCCGGATATTGTTCCTCCTGCGGTAACGGTTACGACCAAGTATACTGGTGCAAATGCGGAGGTATGTGCTAAAGCGGTTGTAACTCCGCTTGAACGTGCCATCAATGGTGTCGCGGGTATGACTTACATGACTTCCGTTTCAGGAAATGACGGAACCAGTATTATTCAGGTCTATTTTGAAGTTGGTACTGACCCTGATGTGGCGGCTGTTAACGTCCAAACCCGTGTACAAACGGTCCTTGACGAATTACCGGAAGAGGTGATTAAGGCGGGTGTAATCACCGAGAAAGAAGTGAATAGTATGCTCTTGTATGTGAACCTCTTGAGTGAGGATAAAGATATCGATGAAAAGTTTATTTACAATTTTGCCGACATCAATGTGCTTCCCGAGTTAAAGCGAATAGATGGCGTGGGTTTTGCGGATATTATGGGCCAAAGGGAGTATGCGATGCGTATTTGGTTACATCCGGATCGATTGTTTGCATATAAGCTTTCAGCAGATGATGTTATCCAAGCCTTGCGAAATCAAAACGTGGAGGCGGCGCCGGGTAAAATTGGTGAAAGTTCTGGGAAACATCCGCAAGCATTGCAATATGTCATGCGCTACACAGGAAAGTTTTCGCAAGTATCAGAATATGAAAATTTAGTCATTAAAGCGACGGAAACAGGGCAGATTTTACGGTTGAAAGATTTGGCCGATGTGGAGTTTGGGTCGCTGGATTACGATGTGCTTTCGAAAGAAAATGGTCGGCCCTCAGCCGCGATTCTACTAAAGCAACGTCCTGGTTCCAATGCAGCAGAGGTCATTGATAATGTGAAGAAACGATTGGCAGAATTGAAAACGACGACCTTCCCTCCGGGCATGGGCTTCACGATTTCATATGACGTTTCCCGTTTCTTGGATGCATCGATTCACGAAGTAATCAAGACCTTGCTCGAGGCATTTTTACTCGTGGCCTTAGTTGTATTTATCTTCTTGCAGGATTGGCGTGCGACGCTCGTGCCAATTATCGCGGTGCCGGTTTCACTGGTGGGGACGTTTACATTTATGCTTGCCTTTGGATTTTCGATTAATCTATTGACGCTTTTCTCTTTGGTGCTAGCCATCGGTATTGTTGTCGATAATGCGATTGTCGTCGTGGAGGCTGTTCATGCCAAAATGGAAGAAAAAGACATGCCTGTTTTAGCTGCGACACAAGAAGCGATGCATGAAATTTCAGGGGCTATTTTAGCCATTACCTTGGTCATGGGCGCGGTGTTTGTTCCCGTGGCATTTTTGTCGGGACCCATTGGGGTGTTTTTCCGACAATTCTCCGTAACGATGGCGATATCGATTGCATTGTCAGGGTTGACAGCCTTGACCTTGACACCGGCACTCTGTGTGTTGTTGTTGAAGAAACCGGAGCATAATCAGACGAGCTGGTTAGGTAAATTTTTCCATGCCTTCAACCAGCGTTATGATTCGATCGCACAGAAATATTTAGTTTGGGTGGCTGCTTTAATCAGCAAGCGTTTATTCATGTGGATGATTTTATTGGGTTCGGTGGTAGGAACGGTGATTTTGTCTGGTATCGTGCCGAGTGGATTTATTCCTTCGGAAGACCAAGGAACCTTATACGTGAATGCAACGACTCCTGCCGGGGCGACTTTGGAGCGTACCGAAGGTGTGATGGATCAAGTTTTTAAGTCGATTAAAGGGGTCGATGCCATTGAATCTTTTTCAACGTTGGCTGGGTTTAGTTTATTAACCGATGGGTCGGGGGCGTCCTATGGTACAGGGATTATCACGTTGAAGCCTTGGGAGGAGCGAAAGGAAACGGTCGATGAATTAACGGAAATTATTCGGGCTAAAACGAATGGGATTAAAGACGCGAGTATTCAATTTTTCCCACCACCTGCTGTTCCGGGATTTGGAAATGCCTCGGGTTTTGAGTTTCGAATTCAGGACCGAACAGGATCTGGCGATTTACAGAAATTAGCCGCAGTCTCAAATGCGTTTGCCAACAAGCTAAATGATGTACCCGAAATTCAAAATACCTTCTCGAGTTTCGATCCCTCATTTCCACAATACATGTTAGAAGTTGATCAAGAAGCCGCCGCTCAAAAAGGTGTGAATGTCTTGCCTGCGATGGATAATTTGCAGACGTTATTGGGCAGTTTTTATGCCACCAACTTTATTCGTTTTGGTCAAATGTACAAAGTGATGGTGCAGGTCGATCCGCGTTACCGTGCACATCCGGACGATGTATTGAAGTTTTATGCCAAAAACAAAGCAGGTGAAATGGTGCCTTATTCATCTTTCGTGAAAATGAAACGTGTCTATGGTCCCGAGCAATTTACGCGCTACAACATGTTTACCTCAGCCATGGTAAATGGGGAACCGGCACCGGGATTTTCTTCCGGAGCTGTTTTGGACATTATCCGAGCGGAGGCGTTGAAAAGCTTGCCGAGAGGGTATACGCTGGAATGGTCTGGCATGACACGGGAGGAAGATTTGGCTGGGAATCAGGCCATCTTCATTTTTGCCATCTGTCTTTTATTCGTCTATCTGTTGCTAGCCGCGCAATATGAATCCTTCTTATTGCCATTCCCCGTGCTACTTTTCTTACCGATGGGCGCGATGGGAACCTATGCGTTCTTATACTTATTCGGCTTGCAAAATAACATTTATGCGCAAGTAGCGCTCGTTATGTTGATTGGTCTATTAGGTAAGAATGCGATTTTGATTGTTGAGTTTGCCATTGCAAAGCAGAAAGAAGGGGCCTCGATTATTGAAGCGGCTAAAGAAGGGGCATTCTCTCGTTTGCGGCCTATTTTAATGACATCCTTTGCCTTTGTGGCAGGATTAATTCCACTCATGATTGCTTCTGGCGCAGGTGCGATTGGAAATAGAACAATTGGTACGGCCTCGGCCGGCGGGATGATTTTAGGTACAGTAGGTGGTTTATTAGTAATTCCGGGATTGTATGTGGTTTTCGCAACGCTCTCGGCTAAATGGTCAACAAATGAGAAATAGATTTTGGATAATCCTGTTTGGCTTAGGATTCGCTTCCTGCCAATCAAACTTAAGTGTTCAGAAACGTGTCGATGCTGACCTAGAAAGCTATCGTGAAGTGAATGTACAAGCTTCTGTTTCCGATGTGCAAGCTTGCTGGCGTCGGGATAGTTTACTGGTACAGTTGATTGACTCTGTTTTAGTTCGAAGCAATGACATTAAAATCGGCTTTCTAGATTTGGCAGCTTCAAGAGCAGATTTTGCATTTCAACGTGGCTTGCGTAAACCTACTGTTTCTGGCATCATTCAACCGAGTCTCAAGCGATTCGGTAAGTATACCATGGATGGGGTTGGTAATTATGACACCCAATTTTCAACGAACATTACCAAGGATCAGATTATTCCGGAGAACTTACCTGATCTTCAAATCGGAATACAGTCAAGTTGGGAATGGGATATTTGGGGGAAATTAGCCAAACGTAAAAAAGCGAGTGCCTTGCGGTATTTAGCATCGGAGTCTGGCCAGCAATGGTTCATTACTTCCTTGGTTTCCGAAGTAGCAGGAGCTTATGGTCAATTGGTCGCACTGGACCAAGAATTGGAAATTCTTAAAACCAATATTTCCATTCAGCGGAAGGCTTTTGAATTAGTCCAAGTTCAAAAAGAAGCCGGTGCCGTGAATGAATCCGCAGTTCAGCAATTAGAAGCACAGTTATTGAATTCCCGGGCGCAAGAGGGTGACGTATTACAACAAATAACGGTGCTGGAGAATCAGATTCGTTATTATTTAAATATGCCAGGAGCGAAAATTAAACGGACTTCTTATCCTTTTCAGTGCACGCTGGATAGTAGTTTATTTGCGCATGTACAGATTGATCAGTTGGAGAGACGTCCCGATATCCGACAGGCGAAGTTGAACTTGTCAGCCGCTTTTGAGTCGAAAGAAAGTGCAGAATTAGCCCTGAAACCATCTGTCGTATTATCAGGAATTTTAGGCGTTCAAGGATTTCAACCAGCCTATCTTTTTCAATTGCCGGCATCCATGGCGTATCAATTGCTTGGCGGGGTAACTGCACCGTGGTTGAATCGTTCTGCGATTACGTCTGATATCCTTCGGTCGGATGCCCAATGGAAGGTTAGGGATTTGGCGTATCAAAATGCGTTAATTCAAGGCTATTTGGAGTGGGACACGCAGGTAAAATCACTTGGATATTTACAGCGACAAAGTCAATTGAAGGAACGGGAAGTTTTGCTTACCAAAGGGGCAATTAACACGGTGGGAACCCTATTTTTGACTGCCAATGCGAATTACTTGGAGGTGTTAACGGCCCAGCAAAATGCCTTACGGTCTGAATTGGAATTACTAGAAATTTCTAGAAAACGCTGGACGCATGCCATCCAATTGTATCGTGTTTTAGGTGGTGGCTGGTAAAACGAGTGATTCGATTACCTTTGGAAAATCGCGGTGTTCCAATACCTGTCCTTTTTTGGCTACATCTTCAGGCGTGTCGCTTGGTAATACGGGAAATGAACTTTGGAAGATGATGGCTCCTTCGTCATAATGTTCATTCACATAGTGAATGGTGATGCCTGATTCTTTTTCGCCAGCGGCGACAACAGCCTCATGAACAAAATGTCCATACATGCCTTTTCCTCCAAATTTAGGGAGTAATGCTGGATGTAAATTTACGATACGTTGCGGATAGGCTTGCACATATTCGGTTGGGACTAACCACAAAAAGCCTGCTAAAATAATCCAATCGGTTTGCAGAGATTGGATTTTACGTAATACGGTTCCGTTTTTGTATTCCTCGCGCGAAAAGATGCTACATGGAATTTGCAATCTTGCCGCTCTTTCGATAACACCTGCTGAGGGATTATTGCAAAAAATGTGCGTAATCGTAACCTGGTCGGAATGCTTGAAATGTTCAATGATTTTCTCGGCGTTTGAGCCAGATCCAGAGGCAAAAATGACAATGTTCTTCACAGGTGCTAATTTTATTTTTGCAAATTTAGGGCTTATTCAGGAACCTTTCGGGATTTGTCGTAGTTTTGTTTGCGTTTGAATCTTCAAATATGAAAATAGGAATCATTTGTTACCCAACCTACGGCGGCAGTGGTGTCGTAGCAACTGAATTAGGCAAAGCCTTAGCGTCAGTTGGCCATGAGGTGCATTTTATTACCTATACTCAGCCCCCTCGTTTGGATTTTTTTAGTGAAAATATATTCTACCATGAGGTATCGGTTGCGTCTTATCCCTTATTTGAATATTTGCCTTATGAATCCGCTTTAGCCAGCAAAATGGTGGATGTGACCGTGAACGAGAAGTTGGATTTGATTCACGTACATTACGCGATACCGCATGCATCAGCGGCGTATTTAGCGAAACAGATTTTAAAATATAAAGGCATTCACGTGCCGGTCATTACAACCTTACACGGAACAGATATAACCCTCGTGGGTCGTGACCCTTCTTTTGAGCCGGTTGTTACATTCTCGATTAATGAGTCAGATGGCGTCACAGCGGTTTCCGAAAGTTTGCGTAACGATACCTATTCATCTTTTGAGATTTTGAGTAACATTGAGGTGATTCCGAATTTCATCGATTTGCAACGCTTTCAAAAGCAACCCAAAGAGCATTTCAAATTAGCGATTTGTCCAAATGGCGAAAAGCTCCTGATGCATACTTCGAATTTCCGGAAGGTCAAACGGATCGAAGACATTATTCAGGTATTTGCCAAAGTACAAAAACAAGTTCCTTCTAAATTGTTACTCGTAGGCGATGGTCCTGAACGCTCAGGAATCGAAGCTTTATGTCGTGATTTAGGTGTAGCATCTGATGTTCGTTTCTTAGGCAAATTGGATACCATTGAGGAGGCGCTATCATTGGCAGATTTATTCTTTTTGACTTCTGAAAAAGAGAGCTTTGGTCTAGCTGCTTTGGAGGCAATGGCCTGCGAAGTTCCAGTTATTTCATCGGATGCTGGTGGTATTCCAGAAGTGAATATTCATGGCGTGACGGGTTATGTTAGCAAAATTGGAGACATTGATGATATGGTTGCTAACACGGTTAAAATTCTTAAAGACGAGGCTTTGCACGATCAGATGAAGGCAAATGCGCTGGCGCGTGCGAAAGATTTTTCACTTGAAAAAATCCTACCGATGTATGAACGCTACTACGAAAAAATCGTTGGTCAAAGTTGGCGTTTCCCCACCCAAAGTTTTACGGATTCAGAATAAGGCTTACAGTGCTTGTATCTGTTGTCGTTTTTAATAATTCAGCCATTGTTTTTTTGATGACGGGATGTTTATAGTCAGCTGCCATTTCCACTAATGGAATCAAGATGAATTTTCGGTCTTGAATATGCGGATGTGGCACTTGTAAATCAGCCGTCTGAATGATTTGCTTGTCTATGAATAAAATATCCAAATCCAATGTTCTGGGTCCCCAGGTGATTGTTCGCTCTCTGCCCAATGCCTTCTCGATTGCTTGAATTTCGGATAAAATCGCATGCGGACTCAGTACTGTTTCGATTAAAATAACCTGATTGATGAAATCGGCTTGATCTTGCAATCCCCATGCAGCCGTTCGGTAGAGGCTGGATTGTTGGAGGATACCCCCAACTTTATTTTCAATCATCGGATAACAAGCTTTAAATATTTCCTGAGTATTTCCTAGATTGCCTCCTAATGAGAGGTAGACGTGCATAGTTTGTGCGTTTATATTCGCAACAAACTTACAAATTTCTTTTTTATGCCTAGCCCATCTGACTTGAAACCAGGTGTTTTGTTGATTTCCGAGCCTTTTTTGGAGGATCCTTCCTTTAAACGCGCGGTGATTCTCTTGTGTGAGCATACAAGTTCCCATTCGTTTGGCTTAGTGCTTACACAACCTCAAGAAGTGATTTTGGATTCCATGATGGATGCCAAAGTGATGGGTGAAATTCCCTTGTTTGCTGGTGGACCGGTGGATCCTACGATATTACAATTTATTCATCGGCGGCCAGATCTCATTCAAGGGGGTCAAGAAATTAGCCCGGGTTTATTCTGGGCTGGCGATTTCGAACAAGCAATTGAAGCGGTTGTCGATGGGACGATTTCTTTTCAAGAGATTAAGTTTTTTATCGGATATTCGGGCTGGTCGGCAGGCCAATTAGACCGCGAATTAAAATCGAATGCCTGGATGGTTTCCCAGGCGCGAATTGAAGATGTGTTTGAAGAAGAGCCGGGTAAACTATGGCGCAAGGTACTTTATCAGAAAGGTGGTAATTTTCGCGTTTTATCAACGTATCCGGACGATCCCAACCTAAATTAAATTTTCCCCCACTACCTTTGGCAAACCTTGGAGGATTGCCAAAGGTTAAGTGGTGATTAGCTAATGCGTGCCCAGTTGGTCGTCTCTTTGCGTTGTTGCATCACTTGCTCGCGAATCATTAAATGGCGGTCTAACGCTAAATGAGGATCCTCTTCTAAAATCTTGATGGCCGTTTCACGGGCTACTTTTAATATCTCACCATCAGTCGCCAAATCCGCAATCATTAAATCAATGGCTCCACTTTGGCGCGTACCTGTAATATCGCCAGGTCCGCGTAATTGTAAATCCACTTCAGCAATCTCGAAACCATTATTGGTCCGTACCATCGTCTCAATTCGCTTCTTCGTATCGGCGCTTAATTTGTAATCCGTCATTAAAATACAATAGCTCTGTTCTGCTCCCCGACCGACCCGGCCGCGCAACTGATGCAATTGAGACAAACCAAAACGCTCTGCACTTTCAATAATCATGATGGATGCATTAGGGACATTCACCCCAACCTCGATCACCGTGGTTGCCACCATGATTTTGGTTTCATGCTTGACAAAACGCGCCATTTCGATATCCTTATCCGCCGGCTTCATTTTGCCATGCAAAATACCCAATGGTACTTGTGGAAAGGCGCGTGAAATGCTCTCATAGCCATCCATTAAGTCCTTAAAATCCATTTTTTCAGATTCTTCAATCAGGGGATAGACAATGTAAACTTGTCTGCCTTTCGCTAATTCATGTTCTATAAATGCAAACACTTGTAGTCGGTGACTGTCATACCGGTGCGTGGTCTGAATCGGTTTGCGCCCCACGGGTAATTCGTCGATTACCGAAACGTCTAAGTCCCCATAGAGTGTCATTGCCAATGTGCGCGGTATGGGTGTCGCAGTCATGACAAGAACATGGGGATGAATCGCTTTGTTTTTGTCCCAAAGTTTAGCCCGTTGTGCCACGCCGAAACGATGTTGTTCATCAATGACACATAAACCCAAATTATGAAACTGGACAACATCCTCAAAAATCGCATGGGTCCCCACCAATATTTTCAGTTCACCGGAAGCTAAATCCGCGAGTAAGCCGACACGATCTTTTTTCTTCACAGAACCTGTCAGTTTCGCGATGGTGATACCGAGCACATCTGCAAATTTCTTTAAGCCCTGGTAATGTTGGTCAGCCAAAATTTCGGTCGGCGCCATGATGCAAGCTTGAGCGCCATTATCGATGGAAAGCAACATGGATATAAAGGCCACGATGGTTTTTCCAGATCCTACATCCCCTTGCAATAGTCGGTTCATTTGTTTGCCCGACTTCATATCTTGAAAGATTTCTCGGATTACCTTTTTCTGCGCGCCTGTCAAATCAAAGGGCATGTGATCTTGATAAAAGGTCGTTAATAATGCAGCGGAGGCGAATACTTGTCCTGGGAATTGTTCTTTACGTACCAAGTTCTGCTTAATCAAGCGCAATTGATTGTAAAACAATTCCTCAAATTTCAGTCGGCGCCTAGCTTGATGTAACCAGTTTTCACTCTGCGGGTGATGAATATGATAGAGCGCTTCTTGTTTGGAAACCAGGCGAAATTGTTGGATGATTTCCATGGGTAAGGTTTCTCGAATGTGCGCGAAAGCTGCCCCCAGTAAGGTGCGTTGTAATCCCGCAATGACCTTGCTATCCATGTATTTTTTGCGCAGTTTTTCCGTGAGCGAATAAACCGGCTGGTAAAATTTTTCCGTATGGTTGGATCCTTTGAAGACTTCCATTTCCGGATGCGTCATTTGCAATTGTCCGTTAAAGGAAGCAGGCTTGCCATAAAATAAATAATCAACGCCGGTGACGAGCGATTTTTCGAGCCATTTAACCCCTTGAAACCAAACAAGTTCAATGCATCCACTTTCATCACAACATTCTGCAACGATGCGTTGTTTAGATCCATTTCCTAATTTTTCTTTGTAGCGAATGCGACCAATAAACTGCGCATGCTCCATTTGGTCCGTTATTTCGGCGATTCGATGAATTTGTGTTCGGTCCTCGTAGCGAAAAGGGTAATACTGAATGAGGTCGCCAAACGTGAATAGGCCCAGCTCCGTTTGGAGTAAACTGAGACGGGTGGGAGTCATGCCGCGTAATTGCGAAAGATCCGTATCGAAAAAATGGCCTACCGACATTGAACAAATTTTTTGTGAATTTAGGTATATTTACAAAACAGTTGAAGCGTATCTTAAAATCCTTTATGTCGATTACTACTTTTTATTATAAAATCAGTTGTACCCTGTTCTTTTTTGGAATGGCTTTTGCTGTTTCTGCGCAGACGGCTTCAACTGATCCATGTAAAGACGTTTGGGTTGCGACAGATTCCAAGATATTGATGTTTTCTCCAGAGCCTGGGGAAGTTATTCAGCCTATTCTGGTTCCGGTCAATGGTTCATCAAGCCCCTTGATTGAATGGACTTGGACACCCGCTTTGGGAATGGTTGATAAAAATGGAAATGATGGCTCACACCTTTTGCAGCCCTATTTTGACGTTCAAAAATTAGGGGATTTAGGTGGAAATGCCTTTAAAACTACTTTTATAATTTCAGGGAAAGCGCCTAGCATCGGATGTAATAAATTCGCCGCCATTGATGTCATTATCCTAGCAAGAGTAAAACCATACGATGCCATAACACCTAATGGTGATGATTTGAATGACTATTGGGCCATAGATAATATTTCATCTTATCCAGAAGCAACCATCACGGTTATTGATCGCTGGGGTGTGTCTGTGTTCGAAGGGAAAGGAGAGAATTACGAAGAAAGACCATTTCGTGGTAAATTAGATGGGAAATTGTTGCCTACGGGCGTTTATATGTACCGAATTAAGCCCAACGCGGATTATCCGGATGTGGTCGGGTCATTAACCATCATACGTTAAATGAAGAGTTTACTAGACCAAGAATTTCAGGAAGAAGGATTTGTCTTAACGAAAGTAGAGGACCTGTTGAATTGGGCGCGCGCGAGTTCTTTGTGGCCTATGAGCTTTGGATTAGCTTGTTGTGCCATCGAAATGATGCAAACTTTTGCATCCGGGTATGATTTGGATCGATTTGGTGTATTTCCTCGGCCTTCCCCTCGTCAATCTGATGTCATGATTGTCGCTGGAACGGTAACTTTTAAGATGGCAGATCGTATCCGTCGTTTATATGAGCAAATGCCAGAACCTCGTTATGTCATTTCCATGGGTTCTTGTGCAAATTGTGGCGGGCCTTACTGGGAACACGGTTATCATGTCGTAAAGGGAGTTGATCGGATTATTCCTGTCGACGTATATGTGCCCGGATGTCCACCAAGACCCGAAGCGCTCATTGGCGGAATTTTGAAATTACAAGAGAAAATTAATCGGGAAACTTTGGTGGTTCCTCAGCGTATTTTAGACGCCATATCGTAACATCATGGATTTACAATCAATCGTAGCATTAATTGAACAAACAGGAGCATCGGTGGGGCTGAATGAAAAATCAGGCCAACTAACCTTATCAAGCAAGGACCTATTGGCTGTTTGTGATCAGTTGTGGCGCAATCCGAATACCTATTTTGATTCGTTGTCGTGCATAACGGCTATCGATTTGGGCGTTGAGTCAGGTCAAATGGAAGTGATTTATACCCTCTATTCAATTCCTTTTCATGTTACTTTGCATCTCAGGGTACTTTTGGATCGAAATAAGCCAGAGGTGCCTAGTGTGAGTTCGATTTGGAAAACGGCCGACTGGCATGAACGCGAGGCCTTTGATTTCTTTGGCATTCAATTTATAGGACATCCCAATTTGACGCGGATTCTATTACCTGCTGATTGGGAAGGACATCCTTTGCGCAAAGATTATGTGGAGCAGGATCGTTACCATGGCATTCAAGTGAAATACGAAGGATGAAAGTAGCGGGATTTACTTTTATTCGAAATGCCGTCCAAAACGATTACCCGATCGTGGAAGCCATTACCTCAATTTTGCCCATTTGCGATGAATTTGTGGTGGCCGTTGGGAATTCTGATGACTCTACCCTCGAATTAATTCAAGGGATTCCTTCTGATAAAATCCGAATAATTGAAACGGTCTGGGATGAATCAGCTCGAGAAGGAGGGCGTGTATTCGCTTTGGAAACTGATAAGGCCTATCAAGCTATTTCGCCAGATACCGATTGGGCATTTTATATTCAAGGGGACGAATGCGTTCATGAAAAGGATTTGCCTGTAATTCTACAGTCGATGCACAACAATGCAAACGACCCCAACGTAGAAGGATTACTTTTCCATTACAAACATTTTTACGGATCGTATAATTTTATTGCGGATTCACGTAGGTGGTATCGAAGAGAAATACGTGTAGTTAAATTTGACAAAGACGTACATTCCTATAAAGATGCGCAAGGCTTTCGAAAGGCAGGTAAAAAGATTCAAGCAAAATTAATTGATGCCTCGATTTATCATTATGGATGGGTCAAGCCTCCCACGGGACTCAATAATAAGGTCCGGAATTTTCATCAGTTCTACCATGATGATGCGTGGCTTGACCGACATATGCCCGAGAATTTTACATTTGATTTAGGGAATGCAGAGCGTTTAACCCGATTTGAAGGAACGCACCCCCAGGTAGCCCAAAAGCGAATTGATTCCATGCAATGGCCTTTTCAATTCGATCCTGTTGCATTACGTAAACGCATGAGTTTGCGCCGTAAAATCTTGCAGCAGATTGAAGATTGGACAGGATGGCGAATTGGCGAATATTGTAACTATAAAATCGTTTAGGTGAAGGTTCCTGTTTTTTTTGATGCCGAACGCTTGAAATACCCGAACACGGGTTTATATCATTTTTGTCTCCAACTGGGACAAGCTATTTCCAAACGTTTTCACATTCGTTTTTTTTCGCCCAATGACGCGCTTAATCCGCGTATATCTATTCATTTTTGGAATAAATGGTGGTTAAAACCTGTGCATGGTCCATTCATTTGGCATGCCACACACCAGGATACGGAATATTTCCCAACAAGTTCCCAGGCGATGATCGTTTTGACCATTCAGGATTTAAATTACCTACATGATACACGGAAGTCGGAAGCAAAAAAGCAACGATTTAAAGATCAGTTGCAAAAGAAAATAAATCGTGCTGATTTCCTTGTATTCATTTCGGAATATACACAACGTGACGTGCAAGCAAATTTTGTGTTGGGCGATACACCTCAGCAGGTTATTCCCAATGGATGTAACTGGTCTACAATTTCGGAGGATGTATCGTATCCTCCACTTGCTGCCGGTCAACCTTATTTATTTACGATTGGAACGATTGCGGAGAAAAAGAATTTTCATGTGTTGCCTCGTTTGTTAGTTGGAAATGATCGCTTGCTAATCATCGCGGGGATAACTCAACAAGCACATTACATGGAGAAAATTAAGCAGGAGGCTAAAGAATTAGGTGTTTTAGATCGGGTCATTTTCGCGGGAGCGGTCAGTGAGGCTGATAAAATGGCTTTATATGTACACTGCGAGGCATTCGTGTTCCCCTCTTTGGCGGAAGGTTTTGGATTGCCAGTCGTGGAGGCGATGCACCTTGGGAAACCGGTATTTTTGTCCCAATTTACCTCCTTGCCCGAAGTGGGTGGTCCTGAGGCCTATTATTTCACCGACTTTGAGGGGGCTTCCATGCGGGATACCCTGTCGAATGGCTTAAAAGATTATCAGGAACATGATAAAAAACAGGCGATTCAGGAATGGTCCAAACGATTTGACTGGTCTGTGGCAGCTGCGAGCTATGTCGATGTATATACCAAACTCGCTGAACGCAAGTAAATGTGAAAATTGTCGTAATTTGCTTCAAATTTTGAAATAATCCATTGAAGACTTATATCCGTTTATTGACCTATGCTAATTCCATTCGTAAATATGTATTTCCATATTTCGGGTTCTCGTTGCTAGGTAGTCTATTTGGGATTTTGAATTTCACCTTGTTGATCCCCTTGTTGAATGTTTTATTCAATCAGGCATCAGCCAATCAAGCGGCTTTATATCGTCATTTGCCTACTTTTTCAGTATCGCCAAGTTACTTTTCATTCGTCTTCAATCATTATTTTTATGGGGCTTTGGAGTCTTATGGTCGTTTGGGAGCATTGCAATATGCTTGTGGGGCGATTATTATCTCCGTTTTACTAGCTAATATTTTTCGGTATTTTTCGCAACGTATTTTGAAAACGGTGGAGGCTGATACGATTGCCTCATTGCGGCAGGCCGTATTTGAACGTGCCATACGCATGGATTTGAGTTATTTCTCTGAACAGAAGAAAGGTAATTTGATGTCCCGTTTAACGACAGACGTTCAAGAAGTTGAAAACAGCATCGGTCGGGCTTTCACAGCAACCTTTAAAGAAATATTCACCTTGATTATGTTCTTCGTTTTCCTCGCGAGCATGTCGGTGAAATTAACCTTGTTTTCTCTCATCATCTTGCCATTATCAGGCGGAGTTATTGCGCTCATAACGCGCCGCTTACGTCGCGCGGCGGGAGAAGTGCAACAGCATTTGAGCGGAATTATCAGTTTGTTGGATGAGACATTTGGTGCGATGCGTGTGGTAAAAGCATTTCGTGCGGAGCCGGTCATGGATGCTCGCTTCCAAGAAACTAATTTGCGTTACCGCCATTCTCTATTGCGTATGGTTTTTCGGCAGGAATTGACGTCTCCGGTTTCAGAGAGTTTAGGTGTATTGGTCGTGACGGGTATCTTGATGTACGGAGGGATTTTAGTTATTTCAGGAGATAATGAATTAAGTGCTTCTACCTTCATCGCTTTTATTGCGACGTTTTCACAAGTGATGCGCCCTGCCAAAGTAATTGCAGATGCTTTTTCAGGAATCCAGCGTGGTGTGGCTTCGGCGGATCGTATTATTGAAATTCTAGATACGGTTTCAGAGATTCGAGTTGAAGAACCTGTTCACGCTGTGAGCGAGTTTAAAGCTAAAATCACTTTTGAAGCAGTGGGTTTTGAATATGTAAAAGAGCGTCCTGTTTTGAAATCTGTTAGTTTTGAAATTCCCAAAGGAAAGACCATTGCTCTTGTGGGGGCATCAGGTGGGGGTAAATCAACATTAGCTGATTTACTTCCGCGTTTTTATGATGCGACATCCGGTCAAATTACGGTAGATGGTGTACCGTTGAAGCAGATTCCTCTAGAAGATTTACGCGCCTTAATGGGGATTGTAACGCAGGAGTCGGTTTTGTTTAACGATACGATCTATCATAACATTGCCTTTGGTACAGATGCCAGTTTGGAAGCTGTCATCGAGGCCGCCAAAATTGCGAATGCACATGAATTTATTGAAGCAAACGCTGATGGGTATCAAACGGTGATTGGAGATCGGGGTTCCAAGTTGTCTGGAGGTCAGCGCCAACGAATTTCGATTGCGCGAGCAGTACTGAAAAATCCACCCATTTTGATTTTAGATGAAGCCACAAGTGCGCTCGATAACGAATCCGAGAAAATGGTGCAAGCAGCACTGACCAATTTGATGAAGAATCGTACGGTATTGGTTATTGCACATCGATTAAGTACTATTCAACATGCTGACCAAATCTTAGTTGTGGATAAAGGGGAGATTGTTGAGCGTGGTACACATGCTGAATTGTTAGCGAATCCCAAAGGTTTCTATTCAAAGTTGAGCCAACTAAATTAACATGCTTTTTTGCTAATTTGTTAGCTATTCAGCGTTCAAATAGCTAATTTGCGCCCGAATTCAACTTTAGTATTTATATATTATGTCGTCATCCTTATTAGCCCAACGCATTCAAGCATTAGAAGAGTCATCCACATTGGGAATGACAAAAAAAGCGCGTGAATTAGCTGCGCAAGGCCACAAAGTTATTAGCCTTTCGGTAGGTGAGCCAGATTTTAAAACACCAGCGCACATCTGCGAAGCTGCAAAAAAAGCCATCGATGATGGTTTTCACGGATATTCACCGGTAGCGGGTTATCCAGATTTGCGTTTAGCTATTGCAAATAAATTAAAGCGTGACAACGGTTTAGAGTGGGGTTCTGAAAATATTGTGGTTTCTACGGGAGCGAAGCATTCATTGGCAAATGCGATAGCTGCATTAATTAATCCAGGTGATGAGGTGATTATCTTCTCGCCGTATTGGGTTTCTTATTCAGAGATGGTCAAATTAGCGGATGGTGTTTCGGTTATTGTACAAGGAGCTTTCGATAATAACTTTAAGGTAACTGCTGCACAGTTTGAGGCAGCAATTACACCGAAGACGAAAATGGTTATGTTTGCTTCGCCTAACAATCCAACAGGTTCGGTTTATACAGAATCAGAATTACGTGACATTGCGAATGTTGTAGCTCGTCACGAAAATATCTTTGTATTAGCAGATGAGATTTACGAATACATCAACTTTACACAAGGGGGACATTTTTCAATTGGTTCTATCCCAGAAATTAAGGATCGTGTGATTACGGTTAACGGCGTTGCAAAAGGTCATGCGATGACGGGATGGCGTATTGGATTTATTGCAGCGGCGAAATGGATCGCGGATGGCGTAGAAAAATTACAAGGTCAAGTTACTTCTGGAACGAATTCTATCGCTCAAAAAGCAGCTGTTGTTGCTTTTAATGGTTCATTAGACCACGCCTATGAAATGAAAGCGGCCTATGATCGTCGCCGTAAATTGGTGGTGGGCAAATTGCGTGAAATTCCAGGATTCAAGGTAAATATGCCGGATGGTGCATTTTATGCTTTCCCTGATATCTCGTATTATTTTGGTAAATCAGACGGAACAACAACGATCAATGATTCAGATGATTTCTGTACTTGGTTGTTGAATGAGTCCTTTGTTGCGACGGTTGCTGGTTCTGGTTTTGGTGCTCCGGATTGCATGCGTATTTCCACGGCAGCAGCTGATGAGCAATTAGAAGAGGCTTGCGAGCGCATTAAAGCAGCTGTAGCTAAGTTGAAATAAGGAGTTTTTTATTGAGTTATATTTGAAAGTCAGGGACATAAAACCCTGACTTTCTTTTTTATATTTACGTCATGGAAATAATTTCAGTTGTCATTTTTATTGTTGGGTACTTAGCCATTGCGTTCGAACACCCAATTAAAATTAATAAAACGGCATCAGCCTTGGTGACGGGTGTTTTGGTTTGGGTAGTTTTTGCCTTAGTTCGTGGGCCTCATGATTTAGAATCGTTATCTCATCACTTAGGATCTACTTCTGAAATCTTATTTTTCTTGTTGGGTGCCATGACCCTTGTGGAGCTTGTTGATGCCCATCAAGGTTTTCATTTTGTTAGTCGATTGATTAAAACTAAAAATCCCGCCACATTGATGTGGATTATTGGATTTGTTACCTTTTTCCTTTCGTCTGTACTGGACAATTTAACATCATCCATAGTAATGGTGGCCTTATTACGAAAATTAATTAGTGATAGTACAACACGTAAATTTTATGTAGGAGTTGTTGTCATTGCTGCGAATGCGGGTGGTGCATGGTCGCCGATTGGTGATGTGACGACAACCATGTTGTGGATCGGAGGGCAGATTTCTGCTTGGGGCATCGTTAAAAGTTTATTTGTGCCATCGGTAGTTTCATTGCTGGTTCCGTTATCTGTGGCAGCGTTTTGGGTTCGAAAGAGTCATTTGGGTGCGATTATACAGGAAAAATCTATGACAGTTGAGGAGGAACGTCATGGTCGTATCATGTTATTTGCGGGTATTATAAGTTTATTGGGTGTACCTGTATTTAAAACGTTGACCCATTTGCCTCCTTACATGGGGATTTTATTGGCCTTAGGATTGGTGTGGATATTGTCGGAGTTTTTGCATGCCGACAAAGATGAAGAGGCTAAAAAGCCGTATACGGTTGGGCACGCGCTAACCAAAATTGACACATCGAGTGTCTTGTTTTTCTTAGGCATATTATTAGCCATTGGTGCATTAGAATCCTTTGGGTATTTAGGCCAATTGGCAACATATCTAGAAGCAAGTTTAGGGAATCAATTTTTTATTGTCACCGTGATTGGAATTGCATCTTCGGTTGTTGATAATGTGCCTTTGGTGGCTGCTACCATGGGCATGTATCCTTTAGCACAATTTCCTACGGATCACGCCATGTGGGAGTATCTAGCATTCTGCGCGGGTACGGGAGGAAGTATTTTAATTATTGGATCTGCAGCAGGTGTTGCAGTGATGGGAATGGAGAAAATTGATTTTGTTTGGTATGCTAAACGAATCGGTTTCCTTGCCTTGTTAGGCTATTTTGCAGGGGCAGCTACTTATTTGTTGGTCCATTAAAAGACATAACTAACACGCGCCGCATAGAAGTTGGGAGCAACCATAGGTTCCCAGGTCAAACTAGTTTTATTCAATGATTTCTTGAGTTTTGGGTAGACCCAATAAGCTACTTCGGCGGAGGCAATCCCGATGGCAGCACCCATGGCAACATCGGATGCCCAATGTTTGTTATTTGCTATGCGCAAAGCTCCTGTTGCAGTTGCTAAGGCGTATCCACCTATGGCTATGGCAAGGTGTTTTTTCCCAAAGGAGCGATCTAGCATACGAGCACCAAAAAATGCAGTGGCTGTATGTCCGGAGGGAAAACTATGATCGGTCCCGTTAGGCCTCGTTTCGTTCACCGCATATTTTAGTCCTTGGGTAATGACGGTGTACGTACCAGTACCGATTAAAAATACGCTTATTAATTCGTTAGGTCTTTGAGTGTTATTTAGACCGGCTACATGTAAGCCTATATTGATAAGCGTTGGACTATATTGTAGGTAATCGTCGGCAGACGAATGAAAGCCAATCAGGTTATTCTGATAATATTTCTGTTGCTCATTTTTGGCAAAATCAGCATATAAGATTGCACTGGCTGTGGATAGTCCTGTTACGTAATACCAAGCTTTATTTTGAGCAAAACTTGAGATGCTGATAAGCAGAAAAAGGAATCCCAGGAAACTATTTTTCATGTAATAGCGATTGGACCGTTTGTTCGAATTCATGTATCCAATCGGTGTAGTAAACGCCCGTTCCTGGTCCCGAAAAGCCGGTATGTATTTCACGAACTTTACCTGATTTATCCAAGATGAAAGTCGTTGGATAGCCATTGATTTTGTGCAACATTGGTAATACTTGTGCGATGGTTTCATCGTTAGGTTGGCCGGCGAACAAAATTTCATAATCTACCCCAATTCGCTTTTTGAAGTTTTCAATTTTCGGTCCCGAAATTCGTAATTCGGGGGAATATTCGAATGCGAGTCCAATGACTTCTACGCCTTGGTCTTTCATCTTCTTGTAATAGGGGGCTAGGAAGCGAGATTCATCCAGGCAATTAGGACACCAAGATCCCATTAATTCGATGATGACAACTTTGTTTTTGTATTGTTCGTCTTGTAAGCTGATCATTTTGCCTGCGGGAGTAGGCAAACTAAAGTTAAGGCGATCAAAACCAGGCTTTAAAAAGGTGAGTTTTTTAAGGTCGGGAAGACTCGCCTTGTCATCTTTTGTCGCTATGAAATTTCGTTTACCTGCAAGGCCTGAATAGAATTGTCCGTCAATTTGTTTGCCATGGACTTTACTACGGAATTGCATGGCTCCACTACCGTCAAAATAACTTAGTAACAAACTGTCGCCGCTTATATTCCCTTGTAAAAACCGATAATCACCGCTTGTTTTCAGCACGGTTCCTGTTACCTGATTTCCTTTTTGATTTAAGATTAATACGCCTGGACTATGATTACTATCATCTGACCAAAAGTCGGCGGAGTATTTACCGCTCACTTGAACCGTTGCTGGTTTTGTCTGTTGGAATCGCGCCTTGCTGCCTGCTTGAGCTTGAAAGGGTATCCGAAAAAGGGTTTTTCCGTTGCGTTGTTTTTGCCAAAACCCGGATATGGATTTTCCATTTTTTATGGACCCGATAAGTTCTGCGTCATATAACTCAAAGGGGATGATTATGGAATCACCTCGAAAATAGGCATCACCTAAATTGGCAATTTCGGAACCGTTCTGAAAACGAATGTCTAGTTTGCCTTTTGATACAATGAAATTAAAGGGAAGTTTGCCTCCTATGTGGTTTATTTCTCCGCGCCAGGGTCCGTTTGATAGATTTTGGGCGAAACAAATGTTGCCTATCAAGAGTAATAAAATGCCCAGAATGAATGATTTCATAGCGTTAGATAATTTTGACAAAGATAGGGGATAAAACTTGTCACAAAAAAATCAACATCCGGATAAAAAAGCTTATGCTTGCCGACAGATAATTTGTAAATTTGAAATATGTCTGAAAGTACCTACCATACCTCGGTTTTATTGCAAGAATGTTTGACTGGATTAGCGATTAAGCCAGATGGAATTTATGTTGATGTAACCTTTGGGGGAGGCGGACATTCGAAAGCTATTTTAAATGCATTGGGACCAGCAGGTCGATTATATGCCTTTGATCAGGATCCGGATGCATGGAAACAAGCTGATTTAATTGATGATGATCGACTGACTTTGATTACAGCTAATTTCCGGTATTTGGAGAAGTATTTGCGTTTGCAAGGTGTGAAGCAGGTAGACGGGATATTGGCAGATTTGGGTGTTTCGTCATTTCAATTGGATGCCGCGGAGCGTGGGTTTTCAACGCGTTTTGATGGGCCCTTGGATATGCGTTTGGGCCCATCGGCTTCGACCAGTGCAGCTGAGGTATTGAATACTTATTCTGCAGGGGATTTACAGAAGTTATTTGGGATGTATGGTGAAATAAAAAATGCTAAAACTTTGGCATTAGCTGTCATTCAAGCGAGGACGCAAAAGCCCCTTGAGACAACTGGAGAGTTCAAGGAGATTTTATTTAAATTAGCTCCTCGACATAAAGAGTTTCGTTATTTCGCCCAGGCATTTCAGGCGATTCGGATTGAGGTAAATCAGGAATTGAAAGTGATCGAGGAATTTTTGGATCAATCACCCAAGGTACTTGCGCCAGAAGGCCGACTTTGTGTTATATCATTTCACTCGTTGGAGGATCGTTTAGTCAAAAATTATATCCGAACAGGAGATTGTTTTGGGAAAGAAGACAAAGATATGTTTGGGGTTGTACATAAGCCCTTGGAAAGTGAAATTCGGAAGCCAATTACAGCTTCAGAGGAAGAATTAAAAGTGAATCCACGGTCAAGAAGTGCAAAATTAAGAATCGCTAGTAAAATATAAGATGGCAAATGCAGTAAAAACTCAATCCAATGAACCCTCAGGAAAGCCGCAAAGTGGGGTGATGGACTTATTGTTTAATATTGATTCTATGACCGGGGGGGAATTGCCCATCGCGTTGTTGAAAAAAATCATTTACATCGCGGTATTAATTATGATTTACATCTACTATACCATGATGGCGGAGAGTAAAATTCACCGTATCGAGCGAACAAAAATGGAATTGGAAGAGATTCGTGCCGATTATACCACACAAAAAGCGGAATATATGAAAGTTGGGAAACAAAGTTATTTGGCACTTTCGATGAAAAAATACAAGTTGGAAGTAAGCCTAACCCCTCCGATTAAATTAGTAGCAGAAACTGAAAAAGAGCAATAGTAATGGCTAAGTCGACAACGCAAAATATTCGCCAAATCATCACCAAACGCTTTAATGGCTTTTTTGTCATGATGCTTGGAGCCTTTGGTTTATTGCTTTTTTTCTTATTTAAAGTGGTTTTTGTAGATGGTCCTACCTTGAAGGCGGATGCATCGTCAAAATATTTAAAGGAGCGGTCTATAGAAGCTGTGCGCGGGAATATCTATGCAAGTGATGGAAGTTTATTGGCAACTTCTTTGCCTAAATATCGCTTGGGTATGGATTTTTCTGTGTTTAAAACATCTAAAATGCGGGATGTTTTTAAGAAAAATATGCGGCCCTTAGCGGAGCATTTAGCCGCATTTTACAAGGATCGAACCGTTGATGAATATTTTTATAAATTAAAGAGTGGCTTTGAGCAGCGCAAACCCTATGTGCTCATCAATATGCGCTTGCTTGATTTTCAAGAGCGTAAAACCGTGTTAACCTTTCCAGTATTTAAATTGCATCCTAAAAACCCGATTAAAACGGGGGTTGTTTTTGACAAAGTCAATGTTCGCTATGCGCCATTTGGCCAAACGGCTTACCGTACCGTTGGGTATATGAAGGATAAAGTACGCGTAGGTCTTGAAGGTGCTTTTGATAAAGAATTAGCGGGTGTTCCCGGGCATGGTATCTTCGAGAAGATGGACAAGAACATGTGGCGACCGTTGGATGGGAGTAAAGAAATTCTACCTCAGCGAGGTTTAGATTTGCATACAACTTTGGATGTGGATATTCAAGATATCGTAGAATTGGCGTTAATGAAATCGTTAGACGCTTACAAAGGTAATTATGCCACGGCGATTGTAATGGAAACGGCAACGGGTGAGATTAAGGCGATTTCCAACTTGATGAAGAATGAAAAATCACCTACTGGTTATTCAGAATTTGTCAATTATGCGATTGAAGTGTCTGAAAATGATCCAGGATCTGTGTTTAAATTGCCTGCGATGATGGCGATGCTGGAGGAGTCGCATATGCCTTTAACAGCTACAGTAACTACCGGAGGGAAATATACGATTTTTAAGAAGACCATGACGGATTCTCATGACTATGGGACCTTAACAGCTCAAGGTGTTATTGAACACTCTTCGAATATCGGAACAATCAAGTTGATGCAGCGGGTTTTTGGATCAAAACCATCTAAATGGTACGACTATTTGAAGAGTTTTCATATGTTGGACCCTTTAGATTTTCAAATAAAACCCGTAACAGGTAAACCTAATTTTAATGTACCTACGAAATGGGATGCCTTAACCTACATGTGGACCTCGGTCGGTTATTCTTCAAATACTTCACCCTTACACCTATTGGCCTTTTATAATGCGATTGCCAATAATGGCTATTGGGTTCAACCGATCATTGTGAAAAACGCGTCGCAAGGTAATGAGGTTGTGTTTGATTATACACAAACGCAGAAGCGCGATGCTAAGCCCATTTGTTCAAAGGAGACCTTGGATAAAATTCGTATTATGTTAAAAGGGGTTGTGGAAAATGGGACAGGAAATAACCTAAAGGGTACACCTTATGGTATTGCAGGTAAGACTGGAACGGCCCAGCGTCGTGTCAATGGAAATTATATTAAAGGGACATATTATGTTTCTTTCATCGGTTATTTCCCTGTCAATAATCCAAAATATACGATGCTCGTGGCAATGGATAAGCCTGCCGGTAGCTCAGAGGCAACTTATGCGCGTCAGGTTACTGCTCCTGTATTTAAAGATATCTCGGATCACATTTATGCGAGGGATATGAAAATTCAACGCAAACTCACAGGCTACCTGCCAGATTCGTTGAATAATGCATCCTTACACCATTTAATCCATCCATTAGATCATAGTATTTTATATGCCAACCTAGGTTTTCCTCGTATTGAAGAAGACGGACGCTGGCTATCATTTCAATTGAATAAGAAGGAAGTAAAGAATTATGGTGTCAGTTTTGCGCCTAAAAAGGTTGCTAATGTTGTCGGAATGAATTTGCGCGACGCATTATTCGTGTTAGAAAATCAAGGCTTAAAAGTGCGTGCACAAGGTTTAGGTTTTGTTCAGTCACAATCGATACCGGCAGGATTTCCCATTCAAAAAAATGCACTCATTACCATTCAGCTACATTAATTTATGTCCCACGATTCGAGCAGTTTAATTAAGTCCATTGATATTGTCCAACAAGTTGGCGAACATCAAGAAATTAGTCATTTGTGTTTTGATTCTCGACAGGCGAAGCCTGGCTCGTTATTTTTTGCGATTCCTGGGACTCAGGTGGATGGGCATCAATTTTTACCTCAAGTTATCGCACAAGGTTGTACGGCATGTGTTGTAGAAAAGTTGCCTGAAGAAATTCCCGCAGGGATATTATTCATACAAGTAAAAGACACCAACGAAGCCATGGCGCTAGTGGCGTCTGACTTTTATGGCAATCCATCTACCAAGTTAAATTTAGTTGGAATTACAGGCACGAATGGCAAAACGACAAGTGTTACCTTGTTGTTTGAGTTATTCAAAGCGTTGGGACATCGCTGTGGATTGATTTCAACCGTACAAAATAAAATTGAAGATCGGATTATTCCGGCGACACATACGACACCGGATGCTTTGAACCTTAATGCGTTGTTGGCCGAAATGTTAGCGTCTGGTTGCACGCATGTTTTTATGGAAGTGAGTTCTCATGCGGTTGTGCAAAAACGAATATTTGGCTTAACATTCAAAGGGGCAATCTTTTCAAATATTACGCGGGATCATTTAGATTTTCACGAAACCTTTGATGCGTACATCAAAGCAAAAAAAGGATTTTTTGATGCTTTACCGAAGTCGGCATTTGCGTTAACCAATGTGGATGACAAACGCGGTATGGTTATGTTGCAAAATACAAAAGCTCAAAAAGCGAGTTATGGGATTTTAGAGGCAGCTGATTTTAAGGCAAAAATAAAGGCAAATGTATTATCAGGATTGCAACTGGAGTTAGATGGAAGTGAGATACATGCCCAATTAATTGGTCAGTTTAACGCGTATAATTTGTTAGCCATCTATGCCACAGCCATCTTATTGGGTGAAAATAAAGAAGAACTATTAATCGCACTTTCTGGCTTGAAAACAGCTACCGGTCGTTTTGAACAGATGCACGGGCCTAATCATAAAATGGCTATTGTGGATTATGCACATACGCCGGATGCTTTGGAAAATGTGTTAAAGACGATTCAAGCCATTCGTCAAAAACACCAACAAATTATCACGGTGGTTGGTTGCGGAGGAAATCGCGATGTAGGGAAGCGTCCGATCATGGCTGCTTTGGCTGCACAATATAGCAATCAGGTCGTGCTGACATCCGATAATCCTCGCTTAGAAGATCCCGAATTAATTTTAGATCAAATGCAGGCAGGTATTTTAGCTGCTGATGCTGATAGGGTCACTCGAATTTCAGATCGTAGACTGGCCATTGAGCAAGCGATTCAGGGATTAGCGAAAACGGGGGATATTGTTTTAGTGGCGGGAAAAGGACATGAGACCTATCAAGACATTCAAGGTGTTAAGCACGATTTTGACGATAAGCAGGTGATTTCCGAAGCCTTTGCCAAAGTTTGATTTGGCCATAAAATTTTGCAAATTTGTCAATTGATTTAATTTTTTACCCATCACTCACCCAAAGGCATGTTTTATTACCTCTTTGAATACTTAGATAAAAGCTTAAATATTCCGGGTGCTGGAGTTTTTCAATACATTACCTTTCGTGCGGTTGCTGCCGTAATTACATCGCTTGGTATTGCAGCCATTTGGGGAAAGGCAGTAATATATCGCCTACAACGCCTTCAAATAGGCGAGGAAATTCGTGATCTAGGATTAGAAGGCCAAATGGCAAAGAAAGGTACCCCCACGATGGGAGGTTTTATTATCCTATTGTCCTTGCTAATTCCCACACTCTTATTTGCGAAAATTACGAATGTGTACATCGTGTTATTGCTGACATCCGCGATTTGGTTAGGCGCTGTCGGTTTTGCAGATGACTACATTAAGGTTTTCAAAAAGAATAAAGAGGGACTTTCGGGTAAGTTTAAAATCGTAGGCCAAGTGGGATTGGGTATCATTGTTGGATTAACAATGTACTTTAATCAACACATTAAAGTACGTGAATTTGCTGCAGATGGCACTTTTGTAGATCATAAATCACTCTTGACAACAGTCCCATTTATGAAGGGCAATTCGTTCGATTACAATATGTTGTTGCCAAGTTTTATTCCGGATCAATACGTTTGGATTGTGTATGTTTTAGTCGTGATTTTTATCATTACCGCTGTTTCAAACGGAGCTAATATTACCGATGGGATCGATGGGCTTGCAGCAGGGACCTCGGTCATCATCGGCATTGCTTTAGCGATTTTAGCCTATGTGTCGGGAAATAAAGTGATTTCGCAGTACCTGAACGTTATGTTCATTCCAAATTCTGGGGAATTAGCTGTTTTTTGTGCTGCTTTTGTTGGGGCCTGTATTGGTTTCCTATGGTACAATGCATATCCAGCTCAAGTATTTATGGGAGATACGGGGAGCTTAATGCTTGGGGGAGTTATTGCAACCCTAGCGATTGTCATCCGGAAAGAAATGTTGATTCCTGTCTTATGCGGTATCTTTTTAATTGAAAATTTATCGGTCATTATGCAAGTGGCCTATTTTAAATACACCAAGAGAAAATATGGAGAGGGTAGACGCATCTTCTTGATGTCTCCATTACACCATCATTTTCAGAAGAAAAATTACCACGAGGCTAAGATTGTCACTCGATTTTTGATTGTTGGCATTATCCTGGCTGTTATCTCTTTAGTAACCTTAAAATTACGTTAACCGTATATTTATTTTGAGTCAAATTCGCCTATATCCTCGTTCAAATTCTTTCCAAGAAATTATTCCCTTACCCTCTTCGAAGTCTGAGAGTAATCGGGCCTTAATTATTAATGCGTTAGCTGGGGGAGATATTGATAACTTGTCAAATTTGGCTGAGGCACGTGATACGCAAACCATGATCCGCCTCTTAGCAGATGCTACCAGTCCCATCGCTGATGTATTGGATGCGGGTACTACAATGCGGTTCTTGACGGCATATTATGCTATTACGGGCTCAACTAAAAAAATGACAGGGACGGCGCGTATGTGTGAACGTCCTATTGGTATTTTGGTTGATGCGTTGCGCTCACTTGGTGCTTCTATCGATTATGATAATCAAGCAGGTTATCCACCTTTACAAATTGGTGGTTTTCGATATGCAGGATGTAGAACTTTATCCATTCGCGGGGATGTAAGTTCTCAGTTTATATCAGCAATTTTAATGATATCACCTTTGTTGCCAGAGGGAATTGCACTTCAAATAACGGGTTCTTTGGGATCAAAGCCGTATGTGGAAATGACCTTGGCGCAAATGGCGCAATTTGGTATTAACGCTTCGGTCGATTGGACCCAAGGTTTGATTGATATTCCTGCACAAAAATATTCGGCGGCTCCATTTGCCGTAGAATCCGATTGGTCTGGAGCGAGTTATTGGTATTCCATGGTGGCCTTGTCGCCATTTGAAGATAGTTCATTGGAATTGTTAGGTTTGAAGGAAGAATCCTTGCAAGGTGATGCCGCTATTCGTGATATCATGTTGCCTCTTGGCGTAAAAAGTACATATACAGGTCGGGGTTATTTGCTTACGAAATGCGAAGCCGTATCAGAATTGACTTGGGATTTTACCGATTGTCCAGATTTGGCCCAAACCATCAGCGTAGTGGCAGCGGTCAAAAATATTGTTTTACATCTGACGGGCGTAGAATCACTGAAAGTAAAAGAAACCGACCGCGTTTTAGCTTTACAAAATGAGTTGAAAAAACTTGGCGCCGAATTGCGTGAGATGAAAACAAATGAGCTGTATACGGTGTCAGGTTCATTTATTTCTGAAGGTATCGTACCTGAGATTGATACATATGATGATCACCGGATGGCCATGGCATTTGCTCCTGTGGGACTTTTGCGCGAGATTGTCATTCATGAGCCGGGTGTCGTTGCCAAATCGTATCCAAGTTTTTGGAGTCACGTAGATTTGTTGTTGAAATCTTCAACTAACGAATAATTTCCTTTTTTTATAAGTTTCTTGGATGTAAAAATTCATTTTTTTGCGTAGAATTGTAAACGCTGCCGGGGTCTTCAGACCCCGGCAGCGTTACCCCAAAACCAACTCAAACGATGAAGCAGATTTTACTCCTCGCATTATTATCACCTTTGGCCTTATTCGCCCAGAAAACCCTATTATACTGCGGTAAAATGGTCGATGTGAAGGCCGGAAAAGTGCAAACTGCCTTGACCATTGTTGTGGAAGGCAAAAAGATTCAAAGTATTCAGTCTGGATACATTCCTGCTGGCAAAGGTGACCGTATTATTGACCTTAAAAATAAAACGGTCATGCCAGGATTCATTGATATGCACGTGCATTTAGAAAGTGAAACAAATCCGAATGCATATTTAGATCGTTTTACTAAAAACCCAGGTGATGTAGCCTACCAAGCATTGGTTCATGCGAAGAAAACGCTCAATGTTGGCTTTACAACGGTGCGCGATTTGGGAGGCTCCCATGTTGTCATAAGTTTGCGTAATGCCATCAATCGGGGCATTGTCGATGGTCCTCGGATTTACACGGCAGGGGTCTCGATTGGTTCCACGGGTGGGCATGCTGACGATGCAAATGGGCTAAACGAAACCTTCAAAAAAGATTTAGGTCCTGAAGACGGCGTTGTAAATGGTCTTTCTGATGCTGCTAAAGCTGTTCGTCAGCGCTATAAAGAAGGTTCGGATTTAATTAAAATTACAGCAACAGGTGGGGTCTTAAGTTATGCCAAAGATGGCATGGGTGCTCAATTTACTGAAGATGAAATACGTGTCATTGTTCAAACCGCAAAAGATTACGGTTTCAAAGTGGCCGCGCACGCGCATGGTGCAGAAGGAATGAAACGGGCTATTTTGGCAGGTGTTAGTTCTATTGAACATGGAACATACATGACTCCTGAGGTGATGGAATTAATGAAAGCTAAAGGAACCTATTATGTCCCTACGATTATCGCAGGCCGTTCGGTGGCTGATTCGGCGAAAATTCCCAATTACTATCCAGAAATGGTGAAGAAAAAGGCTGAATCGATTGGGCCCATAATCCAATCCACATTTGGCAAGGCTTATAAAGCTGGTGTGAAGATCGCATTCGGAACAGATGCAGGAGTATTTGGTCACGGTAAAAATTTACACGAATTTATTCTAATGCACGAGGCTGGTATGCCGGCTATGGAAGCGATTCAATCGGCTACCGTTGCCGCTGCGGACCTCCTTGGACAATCCGATTCAATTGGTTCGATTGAGGTCGGGAAGTTGGCGGATATTGTCGCAGTAGATGGTGACCCCATTCAACATATCGAAGATATCCTAAAGATGAAATTCGTCATGCGAGACGGAAAGGTTTACAAGCAAGACTAACAAAAAAAGCCCGAATTCACATTCGGGCTTTTTTAATATCGAAATCTTACTAGCGTTGAAGTGCTGGAACTTTATTTTTTACAAGCTCAAATCCACCGAATAACACCGTGGAGAATAAGAACTGGCTGATAATGGCATTTTTCAAGAAGGGCAGGGCTGCCGCGTAACATGTCATTAAGCCTGAAAAATCTTTGGTATAAATGACTGCATTTCCAGCCTTAAAGCCATACCCAATGGCATCTCCTGCCCAAACTGCGAAATTGGAAAGGATGAAAAATCCGATAACACTGATGACGTTTGCGCCCACGAATGAACTCATATTCGAAATGCGAGAACCTACGAGTGCAATCCCAGCAAAGATGCTTAAATGAATAAAGTCGACGCCCCACGAAAAGCCATCGAAATATTGTGGATAAACCACATTATTTAAAATTAAATTCGAAATCCAGATAGGAAGAATCGACCATAAAATCGCTTGGCGCTGATTTAAGGCATAGGCTCCGGCAAATAAAGCCATCGAACTTACTGGGGAAAAATTTGCCCAGGATGGATTTAGTAAAATTAAAAATCGGCTGGCTACTGCGAGAGTTAAAAATCCCAACAGGACCATTGTGAGCTTTGTCATTTGATATTTCTTGATTTGGGAAGCTAAATAATTTCCAAAGGTAAAACAAAAGCCGTAATTTTATCCATTCTATTTCAATTTATGTATAAAGCATTGCCTTCGATTGGGCTTTTGGGT